>Ga0256404_1001061_pt1 | contig 69395 bp, 49 predicted proteins | sample RumenRJG_01DNA_FD_185990 | JGI IMG/M metagenome (GOLD analysis project Ga0256404, IMG submission 185990) | Bovine rumen microbial communities from Lethbridge, Alberta, Canada - RJG_01 | ecosystem: Host-associated > Mammals > Digestive system > Stomach > Rumen | place: Canada: Alberta | collected... | reverse complement strand
GCACAACTCAACAGAGCACAATATCAAATCAACGAAAGACCAAGGAAGAAATTAGGCTTTTCAACTCCCAAAATTGAGTTCTTCAGAAAGATTAGCTAATTTTGCACTTGCCACTTGACTCTACATTGCTCAGTTTTTGGCCTCATTATTTTGTCGAGATACGACTATTCACTAACTTTGCACAATTAAACAGCACAAAACGTGAAGTACAATCCACTCGATACATTCATGGCAAAGCACCCGGTGCTCAGCAATTTCATTTTGGCCATTATAGTCTTTTTGGCAGGTTGCTATGCAAGCTTGCTTTTGCTTGATGTTTTCACAGTGCACGGGCAGGAAGTGAAAGTGCCCGATGTGCGCTTCCGCCCCCTTGCTCAGGCCACCGAGATGCTCGACCAGGCAGGCCTGTCCTATGAGATCGACTCCATTTACAACGAGGATTTCAAGCCGGGCATCGTCATCGACCAGACGCCCACTGCCGAGTCGATGGTCAAGAGCACGCGCACCGTCTACCTCACTGTCAACATGACTTGTCCTCCCATGGTGGAGTTGCCCCGGGAGCTCACCGAGCTGCCAGGAGCCGATGGCGTGACGCTGCTACAGTCGCTGGGCTTCAGAAACATCACCGTCGACACCATCCCGTCCGACAAGGCCGACCTTATACTTCAAATTTCGGTCAACGGCCACAAGGTGGCCGTGGGCACCAAAGCTGCCGTCAATGCCCGCGTCACGCTTTCGGTGGGTGCCGGCAACATGGACGTCCCCGAGTATGACCCCCTGGGCCCTGTTTTGCGCGATTCGCTCATCCGCCAGCAGATCAGGAAGGGCACAATCCAGCTCGAGCAGGATTCCGACCAGATAAGTCCGCACATAGTTTATTAGCACGATGATTGAGGATTCCAACATTTACACGCCCTCCAGCTCCGATGCTCCCGTGCCTGATCTCGAGATCAGGCGCGATTTCTCTATACCCGATTTTGTAGAAAACGGGCGCGAACTGTGGGAGCACTACAACTTTGAGGTTGAGCCGGGACAGGACCTGTTGCGCATCGACAAGTATCTCGCCGTGCGCATCAAGGGCACCTCGCGCACCCGCGTGCAGCACGCTGCCGAGGCCGACTGCATACGTGTCAACGGTCGCCCCGTCAAGAGCAACTACCGTGTGCACTCGGGCGACAAAATCAAGGTGGTCATGGACCGTCCTCGCTACGAGAACGAGATTATAGCCCAGAACATTCCCATCAACATTGTCTATGAAGACCGTGAACTGCTTGTCGTCAACAAGCCGGCCGGCATGGTCGTGCACCCGGGGCACGGCAACTACGACGGCACCCTCGTCAATGCCCTGGCTTGGCATTTCAAGGACGACCCCGACTACGACGTCACCGACCCCCGCATGGGGCTCGTGCACCGCATCGACAAGGACACGTCGGGCTTGCTGGTCATAGCCAAGACCCCTCGTGCCAAGACTTCGCTGGGCCTTCAATTCTTCAACAAGACCACCCAACGCCAGTATGTTGCCGTGGTGTGGGGCCAGATGAAGCAGCTCGATGGCACAGTCGAGGGCAACATAGGCCGCAGCCTGCGCGACCGCCTGCAGATGGCCGTGTTCCCCGATGGCGACTATGGCAAGCATGCCGTCACCCACTATCATGTGCTCGAGAACCTGGCCCACGTGGCAGTGGTGCGTTGCCAGCTCGAGACGGGCCGCACCCATCAGATACGTGTGCACATGAAATACATAGGCCATCCACTTTTCAACGATGCTCGCTATGGCGGCGACAAGATACTGCGCGGCAACACATCGGGCAGCTATCACCAGTTTGTGATGAATTGCTTTGCCACCTGCCCCCGCCAGGCCCTTCATGCCAAGACGCTGGGCTTTGTGCACCCCGTCACCCACCAGCTCATGCAATTCGACAGCGAGATCCCGCCCGACATGCAGGCCCTCATTCAGCGGTGGCGCGACTACACCGCCGCCATCACTGCTGGCCGTATGCTCCATTAAAATCCATAAAATTGGCCCTTTTGTAGCAAGTTTTGGTCATTATGTAGATTATTGCCCTTCGGCTGGCTGCGTCGAGTAAACTTTGCACAATTTTTGCAGTCTGTCAATAAGATAAAAGATTATAATCGACAGGAATTATGAAAAAGATTGTCATTCCTATATTATGTGTGGGCTTGATGCTCTCCACAAGCAGCTGCGAGCTTGCTCAGTGGGCAGTGTTCTCCTCGCCCAATTCCTCCAATACTGAGAAGGGTGCTGTGGTGGGTGCATCGGCCGGCGCCCAGACGGGTGCCTTCATAGGCAGTGTCACCAGCAACTGGCACAATCATGGCCAGAACACGCTGCTGGGTGCAGTCATCGGCACGGCAGCGGGTGCCGCTATTGGTGCTGCTGTGGGCTCGAGCATGGACAAAGCCAACAAGGGCGGCGTTGTGTCGACCAGCCCTGAATGCCAAGATTACAGCTACTACAACGACAACAGCAATTCAGGGTCGGTGGTGACGCGGGTCTACACCCCGGCTGGCCAGGCGGTGTATTTCGGCGCCAAGAAGACGGGGCTGAGCCGCGATGCCAAGCGTCGCCTCGACCAGGTTGCCGCCCAGTTGCGCAACGATCCCTCGGCCAGTGTCGAGATATATGGCCATGCCGACAACTCGGGCAGCTACAACGACCGCTTGCGGGTATCGACCGAGCGGGCCACACAGGTGGGCAACTACCTGCGCAGCCACGGTGTGCCCTTGTCGCAAATCTACTGCCAGGGTTGTGCCGACCGTTATCCCGTGGCCGACAATGCCTCGCGTGAAGGTCGCGCACGCAATCGTCGTGTCGAGATTGTGGTGACTCATCACAGTGCTACTGCCGATGGGCCCGCATCGCCGTGGTCGTCGGGCGGCGACGGTGTCCCGTCGATTCACTACGGCGCGGGCGAGAACAGCTATTGATGACCGCCAGTTGCGATTTCTCTTTTGTTTACAATACAGTAGGGTTGTGCTCGATAGTGCAACCTTTTTTTTCTTAAGTTGCCCCTCGTTGACACTTGGAATGTGAGGCGGCAGTTTCACCGACAGGCATTTGCTAAAATTGATGCCAAATAGGGTCGGCGTATGGAATGTTTTTACTAAATTTGCAATTCAAAATCAAGTGTGACGTGGTGCTTTAGAATCATGAGTACAAAAAATATATTCCGATTTGGCTTCATTGGTCTGTTGTGGCTTGGGTTGGTCTATTACATCCTCATGACTGCCAAGGCCACATTTACTACCTATTTCTCAATCATAGCCTCGGGCATCATCGTCTTTGTGCCCATGTACAAGAAATATATTAAGAAAAAACAAGATTGACAGTCCACTTATGTCTAACAACGAATATATCAACAACACGTTTCCCATGCTTGCCTCAATCGACAGCCCGGCCGACCTCAAGCGTCTGCCCGTCGACTCGTTGCCCACGTTGTGCAAGGAGCTGCGCGGATTCTTGATTCACGAGCTATCGACCAATCCTGGCCATTTTGCCTCGAGCATGGGAGCTGTCGAAATCAATGTGGCCCTGCACTATGTGTTTAACACGCCCTACGACCGCCTGGTGTGGGATGTGGGCCACCAGGCCTATGTGCACAAGATACTCACGGGCCGTCGCGACAGGTTCGACACCAATCGCAAGATGGGTGGCCTCAGCGGTTTCCCCAATCCCAGCGAGAGCGAATATGATACTTTCATAGCCGGCCATGCCAGCAACTCGATATCGGCGGCTTTGGGCATGTCGATGGCCTCTGAGCTGGCCCACGAGCACGATCGCAAGGTCGTCGCTATCATTGGCGATGCATCGATAAGCGGCGGTTTGGCCTTTGAGGGCCTCAACAATGCTGCTATGCACAACAATAACTTGCTCATTGTGCTCAACGACAACGACATGTCGATCGACACGCCCGTGGGCTCGCTGGGCGAGTACATGACCGACATCACCACGTCTAAGCGCTACAACACGATGCGCTACAAGGCCTACCAGTTCTGCCGCCGCCACCACATCGTCACCGAGCACGGCCGCGGCCTGGCTCTGCGCTTCAACAACGCCATCAAGTCGTTGCTCACGGGCCAGCAAAACATCTTTGAGGGCCTCAACATACGCTACTTCGGTCCGTTCGACGGCCACGATGTCGTGAAGCTCGTGAAAATTTTCAACGACCTCAAAGACATGACGGGCCCCAAGATTGTGCACCTGCGCACCATCAAGGGCAAGGGCTATGGCCCTGCCGAGAAAGACCCCACCACGTGGCACTCGCCCGGCAAGTTCAATGAGGCCACTGGCGAGCGGGTCAAGGCCGACACGACTGGCCAGCCCACCAAGTATCAGTATGTGTTTGGCCACACGCTCGTGGAGCTGGCCAAGCAGAACCCAAAGATAGTGGGCATCACAGCAGCTATGCCCACGGGCACATCGATGTCGATGCTGCAAAACGCTTTCCCCGAGCGCACGTTCGACGTAGGCATCAGCGAGGGTCATGCCGTCACCTTCTCGGGCGGTCTTGCCAAGGAAGGCATGCATCCCTTCTGTGCCATCTACAGCAGTTTCTTGCAGCGTGGCTACGACGAGATCATCCACGACGTGGCCATTCAGAAGCTGCCCGTCACTTTCTGCATCGACCGCGCAGGCTTGGTGGGCGAGGACGGTGTCACTCATCACGGCAACTTCGACCTGGCCTATCTGCGTTGCATCCCCAACATGATTGTGAGCGCCCCCATGAACGAGCACTACCTGCGTCATCTCATGTACACCTCGCAGCTCCCTGGCATGGGCCCCTTTGCTATACGCTATCCCCGTGGCAAGGGTGCTCTTGTGCAATGGCAGTGCGACATGCAGCAGCTGCCTGTGGGCAAGGGACGCAAGCTGGCCCAAGGTACCGATGTCGCCATCTTGAGCATTGGCCACATCGGCAACAATGTGGCCCGGGCCGTCGAGCTGCTCAGGCAAGAGGGTATCGCGGCCGCACACTACGACATGATATTTCTCAAGCCCATCGACCAGGCGATACTTGCCGAGGTGGCCAGCAAGTTCAAGTGTGTGGTCACAGTCGAAGACGGCACTGTCGTGGGCGGCTTGGGCAGTGCTGTGGCCGAGTACATGGCTTGCAATGGCGCTGCTGTCAAATTGCTGCGCATGGGTATCGACGACCACTTTGTCAATCAGGGCACTGTGGCACAGCTCCAGCACCTGTGTGGTATCGATGTCGAGTCAATTGTCAACCGTGTTGAAAATTTAGTGAAAGGAGAGTCTAAATGAAGATTATCATTGCGGGTGCCGGAGAGGTGGGCACACACCTGGCCAAGATGCTAAGCAACGAGGATCAGGACATTATCATCCTCGACACCGACGAGCGCCGCTTGACCAGTCTCGAGAACTACAACTTGATGACCTGTGTGGGCAGTGCTATCTCGTTTGAAGATCTCAAGAACGTGAGTGTAGACAAGTGCGACTTGTTTATCGCTGTCACGCCCTATGAGACGCGCAACATGCTGGCCTGCTCCATGGCCAAGCACATGGGAGCCAAGAAAACGGTGGGCCGTATCGACAACTACGAGTTCCTGCTCAAGGCTCACAGCAACTATTTCAAGCAGCTGGGTGTCGACGACTTGATCTATCCCGAGTACTTGGCTGCCAAGGAAATACGCACCGCCTTGAAACATACCTGGGTGCGCAACTGGTTTGAGCTCTTCGACGGTGAGCTCATTGTAGCGGCCGTGAAACTGCGCTCCAATTCCAAACTGCGAAACAAGCCATTGCGCGACATGGGCAATATTGCCGACTTCATGCACGTGAGCGCCATCAAGCGCAATCGCGAGACCATCATTCCCCGAGGCGACGACGTGATTCGCGCCAACGATATTGTATACATCGCCACAACTCACGACCATCTCGACAAGGTGATCGACGTGTGTGGCAAGTCGCAAATCGATGTGAAGAAGCTCATGATGATGGGCGGCAGTCCCATCGCTGTGCAAATCGCCAAGACCCTGCAAGACCAGGTGAAAATCAAAATTATCGAGCCCGACGAGCAGCGTTGCCAGTATCTGTCCGACATATTGCCCAACTGTAGCATCGTGCACGGCGATGCCACCGATGCCGACATTCTTGAGGAAGAGGGCGTGAGCGACACCGATGTGTTTGCAGCTTTGAGCGACCGCAGCGAGACCAACATCCTGAGCTGCATGATGGCCAAGGAGCACGGCGTGCGCAAGACCATTGCCGAGGTCGAGAGCATGCAGTTCATCGCCGAGGCCGAAAGCCTCAACATAGGCACCATCATCAACAAGAAACTGCTGGCCTCGAGCCGCATTTTCCAAATCCTGCTCGACAGCGATGTCAACAACGCACGCTGCCTGGCGCTGGCCGATGCCGAGGTGGCCGAGCTCATTCTCAAGCCCGACAGCAAGGTGTGCAAGAAGGATGTGCGGGAGCTCAGTTTGCCCGACGGCATGACCATTGCCGGTGTTGTGCGCGACGGCGAGGGCATGCTGGTCAAGGGCGACACCCGCCTGCAACCTGGCGACCACGTGTGTGTGTTCTGCCTGAGCGGTGTGTTCCACACGGTGGAAAAATACTTCAGCAAGTAGCAATGAAAAGATTTTACACGCAAAATATCAATTTCCCCATCATTCTGCGCATGATAGGGTGGCTGCTCATGATCGAGGCTGGCTTCATGTCGATACCCTTGTGTGTGTCGCTCTACTATTATTTCTTCGAGGGCGTTGCCAGTGAGCTTCATGTGGCGTGGGCCTTTGGCTACTCGGTGGGCATCACCCTGGCCACAGGCTTCTTGATGACAACGCTCATTCACCCGTCTACACTCTCCATGCAGCGCCGCGAGGGCTTCTTGCTCACTGCTGTGACGTGGGTGTTTTTCTCGGCTTTCGGCATGTTGCCCTTCTTGTTTTCGGGCAGTATCGACAATGTGGCCGATGCTTTCTTCGAGACCATGTCGGGCTTCACGACTACCGGCGCTACCGTGATACGCGATGTCGACCACACGGCCAAGGGCATCCTCTTTTGGCGCGCGCTCACCCAGTGGATAGGCGGCATGGGCATCATCGTGTTCACGCTTGCTGTGCTTCCCATGCTCAACTACAAGGGGGGCATCGCTCTTTTCAATGCCGAGGTGCCAGGCATCACCCACGAGCGCTTGCGTCCGCGCGTGAGTCAGTCGGCCAAGTCGCTTTGGGGCATGTACATCATTCTCACGGCTATCCTTGCCGTGCTGCTCATGTTTGGCCCTATGGACTGGTTTGACTCGGTCTGCCAGACGATGTCGACGGTGTCGACTGGCGGCTTCTCGACCAAGACCATAGGCCTTGGCTACTGGCACAACTACTACAGCGACGTCATGATCATGATTTTCATGTTTTTGTGCGGCACCAATTTCACTCTGCTTTTTCAAGCCAGCGGCGGTAAATTGGGCGTGTTCTGGAAGAGTAACACTTTCAAGTGGTATCTGGGCGAGACAGTTTTGGTCTCGGTCATCATCATCTTGCGCATGTGGACCGAGGGCTTTCTCGACAACTGGCCCGACCGCATCTTGTTCTCGTTTTTCGACACCATTTCGGGCATTACCTCCACGGGATTCTCTACCTACAGCTATGAGAAGTCGGGCGAGTTTATTTCGTTTGTGCTCATGATAGCTATGTTCTTTGGCGGCATGACAGGTTCTACTGCCGGTGGTGCCAAAATCGACCGCATGGTGGTCATGCTCAAGAACACACGCAACGAGTTCTACCGCGCCTTGCATCCCAATGCAGTCACCTCGGTGCGCGTCGACGGCCGTGCTGTGCCTCACGACATTGTGGCCAAGGTCATCGCCTTCTTGTGCATCTATGTGCTCATCCTGGTGGCTGTGGCGCTTGTGCTATCGATGATGGGATTGCCCATTTTCGATGCTCTCTTCTCCTCGATGTCGGCCTTGAGCAATGTGGGCTTTGGCTATGGGCTCACGGGCGACACGGGCTCGTTTGCCCTCTTGCCCGACTTTGGCAAGTGGCTTTTGAGCTTGGAAATGATGGTGGGCCGACTCGAATTGTTTACCGTGCTGGTGATCCTGACCCGCGATTTCTGGGTTAAGGATTGAAAACAAATGCTAAATGCTATTGCCGATAGGCGTAAAAAATTGTAATTTTATAGGCTGATAATTTTAAAAGGAAATTTCAAGTGGCAAAAGACACATCATCTACATATTTCAACCCCGACATCTCCAGTGTGAAGGAGAGTGTGGCCTACAAAAAAGAGGAAGAAGCCAAGAAAAGAGCCCAAGAGGAGAAGCTCACCCGCTGGCAGCGTGTGGGGCGTTTCTTTGCCAACGGGCGCACTCGTTTTGCCATAGGCACGATTCTGCTCCTGGCCGGGGTCTATCTGCTCATCGCCTTCCTGTCGTTTGTGCTCGGGGCAGGCGATGCCGACCAAAATCAAGAAATGTATTACAGCACCGTGCAGAATGCTCGGCAGTTGGGCTCGATTCACAACGTGGTGGGTGCTATGGGCGCCACCCTTTCTGAGACGCTTGTGCGTCAAGGTTTCGGCCTGGCCGCTTTCATCATAGTGATATGGTGTGTGACCCTGGCCGTGAGGTTTTTCAAGCCAGGTCGCAAGATTTTCTTCTTCAGCTTCACGCTCATAACGATTTTCAGCCTGTTCGCGATGTCGCTCATTTTGGGTGCATGCTTTTACTACTATAGCCCGTTCTCTTTCCCCATAGGCGGCGAGTTTGGCAAGTATGCCAATGTATTTATTGTGGGGCTCATGGGCTATCCTGGCTTGATAGGGGTCAACTTTGTGCTTGGCCTCATTTGGGTGCTGCTGTGCTACGAGACCCTGCGTGCCATCTACAACAGCGTGAAGCGTCGCATCCCGCACCGCCGCCATTTCAATGGCGACGAGGTCGACGATGGCCACGAGAAGCCCGTTGTCACTTCCAATTTTCCTGGCGACGTGGTCAAGACTCCCGATTCGCCTGCCAGCCCTGCTACACCCCCGGCCCCTCCTGTCAATACAGCTCCGTTCACGCCGGCGGCCCCTGCCAGCGGCCCCTTTGTGACGCTCAACGACAAGAAGCCTAAGCCCAAGAAGAGCCGCGGGGTGCCTGCTGTTGCCCACGACAGCGGCAGTGCTTCGGGCCAGGGGGTGAAGATGGCCAATATACCCATGGCCGACGATGGCAAGTCGCGCGGTGAGGAGAACCTGAACGACCCCACTGGCGAGTACCGCCACTACTTTTTCCCGCCGCTCGACCTGCTGGCCGATATCAAGATGAAGACCGACAGCGTCGACGTGGAGGAGCAGGAAGACAACAAGCGACGCATCACCGAGACTTTGGGCAACTATGGCATCCAAATCAAGCACATCGATGTGCACGTGGGTCCCACAGTCACACTCTTTGAAATCATCCCCGAGGATGGTGTGCGCATCTCCAAAATACGCGGCCTTGAAGACGACATCGCCATGTCGCTTGCCGCCTTGGGCATTCGCATCATTGCCCCCATGCCAGGCCGCGGCACCATAGGCATCGAGGTGCCCAACCGCGACCCGCAAATTGTGCCCATACGCGAAGTGCTGGGCTCGAAAAAGTTCAAGGAGACTCGTGCCAAGCTGCCCATGGCGCTGGGCTGCACAGTGTCTAATGAGGTCTTTGTGGCCGACTTGGCCAAGATGCCCCACTTGCTCGTGGCCGGCGCTACGGGCAAAGGCAAGTCGGTGGGCTTGAACACCATCATTGCCTCGTTGCTTTACAAGAAGGGCCCGTCTGAGCTCAAGCTCATTCTCATCGATCCCAAGCGTGTCGAGTTCAGCATCTATGCCGACCTGGAAAAATACTATTTTGCACGAGTTCCCGGCGAGGACCGCTGCATCGTCACCGACACGAGCAAGGTGGTGAAAACCCTCAACTGCCTCGTGCAGGAGATGGAAAACCGCTACATGGTGCTCGAAGAGGTGGGGGAGCGCAAGGTCGAGGACTACAACAAGCGCTGGCGCAACGGCTTGCGCAACGAGGTTGACGCCGATGGCAACCACCGCTACCGTTTCATGCCCTATATCGTGTGCATCATCGACGAGTTCAGCGACATGATTATGACTGCCGGCAAGGAGGTGGAAACTCCCATCGTGCGCATTGCCCAGAAGGCTCGTGCAGTGGGCATTCACATGATCATTGCCACCCAGCGCCCGTCGGCCAAGGTCATCACTGGCTTGATCAAGGGTAACTTCCCCGGCCGCATGGCCTTTGCCGTGTCGCAAAACATCGACAGCCGCATCATTCTCGACCGTGGCGGTGCCGAGCACCTCATAGGCCGCGGCGACATGCTCTTCTCGGTCGATGGCGAGATTACACGCCTGCAATGCCCGTTTATCGACACTCCCGAGATTACCAACATATGCGAGTACATCAAGGAACAAGAGGACAACGACCTCGATGTAAACCACGAGGAGCCCTATGTTCTGCCCGAGTATGTGGCCCCTGCCTCTGAGGCCGATGGCGGCGAGGGAGCAGGCTCGGCTGCCAGTCTCAACGACCGCGATCCGCTCTTCGAAGAAATCGCACGTTGGGTCGTGCAAGGCGACACGGCATCCACGTCGAGTGTGCAACGCCGCTACTCGATAGGCTACAATCGTGCCGGCCGCATCATGGACCAGCTCGAGGCTGCCGGTATCGTGGGACCTGCTACCGGAGGCAAGCCCCGCAAGGTGCTGCTCACGCCCATGGACGTCGACCAGACGCTCTTCAACTCGCTGCATTGATGCTGCCTCGCCTTGCGCAGCATGACAGGCGGGTACATGGCACGATTGTTGCTGGTAGTGTGTAATATTTCTTTTTTTCAAATGTAATATGTGTAAAAAAATATTTTCTTTGCTATTGCTCTTCGTGGCCATGGCCTGCCAGGCACAGACGGCCACCCAGATTTTTGACAAAACGGTTTCGGCCTTTCGCAATGCCGGCACGGTGAGTGCCTCCTACTCGATGAGAGGTTCGCACGGCACTATTGTCATGCAGGGCAGCAAGTTCCGCATCTTGGCCAACAACGTCAAGGCCTGGTACGACGGAAAGACCGAGTACACCTATTCCAAAGCTACGGGCGAGGTCAACATCACCACACCCAGTGCCAGAGATCTTGTGATGGTGAGTCCGCTCTCGGTGGCCGGTCAAGTGCGCAACTCCTACACAATGAAGGCCAAAAAAAATGCAAGCGGCTACACTTTGTATCTCACGCCCAAAAAGAAAGGACAGGTGAAGTCGATCACTTTATATATCAGCAAGGCCTATGTCTTGACCAAGGCCGTCTACACCACCAGCAAGGGCAGCCAGTCGCTCACGATAAGCAACTATCGCACCCATGTGGCGGCCAGTGCATCCACCTTCCGGTTCTCCAAGAGCCAGGTGCCGGCGGGCACCCAAGTGGTCGACTTGCGCTGACAACTGGGGCTCGTCGTGCATGCTACCTGTTGTGGTCAGAACTAATTTATAAATTTCAATATCTTTATCTTTTTCAATTATGGAACACATCCAGTGTCTAATTATAGGGTCGGGCCCGGCAGGCTACTCTGCAGCAATATATTGCGCCCGCGCCAACGTGAATGCAGTGCTCTACACCGGACTTCAGCAAGGTGGACAGCTCACGCAGACTACGACTATCGAGAATTATCCCGGCTTCCCCGACGGTGTCGACGGCTTCGAGCTCATGGAGCTCATGCGCAAGCAGGCCGAGAATGTGGGTGCGGTATTGCGCCAGGGAGCCATCACTGCCGTCGACTTGAGCAAGCGCCCCTTTGTGGCAACTGTCGACGGTAAAGACCAGCTTGAGGCCGACACCGTGATTGTGGCTACCGGCGCCTCGGCAAGGTATCTCGGGCTGCCCGACGAGAAAAAATATGCAGGCATGGGCGTCTCGGCTTGTGCCACTTGCGACGGCTTCTTCTACCGCAAGAAGGTGGTGGCCGTTGTGGGCGGTGGCGACACTGCCTGCGAGGAGGCCTCCTACTTGAGCCACATGGCCAAGAAGGTGTACATGATCGTGCGCAAGCCCTACTTGCGTGCCTCGGCTGCCATGCAGGAGCGCGTGAAGGCCATCGACAATATCGAGATCCTCTACAACACCAACACCGTGGGTCTCTTTGGCGAGAATGGCGTGGCTGGAGCTCACTTGGTGCGTTTCAAGGGCACCGACAAGGAGGAGCTCTACGACATCAACATCGACGGCTTCTTCCTGGCCATAGGCCACGACCCCAACACGGCATTTCTTGCTGGACAGCTCGAGCTCGACGACCAGGGCTACATTAAGCTCAAAGGCGACACCCAGGCCACAAGTGTCGAGGGCGTCTATGCCGCAGGCGATGTCGCCGATCCCCGCTATCGACAGGCTGTGGTGGCTGCAGGCACTGGTGCCTGCGCTGCTCTCGATGTCGAGAAGTTTCTCGCTCAGCATCGCTCATAGCCCTGGCAGGCCGCTTCGCCAGGCCTCAATGTTGGGTTAAACTACGTTAAACTGGGTGAGTCCCAAAAATTACATAAGTCTAAAGCGTTATTTTTGTAAACGTTTTAGACTTTTTTATTGCACATTTTGAACAGTTTTAGATACACACTCGTCTTTCTCCTGTTTTGGGCATCGTCGGTTGCCATTGCGCAAATCAACACCGAGCAGGTGCTGCGCATAGGGCAAAATGCGCTCTACTTTGAAGATTATGTGCTCTCGATACAATACTTCAATCAGGTAGTTGCGGCCAAGCCCTACCTGGCCGAGCCCTATTTCTATCGCGCTGTGGCCAAACTCGATCTCGAGGATTTCCAGGGAGCCGAGCAAGATGCCACGTTTTGCATCGAGCGCAACCCGTTTATCATCGATGCCTATCAGGTGCGAGCCATTGCCCGCCAGAACCAGAAAAAATTCCAACTGGCCATAGCCGACTACGACAAGGGCCTTGAGCTCAATCCCGCCAACAGGTCTTTTGTATTCAACAAGGGTATATGCCTGCTCGAGCTCAAGCAGTATCATGCTGCCGACTCGGCCCTCAACATCGCACGCCGCATTGATCCCAAAAACGACCGTGTGTTCCTGGCCAAGGCACAGATTGATCTCGCCGCAGGCGACACTGCCCTGGCTCTCGCCCACATCGACAGCAGCCTGGTCATCTCCAAGAGCAGCGAGATGGCCTATGGCATGCGTGCCGACATCCACATCAAGCACCGCGCCACCTATCCCGATGCCGTGGCCGACCTCGACTCACTCATCAAGTTCCAGCCGCGCAATGCCAGCAATTTCATCAACCGTGCCTATCTCAAGTATGAAATCGATGACTATACTGGTGCAATGAGCGACTACGACTATGCCATAGGGCTGGAGCCCGACAACGTGACGGCCATCTACGACCGTGCCCAGCTCAGCGCCGAGGTGGGGGAGGACCAGAAAGCCATTGCCGACTTCAGCAAAGTGCTCAAGCTGGAGCCTGCCAACTTCCTCGCGCTCTACAACCGCGCCCAGCTCTACATGCGCACTCGCCAGTTTCGCAAGGCCGTGGCCGACTACGACCGCATCTTGCACAAGTATCCACGCTTTGAATCGGGCTACATGGCCCGTGCCGAGGCCAAGCGCCTGGCTGGCGACCTCAAGGGCAGCGAGCGCGACAACGAGACGGCCGTCGCCATCTTCAAGCAGAAGGGCATAAGGGTTTCGACCTACGACCCCGTCAAGGCCGAGGTGCGCATGGCCGAGAAGAAAATACGACAGGAGCAGAAGGCCGCCCAGGCCAAGATGGACCAGCCCGAAACCAGCGACGACATCATCAAGAAATTCAACAACATCTTGACGGTGAAAAGCGACAACTCGTTTAAGCCCGAGTACGACAACCGCACACGCGGACACATCCAGAACGCCAACTTCGACATCGACCCCGAGCCCATGTTTGCGCTGTCCTACTACAGCTACGTCAACAAGCTCAATGGCAAAACCAACTATATGAAAGAGGTGACCGAGGTCAACGACTCCCACCTGCTGCCCATGTTGCTCACCCTCACTTGCGACAATGTGAAAATCGACAGCAGCGAGGTGGCTAAGCGTTTTGCCAGCATCGACTACTACAACGGCCTGCTGGCTACTTCCACGCCCCGCTCGATCGACTACTTGGCCCGTGCCCTCGACTACATGATGGTGAAAAACCCCGAAGCCGCCTTGCTCGATGTGGACCGCGCCATCAAGAGCAGCCCAAAGTTTGTGCTGGCCTATTTCCTGCGCGCCAATGCCCACTACCTGCAATATCTGCTTGAGTCGAAAGGCGAGGGCAGAGCCCCCGACGCACGGCCTGTCAGCGCGGCCGAGCATCAGGCCGCAGCCATGCTGCACCGGCGCGAGGCCGGCAGCCAACTCGACGACCTGATTGCCGATCTCAACCAGGTGCTCGCTCTCTCGCCCAAAAACGTGTATGCCATCTACAACAAGGGCAATGCCTGCATGCTGCAAGGCAAGTACACCGAGGCCGTGAGCTGCTACACCCAGGCTATCGGCATCAAGCCCGACTTTGGCGAGGCCTATTACAACCGCGGCCTCGTCTACATGCGGCTCGGCAACCGTCCCAGCGGTGTCAACGACTTGAGCAAGGCTGGCGAGCTCGGCATCCTGCCCAGCTATACCGTGCTCAAGCGCATGAACGATTGAGCCTTGTACACGCAGGGCTCTGCCTCGTCCCACCTGGCAGAACGCATTTCTCGCCGATAGCGGTAGAATTGCAATGAAAAAAAGTTGCCAAAATACTTGCTTTTTGCTCACGATTATTGTACCTTTGTGTTGTGAGATCATTGAAACATTGCCGCATCAAAGTGGATCGGGATACTCTTCAATTTTTTATGAAATGCCGAGTATACGGCTATGCCAATGGCGGGCCTCGACCGTGAGGTGCACCCCCTTTCGGGTGCCGGAGGATTACAAAGGTGTAGTCGCACTCAAATCCTTGTATTTGACCGGAGTTTCATCACATCCTTTGATGTGGCTTTTCTATAGCAGGATGCCAGCTTCACACGCGCTGTGGGCAGGTATCCTGCCTTTTTTTGTGTTTATCCGTTTGCTATGATTGTTCATTGCCCGGGGGGTAAATTTTAGCGCCGGGGCTGGCACGATATCGGCAATCTTTTAGTAACTTTGCACAAAAGTGCACTTTTTAAGTGCACACAACATTACATCACGTGATTATGCCAGCAGATACGATTAAAGAATATGAGCAAGTGATAAAGACTTGCCGACAGATCTTTGTCGACAAGATGGCCGACTATGGACCCTCGTGGCGCATCTCGCGCCCGTCGACCATCACCGACCAGATTTTTATCAATGCCAAGCGCATACGCACCATTCAGCTCAATGGCGGCTCCAGCAAGGTCAACGAAGACATCTACAGTGAGTACCGCGGCATTGTGAACTATGGCATCATCGGTCTTATCCAGCTCGAGCGGGGCTTCAGCGACACTGTCGACATGACCCGCGACGAGGCTGTCGAGCTCTACGACAAGTATGCAGCCCTCACCAAGCAGCTCATGATCGACAAGAACACCGACTATGGCGAGGCCTGGCGCGACATGCGCCCCAGCAGCTATGCCGATTTCATCCTCACCAAGGTGGAGCGCACCAAGTCGATCGAGGACCACGGCGGTGTCACCAAGGTGAGCGAGGGCATTGCTGCCAATTATCAGGACATGGTCAACTATGCCGTCTTTGCCTTGATACGCCACAACGAGGGGTCCGATTGAGATGCGAGTACTGGCAAGTGGCGGCAATTGCCGCTCATGCGCCGGTAACAAATAAATAAGCAACTAAATTTTTTTTTGATAGCAGTGTCGATTTTCAAACTCCCAAACTGGGCCTTGCCCATAGCTCAAAGCAAGTGGAACACCGTGGTTGTGTGGTTGCTGCGTGCAGCAGTGGGCTTCGTGTTTATTTTCTCGGGCCTTGTCAAGGGCATCGACCCTTGGGGCGGCTACTACAAGCTCATCGACTATTTCAATGCCTTCGGTTTCCCCGAGCTGGTACAGGTGGCCTTGCCTTGTGCCCTCGCACTGGCATGTTTCGAGTTTGTACTGGGCGTGTGTGTGCTCGTGGGTGCCTTTCGCCGTGGCTCGGTTGCCTTGCTGTTGCTCATGATGTGCGTCATGACACCGCTCACGCTCGACCTTGCACTCACTGGCAAGGTGCCCGATTGCGGCTGCTTTGGCGATGCGTTGGTGCTGAGCAACTGGCACACTTTTGTGAAAAATTTGATTTTGCTGCCCGCCCTCGTCTACCTGCAATGCTTCAACCGCCGCGTGCACGGCCTCTACGGGCCGGCTATCAACTGGGCGGTGGGACTCTTTGCTCTCGTCTATATCGCCGTCGTGGCCTACGACGGCTACAACGTGCAGCCGCTCATCGACTTTCGGCCCTACAAGGTGGGTGCCAGGGTGGGCGTGTCGTCGACAGCCGACACCGATGGCGACGACTATGTGTTTATCTATGAGAAAGACGGCAAGCAGCAGGCTTTCGGTCTCGACAGCCTGCCCGACGACGACAGCGGGTGGCAATATGTGCAGCGGCGCTTCAAGCCTGGCCGTGAACCACGCGGGCAGGCCTCGCACCCCTCAATCGAGATTCTCGACAACGGCAACGACGTCACCGACCTTGTCTTGCCCGACACTGGCCGCCAGTTGCTCATTCTCTTCCCCGATCTCAAGAATGTGAACATCGCCTATACCTTCGACATCAACGTGATAAGCGAGAATGCCAAGAAGCAAGGCGTCGCCATGATGGGGCTCACTGCGGCCGACACGGCTGCTGTGGCCGAGTGGTACGACATCTCGATGGCCCGCTATCCCATCTACAACGTCGACGAGAGCCAGCTCAAGACCATTGCCCGCGGCAATCCGGCGCTGGTCTATGTCGAAAACGGCGCGGTGCGCTGGAAGCGCACGCTCACGTCGCTCAACCCCGACTATGTGCGCAACGGGCAATTTCCCATAGCCCGCTACAACAGCGACTACGACGCCAGCGGCCAGCTCAAGGGGCTCACTGGAGCCCTGGTCATTGCCATGCTGGCCTTGCTGCTCATCAACCGCACCCATGTCGTGGTGCTGGCCATGTGCCGCCGTTTCAGGTCCCGACGCAGCCCCCGGGCCGACGCTGCGCAAGCAAGTGATAAAGAATTATAAATATTTGCTATTTTCTTGGTGCTGCTGTAACTTTGCAGTTCGGAAACAAGAAAAACGATAATATACATTAAATTTTTTAACTGAAATGAGAAAGAATATTGTAGCAGGCAACTGGAAAATGAACACCACAGTGCCTGAGGGCGTGAAGCTCGCCAAGGAAGTTAACGACGCAGTGGCAGCTGCCAAGGACCTGAAGTGCGAGGTCGTCATTGGCGTGCCTTTCACTCACCTCACTGCCGTGAAGGCCGTGATCGACATCAACAAGGTGGGCCTGGCAGCCGAGAACTGCGCTGCCAAGGACAAGGGCGCCTACACGGGCGAGGTGTCGGCAGCCATGGTGGCTTCGACTGGTGCCAACTATGTGATTCTGGGTCACAGCGAGCGCCGCGAGTACTTCAACGAGACTCCCGAGATGCTTAAAGAAAAAGTTGACCTGGCACTTGCCAATGGCCTGAAAGTCATCTTCTGCTGCGGCGAGAGTCTTGAGCTGCGTGAGAATGGCACCTACAAGGAATATATCAAGAGCGAAATCGAAGGCTCGCTCTTCCACCTGAGCGCCGACCAGTTTGCCAACATCGTGATCGCCTACGAGCCCATCTGGGCCATCGGCACCGGCAAGACTGCTACCAGCGACCAAGCCGAGGAAGTGCACGCCGTGATACGTGGCCTCGTGGCCGACAAATATGGCAAGCAGGTGGCCGACGACACCACCATCCTCTATGGCGGCAGCTGCAAGCCTGCCAATGCTCCTGAGCTCTTCTCCAAGCCCGACATCGATGGCGGCCTCATAGGCGGCGCCTCGCTCAAGGCCGACTCCTTCATGGGCATCGTCACTGCTTTCTGATTGTCAATCAATGCTTGGCGTTTGTCGTGAGCGGCCGTGACGGCCCGCGCCGAGGCAAGCGCAAGTTTAAGACATAAAATTGACTACATTGATAATTTTTTATTACCTTTGTAGTCAATTTTGTTTTTAGCAGTTTCACTGTCCCGCCGGGGCAATACAAACGCAGTAGATAAAGCATATCGCAATGACAGATTCTCGCTTCTTCCGACTCTTGGGCATCTCGCTTGTCGCAGCCCTGTGGCTCTCGCTGGGCCCCCAGGCTGCAGCACAGGTCACCGTCAACGCTCCCCAGGGCTTGCTGGGCGGCAAGGACAAGAAAGAAACCAAGGCGAAACCCGACAAAGACTCTAAAGACAAGTCGCAGCAGAGCAAAGACAAAAACTCCGACCCAGGCATCGTCGCGCCGGGCGAGGGCGAGACCCAGCTGGGCGACGGCCAGGCTCAGAGCCCCGCCGAGCCCCGTCACGACACGCACGCTGTCAAACCTGCTGGCCGGGGCAAGGTGAAAATCACCGGCGCGATGAAGGAAAGCTTCCACTACTATGACCAAGCCATAACCAAGCAGGTCACGGGCTACCGCATCCAGGTGCTCTTCAGCTCCCGCCGCGGAGCACGCAACCTGGCCTATGCCCGCGCCAAGGAGCTGGCCATGGCCTTCCCGCAATATCACTACTACGTGTCCTACAATGCTCCGCAGTGGCGGCTGCGTGTGGGCGACTTCACACGCCGCGAGTCGGCCCGCAGGGCCCTCAGGCGCATCAAGAAGGCCTTCCGCAAGTATGCCTCCGAGACCATCATTGTGACCGATACCGTCAATGTGTGGGGCGACGCTGCCGCCCCCGTATCTTTTTAATCGTTGAAAATGAACAACACTCCATCCAATCATTGCAACTGCGACACGCAACTCATCGATAAAATTGCCGAGCACTACCGTGCCATACTCCAACTCATAGGCGAGGACCCCTCGCGCGAGGGCCTCGTCAAGACCCCGCGGCGCGCTGCCAAAGCCCTGCTCGAGAACACACGCGGCTACCGCCAGGACGCCGAGTCCATCATTGCCTCGGCCGTGTTTGAGCACCCAGGCTCACACATGGTCATCGTCAAAGACATCGAGTTCTACTCCTTGTGCGAGCACCACATCCTGCCTTTCTTCGGCAAGGTATCGGTGGGCTATATCCCCGATGGCAAAATCGTGGGCCTGAGCAAGCTCGCACGCACCGTCGACGCCTATGCCCGCCGCCTCCAGGTGCAGGAGCGCCTCACGGGCGAGATATGCGACGCCGTCGACCATGCCCTGCCCAACAAGGGCGTCATCGTGGCCTGCGAGGCTTCACATCTGTGCATGAAGATGCGCGGCGTCGAGAAGCAGGAGTCTACCACCGTCACAATGCACTACAAGGGTGCCTTCGAGGACGTTAGGCTGCGTCAAGAGTTCTTCGAGCTTTTGCACCAGCAAAAATAATGTGATTTTTTTTGGCCCAAAGTTTGGCAGTTTCAATAAAACCCATTATCTTTGTACCCGCAATTGAGAGACAACCGATATTGCAAAACGCGAAAATAGCTCAGTTGGTAGAGCGCGACCTTGCCAAGGTCGAGGTCGCGGGTCCGAGTCCCGTTTTTCGCTCAAAGCGTTCTTTTAAAATAGCTTCACAACAATAAGTTGAAGCCGTGCAGAAAATGCGAAAATAGCTCAGTTGGTAGAGCGCGACCTTGCCAAGGTCGAGGTCGCGGGTTCGAGTCCCGTTTTTCGCTCAAAACGATCTTTTAAAATAGCTTCACAACAATAAGTTGAAGCCGTGTAAAAATGCGAAAATAGCTCAGTTGGTAGAGCGCGACCTTGCCAAGGTCGAGGTCGCGGGTCCGAGTCCCGTTTTTCGCTCAACATGTCCAGGTGGCGGAATTGGTAGACGCGCTACTTTGAGGGGGTAGTGAACATTGGTTCGTGTGAGTTCGAGTCTCATCTTGGACACCTAAATTTTGAGCAAGTCGCTGAAATTCAGCGACTTGCTTGTTTTGTATCCCTAAAATTGACGACTTTTTGACGACTTAATTTGCTGCTAATTGAAAAACACTATTTCTCCGAAATATCCAGATTTCCGAAAATAACGCCCTATTTGTTAGCGTCCCCATCTTTTTCTTTCATCATTGCTCGGATAACTGTTTCGAAGTTGCGCAGTGGTCTATTGCGATGATTAAGCCGATAGTTATATTCGTCAAGGTAGCCTTGCAGATTGTTGTAGGAGCAGTTGTGCCTTTCTTTGCCTATCCAATATTTCAAGTCAGCGAAGTAATCCATTAGAGGTTTCAGCCTTTTAGTCCGTAGCGACAAGAACTCTATTTGATATTCCTTTTGCAATACCTTGAACCCATAGCCATCCATCATTATTATTTGTGCTGATGGATCTAAATAATGGTTGAAGAAAGTCCTCAGGTATTTTGCCTTGTCATCATCTATGACATAAGCCATCGCTTTTTCAACTCTCCTCTTTTTAATCTGCACAGCCACTGCCACACGTTGCTTCGGCCTTGTTTCTTGGAAAAACCAGGTTGATGACTCTTCGTCATAGATGTTAAGAATGCGAACGGCAACATCGCCCATTAATTTCTTTTGCTGAATCTTCCCAATGGCCTGTTGGACCTTTTGCTTAAAAGCCCAGCATGTCTTTTGCTGTAAGCCGAACTGTCTTGCCAATTCAGCCGAAGAACACCCTTCGCCTGAGTTGGCGATTTTATAGATGATAGAGAATGCCGTTCGAATTGGGAACTTCAGTTTCTCAAACATTGTTCCGGCCGTAACACTTTCATCATATTTGCATTTGCTACACCTGCGAGAATATGGTGTTCTGCCTTTGTGAAAAGTAACATTATCACATCTCTTACAAGCAAAATTCTCGTTTGGCCACTTTATATTCGCCAGATAATGAATACACTCATCATTACTGTTGAATCTTTGAAGAAATATGGATTCTTGGTTGCTCATACGCGTTGACTGATATTCTATGATGCAAAGGTAACAATAATGTTTTATTGGGCGCACTAAATGCCTAATCAAATTTGTGTCTTTTGCTATTTTCCAGGCACATAGTACTTTTGCAGTGTCACATTTGATAACGCTGGCGAAGGCGCCATCCTATCAATGGCGAGTCTAATGTGAACATGCGCTCGCAGTAGACTGGCATACCGAGTGGAGTGCGACAATAAAATGATAAATATTAATAACTTACTTAACTCTGAGAGTAACATTATCATCCAAGTCTCATCTGAGGACTTGAAGGCTTTTGCCCAAGAAATTTTGATCGGGGCTAAGAGTATCGCCATGATTGAAGCGGAGGCCGCTGCCAGCAGCGACCAATTGTTAACTGTCGACGAGGCTGCACGCCTCTTGTCGGTGTCGAAGATGACGCTCTACCGTTGGGACCAGAACGGCATCCTCAAGAAGGTGGAGATTGGCGGCAAGCGCCGATACCGCAAGAGTGACATCGAACGTCTGGCTGGATGTAAAATGTAATGCGCCTTATGGAACAGAATAATTTACAACCCCAGACCGGCAAGCTCCGCCTTCATGAAGACGTTGAACTGCCCATCGATGGACTACCCCAACTGGTGCAGCAGTACATCAACGAGATTGTGCGCGTCTATCACTGCCCCATTGAGTTCCCCACCGTCGCCGTTTTCAGCGTGATTGCTACGGCAATAGGCAAACGAGTCAAGATTACCGACCGTAAGTACACCAATCCTCTCATGCTTTGGTTCGTCAACGTCGCCATAAGCGGCTCGAACAAAACCCAGCCGGTCAAGGAAGTCCTCCGACCGTTACGCGAAATCAACCGAGAGAATTACGAGACCTATGAGCGTGAATATGAACTGTGGAAAGCCGACAAGGAACGCGATGAGAACAATCCGCCATCGTTCAATCAATTACTTGTGGGCGACTGCACGGAGGAGGCGCGAATTAAGATCCTTCAAAACTCTTCGCACGGCGTGCTTGGTCACTATCCTGAAGTCAAAGGTTTCTTTGATGACATGGACCGCTACAACAAAGGCGGCTTTGTGGACAAGTTGCTCCGCATGTTCGACGGCGACGATGTTTTTGTTAACCGCAAGGGTGAATACAAGCCCATCGTCATCAGTGATGTGTTCATGAACATCTTGGGTGACATCCAACCAGGATTGCTCGGTGCCACCTTCGGCAGTTCTCAGTTCATGGAGAACGGCTTGAATCAGCGTTTCCTGTTTACTATGCCGAATATTGTGGAGTTCCCCGACCGCGAGATTGAAGCGATGGATGCCGGAATTGTAGCTGATTGGTGCAGCGTGGTCAAGCAAATCTACAAAATGGATTTGCGCGACTGGGGACTGATTTCACTCTCGCCCGAATGCGATGCGCTCTACACCGAGTACTTCAACTTGCTGCAACGCAAGAAGGAGAAAGTACGTAACTACAATGGCGACGGCTATTTGCTTTCGGTATACAGCAAGTTGCAGATACAAGCCCAACGTCTGGCAGGTATCGTCCACCTAATGTGGCTGATTAACTCGCCTCAGAGTTACAACTATCGTCAAGTCTCTGCCGAGGACATGGAGTACACCATCCGTTGCATGAACTACTTCGAACAAACGGCTGTAACAGTCTATGAACGTATCATAGGCAAGTCAGCCGAAATGCAGTCTAATGCCCAACCACGCAGTCAAGCGCAGGTGATACGCGACTTCAGCGCTGCCATACCCATTGTGAATGTGACACGCTTCGCCGAGGGTATCGGTAAGGACAAAGGGTATATCTCGAAAGTCCTCAGCAGTGACATCGGCAAGAAGTAAATGAATTCGGTCGGCAGTTGACGGCAGAAGTGTTTTCATTTCTATCTATACTTATCGTTACGGCGAACGACAGAAATGTGACTTCATGTTATTGTCTTGCAGCGAATGAAGCGCGCGTCATGCCGGAACTCAAAAAAAGAGGTCAATGTCAACACCCAAAAGTGCGACAGCCCGCTATTAATACGTAAGTTAGGCATATATTGACGTTGACCTCTCTTGAAAATCAACATTGATTGTCAACAAGTTGCACATTGACAAGAAGCTCATTTTGTTGATATCGGCAAGATTTTGGCGACAATTTGTTAGTCAATGTGATAATGGGTTCCAATGACATGTGTTACAGATGAATAAGCGCATCTCTGCCGTTGACTGTTGACCGTTGATTTTGAATTTCAACCGCAAATCGTACTATGGCACAAACATGCGACAATGAACCTATTCTCGTAGGAGAATTGGTTCTGCAAACAACATTAAAATTATCATATTCTATGAACACAATGATTCCCATTTTTCAGAGAAAAGTTTCTTGGTTCACCAATATGCGTGGCACCGAACCTAAAGAGACCACACTTGGCGAGTTCCTAGCCAAAGCAGGAGAGTACAGAGAGCATATTGAAAAGCTTCGCTCATGCAGGAACATTGACGAACGGAAGTACCTCAAGAGGCAGCTGCCGCAAGCGACCATCAGCGGTGTGTTCTGCGGCAGCCGCAAGGCTGACAACCTTGCAGCGCACAGCGGATTGATCTGTATCGACATTGATATGCAAGACAACCTTGACCTGCATGACTTTGAACATCTCAAAGAAAACGTTCTCAGCCAGATGGCAGAGGTTGCTTATGCGGCTCACTCGGTGGGAGGAAAAGGTTACTTCGTCATCATCCCACTCAAGCACCCTGACCTGCACAAAAAGCAGTTTACGGCATTGCAACATGACTTTGCCAAACTCGGCATTACCATTGACGCTGCTTGCAGTGACGTAAGCCGACTGCGAAGTCTCAGCTACGATGAAAAGCCATTTATCAACGAGAATGCTGAGCCATATAACGGTGTCGAAGATGACCCGAAGCCAGTCACCAAACCATTCAAACAGTTCAAAGCAAATTTTGTGGACAACACCGACGAACGCGTTTTCCTGGCTTGCAAAGCAATCCAAGAACGGCACATTGACATGACGGAGGTCTATGACGATTGGGTCAACATCGGCTTTTCGCTAGCATCTCTTGGTGAGTCGGGCCGTGAATACTTCCACATCGTCAGCAGTCAGAACGGGAAATACAACGAGCGGGAAACCGACCGAAAGTTTGACGGTTTCCTGCGAGGCAATGGCCGCATCGGTATCGGCACATTCTTCCATTACTGCAAGCTTTTTGGTGTGCTTTGAGATGGTTTCATCAAAGAATGTCACACTTTCATTTCCGCAAACCGCTGTCACTTTCGGGCGACAGCGGTTTGTCTGATAGATAATGATGCACCGTGATTGACAATGTTGGTTTTACCAAAATAAATTAATAATTCTCATCTTGAATTTTAAAGGGCGTAAAAACACTTATATCAGCACATTAGCATTTTCGTCCTCGAAGAAGTATTTCTTAAAATTTCCATTTTTCCGCACCAAAAAACAGTTAGTTTGTTGATAAACAGACGATTAAGGATTGAAAAGGAAGAATTCCTTTTCGTTTCCTCTCTCGAGAGCCCCCAATGCCCTACGGAGCGATTTGTGTAATCGGCTATGGAACGAGCGGAATATGCAGGGCATTGTGCGGTGATGACGTTGGCGTGCGTGAGAGAACCAACACGTAGTATTGGTTTCGCTCACGCTTGCCAATTCCGCTTTTTGAGATTTTTGGCTCGCCGAAAATCGTTATCGAAATCACTTCAAGTTCGCTTGGTGTGATTTCGTGATTAGGCGATGTCGATGGGCGGTGAAGTGAAGGCAAGGGAGCAAATGAGCGATAGCGCAGGAGTATGTCATCAGCTCACAGCACGGACACCCCCGAACGCAGTGAGAGTGTTGGGCTTGCAGGGAATGGGAATGGAGAACCAGCCGAATGACGGCGGTGAGTGTGCCCAGGCCCGCCACAGGCGTTGCAGGACAGACTTGACTGAGCATTGGGCTGCAGCGCAGCACAAGCTGTATGCGCTCCTGCAAACGCCGTGAGTGGCGAGCCATAGCAGCAGGCGTAAGCACTTTCGCAGCCGGATTGAGGTGCAGGGCGCAATGGTAATGACCGAAAGAGCCGGACACGCGGGGTGTCCGTGCGACCAGTGAGCCGATAAGACACTCTCCGAAGCGTAGCGATTGCAGCGGACGCAGCCGTAGCGGAACTGCCCAGCGACATCGGGGGCTGTGGGTGGGACATAAGACGATGTGTTCACACTTCTCTGCCCGAATAGGCACTTGTTGGCGTGGGCAGCGACTGGAGCAAAAAGTGAGAGTGAAACAAGCCGCAGATTGGCAGCAGTGTGGTGCGAGTTTCCTTTCCCCTTGACCGGCGCAAACGCTTTTGCGCATAACGAAGAACCATATAGTAGCGCGTGCGGCTCACCGCCGGCGACCGACCGCAGGGCGGTTTGCCGACGGTCAGGCAGGAACTCGTCTTCCTGCGAGCCGCTTGGACTGGGCAAATGTAGTGAAAGCGAATGAGTGTGTACGGGCTCACCATAGGCGTTGAGCAACGACTTGTCGAGCATTGGGCTTGCGGAGTGACTAGCGTCGGGTGTCAGCGGAACTTGTGAAGCCGATACCCGATGCAGCGTAGCGAGCCGTATGCGCTTGGGAAACGCCGTCAATAGTGAGCCGAAGGCGGTACACTTTCAGCAGCGCAGCGGAGTGCAGAACAGTCCAACCTGCGCCACGATTGATGAGCGGTAAGGCGCGAAGCACATAACGCAAACAACCGCAGCGCAGCGGAGGTTGGCTTGCGTGTGAAGGCTGCCGCTTGCAAGGACACCCCATAAGCGCAGTCTTGGGGTGTCCCTGCAAGCACGAGGTCAGCCTGTTGTGCCTTGCGTCCTGTGAGCGAATGAAGTTCGAAGTGTGAGGGTCAAGAGGAAAATCAGGACACAGCGAGGTGGTCTCAGCGCAAGCCGAGACTGCTGAGCGTCAAGCACCAAGTACTGCCGACAATCAAGTGCCGAACTTTTTGTGTAGGGAGCGTAGTCCGCGCCGTGCGTGCCGTGTGAGGGTGCTTGCCACCGCCATTGGCGGTTGGCATAAAAAAGATGATCCTTCACGATTGTGTCTAGTTGCCTGTCTCTCCCGTTCCGCTACAAAAAAAGAGAACCGCTCGGGCGGCTCTCTCGGTGTGGTGGGCGGTGCTACGGCTTAGCAGCAGAGGAAAACGTAACCATCTTGGAAATCGTAATCATAGCGGAAAAGGTCATCAGCATAACGCTCGAAATCAAAATAATCCTTCACGCTCTCGGGCAGATTGTCGAACATTCCGCACTCCTCGACGATGTGACGGGCGAAATCTTCTTCGCTGTCCCATTCGCCTTGATAGGCATCACGGAAATCCTCAACGCTGATGCGGCTATCGCATCTGACATCCAAAAATGCCTCATAGGCTTCGCGCTCATCCTCATCGAGTTCGGCAAACTCTTGGATAAGGTCAAAAATGTCCTCGCTGAAAATGTCCTCGGAATACCATTCCTCGGGGAAATTCTCGTAATCTTGGCACATCAGCTCGGGGTCAGCCTCATCACGATGCAGGAAACGGCACACGGCGCAAAACTCATCATAGTCCGCAAAGGTGGTCAAATCCAACCACATCCCAAAGATGGAACCACAATTATATTTGTGGTAAGTGCCCACATACACGGCAGGATTGCCAGTGTGGTAATCGTACTTGTAATCATCAAGGTCAAACTCTTCGACCTCATCATCAACCTCAACATTATTGAGATTGGAGGAGCTGGAGCTGAAGCTTTTTACAACTTGCTCTTGTGCTTGGGTGCTGTCAGCACCGCTTGCAGAATTGATAGAAAGGGATTTTGTACTCATAATTGTGAAAATTTAAAGATTAAACATTATTGATCTTGTTCTCGCTTTCGCTTCGCTTTTTACGGTGCTTCATAAAGTGAGGCAGGAAAGCGGACGACCGCAAGGCTTGCCCGAAAATTACTACCCGCAGGGTTGGAGAATTTTCAAGGCAACTCGACATGGGCCTTGCAGTAAGCGGCTGCCCTTAACTTTGCAGCGGAAAAACGAGGCGAGAAAGCGAGGAAGAAACAAGTCAATGGGTTTTAATCAATTTTCATATGAGTACACCTTTCTACCTGCAAGCGGTGTAGACATCGAAGTGCCCGGGCAACAAGAGCGGAAAAACAAGCCGTGAGTTTACGAACACACCAATAGACATTTCGGGTCTTGGGTGTCCTTGCGTCCTGGGTGCCGGTCGTGGGGGAAATCTGCGATTAAGTGAGAGCAGATCCAAACTCGTTTGGTTTCTGCCGAGCGTGAGCAGATTATGCAAATTCAGTTCCGCCACAAACGAGAAAACCGCCTTTGTGGGGCGGCCCTCTCGTAATGTGGTGGGCGGTGCTTCAATCTTCTTCCCAATCGGGGCAGGTGCTTTGCTCGCTTGTAACTTCATCGTGCTTGGTGCAGTGCCATAAGTGCCAGCCGCAAGCCTTTGCGAATTTGCAGGAACAAATCGTGCAAATGAGTGCAGTGGTAAAACTTGTTTTGGCATTGCCGAGTGCAGCCGATTTAGGGCGAAGCCAATAGCAAATTTCTTCTACTCTCTTGTCAGCCATTGTAAACCTCTCCTTTCTTGGTGCGCTCGACTATTGCCGCAAAAGCATAGAGTTCGAGCATTAGCAATTTGCCATATTCCTCGCATTGCAGGGCAAATTCGCCCAATGATGTACCTTCTTGGCGATAGTTCGCCATGAGCCTTTCGGCTTTGCCTACATAGCTGTGCAATTCTTCTAAATCGCGCCTTGACATTTGTTCAAAAATCTTCATAGTGCTTGGTGTTTGTGATGGGCGGCTTGTGAGGCTCGCCCACCTTGTTAAACTTCAAATTACTTGCTCTCTTTCTTTGCGCTCTTGCGTGTGGCTTTCTTCTTGGGTGCGCTCTCCTGCGGTGCGCTCGGCTCATCGCAAATGGCTACTCGCTTACCTGCACGCACCAATTTGGGCAGATAGCTATCGAGTGCGTGATGCGGGAAACCTGTCATTTGTGCGGTGATGTCCTTGCGACTTGTGCGAGTGAGGGTGATGCCCAAAACCTCACTCACGGCCTTTGCATCCTCGCCAAAGGATTCGTAAAAATCGCCACTGCGGTACAACAAAATTGCATCGGGGTGCTTGGCTTTCATGCTCTCATAAGCCTTTGCGAGTGCGCTCGGCTCTGCGGCTTGCTCGGCTTCGGATGCGCTCTCCTGCGCTGCGCTCGGCTCGGCTTGTGCCTTGCTTGCGCTCACGTCCGCCATTAACTTTGTGTAAATGGCTTTCGGGATAATTGCACCGCTGCGCTTGCGAAGCAAAAACGCATAACGTAACGCCTTGATGGGCTGAGCGAAGAAAAATTCATCGCTCTTGGTGTTCTCACTGAAGCTGTAAACATGCCACATTTGGCTGCCGCTCTTAACCTCTCGCTTGCTTGCTAAAATCAAATTTGCCATAATCGTAAAATTTAGGGATTTATGAATGATGTTATTAACTCTCGCCTTATTGCTCAATGCGATAGACATTGCAATAACTGACCTGCACACCTGCCGACATTGCAATTTCTTCGGCTTGCTCGCTTGCCTCGCTTGCGCTTGCGGCTTCAATCTCATAGGTGCTGACCTCATTGTCGAAGTCAACGACCTCAACGAAATAATTATTGGACTTGGAAGAGCTGGCAACCTTTTTATCGGCGCGGCTTGCTGCGAAAGCAGGAGATGAAACGAATGATGTATTAAAAGCTGTCATAACTTTTGAATTTTAAGAGGTGAATAATTATTGTCCATGTTGTCACTGTGTAACCTTTTTACGGAACTTTATAAGTAGGCAAGGTAAGTGACCGGCCGCAAGGCTGGCTCGAAAAATTTCTATCGCTTGCGGCTCGAAAAATTATGGGCGCAGAACTGAAAAAGCGTGCAAGGTGAGAGCAGAACCAAACTCATTTGGTTTCTGCCGAACCGCAGCCGATTTTATGTAATTTTTTAGAAAATTTTCAAAAGCCACTTGTATAGCCTTGCAGGGTAACGGCTTGCACTAACTTTGTGACGGAAAAAGTACCAGTGACACGGACAATATCACCTCAAAATCGTTATGACGGCTCTCATCATTCGCTCCTGCATCGTAGCGAGCCACGCAACCATTGGTGCAAGGTGAGAGCAGAGCCAAACTTGTTTGTGCTCTGCCGAACCGCAGCCCAATGACGGGCGCAGCCAAAACAAAGCAAGGATTGAGCGGTGCGACCCGTCCCAATCCTTACCTATGAGCGAACCACCGCCTCACAGCGGTTGGTATGCAAATATTTTACTTCAAAGATTAATGATGCAAATAGTTAGTATAGCTAAAATGCCACGTTATATTATATATATTTTTTGGAAAAAACGTAACTTTGCAGTTCTAAAAGCAGTTATATATGGAAATGATGCTCCAAAACCAAAGACTGCTTTATTCTCCAAAGGTTATATCAATGAATTCCAAAAAGATTCGCAAAATCAAAAACAAGCGATTTAAGACTTGCTTGGCTAAGAAGTCGATTAGAAAGAAATCTGATCACAAAAAAATCAAGTTTAAGAGACCTGCTATGAACTGGCATTTGAGAAATGAAAAGATTTCCAGCATTAAGGACACCTTATCTGGTGATGAGATTACACCTCATTTGCTGTTAGAATATTCTAGCATCTATCCTAACGTAAACTTTGATTTAGAAAAAGAAATTCGAAATTTTTCAAGGAGCACACTATTGAATATTGCACTTGTGTTAGGAAAGAATTATGGTTCATATAAACTATCTGACCTTGAGAATAAACCCTTTTTTTCGTATGATTCAAGTTTTAGTAGGGATAGAATGCAAAGACTTGTTTCGTTTTTACAGAGCACGGGTTATTCATCCGATATGGTATCATATGCTTGCGAACGGACAATCTTGGAATTCCTAAAGCTGACATTCAGTGTAGATTGTCAAGAATGCAAGACTGTTTATGAAAATTGGGAGGCAGAGGCCAAAATTTTTGACCTTCTATTAGCTATAAACGAGCAAAAGATTACCAAATACAAGGATAGTAATGTTACTCCTGGTAACATATCCCAGTTGATATATACAAGTTTCTATGCAACAAATGAATTTACGAACTATGACAGTAAATTAGTTTTGGCCGAGCAACTGTATTATGCCCGATTATTTTTCGAGTTTATTACTTCTAGAAGCGAATATGAAAGTTGTTATAATTGTTTCTTGAATAAGTTTGAAATACATGATTGGCTAGATTATTTCAGGACCATTGTTGTATTAGCATTTCAATCCATCCATTTTGGTTTGGGATTATTTAATCTAGAACGGAATGATCCAAGTAAGTTGGTCAACAGAAGTGTTTTATCTCACATTTCAATTCAAGAAAACGAAACGATTGCTTACACCGAAGAAACAAACGAAATGAATCGTGATTTCGTCGTGTTTAGGACACGTCCTATTATAGAAATGATTAATGGCGACTATCTAATATTTAACCATAAACTTATTATAGAGAGGCTATATAACAGTATTTATTTCGACTTAATTCCTTATCAACGATTACTAAAAATTAGCGGCAAATCATACCAGCAATTCTATAAAGAAGTTTTTGTGGAAAAATATCTTTTTGGAAAGACCATTCTGTCATGTGTAAATGATGAACTAATTGATAAATACTTCCCACCAAAGCTATTAGCAGACTGCATTGATTATAAAGAAGATGTATATCAACCAGATTTCTATATAAGAGAAGGAAACGCGCTATTCATATTTGAGTGCAAAGCAGTAAAACTTAATGGAGATTTAAAGAAAAAAGCAGATGTTGATGCCATCATTGAAGAGTTAAAAAACAAACTAGTTATGAAGACATGGCAAAAGAATGGCACAAAAAAACAACAACTTTCTTCACCTAAAAATGAAGGTGTTGGTCAGTTGGTTTCGCACATTGAAAGAATAGAAGAAAATGATTTCAAATGGGATACATCTATTCCAGAAAATGCTATATACTACCCTGTTCTTGTTTTAGAAAGCAGAGAGTTGTTACAACTTACATTATCCTCAATAGTTAATGATTGGTATTATGAATTGCTTAAGACAAAACATACCATACAAATAGATAAATGCAGACCAGTCATCATAATGACAATTAACACCTTGTTTCTATATAACACCTTATTCCATAAGAATGGATTTAAATATTATTTTGATTGTTATTTTTCAGAATGTATGATGCCTAAAGACGGGAAAATGTCAATGAGCCTATTTTCGGATTTTAATAACTGGATGACAAAAAGACATCAAATTGACAAAGTAGCATATTATGAAGATACTGTACGAATGCTTGAAAATAATAGCACATTAAATAGCGACAATTCTTTAATATAATAATAGTGCCACTTCATGGATTTGTTACTTTGCTATAACGAAATCAAGGACGTTTTCACTGACAGTGAAGAAGTCTTCTTGTTGCTTCATTTTTTCGTTGATGGCGTAGAAACCGGCGTTGGCAATTTCGTTCATTGTTGACATCAGCATAACGACAGCATCTTCTGGCGTGATGTTCCCACGATCATATTCCACTAGGTCAAAGTCTGTTTTTGCAATGAGAGCCGCGAATATGCTCTGTTGAATTTCAGTATACTTTTTTCGACCTGTGTTGCGGTCGTTCACGTCTCCCAGACGAAACACCTCCATGCTGAATGAGCGAGTTTGGCCTGCTAGTGGACGGCGTTCGTTGCGGTATAAACCAACAAAGAAGGCATAGATGAAAGCTTCATAACCCGCGTTGAATATGCGACCTTTTGCGTCACGACCCTTGTCGGTTGCAGAGTGCCATTGGCAAAATGCTTCAACTATTGGAGCATGAAATATTGACTCATATTTGAGTGCACTGCTCTTCTTCCACTCATCAAATAGATTGCGTATCATGACGGAATGTTTTTGACTGGTTCAACAATAGTCTCAATGGTGCTGAGGTCTTGTTGGTCAAAACCGTCAGCATTCTTTTTGATGCGATAGATGGGACACTCAACTCCTTGGAGCGACGTTTCATCAATGAGAAACACACCGCTTTCTTCATCTTTATATAAGAAACTCTTTGTCACCACTATGCACTGTGATGAGATGGTGCTCAAGCTTTGATAGAAAGTGCGGTCCTTTCCTGCGTCAAACGAGGAAGTTGGTGCATCAAGAATCAGTGGATACCCATTTCCCGCTTGACGTTCCTGATTAAAATCGGCTAAAGCAAGGATGACGCTAATACACTTGGTTGTATATAATGACTTGTTTGGTGTACTAATAGTTGCTCCTCGGTTGTCTTTAAGAAGCACGTCTACAGCACCATGGCTACGACTTGTAGAGCTTTGCTCCATTGTAATAATGCCACGAAAATCATCGACTGTAATCCTTCGCATATAGTCATTTGCCCGATTGGAGATTTCGTCGAGGAACTCTTGATAAGTTCGTTCCTCAAGCGAATCAAGACTACGACTGAAAAGAGAGGCCAGTTTGTAAACATCCATGAACTGCCTGTTCTTGTCGTTGCTAACCATCTTGTCGTATTTATCCTGCTTTTCACGAAGCTCTTTGCGAATCTTGGGCAGACGAGAGCTCAGCGATGACACCAAACTTTCAGCACGGCCATGGTCTTCGTGCCATTTAGCAACTTCATTAAAGTCGTCTACAAAACGCATTAAGTCCTTACCGGTCGATGAATTGGACAATTCCTGAACTATCTCATCATTGAGGGCACCAATGCGTGCATGGGCTCGTTTAATCGTTGCGTTAATATCATTATTGCTCTTGAACGCACTCTCCATCCTTTGAGCGTAATCGGTTGTTTCAAGTGTACGGCTCAATCCTCTACTCATCGTAGAAATGAACTTAACATTGTCGCCAAGTTCCAGCGGCGGCACTTCTTCTACTTTGATTTCCTCCAGACTTTCTTGGAGCCGTTGCTCATAATCCTCAAGCATCTTTTTGATGTGCATATATGCGGCTGAACCCTCAGGTGCGGCAGTGCCACAATATTTGCACTGATGCTCTTGGAGCATGTGCCGCATTGTCTCAATTTCGGGCATAAAACCAGGCATTGCGTCAATTGACTTTTTCAGTTTTTGTTTGGCTTCTTGCAATATCTTGCGTTGGGCATATACTTCGCCAATTTTCCTGTTATGCTCGTCACGGATCGACTGAACCCTCTCCTCGAAAATTTGCATCTTGTTGGCGAATTCATGGGCAATAGGAGAAAATCCTTTCAGTATCCACAACTCATCAAGAAGCCTCACCGTGTAGTCTTCTCTCAATTCGGCTGTCTTAGCCTTTATCAATTCTTCCAGTTTTATTATCTCATCCTGTTTCTCCTTAATTAGGCGAATCACCTCATAATCTGCCGCAATACTTCGAATCTTCTTTCCAGTATCTTGTAATAAAAGTCGGTTCTCCGTAAGTGCAGTTGAAATGCGTTTTTCTTCCTCCTTTAGCTTTTCAATCTCCGTTGTGAGCGTTCTGGCTGCTGCTGATGCTGCCGTTCTTTTATCGGTAGAGTTTTTCTTCGCTCTTGTCCCTTTTTCAAGAATATGTTCGGCTAATTCTTTATAGGGCGACAAGTCTTTTATCGACGAGTACATATTTATCAACTCTGCAAGCACAGTGGGATCTTCAAAGATGTTGAGCTGTTCTTCGCCCTGCATTATGCTGAACTTCTTAATCTTAGCAGGGAACACCCCCTCCTTTTCCAATATCTCGGAAACTGAGATTGCTGGTTTTTCTATATAACCAACCATTCTAAAGGCCTTGTGCGTGTGATTGGCAATCGACATGGAACCATCAGGGCGTTTCTCGACATAAAACTCCCGTACAAGTTTGCGCTCTTGTTTATTAGAATTGAGCAAAAATAGTGTCACTCGCACCGCTTGAGGGTGGTTCACTGGCATAGAATGGAACAGCTTCTCAGAGACCAAAGTGCTGAGTGAAGGAAGGCGGTCGGCATCTGTTTCCTTATATGTCAGAACCCAGTTTAAGGCATCAAAAAGCGTACTCTTTCCATCACCATTTGAACCAAGAATAAGGTTCAGTTTGGGCCCGAACAAAAAGACCTTTTTACCGTAATAACTACGGAAATTTTCTATTATAAGACGTTTTAGTATCATTGTTTATTCCAAGTCTTTGACGAGACGTCGGTAAATTGAATCTTTCACGCTTTCGTCGATAACGACTTTCCCTGTTTGGCCTTTAATACGCATGTCCATGCTCACTTCTTCCACCTTTTTGTCATAAGCGAGAAGCATATTAGCAATGGCTTTTACATATTTGTTCAAAGCCTTACATCCCTTTGCGATAGTTGGATAATCGCTTGGTCTATACTCAAACGCTGAAATCATCTCTTCATTTGAGATAATCTCATAGAATATTGTGTCAATCTTGCTCATCGTTTTTAAGGCTTATACCCGTTACTTCGCGCTTGTATTCCGGGTCAATATTATGCAATTGTTCCTTGATTACTCCACGACGATAAATAGCTGGGCGCAAACAAAACATCTCAAACTCTTCGATATTGACATCATCGACGCTTCGCCAGTGAGGGAACAGCAACTTCATATAAGCCGTTGCTATCTTCTTTATTGCCTTCGAGTCTCGCAAATATGTTTTAGGTGCAACCGAAACCAATTCGTCATAGATTTGGCTGTACACACTTTGTGTGCGTAATTCATGAATGATTTCAGAGAAATACTCCACGTTAATTGTCCAGCCACGATATATCATGCTTGAGTTGATACTCGGTAGCTTCCACCCCTCAATGAAACAATGGAAGCGGTCAAGCAGAGCTGACTCACGGAAGTTCTGCGGCAAGTTGTTGAAGTATAGGTTCGTCGTTGGTTCTCGGTCTTTTGTCAAAGGGATATTGCCCATAAGCATCAGGCCGCATTCCGAAGAAAACTCTTGGTTGTCGATAGTTGTTTTGCCACTTTCGAGATATGATTTTAAAGCCGCTTGAATCTCTGCTGGTTCTTGGAAGATAATGGTCTGGATTTCATCGAATGCTGTGAAATCGTGATTCTTGATAATACCGTTCTGTTGTTTTTGTTTATCCCAAAACAGCTTCGCACGAGTCACCTTTCCACCACTTACTAGCCAACCATACTTTGACAGGTTGCCAAAGACATAGCTCTTTCCAGTTCCTTTTGGCGCAAGCTCAATCACATTAAGGCGGGGCTCAACAAAGATGAGTAGACGAGTGATGAACTCCATCTTTTGCGTCACGTTCTCAAAACCGTCAGGATCATATTCCATTGCTGACAACAGGACATCAAGCCATTCAGCTGTAGTGAAATTTTTTCGCGCATCGGCAAGATAGTTAACATCAACCGAGGAATAAGGCTTGAAAGGTTTGAAATCAACCATCTCAACGTGATTTCTCTTGCCGTCAGCATCGGGCATCAAGCAGAGTTTAATGATGCCCCATTTCTCACCATCAACAAGTGTGTCTCTATGTTTCTCGTAAACATAAGCAGGAATCTGACCCTCGTTTAATTTGATGCCCATATCAGGTACTGAGAAACGGCGCACATTCTTTACTAGATCAATGTAGATGATGAAACGGCAAAGCAAGGTCAAGTCTTGCCCATCCTGGATTCTCGCTTTCACTTCATTGGGATTCTTGGGGATGACCATGTCAAGGAATCTAGTCAATCCTGCCGTGTTGAGGTTCCCGTCGAAATCGATATATCGTTTGAGCAAAAAATCTTTTACAAACGAAGGCAGATTGCGCCCGGAGAATACGCTGTTCGTTTTCTCTGGGTCTTTATATATGGCGGTTGTAGAGAAACTCTGCCTAATCTTATCAGCAATTTCCTGTTTCATGTTTTTATATATCTATGCCCATGTCGCCAAACATGTCATCCATTTGGCTACCGGTGTTTACTTTTATCTTAAATATCTTATTATATTCTCCAATGTGCAAATCAAGTGTGCAAACATCGTCTTGAAGCGGCATGCGCTCACTTTCATAGATGTCTCCGCTTTTGTTGACAAGTTTGTATGTGTTGCCATTGTATTCCAAGACTGGAGAATCCATTGAGGTCAATCCTGTAATGTGAATCTGCACGACTGGATTGGTTGCCAAAACTTCCTCATTGACAAGTCGCGCTTCCCAAGTCTTGTTGTTGGGAGAGTTAGAAAGAATAAGTATTGGCACGAGAACTTCTTCTGGAGTACAACCACCATGGGCTCCAGTACCTTTGGCTATCTTGTTGCCAAGTGAGCGATGATTCAAAGCACACACTGTTTTGCCATCTTCCAATACAAAGTAATTGTCGTCGGTAGTAGCGGTGCCAGATTTCTTTATCGCATATCTACCGAAGTGATGATAATCGAATCCGCCCAAATTTAAGCCTTCAACACGTTGTGAAAGATAGGTCATTCCGTGGTCGGAAACGATGGCAATTTTTTTGCCTATATATTTACGCAATACTTCATCAATGATGTCGCATAGCGTTTGTATCTCGTTGATGATATTGTCGGGATATGCACTTGTGCTTTGATGTGCCATCGAGTCTATATCGCCAGCTTTCTCAAATTTCACTTCACCATGGGCAAGCTTCAGCAAATTCTCTTTGTTGATGTCGGTCTTGGTTGGGAGTAACGTTCTTGCAATCTTCACATCGTTGAGGAAAACCTTCTCTCCCTTGCGTTGTTGAATAAGGTAAGCGATGAGCGGAACCCAGTCGATACCAAGTCCGTCAATCCAATAATACACTTCAATGTCACTTCGGTTGAATAGCAGATTATTGGTGGTTTGGAATTGCTGATACCAATTGTTGAAATCCACAGCCGAAGCATTGCATTTGCTTATTATACTTGCAACCTCATCGGTATAAGTGTCAGCAATTTTAGCTGTTTTGTATTTATCTATATAATCGAGCGCCCATGCTTGACTCGGTTCAAGAGTGCCAGTTGAGGGCTGCAGATAGTAATACAATTCAGGGTAAAACGATTTAACGTCCTTAACTTTGATTTTTCCATGGCTTAGCCAGTTGATGGCGAGCACCTTTTCAGCAACAGAGATGGGTGTGAACAATCCAATTGCCTGGTGATGATTGTCGGTGCCAGCTATTTCTTCAAGTCGCTTTTGCAGGCGACTTTGCAACTCAATATTCAACTGTATGCCCCTTTGTTTGGCTTGTTCAAGGCAATACCTCCGCTCTTTCATGTCTCGATTGTCATCATTGATTGCGAGAGCGAGTTTGCCTACGAATTCATTGTTTGAATAATTCTCCAGCAGTCGCAGAACATGGCATAGATAGTCATCTTCTATTTTGATAGAATAGGTGTTGACAAGCAGCCAACGACTGAACTCGTCTTTATATTCAAACCACAGCTTCACAAAGCCACGATAGTCTTCCAGCTTGCTTGATGAGAAATGAGCCGAGAAGAACTGGTCGAAGTTGAAAGGCTTCGCCAAGTCAATCTCTTTGGCAAGTGTTTGCCAGTTTTGCAAATCGTGGGAATGGTAAGGGATATGTGAGAGATTCAGTTTCAATCCCTCGCACAAGAAGTCGTGCACATTGTCGCAGCAATAATACGAGAACGCATTATCGGGTTGGGCATAACAAGCGTTGGCATAAATCGCTCTAGATGTACAGATGATGTTCGACTTGCCATGACTGCCCTGGTCACGCCAAAAGTTAAGCCATTCCGTGACATTGCCAATAATCGTATATTGCTCGTTGATATTCTTCACTCCGTAAGTCGAACGGTCGGTCAGCAACAAACGATAAGACAACTCTTGGTCTGTCGACCGCATATACCAGATAGTGGCTTGATGGTCTTGGAAGAATGTTGACATTTTTCCCTCAAGTCCTACGATTGGGATATAAATGCGCTGTTTTTTGTTCCACCCGAGTTCGCTACTTTGGATGTTCTTGATGGTGCGTATAAGCGTATCAAACTCTTTGTGGTCCTGATTGTCATAGAAACGAGCAAGTTCGGAAAAGGGGGCAATAATCTTGCTTTCGCCGTTGAGTGAACCGATACAACGCTCAATCTCATCAGCCAACCGTTGATGCGAAATAATAACATCAGGATAAGCGGGGTCTATCCATTGTTGGATGTCTTCGATACTGATGTGAAGATCTTGCACAAGACGAATCGTGAAAGCATACGAATCCTTGAAATTGTCGAAAAGCACAAATCGTATCGGATAGCGGTTTTGTACAGTTCCGAGCACACCGTCCACGTTCTTGTCTTCGACAACAACCTGCATCAACTCGTCAATATTTGAGAACTTGTCATTGTACATATTTCAAAATAATGTCAAGGATTTGTTCATCTTCGTTGTCTATCATCTCTATAAGAGCCAAGCGGACATGTTCGTTTGAAGCCTTTGACACTTTATCTGATACTTGTTTCCTGCGTTCTGCCAGCTGTTCGGGGGTTAATGGCTCTTTGACAGGTTGGGGATTTGGTTGAGGTGTGGGATATGGCTCTGGGGTTGGGGTTGGGGTTGGATTAGGCTCTGGCTCAGGGCCTTGTTTCGACATTCGCCAGTACAATTCTTGCCGTTGAACCTCATCTTCACTCCAGCGGCCAATCTCGCCTTGAAGATGCGTTCGCAGGTAATCATACAACTCCTCGAACTCGTCGTCTTGAACTTTCGCCATCGGATCTTGCTTCAGAAAAGCAAGGAAGCCGTTCTTGAAAACATCTTGCTCTACCAAAAGCAGATTGAGATCAAGTTCAAGTTTCTTTATTAACTTCGAAGTTTCACCAATTAACTCCTGATTCGACAAGCCATCGGGGTGGCAAATTTTGACAATATTGCCAATTAGTGTTGCCAAGCCCTCGCTGCAGTTGGTATACTTCAATGACCACAATGGATAACCATGCGTCTTGGCATACTCCAGAACAGCCCATCTTGCGTCAGTAAGACTTGATACATCTTTATACCCAGGTAATTGGTTCAACTTAAATATGCTGATGAGTGATTTGCAAAGAGTGGTCGACTCCTTCGATTCAAACATGAAGTTAAGTTTGTTGCTCTTTTTCCCATCTTCCCAAGCCTTGAACATTTCCACCACGTCATCCACAATCTGTCGTGCTTCGCGTGGCTTGCCGTCTAAAGCAAATATCTGCTTCACCCATTTACGCATGGCAAAAGCCACCATGCCCATGCCGGAATATGATTGGTATAGTCCGAATGGTGCCTGAGAAAGTGGGAGCAACTTCTCACCAAGATTGAACTCCTGGTTTTTACTCGTGCTGCGGAAGGCTTTGTCAATAAAGTCGCACACTTTCTTCAACGGATGCTCGGGATCAACATCGGGTTTCCACTCCAAATTGGCATCAAGGCTGTCTTGGAATAGATATTCGATGTGTTTGCCTTGCCCTGGCACGCCGGCAAGTATCTCTTGCTTAGAGTTGAATTGGAGTACCACGTCCACAGCCTTCTTAACTGCAGCCTTTTGCCAATAGGTCTTAGAGAACTTCGTTAAAATCAGTTGCAACGATTCTGGTCCCGATGTGTAGATGAGCGGTGCAACCACACTGTTGACATAAGAAACGAGTTTGATGCCAGCGACTATCTCTTCCTGACCATTCACATATATGGTCACGTTACCGCCTCGCATCTTTGCCACCCATTCTTTCACCATCTTTTTGGCGTTTTGGGTATAGGTCTCATATTGCGGTGTGAGACTGTGGCGTTGTGCACATGTGGCATTGGCCATAAAGTCGATAAAGCGGTCATAATTCTTTTGCTCAAATACGGCATCGAAAATCACAAAGATTACATCTTTTAACTTGCCGCTGGTATTCCAATCGTGAACTTTAGTCTTCAAGAAGTTCAACTCGTCGAAGTCACGGGAGACGAGCAGTGCCACAAACACTTCATAGCCCTTGCTGTTTTTCTTTCCATTCTCAATTTTATTGAGCAGTGTGTACTCGTTAGCCTGCTGGCTATATATCTCAAGATGGAACGGACGAGCGATATTGCTGTAGTTGCGATTAAACTCTGTGATTGCAGTATCAGCAAACTTGGCTACTTGGTCGGTGAACTTAAACTCGCCTCCAAGCAGGTCAAGTTTGATTTTCTCAATCTCGGCGCCTGGTAGAGCCGTGAATTGGATTGAGAACACATCACCAGGCAGTCGCTGAATGATACTCTTCTCATTAAAGAAATTCAGTATTTCATCGACAATTGCTTCCGTCTCTGTTCCACAAAACAGATTCTTGATGTTTTCCTCGGTGGGAGTTACGGTATCCTTGTGAGCGATATTGTTAAGAGCATTCAGAAGCAAGATGCCTTTAAACACCTTTGCGTAATGCTCGCCCTCGTGCTCCACCTTGAGGTGATAGGAGTTATATTTCTCAGTCACAGCACCAAACTTGGCCGAGTCTTCGTTGAAAGCCTCGCGCACGTAGTCCCAAAGATAGTCGGCTGTAATGGTTGCGAAGTCATTAAAAAGCAGTTCGTCGTCAAAGAATGCTCTCACTGCATCACAAGCCAAGAACTCAAATACGCTGCGGCTCGAAGAACCAGCCTCGCGTGCATAGTGTGTGGCGAGGTCGGCTGTGGCGGGATGCAATGGATAGAGTTTCTTCAAGTCATTCTTAGTCTCTTCGGGTTGATTGGATGTGCCAGAGTAAATGTCAAGCAAGTCAGGATGATTATCGTAAAACTCGTTCACCAGTTTGCTGTGAGCTGCATCATCAATGATGTTGAATTTGCGCGACATGATCTTGAAGGCCGATACCGTCTCCATGTTATAGGTGAAATAGTGATAGCGGCCTATGGTCTGGTTGCGTTTCTGCTCATTCAGGGCATTGAGTGCCGACGGGTGAGAGATAAGCAGAAAATAACTGTCGTGCTCGGGCGACATTAAGGTATCGCTGATTTCCTGCAATCGCTCCAGCAGCTTTACACCAATGGCCGGTGATGTTGCAATCTCTGTGAACTCGTCCCACACGATGAGCAATCCGTTATATACTCCGCCTTCACGTAGTTTGTTTTGTACTTCAATAATCCAATTGCACAAGTTTTTGCTGTCCATGCGCACGTCAAAGCGGTTCTCACGCAAGGCTGCGTTCACCTTATCCAGAACACCCGGGTCACAAGTCGCAAGATCGGCTGCCAGTTTGCCGATGTCGGGCGTGAACGATGCCAGTTTGGGGCTGCGCTCTATTAGCATTTGCCAGAATTCCGGATTTTGACCGATATGTTCCACATACGTGTCAAAGTCGGTCTTAACACTGATGTTGATTCCTGCGGCCTCAAGTGCCGATTTTATTTCTCTTTGGAGTTGAAGCGACAAGTCGTCTTCGTGAGTGATGCTCTGTTGACCATACAAATTGACAGGGAACAAGCGTTTTTTATCGCGCATCGCAAGCAGATTGGAACGCAACAGGGCATATTTAGGCGCACTGTATTCCAAATCCACATAGTGCATAATGTCTTCTTTCGCATCGCATAGCAAATGTTTGATGACGGCTCCGGCGTGAGACTTGCCCGAGCCGTAGGTGCCAGCCATCCAAATCGACTTATGGTTGTCTAGATCGTTGTTAAACACAGCTTTTACGGCCTTGTCAAGAAGGCTGTTAAACTGGTCATTGGCGATAAAGGTTTCCCAGTCATGGGGACCTTCTTCGCGAATATTGTAAACTGTACGCGATTTGCTCAGCGTAATGATGTCACTATATCTTGTTGCCATTGCGTTAATTGGTTTTCTTGCGGATAAAGAAGTCAATAATCTGTTCACGGAATTCCTCACGCACATTTGCGTCTTGAAGCAAATCCCATAATGCTGAGTCTAGATGAGCGAACTCAACATTCTCTCTTAAATACTTGCCTGAAGGAGAGTGTGCATGAGGTGATTTCTTAAAGGGTTTGCCACTCCATTTGATGTTATAAAACGAATCCTTCGACAAATGATAGAAAGGTAGAATGATTGGAGACGGCTTATAATTAGGTTCATATTTTTTGCAAGTATCTTCATACAATTTGGCAATCTGCTTGTTATCAAGATAAATGGCATTATTTTGCACAAACCCTTTTTCTATTGCCTCAATAATTGCCAAAAGAAAAAGAGGTTTAGCAATAATAATGCGTCCACGATGATTACCACAGCGTGTCCTTAAGACTTGAGTTATGTAATATTTCTTTGATAACAAACTCATTATACTTATACTTTCAAGAAAGATTGCAAAATCTCGGTTGGTGTCTTGTCTTCTCTGTTTATGGTGATTGTATCTAATCCCATGTTTAATTCAGCAATTAAAACACGGTCTATATCCGAATTCAGTTCTCTTAATATATCAAGAAATCGTTCTTTCTCAGTGCAGAACTCTTTGTGAATGCCACCTGTGGCATCGGGCTTATATAAGTCAAATACCCTCATGGTGCTTATTTGTCGCGTGGAAGCGTATTTATAAAGAGAATATGCTACGGCTTCTTTGCTGATATCATTATATTCGCCTCTCGTAAACTGGTCCTTATCAATCTCATTATATTGGCACAACAAATAACCGATAGGAGACTCCTTTAGCGTTCTTCGAAGTTGATACACCGCATTATGAATAGTTTTTTCCTTATATGCTGGATATTGTTCTTTGATGAGTTCTTCAAATCCCTTTTGAGAGTTCTGGCTGATTGTACCGATATTTTGTGAGAACCAATTCACGATAAAAGAATTATAGCACAAATTAATCCAGACTATTTCCCAAGCTAGGTTGGGAAAGTTAGCGCTGACATCTGGATTTGACAACAACCTTCCAAGTTCAGTTAATTTGTTTTTATCATCAATTATCTCTGCATCTCGGAGCCACGCCTTGAGAGATGGGATTTGATAATTTTCATTTAGACCATGATTGCTTGACCAATAATTATCGCCATCAATTAGATAGGCGATTAGCCATTCTTCTTTTAGACCGAAATTCTTATAGCGGTCAATATTTGCTACTTTATTTGTCATAGAGTTTCCAGATGTTATATGAAGAGAATTTGCCGCAATGCATCCTTTCTCATGAAAATCTAGGCATTTATGGCAGTGAATACATTTATCTTTCTTAATTGACACCTCAGGATATACAGCAAGCGCACCAGTCGGACACTCAACCTCGCAGGTCTCACAATGGATACAATATGTTGATTTATATAGAACCCTTTTGATAAGTCCAGCTAAAACAACATCAAGAATGTTTTTCAACTCAAATGTATATTTCCCATTTCCCTTGTCTATTAAAGTGAATTTATAGACATCTTTGCCTACTTTTATTTCTCCATTTGACACTTTACCGTTTATAGACAAAGTATATGAACCTATTGACTGAAGAAAAGATAAAACAGGTATTTTGGGGTTTACAATTGTAGCAACAAGGTTTGGTGTAGTTCGTTCAAAATTGATAAATGAGTTTTGCTCTACTAAATCGCCACTTGCACGGCGCTTCCAACCTCCTTGCCCAACATAATCATTTATGTCGCGCACACCTGCTTTACGGGCAAATCCTTCTATTTTTGATAAAAATGGGCGCACATTTTCGTTGTAGTGCTTGTTTGCAAGCATTTCATTCCATTCGCTGGCAAATGGGCAAACCAAACAGCCTACTCGTGTCATCCCTTGTCTATAGGCTGGGTTGATGGGAAGATTGTACTTGAAAAGATATAGAAAAATTTCAGCTGTATTCCAAAACAAAATTGGCCTTGCGTTAATTACAGTGTCATGTTTCACACCTTTGCCGATGCGCTCATACCGAGAGCGTCTTGTGCTTTCCTCGGCGCGAACTCCGTCAAAAGTGAGTACCCTTGCTTGCCGTCCGTCATCCGTTTTCAGCAATCTATAAAGCGGAGCAGTTTTCATTACAGCGCAGCACCAGCGATGTGTGTCACTTGGGGTGCCAATCCTGTCCCAATAACTAAGCACCGAAGCATGGTTACGAGCGATGGAGAATTTCAACTGCGGATACAACTCTCGATAGTGATTTGCAATCTCATTGTATAGTTGCAGAGAAGGAGGTAACTCATATCCAGTGTCGCTGTAAATCACTTCAAAGTTTTCGGGCGGTATGGCACGAGTGCATAAATCTAACACCACTTGTGAATCTTTGCCGCCACTGAAACTCGCCAAGAAACGGTCGATGCGAGTCGTTTGATAGACACGCTTGCCGGCAGCCTCGGCTTTATCGAGAGGCATCACATCAAAACTGTCGCAATCCTGCTTTACGATTGCCATCTTGGTTTTGGTGCGCTTTTCGGCACGCGCAGCCAGCGCTTCGTAATCCAGTTCGTTGGCCTTGGCGGCTTCGATGGTCTTTTGAGTAGACGAATACATCAAGTAAGTGTCACGAATAAACTCGATTGCCTCGCTCTCAATGATAAACATTTCATCGCGGTTGCGCTTCAGCATTCCAGCCACATTGACTGGTTTGAGCTTAAGACCATTTTCAAAACCAGGCTTGAAAACAACCGTAGGCGCATCGTATATATTGGCGCCTTTCACCTCAAACACTTGTTCTCCACGGTAGAAGTATTGCTTGTTGCAAGCCCACATCAGCGGCTCGTTACAGTTGGGATAGCTCCAACCAAAGTCTTTGAGGCGTAGCAAGTCTAGTTCCTCAAAAAACACTGGTCGAGGCGAAACGCTGAGCGTCTGCTTGGTGATGTGGCGTTTCAGCACCACACCTCCTGTTCGACTATCCCATTCTATCTTTGACATTAAATATGCTCAATATAAACGTTTGTTAATAAGCGTTTTCTATTGACGCACACCCACAATGGCAAAAGAATAGTGGGACTTAGCCATTTGCTCAGTTCCACTCTTTGGGGCTCGGGAAATTGCCCACTCCGTTTGGACGAGCAACTTCGAAAGCCCCACGTTGAATGTATGGTAAAGTCCCATGGTATGCAGTTCGGAGAACTACAACAACCAAAGGGACGTTTACAAACATCCCATGAGGCGTTCTCGTTGCTTTGATTTTAACGGAGTTATGAAATTTTCCCGATTTCAAAGAGTCAAACTCAAAGCGTTAGAAAACGCCGGTTATCAATATGTCTTCCCTCAAGCCTAGCACATAGCATCATGCTTCTAAATACCACAACGAGAGAGAATTGCGAATAAGCGGTTGCGGACAAACTGTCCAAAACGGCTCAACCACAATGCAAAGGTACAGATATTTTTCCATACGACTATTATTTTGTAAAACAAAATAACCCTCAGAGACACACATTGCCAAAATGTGACTCCAAAACAAAGCAGAAAACGAAATAGCAACAATGCGGAGGTGGTTTTGCCTGAACGACAAAGCCACCTCCGCTTGATTTGGTGTGCGGTGAAGACTATGGCATGATGGTCTTCTTTGCCACTTTGAGGGCAGCGAGCCCAAGTTCGCGGTCATCCTTGACCGCATTGAGCACACCATCTGCAAGCCAAAGTGTGAGCAGTTCCTTCTCGCTCACATGAAGCAGTTTTGCCAACTGCACGACCTGAGACCGTTTGGCCCGGCGCACCCCCAGCTCAATCTTGCTGAACATCGGAGTATCGATGTTCAACTTCTCAGCCAGTTCCCGTTGCACCATCTTCCGCTCAACCCTCAACCGCCGTATTTTCGCCCCCAATAATAGAGGTTTCTTATATTCTGATATACTATCAAAACCGTTTGTCAATAAAGCACTCTCCATACCAATTATCGTTTCAAAAATTCTTTAAGTGTAATGGTCGCTATTCCTAACCCTTTGGCTTTAACTTGTAGACCATTGTCCGAAGTTAGAAGAATAGGGTTCTCATCCTTAAATTTTAATGCAACCGTAAGGATATTGTTGTCAGGTGACCGTCTATTGAAATCTGATGGAAGAAGACTTGCATCTGAAAGCTCCATTGACACATGGGGCTTGTCTAAAGCAGTATTTATATTGCGTAATGCTTTCTCAACATTGCGTTTCCCCTCATCATTTAAGGTGATTTTTAATTTATCTAACTCATCTATCACTTTTGCAGAGAGAACGACATTATACTGAGAATCGATTTTGCTAATAATATCTGGGCAATCAACAAAAACGTTAGTATCAATAATGTAAATGTTCCTCTTGGTTTTTGATTTGACCGATCTTTGCTTTGGCGTTTCAAATTGCGTCAAATCAATTTTTCCTTTAACAACGACTCTAGAATTGCCTACTTCAATTACTTCGTTTATACTTTCTGACGGATGAGAAGAATAAATAGGTGTAGTGTTATTTGCAATACAATCAAGATAATAGGAAACGCTCTTATCGCAAACACTATTAAGAATTGAATTATCAGCAACAATTATAGTAAGTTGTTTGGCCCGACTAGTGGCGACATTGAACAGAGCCTTATCTAATGACAAATTCATCATAGTGTTGGGAATGAAGTATAGACATACGTCACAAGTCATTCCTTGCACTCTTTCGACTGTATCTATAAGAACATTGTTGAAATTGCCATGTTTGCTTAAGAAGCAATTTTGCAGCATTCTGACTGTTGCCCTAAATTTCGAAAGAATCGAAAATTTTAAACCAGGATAGTGTTGTAAAATGTCAGAAATAATATCTATTGCATATATGCAAGATAGTCTATCTGCTTTCTCTCCGATTGGCATATCTTTTATTAAAAGAACCGAACCTCCTTCCTTCGGCACAAAAGGAAGCTTTGATGGGTCTAAAAGATATTCAAATTCTGCAACAGAATTTATTTGAGTATGATAGAAAGCGCTAGTTAATGATGCAGCACGTGGCAACAATCGATGAGTTTCAGTGAGAATGAAAGATTTGAAATCAAAATTGTCACATAAAGTTTGGAAACCATTTGCTAACATTAAATAGTCATTTCTAATTAAAGTTTCTTCGCTTAAGAGAACTATGGGCTGCATTTGGTTTTGGTCGCCAATCCAAACAATCTTTTTTCCAAGATTTTTGCAAGCTGCGATCATGCCAAACAATGCTTGACTTGCCTCATCCATTATAACATAATCAAATGGACGCTCCTCATAGCAGATTTTTGCCCAGCCGCTCGAGTTATAAAAAGTTGATAATGTTACACAACCAGGCATACAAGTAATTTGCTTGCTATCAACTGGACACAGGTCTCTACAAACACTCAACTCGTCAGCTGACACATTTGTTTTTTTTACCCGATGAAGTGATAGATACTCTTTAAGACTGTCTTTTTCTGCTAATTCAATTAGAGCTCGATTTGTCATGGCTGTGACAAGAACACTCTTTCCCTGACTTATCAATCTTGCAACCAATCCCGCCATAAGATGAGTTTTGCCTGTTCCAGGAGGACCCTGAAAAACTAATTCATCATGCGCATCCAGCATACTTATGATGTTGTCAAGTTGAGAAGAATTTGAATTGATCTCGTGAGGATTCCAAAATCTCTTAACCTTTTCAAAATCTAAGATACTTTTTGCAGGAAGTAAGGAAGAAGTATTGTTAACGATAGAAATAAGATTTTGATAGTATTCCATAGGGGGCTCTTGTGGGCCTAGAACAATAACGCACCCTTCAAGGTTATTTTCTTTCAAATATTTAGACATCTCAATTGAAATGCCAGAGAATCCGCAAAGCAGGAAACCGCTATTGTCGGTTTTCCCTTGCCATACGCAATGGACTTCAGAAAATTCAACTTGATGAGAGCGTAGTTTTCCCCAAGTCAGATCTCCCCAGTTCTTGGGAAGACACATATCTTTCTCAAGAATTACGGCAGTAAAATACTCGTTCTTGCGTGGTATTCCTTTCTCTTTTTTGAAACGAAGCATCAACTGCCCATTTCCCAACACATTACGATCTGAGTTCCGCTCGTTTTCATCAGATGTTTTCAAGTTGAGTTTCACATATTGTGTTACATAAACTTCATTACTTGATAGCAATGAAAGAGCCTTTGTGTTTAACAATTTCAAATATGCCTCTGAAATGGCAGTAAGTTCCTTGTCAAGGAATCGCTTATGCTGTTCTCTAGTGTAATACATATTTATTAGAAATCAAAAATGTCGTCTATGGAAAAACTTGTATCAACTGTTGTATTTGTTTTTTTCTCATTCAAACCAAATGACCTAATGGCATCTGATTGAGAGAATTTCGGGTTTTCTATTACGAAGCAGGTTTTCTTTGAAAAACGATAGTTGTTTGCTAATTCTGCAATAGAACTAGGTTTTACTATATCCGTGTCAAAAATTATATTAACATTAGGATTGTCGGTGAAAATATCTTCAAAACTTAATGAATGGATTTTATGGTCGCTGCCAAATGTTAATAGTAAATTATCCTTGTCGCCCATCAATTCTGCAAATACCCAAGGATGTAGATATAATTTACTTCCCCTTGAACTTGTGACGGCAATAGTTATAGGTTTGTCCTTAAATTTGACTTTGCCTATTACAACTTGCCCACTATTCTCTGGATTCCAATCGGTGCAATCATATTCATCAAAACATTCCAAATACTCTTTTGCAGCAAAACGTGCATCACGATTAAGCTGTTTCCTCGTTTCAGGATCGGCATTGTCTTTTTCGGTATAATCACCGTGGTCTTGAACCTCGCTTTCATTATAATTATTTTTGCGAGATTCGGCTAATTGATTTCGAAGTTCTTCAATTATTTTATCTCTCTCTGCAATTTGTTTATCCACATCTTCAGCAGAGATTAAGAATATTCTATCCCAATCATTTTTTGTGAATGGAATAGAGTTGTTAGAATATGCGTCAGACAGTATTGAGGCGGGTTCTTTTGTCGATGAAATGTATAATCTTTTAGAAGTGCTAAAATAATGCATGACATCTCTCAGCTCTTGATATAGACTTGTGCCATTATACATACCACGATATGGAAGTAAACCATCAACAACAAAAACACTGATAGTTGACGGACTTTTCCACTTAAGATATCGCGGATTTGCCCATTCGGCGGATTCCAAAATATCAGTTTCGTAGTATTCCTCACTTGGTTTTGGATAAGACTTGATTTGTTGACACAGTATTTTAAGAATTGAAACCTGGTTATTGTCTTTTATTGGAAGTTCAAATTTTTGAATCACCCAATTCAAGAATGATCGTATAATAGATATGTCTGTTACGTTCCAAATATTCTCGTGCTTTTTATCTGTGAAGGACTTGCGCCTAACAATTTCATTACTTTGATTGTCATGAAGCCCTAATTCGATGAGAAAACTCTTTCTTTCAACCGTCCTTGCCCAGTCAGTTATAAAAACTGGGGTACGTTCTTCCTCGAGTGTATAATCATCGCTTTTAAAATATGTACCTAAGAACCTCGTAAAAGGATATGAAATTCCACTATTAGAAATGAATGACTTAAGGATGTTTCCAATATTCATTTCCATCGCCAACTCCAATATTTGCAAAAAGAGTTGCTCGTCATTAGCTCGTATACAAGCTTTGAGGGAACCATCAAAACCTGTATGTCCGAATGAACGACGATAGATCATTAAAAAGCAATATTGATAAGCTGTTATAAGTTTATCGGAATTGCTCAACTCATTATAAAGTTTATTTCTGATTTCTGAGGAGCTAGCCTCTCGTTGTTCAAAAATCTTGTCATAGTCTTGAATAGTACTAAATTTTGCACTAATAAGGCTAAGAACTGATGATGCTTTAAAGCTCGGCAGTATTTTAGACAAAAAGAATGTGACATTCCTTCCGTCAAATGATATATTTAGCTCGTCTTTTTGATTGTACTCTTTCAGACTCTTGTTGTCTATGCTAATGAGGTTTCTTAAATGTTCAATTGCTTTTACACTTGATGTGGAGAGCTTTATCACTCTATATTCAAATGAATCTGAAGGATATTCACTTGAGCTTAAAAGCGAAAGTGATTGTAATTTTAGTACAAATGCTTCCTTTGTTAAATCATCAGATTGTTCTACTATGTAAAGCAATTCTTCATTCTGCACCGAACCAAATAATCTTATCGTGAATTGAGAACGCCAAGATGTATTAAATGTTGAATACACTTCAGATAAATTTGTAATTTGTAGCAATTCCTTTATGTGAGATTCAACTATTGTCGTATAAATACTGTTTTGGGGTATCAAATAATCAACAAAATCGTCGTGGTTTTCTTGTTTATTCAAAATGTATTTATTCAACCATGAAGGCAGATTGTCTGCATACGCACACATGGCAGACAGCGGCTTATAATCTCCCTCTTGGTTTTTAAATATACACCAGTCTCGTAGAGTCTCTGGTCCAATACCATGAAACTTTACAATATGCTGGAACATTAATAGTCTATCGGAATAATCTAGAGATTGTATATCCCGCTTTTTTATCTCTCCAAAGAGTTGTTTGTCCGTGAGGAAATCTATACTATTAATAAGAGGGTGGTTTTCAATAAGTTCATCTGAACAAACGAAGCCCAACTTTGAAAGAACAGCTTTTAATGGTTCAGAATTTTCAGTAAGAATTATTAACGAAGAATCACTCTTTATTTCTGTTAGAGACTTCCAGACTCCGCCAAATGTTACTATTTTAATTAATTTGATTAGAGATGAAGCATCTTTGTTTGCCTGAATCCACTCATAGAACTTGTTTCTTTCCTCTTCTGAGACACTTTCAACCCAGTTATTTAGGGAGTCAATGTTTGCTGTTAACTTCTTTACTACAGTAGCTACAGAAAGTTTCTCAATATTGAATATTTCATTATTGAGGATTTTGCTATCCAAAGCACTGTGGGGCATGCGCTTGTTTGTGTCTAACAAGTAATAAAAACTTGCAGGGGATATTTCATTTGCTAAGCCAGAGTTATCAAGGACTATTTCTGTGGAAGTGACAAGCTTCTCGTCGTCATTAATAATGAGTGGTACTTGACGCAAAGCGGTTGTATAGCCTTTATTGAATGAATCAATCAAGGCAGCCGTGTCTTGACTATTTGATTCAAATTCAGATGGAAGCAACAAATCCAGATATTTTGGCTCAGAGCTTGATGCCAACTTTGCCACCATCATTACTATGTTCTTACCAATCGTATAGAACAAGAAATGGTTCCAAGGATTATCGCTTTGAATGCCCTCTCTGTCTGACTTGGGTATAAAATCGGCATTGATATAGAATGGGAATTTAAAGCGATGTTCATTCATCGGGAGATACGCATACAAAGAGGACTCTCCTGTGTCACTTGGAATTATTTTATTATTCTCATCTAATTGAACTGCAAAAGAAATTGCAGTGTCATCAGTCGATGCGATACGGTCGGGTACGCCAGAAACCTCGTTTATTGTTTTCCCCTCTGTGTCAATTCTAATGAAATAGTTTTCTTTTTCACCCCTGTTATTAATACGTTCTTCACGCTTCATTAACACTCCGGCATTGCTAAACGCATCGTCATTAACTGTAATATTGTCCACAGAAATGATTCGATAATCCTCTGATAGCTTATCCTCTTCCGAGAATGAATTAACTAATGAAATAACACCGTTTTCTTCATCTTTGTTTTTCTGAATTGTTAGTGGATGACCATCCACGAGTAGCTGAACTCTATTGGTGTTTCGCAAAAACAGCATAAATCGAGGTTGCGAGAATACTTCTCTCACAGCAACTCCATATTCAGATAAGGTAGCCTCATCCATTTTTAATGCAATTGCCACATTTTCATCTCGATTAAAAATGGCATCATCGGGATCAATAGTTAAATCATCGTACCAAATTGGCAATAGTTGCCACGGAACATCTTTAACTCCTCTGAATTCGCGGTAATATTTATTATACTTGTGAAGAAACTCCGCTTGCTTCTCGGGACTATCCTCAATATCATTTACAAGAAAATAAAATTTTTCAAAGTCATTATATGTTTCCAGTGATTTATCAAAAGCGAACTTAAATCCCAGGCTTTTAATAAACACTGATTGAGAATTTGTGAAGACGGACTTAAAGCCAATGCCCTTATAACCAGTTTTCTTGGAACTTGATCTTTTGGTGCTTTTAGCTGCAGATGTAATTGACTCAAAATCATGTTGGTTAAAAGCGAAACCATCGTGAGTAATAACAAAATACTGCCCAATTATTTGGATTTTAACTTTAACTCCTTCTGTTGGCGCTGCGTCGTCAGCATTTTGGAGCAATTCAAAAAACATTCGTTTTTTACTTGTATATAAATTTTGTCCTACTTCTTCAAGAAGATTGGCCACGCTGGTGTTAGTATTAGGGCTAGTATGTTGCTTGAATGACAATGAAACCAAACCCTTATATGGGTTTTCGCATTGTTTAAAACTTCCACTCAATGAAAACAAAAATGGTGAGCCCTCTTTTTGCCTAAGACTCTTCGATGCCAGTTTGATTTCAAATTCGTAGTAAGTATTCTCTACCACAATAATATTTGCAGGAATATGAACAAATACACTTCTGCCAATGTGAGGGTCAAGCAGGAGTTTGCCATTCTCTAATGGATTGTCATCTTTGGCAATTACATTAGTGAAAAACATGTCCGAACCGAATTTTGTGGCTTTTCCTATAAATGTAGTTGAGTGAATGTCCATTTTGGAAAGCAAATCACTTAAAGACAAGTCATACAAAATAGGATCATATATATCTTGCATAATTATATTTCGTTTAAAAACCAGTTCTCCTTTTTCTTCTCCAACATATACGACTTGAATTCTTTCGCCAACAAATACTTCGTCTTCTGCATTTATTGTTTTATTTGGCGATAAGTCCTCTCTTTTCATTTTACAAACCACATCAGTTCCAGAAATCTGTATGATTGCAGTTTTTCTTGACACGTCTTTAACTACTGCTTCTACTATATATCCCAATTCAAGGTTATCTTTTAACTCATTTATAGCTTCCAGTCTCTTTTGTTCTGCAATCTTTTTTGCCTCTTTTTCAACAATTTTTTCGGCAAGAACCATGCTGACGTATATCTTTCGCTTTGTGTCGTCAATTTTACTAACAGCAACGGTTATTATATCATTCTCTTGTATGGAATTATTGTCAAATAAATTTTGATACTCTGCTGTTAAAAAATTGTAATCTATATATAGAGATAAGCCATTATATGTTACTAATATACCTTGTTCTTTTTGCTCAACAAACTGGACTTTTATGATGTCATTTTTATTAATTGCTTCTGTTTTTTTCTCCCAAATAGTGGAGGGTTTCATAGTGGCTTCAGAAATGGATTCGTCCAATAGCATACAGTTTACTTGCTGACCAATCTCATAATATCTACTAATATCACTAATAAATCTGTCAGCAATGTTTCTAATGCGAACTACCACTGAGCGACCGCAATCAATATCCAAGCGATTTTGAAGTATCTTAGTTACTATCCCTTCTACAACGTCAAATTGTTTATAAGTGTCTGCTATTTTTTTTCTAGATAGTTTCAACCTGTCCGAATACTGATTTGAGACGATAATCGCAAATAAGAAACTTTTTCCGACATACAACTCAAAATCTGGAACATAATTATAAGATACATCCCATTTACTTAAATCTGCATGAACCCCAAACACGTCAACAGTGAACCCAAAGCGCTCATCGAACTTGATGATAGTTCCGCGAATGGGGATTTGATTTAAACGACAATAATTAAAGTACTGCCATTTTTCATAATCAGAAGAATTACGGTCTATCATATCAAACAGAGTATTTAGTATTCAACATCATAATATATTCTGGTCTCGCGGAAGGTGATAACAGGAGTTACTTTTGCGAGTGTTTCAAGATTGACAACCGACTGCTGTGGGAAGCCGTCGGAATACTCTTGTTTAAGCCACGAGTTATTCCATAGCTGCAAATCCTCGCCCATAACGACACGACAAAGACGCGCATCGTATGGTGAGGTGCCAGTTTCTTTGTCTCGTTTGTAAGTCATGTTCTGGAGCCACAGCTGATAATAACTGTTGTTATGCAAACCACGCAGTTTATTGCTGACTTTAGCAACAACGTCGCCTCGTTGTTTGATATCATCAATCGCTTCAATCAAACGACTTGCCACACGCAGCGCATAATGAGCGTGGTTAACGTTCTCGACAGCGATTTGTGCGCATATAGCACACATGGGAGCAATATTTTCTTTTATCTTGCCTGGTATTTCAATTTCAATATAAGAAGGCAACGTTTCCAGCACATTATCACTGTCTAAGTCTACTGGCTCTGCTTTAACCTTTTTCTTGCGTGTTTTCAAACGCTTCTCAATACGTTTGTCAATATCGCTGAGCATTGTGCGCATTTGTCCTGAGTTTGGATATTTACGTCCGAACATCAGTATGTAGAGCAAGTGCTTCTGCAATCCATCAAAGTCACACCCCTTCTTATTAAAGATTGGTGTGTTGTAGATGTAGCCCAACTTGTCGGGTTTTACAGAGTCAGTCACGATAGAATCACTAATTTTTGTTTTTCCGCTATTCATACGGAAATTAAGTGATTCAAGTACTTTTTGAAGTATGAACGACATTTCTTCCAGTCGGTCTTTGTCATTGCAGAAAATGCGGTAATCATCACGGTAACGGATTACCTCATAACCGTCAGTAATCTCTGCTTTCTCCAATGCTTCATGGAATAGCAGGTCTGCATATCCAAGTACGATTTCTTCAGTAAGGTCAAAAAGTGTACTGCCCTGGGGGATGCCAATGTTGCGCCCTTGTTGCAATTCGCTTAGAAGCCTAATGATGTTGCTTGCTAACTTATGATTGTTTTCAGTATATTTCGAAGTGTTTTGTCGTGATAGGGCCCAATCGATAGTTTGGGGATTGATTGTGCCGTAGCAGTTGGTGATGTCTGTCACGAACATATATCGATATTCCAACGATAACTCAATGGATCTTTGTTCCATTTGGTTCCACCAATTAAGAATCGTGGTTGATTTGTGGAATGACTCCTTCTTATTTGGGATAATCGGTAATGCGCATGATTTAATGTGCGGTACTTCAAAGGACTTAAAACACTCTTTTATAGTCTCCCAATTCCGTTCTCCAGCAATCTCTCGTGCGAGAAAATAATAGAGGTAGGGGTTGCAAAGTACCAAGGGACGCACGGCATAGCGCCCATCCTTGTTGAGCAATATGTCGAAGTTTACATCCTGAAACTCACATGGGGCTGAGGTGATACATTCTTCGTATGGACGGTCGCCAATAGTTTTGCGCACAAATTCCAACACCTCGGTGAAGTCGAAATATTCGGGCAACTCAAAGCCATGAAACTGCTCTGACTTCAACAGGAAATCAAGAGCATCTTTGCTATTGAGAGATAATATATTGTTCTGTATCTTGGTCATTTCACATTATAGTTTCTAATATTTGAAACAAAGATAAGTCCTTCTTGACAAACCTTTGCATAACTGCAACCTTGCAACAATAATTGACTTAAGTGGTCTAAGTCTTTGACAAGGTTGCAGATAGAGCGTTTATGTTAATGTCAACATCGAAATGTTGTCAAATTTTGACTACAAAGTTACAAAAAGTTTTGTAACGAAATTACAAACCAGTCCATAAAAAGCACAAAAAAAACTGCGTCTCTTTTCTTTCTCTTTTCTTTCTTTTCGTTATCGCCAATTGCCTTGACCAATGCCGCTACGCCCAGGCTGTACCCCTAGCATTGTGTTTTCATTCCAACTCGCGCAAAAATACTTGCAAGAGTGGTGAAAATCAACCGATAAACATGGATTTGATTAGGCAATGATTAGCCTCATGATTTGTTTGACAGATTGCCTAATCTGGTCGCTTGGCGGGATGGGACGGAAAGCGAGCATCTCCAACTCTTCTTCGTAGCGTTTGCTTAATGATGCCCATAATGGGTCGAATGCGGTCAATAATGGCGAAGTGGAGATGTCGGCATTTGGCCATCTGGCAGGAGTGCTGAAGGTCTCCTTGTCATGTAGGACAAGTTCTTGTAACTCTGGAAGGAAGTCTGTAGCAAGATACTCTTGGCAAGCGTTGTCTTGGGATAGGAAATGCAGGTCGTAGAAATGGCGAATCTTCTTGCCCAGTTCCATCGCTGGGTTGTCACCAAATGAGAAGCGTAACAGCGAAGCCACTTTTTCGCATAAGGTGCGACGAAGGTCAAGGATGTTGATTTCAAACGGTTGAAGCCCAAAATCCACGATTAGCCGGTCGTGACCTTTTATCTGTAGGGCTTGGGCGATAAAGCTTGACACAGGCCGTCGCTCGTATGGGTAAGGGTTGGCAAAGGAGTTGATCTCCACAATGACATGGTCGCCAACTAATGCTTTTTCATTGCTCATGGCAATCACGCTTTTGTAGCGGTGGTATGTTTTGCGGTATCTAGACCCTTTGCTCGTTTCCCCAGGCATATCAACCTCGGTCATGCCTTCAGCCATTAGTTTTGTCGCAGTTGAGAGCAAGTTTTTGATTTTATTGCCGCTCATTTCGCCGGCTATCACCGCAACATCAATATCACTGGAAAACCGGTCTATGATGCCATATCCTTTTGACAGAGATGTGCCACCCTTCCACACCACATGGGGAGCTAGGGCAGATTCGGATAAACGGCTTAACATTTTCGTTATCCAGTAGTCTTTTTCGACGTAAATTGGTGAGATGTCTAAGGTTTCCGATGCAAGGCGAATGGCATCAGCAAATTGTCCTTTATGTTGGTCAAGGGTCATTTGATTTTCCATTGTTGGGAGAAAAATAAAACAGTTTGTGAAATGCCATAGTTGTACAAACTGATTGGATTCAGCCTGTTTCGCAAAACATTTAAGTCAGATTTGCAACCTATTTGTTGCAGCATTGCCCCGAGCAGGGCGATTACTCTTGGTGGATAAAGCAAAGCAAGACGTATTAATGTGGTCGTTTGCCGCTCGCTCAACTCCGTCAATAAAACCAATAAACGGGCACAAGATTTATCAATGCTACTGTCTGGGATTGATTTTATTGATTTAATAACATCTAGCAGTTGAAGCAGGTATATGTTCGCTTTCGTTATCTCATTTCTCTGCAAAACAAATCGAATCTCAGTATTTCCCCTTCGTGTCTTGCTGCGCTTTGTGTTAGAACCGATAACTATGATGTTTGGGATCTGTGAAGTCAGCCCAAGTTGGCTGTATACGCTATAGTTTGTGAGATAGCCAATGATGTTTCCATTTCTCTCCAAGAGGTCTTTTACAACCTCTTCAACCGAAGGGTTGAGCGCGCCAAATATGCTTTTCTTGGGCTTGAAATATCTCCCTTTCGAAAGTTTGGAGATCACACCGCTTTCAGCTAACCGATTCAGTTTTTTGATGACGTTGGCACTATCCTCGGCTGTTAGGCCCAAGTCACGATAGGTAAAGACGAAGTCCACCGGGATTTCGCTAACTATCTGCTCTATTTTCTTTGCGGTAGTCATATCTCAGTTGTTTTGCGCTGCAAAGATAATAATTTTGTCTTGTTTTTGGGCCAAAAAACTGGACATTTTTTCATTTTGGGCTTCAAATCGCTTTAATCGAGCATGTCGGTTAAGGATTTCTTGAGTTCAAGCTCGACTTTGCGGTAGCGAGCGAATGCTTTGCTGCCCTCGGCATGACCGGTCATTGAGCCGATTGCGTTGGGGTCTTGCACTTTGTGATAGAGCCCACCGACGAAGGCGCGTCGCGCCATGTGGCTGCTGGCAACCTCGTAAAGTGGCTTAATTTCGTGCTGACGAGTGAGAGGGTTAAGCACGGCTACTTTGCGGTTTAATCCCGCTTGCTTGAATGCTTTCCTAATGTTGTCATTGTAGCGTTGCTGCGATATGAACGGGAACAATGCATCTCGATTTGGATCGTAATATTTCTCAAGTAAAGCCCTCGCGGTAGCATTCAACGGCACTTCGGCAAGCACAGGATTATTATCTTTTGTCTTGCGAGGGGTGTAGGTGAGAATGCCATCAACGATATTGGCGTAGGTCAACTTGTAGAGGTCTCCTACACGGCAACCTATGCAACACTGGAAGACGAAGATGTCACGCTGAATTGCGATCATACCTTCAAGTTCGGCGTTTTCCAATTGATGCCGCTCTTCAACAGTTATGTAATATGGAGTGCCGTATTCAGCACTTTCAATCGTGAACCTGTTGAACGGATTTCGGTCGGTATAACCTTCCTTCATGCACCAAATCCAGTAAGTCTTTAAGCGTACGAGGATGTTGTTCAGCGTATTCTTGCTTCGAGGCTCAGGGCATCGCTTCTCCAGTTTCTTTCCCATGGCAAGACACTCATCATTCACTTGATTATATGCCCTAAGGTAGCGACGATTACTGCATTTCATACGTCCCGTTTTCTCGTCGCGAACCCAGTACTCGTGCTCTGTAATCAAGAAAGTGCGGAAGCCCTCAAGGTCGCTGTGTGAGAAGGTCTCAAATTCAAATGTCACGCCTCGCCACGCTTCATAGCGACGGAAAACGCGCCATAGCGACCACAAGTGTTTCTCGCGGTTCTCGGACACCTTGTGCCTTTTGATAAAGTCTTTGAAAACGTACGTCATGTGGATGCGAGCAGCATTGTCTTTTTCTTCAACTGTCACATACTTCTCTGGGTGATTGAATCGGTCTACTATTTCGTCAAGCCATGTTGCACTCACGCTTGACGGGTCAACCTGTTCCCATTCTTCGCTAATGATTCTGCACAAATTGTCGAGACGTTCCTTTTGTTCACGATGATAAATCACGTCATCGGTGACAAGACGAGCCTTATTGACGATGGAAGAGCCATCCCAATACACCGGTTTATCTTCGATGAAGATGCCCGTTTTGGCACGTTGTTGGAACTTGCCGTGATAGAATCGCATAAGCAATTCTTGACGACCTAATTTGTTTTTCTTCGATGAGAGCCGAAATTGAAAATTTGCCATAGTCCTTATTATTAGTTGGTTGCAAAGGTACAAAAACTTTTTGACGAGGCAAAATTTTTGACGACTTTTTGACGACTTAATTGTTATCTAATGGTTTTTATAGATATAATTTGAGATTTGAACATTAGCATAAAACACTAAATGCCAATAATATCAATAACTTTTGCCCGTCGTCAAAAACATAGGGCAACAACATAATGTCCTCATCTTGGACACTATTTAATTGGTCAATCAGTCAACATTCGACTGATTGACCTTTTTTCTGTTTAGTAATTTCCTCGAGATATACTTGCCTCGATTTTTGCCGTGTACATCTTCTCACAACGGCCACGTCGGCCCCACCCATGTGCACAATAGACCGTTGTACGATTGTCTCATCGTTTTTAATTTCGCACATTACTGATTACACGTTTAAACGATGACAATCCAAGAGAAACTGGGCAATGCCCTGCGACGGTTGCGCAACAGGCAGGGGCTCTCTCAAGAGGCTGTAGCCCTTGCAGCCCACATCGACCGTCGTTACATGAGCGATGTAGAGAATGGCAAGCGTAATGTGTCGCTCGACATCCTCGACCGTCTGGCCCATTTTTTCCAAATCCCCGTGCATGATCTCATGGCCGAAGCCGAACGTTGTACATCGCTCGATAATGAGCTGTTGAAATCGTGGCTTTCCGACAATGACCATGGCGATGCCGTTGTTTTAGAGGGCGACGAGTTTGCAACTGCTGTTGTGGGGGTGAGCAACGATGGGCGCGTGGTCTATGACTACGACCAAATGATGAATTGCCTTGTCGACACGCAGCACATGAGCGAAGATGAAGCTCTTGAGTGGCTCGAGAGCAATACACTGCGTGCCATCGACTATATGGGCCCCAAAGCTCCGATTGTTGTCCACAACCTAAAGTTTTGATCGGAATGGACGCTAAGCAATTATATGACATAGTCCTGAGCATGGCACACGATTTTGGCATGACTCAGAAGAACGACGGCCACGACATTATTGATGAGAAAGGCAACACAGTAGTGCGTAAGAACCTGGGCAAGGATGCTTTTTCAAGCGGAGGTGCATTCTTTGGACTTCTTCGTTCCGACCAGGACTTCTCGGGTCCGTATTCTGATTTCTCATTTGTGGTTTTCCCTGGCTCAGAGACTTCAATGCATGTTTGCCTTGTGTCGCTGTGCATTGGGTCAAACGGTTTTCAAAGTGACTACGACTGCGCCTCGCAACCAGGGGTGAGACGAATGTTCTTGAAATTGCAAACACAAGACGGACTCACTTTTTTCAAAACTGATTTCCTCGATAAAGAGTCAACTTCTTCTGATTTGCTTAAGATGTTGCGTTCCGATTATCCTGACCTCTCGACTGTGATCGAGACTTACAAAACGGTATTGCCGGCAGCGCGCATTGTAGACTTTGATTCCCTTGGCGACGATGAAGCTGTCGCTGTCATCAAGCAGTGGCTGGCCATGTATGCCAAGATGCGCGATTGGGGCACCAAAGTGCAGAAGAAACTTGTAGACGATGTTGTCAATCTTATTCCACCACATGCCGGCAACGACGAGGAAACCGAAGTGAGGCATTTGCTCGACACCCGCCGCTATGTGGTGTTGCAGGGAGCTCCAGGCACGGGCAAGACCTACACGGCATTGAAAATAGCCAAGTGCTACGACAAGTGCTTCTTCACCCAGTTCCATGCCGAGACCACCTATTCCGATTTTGTTTATGGTATAGAACCCGTTATCGATGCAGGCTGCAATGGGCCTCAATTCCGCTCTAAGCCAGGCGTCTTGTACAAAGCCATCAAGTATGCTCTCGACAATTCAAGCGAGCGTGTGTTGCTCATTATTGATGAGATAAACCGTGCCAATCTTTCCAATGTGCTGGGTCCCGTTTTCTATTTGTTCGAGTATCAAGCTGGAAACCGCAATGAGCGTGTCAAGATTTCTGTCGGCGATATGCACTTGAGCAGTATGCCCGCCAATCTTCACGTCATAGCCACAATGAATACTGCCGATCGTAGCCTGGCTGTAGTCGATTTTGCCCTGCGCCGCCGCTTTGCCTGGTTCACTTTGCATCCCCATGTGATAAAGGTTGAAAGCGGGAAAAAATTTATGGAGAAAACGTTTAATGCCATCGATGCTATTTTCAAGATGTATGCCTCCGATGGCGAACTCTCTCTTCAGCCAGGTCAGTCCTATTTTGTGGTCGATAAGGTAAACGCCGAGAACGCCATGAGAGAGAGACTCGTGTATGAACTCATGCCTTTGGTGAAGGAGTATCTTGAGGCTGGCTACCTGCTTAAGGCCAAAGATGCCTTTAGTGAGTTTTTCCGTCGTGAAACAGGCAGACTCTTGTATGAGTAGGTCTGGGATCATTGCATTTGGACGGCTGTCGACGCGATCTGCTGTTGTGTGGGACACTGGCCGGTTCCGCCAGTGGAAATGGCGTGACCGCTCCATGGAGAGTGTGATGCAGCGTTTTGTGGCTTTGAATCGCACCAATTTCCAGTTTCTCGGTATCAACGCCGTTGTCGAAACACGGAATTGCAAGCCTGTTGTCTCTCTCACAACGAGCAACTATGCAGGCGCTATCCCGTTGTTTTCGCCCATGAGCGGCAAGCCTGTCGGCGATCTCGTGGTAGGCGGCAGTTATGGGGAGAAAATCGATGATTTGATCCCCTTGTTGGGCGATTCGCTTGACAAGCAGTGTAACGATGCCATGCGTTTAGTCAATGACACTCCTGTCAATGCACCGATCTATGTTGAATGCTGCAAGTATGTCGACCTCTACCTGGAAGCACGTCGGCAACATTGGCACAAGTTTGCCAATGTGGTCAAAACTCAACATCATCCCTCTTCGGCAACCCTTTGGACTGAATATGCTCTTAGAACAGCGTCCGACCCCTTGCAGAAACTGGTGTATAAAAACAAGTGTAATGTTCTCACTACCGACCATATTGAGTGGAGAAAGCTCAACTATGTGCTCGCACTGGCCTTGCATGAGCTGCAATCAACCCAGGTGCCGCTGAGCACGCGCATGATATATGCCGGCAGGATTCACTCCTTGCTCATCACTTTGCGCAATTCTGAGCTTGTGAAAACCAGTGTATTGCCTGTAGAAGCCCACGACCCTCTTCCTATCAAAAGGCTCAAGCAGCTGGGCAATCATATTCTCGACAATAAGACTCAAGAAAAAATGGCATGGCGCATGGACTATGCCCAATTTTTTGAGCGATATGTGCAATATGTTTTGCGTGATGTGGTTACTCGAAAGGGGGGTGTCGCCGTGAGCAATCCGCACTACGACGTGAGCATGAGGCAACGCCCGCAGTGGGGGCTTGCCTGTCTTGAACCCGATGTGGTTTTGCAGAAGGGTGACGTGCAGTGGGTGATAGATGCCAAATACAAAAGCCACCTCTACAACTGGTACGATAGTGGTGAGGCTCTTAAGGATGCTTTTCGCCACGACTTGCATCAGGTGCTGGCCTATTGTTCTTTTAACCCAATGATAGAAAAGCGTGCTGCGCTCATCTATCCTTATTCTTCTTTCACAGTTCACCGCATGAAACTCTACAGCAGCGTCACGCGCGCCAGTGCCTCGGTGTACTTGGTAGGCATCCCTATCGACCGTAGCATGATTGCCCGCATTGAGTCGCATTTGGCTCAGCTCATCGACTTCTCAAGATGAAAGCATGTGTGTGTGATGTGGCGACCGAAGAATTTTTTGTAGCTTTGCACATATAATAATTTTATTTCATGGTTTATGGATACAGAGATTACCATTGAGGACAATCGCGGGGTTGTATGGGCCCGCGACGGCGGCGAGGTGGCCGGCCGTCTCGACTTCACCCTGCAGGGGCAGGTGATGCGCATCGAGCACACGCTGGCCTTGAAGCGTGGCATGGGCGTGGGCGCCGCGCTGGTGGAGGCTGCTGTGCAGCATGCAGCCAGCCACGGGCTCAAGGTGTGGCCAGTGTGCTCCTATGCCTACGCCTGGTGTGAGCGTCACCCGCAATGGGCCCATGTGCTCGACGAGCACATGGGCGAGGGGGTGTCGTGCCAGCTGTGAGCGGGCAGGGCCGTGTGCTTGATGCCACATGGAGGAATGCCCGGGCTTGAGACCGCACCGTCGTTCATCTTCTGGACGTCTTCAAGAATCCATCACTGCTGTCGATGGAGGTGGGGCTACATCAGATAGGCACGTTTAGACGTGCGGCGCATCACGGTTTAACGGTTTTCTTCCCGTTGACGATGTATATGCCGCGAGGCAGAGAAGAATTGTTCAGAGAGCTGGCAGGAAACTTTCGGCCATCGAGCGAATACACTTTGTCGTCAACCATGCGATTTGTTTTTACCGTTGTGACGTCATTAGTATTTGCACCCGATATTGCCACCTTCACACAGTTGAGCACTTTGCCATAGCTGTCGGTAACTATTGCTACCATCGACACTTTGTCTTTCCTAATTGCAGCAGGAAGCAAATCTTGGGCAGCTGTACTGTATTTTGCACCTACAACGGGTAGGGCAAGCGTGTAGTTTACAGTTGCCTTTGTGTTGGAAGCCAGGTTTTCGATGCGTGGTATCTGCGTGCGCCCCATGCTGTAGGAGCTCGCTATGGCCACATCATCGTATACCCATTTAAAGCCGCCCTGGCCATACTTGCCACCTTTACAGAAGTCGGCCATGCCTGCAGGGTAGTTTTGTGCATCTCTATTGTAATAGATATTTGACTGATACCAATAGGTCTCGCTGCCTGTGAGGCTGTCGGCTACAAGCACCATCTGCACTTCGTAGGTTTCACCCATTGTTTTTGATTCTATCGTGGCATTACCCACAACGGCAGTGCTGTCGGCATTCCACGAGGCGTCGGCTTGGATATCAACATTAGACGTTGTACTTTGGAAGTACCTTGATGCCGCATCGAGTATCTTGCCACTGCCTATCTCCCATCCGTACAGGGGATCGTAGTGGTAACCATCTCGGTTGAATATACAGTCGGGGAAACCAGCGAAATCGCAATCAGGATAGTTGCTGTGACGCAGATACATAGGGTCACGGTTGTCGAACTGGTGCACTGCGATGACAACTGCACGGTCGCCATAGGCCTCTTTCAACTCCCGGATGCCGACAAATCCGCGTGGACAATTTGGACATCTTGTGCCCGTTGCCTCTTCAATAAGCACACGGCGCTTGAAGCTGCCGCTGTTTTGAGCAATTGAGGGCAGGGTGAACAGGGCCAAAAGTAATAAAATAATAAGCTTGTTCATGTTATTCATGACCATTAATAATGATTTTTTTGCCATTTACAATATAGATACCGCGCCGCAACTGATTCTTGTTCAAAAGAATACGTCGTCCCTCCAGATCGTAGATATAGTCATCTCTACGCTCTGCTGCCGCCGACGGTGTTTCCCTAATGCCGGCAGAGACTGGATTATAGCCGAAAACAAAGTCCACGGTCATATCCTCGTTCTTCCTTATCTTGTAGATAGGTTTATGGAGCAGATGCGACCCGTCGTAGTTCTTATTGAACAATGTGGGATACGGTCTGCTGTTGTCAGTCAGCGAGTCAAGAGTGCGTTGTCCGTTCATGTAGGTGTAGGGCCAAGCGTCGGTGTCGGCAGTTTTCCAATCATAGAGCCCGTCGGCAGGAAGAAGCGTCATCCGCTTGTGTTTCTTGTCGGCATTCACTCTGTTGTTGCTCCATGCGTCGGCATCGTAGTCCACGTGTACAGCCACAAGACCGGTACTGTAGAGCCCGTTGTCGAACCCCACACGTTCGCGATTGTCAATGAAGTAATACTCATTGCGATTGGCTTCATTATATAGTATGTACGTATCGCCGCCACTCACGAGTGGCTGCCAACCGGCAATCGTGCAAGTGTCTTTCAACTCCACAGGTTCTCGCCATCCACACATCCATCGCTCATATCCTGTATAGGCAGCCGGACAGTAGGAATTGCCATTGTAGGCCCCTTGGTCCATAAGCTCAAATGCATCCATGCAGAAATCTGACATGTCGGATGTGTTGTAGAAATCCGGCAATCCCATGCAGTGACTGAACTCGTGGCATATGGTCCCTATGCCATCGAGTTGGCTTCCTTTGTTTGAGTGCAGTTCGCAGGAGCAGGCAAAGGTGTTGATGGTCATTCCGTTATATTCAGGCAGTGACGTCACACCAAGAAGGTTTGACAATTTTCCTTCACATGGCCAGATCGTCCACTCTGGCCCATACTGCGCCTCTCCATAGCCGGCATAGAGTAGGAACACCTGATCGACTATGCTGTCGCCATTCCAATCGTATTGAGAGAAATCGACCGAGTCCTTGACCAGGTTCAATGTCTCGAGTACCATTTCAGAGATATTTACGTCAATGCCCCAACTTGAATTTGAGCCATAATAGCTCTCGCTTTTCGACATTGTCACTGGTCCTACGACATCGAAGGTCAAGTCAAACTTGCCATCGCTCTGCTCGAGGAAGTAGTCGTGAACAGAGCCCACAAACGGTCTTGTATGATAGCCTTTCATGTTACAGATGCTATCGTATACAGCTTTGATGTCGGCCCTGGAAAACTTGATGTCGTCGAATTCAACGAGGATGAAGAGTCCTTTTTTCTTTCCAGTGTAGGCGGTTTTGCGAGAACTGCTCTGAATGGGCTGCTGTATTGGCTTTGCATTCCTCATTTCTGCCGGCCTCACTCGTTGCTGATTGCGTTGCAAATACTCAAAGTCGCCATTTGTGGGATTTCGCTTTAGTACAAAACTGTCGGCCGACATGTAATAGTGGCAGTGCTCATCACCGCACAGCATATAGGTTATCTCCTTGCCATCGCTCTGCTTGTGAGTGCGCCATAGGCGCTGAGCAGGAATGGCAAATGCTGTTGATGCCCACGACAGTGCCAGCAGCATTGTGCACATTGTTAGTCCAAGTGGTTTCATAAGCTGAAATGTTTTTTCACGGTTCCATCATTCTGTTTTTCTATAATCAGCCCCTTGTAGTCTTTGCCTACACGTCGGCCTGTCAAATCATAGTATTCACACTCCTTACGGTTGTCATAGACGGTAGTAGACACACCCTCTGTGCTACTTCCACCCATGAATTGGAACGAGGCAACACCGTTGTTGTCGACACTTATCTTCGTTATCGGTTTCTGTAGAATATTCTTGAAATTCTTGTTTACATTGAATACTGCCGCATTTGGTGTTGAAGTGTCTGTAAGAGAGTCGTTGTCTATATATGGATATGTCTGCCCGGCCTGTATGCTGTCGGTGTAAACCCTCCTGTTGTTGGCTGGTACTACAGCATAGCCTTCCTTGCCGTAAGTTGCGTTTACACTGTTGCTGCGCCAGTCTGACGCCACGTAGTTTACGTGCGTGATCAGCACTCCGTGCCCTGGCAGGAAATAGTCGAAGCCACTCCACTGGCGGTTCTCCAGCATATAAAACTCATTGGTCTTCTTGTTGTATTGGTCGTTATAGACCACATAGAAGTCGCCGCCTTGAGACAGCGCCTTCATGTCACTCACTGTCATCGGCTTGTCGAGCACTATCGGCTCCTGCCAACCGCAGAGCCACTTCTCGTAGGCTGTATATCCTGCAGGGCAGTATTCCGCATTGTTGTAGCATCCTTCGTCCATGACGTCCCAATTGCCAGTGGTGAAATGGTCGGGATCTATTGAATCATAGAAATCGGGCAAGCCAAGGCAGTGGCTGAACTCGTGGCACATAGGACCTTTACCAGTTATGACCTTTTGTCCATCAAATGCATTTTCATTGCCAAGCAGCTCGCAAGTGCAGGCGTAGGTATCAAGCACAACACCGTCCAGATGCAATTTGCGCCCAAAGTCGGATTTTGTGAGAGTGTGCTCTTGTGGCCATATAGTCTCTTCGGCGGCACCCATTGCCTCGCCATATCCGGCATAGATCACAACCACTTGATCCACTGTTCCATCTCCATTCCAGTCGTACTGCGAATAGTCTACACTGTCGTCGGCCAGCTGAATGGCTTCAGCCACCATCTCTCCCACGTGTCTATCTCCCATCAGACTATTCTCTCCATAGTAGGCCATGGGCCTTGACAGCTTCACGGGACCTACGACATCAAACGAAAGAGAGAACTTCCCGTTGGACTGCTCTGCAAAATAGTCGTGCACAGAGCCAGAGAAATAGCCCTGACGATAGTCTACTGCATTCATCAAACTGTCCACCGACGCACGAGAGAAGGTGAAATCGCAGTCGGCATAAGCTGCAAGGATGACGATACCCTTGCGTTCCCCATTAAGTGATTCATGTTGTGGATACGAGATGTCATGCATGCGGGCAGCACGGAGGCAGGCCAAGTGCTCTGGAGTATTCTTAAGCTCGCGGCCGAGTTTCTTCGTTGAGCTCATGCTGTTCACTTGCAAGCCTGTGCTCACGAGTCCGCGTCCATTGCTTTCAGCAAGGCAGTAAGCACCGTTGGAGTCCTTTACGACTGGTTCACCTGATAGCAAAGTGTAGTAGTGGAGATGCTCATCACCACAAAGGCGCACCTCAACAGTTGAACCGTCGGGTTGCGTTATTGTCTTTGTTATCCTCTTTGCTGGCAGGGCCATAGAGGCTATTGCCAGCATAGAGAGGATAATAGAGCTATAGAGACGTTTTGTCTTCATGTGCGCTTATTTCATGATCTTCCTTGTAGAACCATCGCTCATCTTCACGATATTTATGCCCTTTTGCGGAGCACTGAGCTGTCGGCCGGTAAGATCGAACCACATAACTGGCACTATACGAGTATCCTTGACGGTGTTGATGCCGGTTGCGTTGAAGGTCAGCAGGTTGTCTTCTTCAAAGAACTTCTTGAATACTGTTGACTGCTTGTAGTCGTCGAATGCCGACTCGGGTACATAAACCTTTGTCTGAGTGTACAATCCGTAGAAAGGCTCGTCTTTAGTACGCTCGCCAGTGGCTGGCTGGGTGCCGAGAAAGTAGAGAGAATCTGGACTCCAGCCGAAGCTCGTAGAATTGCTCAAGGTCTTGAGCGTGGTAGGGAAGGTGACGCTCTTAAGCGATGAGCAGTATTGGAAAACAAATGCCTTGACTGCTGTAAGTCCTTCTGAAAGCTCGACCGAACTTAGAGATTCGCAACTGTTGAAGAGGTCTTTTTCGAGAGTTGCAACTCCCTTGCCAATCTGCACATGCTTAAGTTTTTTATCATATTGGAATGCCTTCTCTCCAAGAGTGGTAACATTATCTGGAATTACAACCTCCTCAAGATTTGAACAGCTTGCAAACGCCGAGGCTCCTACCGCTTGGATAGAACTTGGCAGAGTAATGGATACCAGCCCATTGCAGTAGGAATAAGCACCTCCACCAATGGATGTAACATGTTCAGGAAGGTCGACCGACGTGAGAGCATTGCATCCAGTGAAGCAATTGTATGGTATCTCTGTGATTCCTGTGCCAATACTGATGCTTGCCAGATCTTTGCAACTACTGAAGGCTGAATTGCCGAGATAGGTGAGTGAATTGGGTAGAGTGACAGTTGTAAGACCAGAGTTGCTGAAGGCCGAGCCCCCTATACCATCGAGGCCATCGTTGAATGTAACAGCTTGCAGAGCAGAGTTCTGTGAGAATGCATTCCCATATATCTGCCTAAGAGAAGATGGAAATTTTACAGAGGTCAAACTTGTGCACTCACTGAAGGCATAGGACTGAATATTCTCAATGTTGCTGGTGCTTAAATCAAGGTTTTCCAGTGCTGAACATCCTTTGAATGCGCCCCAAGCAATATCTTTGAGGCCTGTTCCGAAATGGATCGTCTTGAGGTTTGTATTATTGGCAAAGGTGAAATAATCTATGGTATTCAACGAGTTAGGCAATGTCAGTTCTTCGATGCCGTTACTTTCGCATGCGTCTCTCCCCATGGTTGTTACTCCCTCAGGAATGGTAAGTGAGAGAAGATAGGGATTCTCATGGATGGAGTAAGCGTCGATAGTGCTCACATTATTGCCTATTTGCAGATTGACAAGCAGCGGGCAGCGACTTACAAATTGTCTCGGAAGCCTCTTTAGCTCGTTAGGCAGAGTGAGGGATACAAGCTTGTAGCAGCGGTCGAACATGTATTTATTGGCCTTGCCATCGCTTTCAATCAGATAAGTATCGCCTAATCTTTCATCGGTATAGTAGGATTTGCCCCCTTTAACCAAGTGAGCTTCTGATAGATCGAGCACCGCACAGTTACCCAGCGGCGTGTCGTGGCCGTAGTCGCTGATGGTTTCGCCACTTTCAGCCCAATCAGAAGGGACATTCTCCGGCATGAAACCTGCCATTTTCCGCAATGTCGCAACGTCGTCGCTGTTGATGCTTCCCGTCACTTTCAGATTGGTGATCGTGTACATCTCGGCTCCAAGTGTCTGAGCAAGTTTGCCAGGTGTGGTGTTGTTGATGACAACAGTTTCGTTTTGTAGAGTCAAGTGGCAAGTGCAAAATTAGCTAATCTTTCTGAAGAACTCAATTTTGGGAGTTGAAAAGCCTAATTTCTTCCTTGGTCTTTCGTTGATTTGATATTGTGCTCTGTTGAGTTGTGCT
>Ga0256404_1001060_pt1 | contig 69425 bp, 61 predicted proteins | sample RumenRJG_01DNA_FD_185990 | JGI IMG/M metagenome (GOLD analysis project Ga0256404, IMG submission 185990) | Bovine rumen microbial communities from Lethbridge, Alberta, Canada - RJG_01 | ecosystem: Host-associated > Mammals > Digestive system > Stomach > Rumen | place: Canada: Alberta | collected... | reverse complement strand
TAGGTGGTTAGGAAAATGCACGAAAATATTTACGACATGGTCTATAAACTCCGTAAAGAGTTCGAGAAGCTCGATAAAGCAGAGTTATGGCGCTTTGCCGTAAATGCTTATTACAAGTTCGCCGAAACACGGCACATAATGGACTTCGAAGTCGGTCGCCTGGCTTATCTCTTTTATAAGAGAAAAGGCGGTAAGAAAGAATATCGCTGGTACGCCTTAAAGTTCCGCAGACCGAAACGCGCATGTAAACACTTCGTAGCCTTACGTGCAAAGCTTCGCAAATATAAAGAGAAGCGACAAGCTAAACGTATTAGGCGAAGTAAGCAAACATCAGACTTAATAATTTAGCGACCGTTGCGCTTTATACGACGGAAAGGAGATATATAAATATGGAAGATTTACAGGTTACGTTAAACATCACTCACGAAAGTTTTGTTAACAAAGACGGTGAAATTAAGCCTTATGTCGGCTATTCGTTCGAACTCGGCGGACATACTTTTACCGTTTCTATCAAGGACAAAGATAAGAGTTTGATTAACTATATCTTGCATAACGAAGGTTTTTTCGATTAAGTAGGTGAACTATGAAAGAACCGAAACGCACGTTATTATTTGAGTCCATCGTCAAGGACGAAGACAAAATAAGCGCCTTCCAGATAGGGGGCGTACTTTGCTTTTATTACAACGACGAACTTATTTATAAAATACCGCTCCCGGCATTGTTTACGAAAAAAGGTCGTCGTCGTATCGAAGACAATTTAACATCTCAATTATTGGACCGTGCAGTCGACACGAGCGTAATTGAGAAATTATTCAAAGGGGTAGCTTCTAACGATGCTTAACGAAATTATTACTACTATTTTCGGCGCCGGAACTAAAACCGTATCCGGATTCGGCGATTTGCTTTCCGCAGGTGTTTCGATATTTTGGAATACAGAGACTTCGAAACTTACCGACGTAGGTACTCTCGGTCTTGTCGTAGCCGGTATCGGCTTAGGCTTTATGGCTTTTCGCTTGCTCCGTAGACTCTTCAAAGCAAGAGGCTAACTATTCTCCCGGGCGGGGTGTTTTGTATTGTTGTCACTCCGCCCACCTTTTATAATATGAAAACGAAGATATTTCTTATCTTAATACTTATAATCATAGTCCTGGTAGCAGGACTATTGCCCGTTATCCCTTCCGTATCGTATGCTTATGCAGCCGAAGACGTCACGGCGTATTATCTTAACGCAGAAGAACTATTCGCCGCTATAAACGCAGGGGAGAAAAATATATATTTAGTAAAGTGTATTGACGGATACGGGAACGAATTAACCTTATCTCCGATTACTTTCGAAGAATTAGGCTTTTCTTCCGTTGGATTTGCTCTTCTCTTTCCTGAAGAGTTAATAGTTTATTACTTTTCTTCCGACGTTGCAGTTCCCGAAGAAGAATTATATTTTAATGCCGGCTATAATGCCGACAACGTAGATACGGCAAACGGCAAACTCAATATTCCGTATACTGTAACATCATATAACGAACGTTTTATAAGTATCATTCCGTTTGATTATTCGAACGGAATGCCGGAGTTCAAAGAAGAACTCTCGGAAACCGATTTAACTTTTGTCGGTTTCTTCGAACCGTTTATTACGTTTATTACGTCACTTGCTCCTGTGACTCAAAATATATTTGATTTACTTTATGCCGACGGTGCGTTTACTTCCGTCGGTTTGGTCTTCATTTTTATGGCAGGTTTCGGGCTTGCTCTCATTCTCTTTAACGTAGTTATAAATCTTTGGAGGTTCAATGACTAAAACCGTAAAAATACTTATTCCGATAATTACAATATTAGCTATCCTGGCTTCCGTATTGCTGGGCGTTTCTTTATTCTTAACACCTGCTGAAGCAGCTGCCGATACTTGTATAGGCGTTGGAACTGCGGAAAGAGTAAGTTGTCCGTCTAATAATTCTTGTTTAGGGACTTACGTTCCCGAAGAAAATTCGGAAGAAAAAGCAGCATATTTCTTTACTAATCAATTTTTTGCTTTTAATGTAAATGAAGTTGATAAAAGCGGAATTTTTGCTTTAACTTATTATATTACGCCGGGTGTCGTTGATAATTCTACTATTCCTTCCGGTCATCTCGGCGATACGTCATCTCCTTCCTTTTCTTTTAAGTTCTGCGTTATTGGACGTTTTATCTATAATACGTCTTTAGCATACTATAAATCCGGTGATAGCGATTTATATAATGGCGAGTGGTTTGAAAGTTCGGATTCTGTTACTTCTGTTACGTTCGATACTAATCAAAAAATAACTACAGCCGGTTATTATACTTTTTATTTTAGGATGCCGCCTATGCCTTCTAACGTGAATGTATTTTTTATCTCGGCTGGATATCGTATTCTTTATCCTAATTTTAGTTCTAACGGTTATGGCGTTTCTCAGGCTTCTCATTACAAACCTACGCTTAGTGTAGTTTCAACCCCATATAATTTGGGTGTTTCAGCTGGCACTACTGCTGGACACGAAGCAGGATATTCCGAAGGCTATGCCGCAGGCGAAGTAAATAGCGAAAATTATGTTAACGGCTATAACAGCGGTAACGAAGTAGGTTACGCTTCGGGTTATAACGTAGGATATACCGAAGGACTTTCTTCTGCTTCTGCTCTTGATGGAACCGGACTCGGTGCTCTCGGCGGAACGATTTCCGCAACTACGAATATGATACTTAAAGCTTTTGATACCGTAGGACAAATAAACGTTTTCGGTATAACATTATGGTCGCTTATCGGCGTAGCAGTTGCTATCGCAATAATCTTCTTTGTCGTTAAAATTATAAAGAGGTAGTATGGAGTTCGTCGCTCGGTTTTTAGATATTCAAACGTGGGTTACGCTTTTAAATCTTCTTACAATTCCGCTACAAACGTTAGCGGACTTCGTTTTTGATACCTTGCCGACCTTCGTATCTATGATAAACGATTTTCTCGTTATACTCGCCGATACCGCTGAACTCGGCATCGACTTTTTACGCAACGTAATGGACGTAGTCGTTGACCTGTTCAATAACGGAGTTTACGACCTTATAAAAACTCTTCTTAATAACGCTTTGGCGTTCATAAGAGCGACGCAGCCGATTTTAGAAGGACTCTTAAACGCTTTGATAACTTTGATAAATTGGATAATGCAAGTTCTTACAAAGATACTTAACGCTATAGGTAATTTATTCGGTGGTGACGGTTTCGAGGATTTCACTTGGACACCTATTACCGGCGGTGAAGGTTCCGGACTTGGCGGCGGTGGATTTGCCGGAGGTGGCTCCGGTTTCGCCGGCGGTGGAAGTCATGCAAGACCTTAGGAGGTACTATGGTTAATTATATAATAACTATCTTAAATACGCTTATCCCGGAGTACACCGGGAACTTATCTAATCAACTGCTTATGCTCGTTCTTTGCTTCGGCGTAGTCTACGGCATAGGAAAGGTGATAATCACTATTTGGAGGAATATTACTAAATGATACTCGAACCTATAATAACGCTCTTAAAATCGATTTTAGGCGATACCGTAATGGCAGACCCGCTATTAGGCGGAACGGCTCAAATCTTTGCTTTAACGCTCGTTTTGTTCTTTTGTCTCGCCGTTATACTTTTGCCTTTCGGCTTCCTTGTTAAAATACTCAAAAGGAGAAAAAATAAATGAAAAAATATAAGTCTATAAGGTCTTTATCCTTGATAATTGCGATTATATCGCTTATTCTCGTGTTCAGTAGCTCGGCATACTGGCTTTTTGCTTTTATCCCGTCTTTGGCAATTACGATATTATATAGTATCTGTCTTCGCCACGTTAATAAACAGCTCGACAACGGAGCTCGTATTCAGATATGGGAAGGCGGTCCGAGAGTAGGTAAGACCGACACCGGTACCACGCTCGCCGTATTACTTGCCCGTAAACAGTACGCTAAAATTATACGCACTGTAAAGCATAAGTGGCGTAAATATAAAGCTATTTTGGATATTATTAATCGTAATCAATTCGTTTCTGACAAGCAGCAGAGTTTCATTTATAATTACCACGAGTGCCAAAAGGCTTATAGCTTCTATCAGAAGCACCCGGAATATATTCCTTGCTTAGTAAGTAACGTTACTATTCTTGATAATAAGCAAAAGTCTATGACTTTCGAATACGACGTTATTATCCAAAAGAAGCCCGCCCTTTATGGTACGGTCTTTTTCGTATCCGAAGCTCAAAGTCTTTTCCCGATAGATAGTTATAAAGAACGTAGTCACGCCGACGAGCTCGGCGCTCTGGCAAACTTCTTTGAGCGAATAGGTCATTATATCGACGGATATATCATTATGGACAGTCAGGACGCCGATAATATGAATAAAGATATTAAGAGGCTTTCACCTTCGATACATAAGATACATCATAGTTTCGGCAAATTCTTTAAGATATTCGGAATGCGTGCGTTCTCGGCAAAAGATACCGAAAGAGTAGGCGAAGGCGAGATAGTCGTTAGAACGAACGAAGATAGCGGATATAAGTTTTTGCTTTTGCCTTGTGCAATAGGTCAATATAACGATAGGCATTTGCGTAGGTTATACCCTTCAAAAGACGAGATAGTCGAAGCTTCCGCCGTTCAAGACCTTATTATCGAAGATACTCCGGAGAATAGAGAAGTGTATAGTCGTAAGATAGTTAAACGAAAGTAACCCTTAGGGGGAAAGAGGGGGTTCTCCCTCTTCCCCCTAAGGGCTTTTGCCCGCTTTGCCCGGTGTGCCGAACAGCCTTTTGCCCTTTTATTACCCCCGGGCGGTGGGTTCCTCTGGGGGGACCGCCCAAGCTATAAATTGAGCGGAACGCGATAAGCTGCCGACCACCCCTAAGGGTGGAGCGTGACAGCTTCCGCTTATGTTAAAGCCTAAAACACAATTAAGCGTATAAAACGTATAAAAGGTATAAACGATATGACAAAAACGAACAATAACACCATAAAAACATTATTAAACGATACAACATTACACCGCTTGGGGCTTGTCCAAGCGGTTGTATAAAACGTATAAAACGTATAAAAATCACCATTACAACAACACAAAAGGAACGGAGAATAGGTTATGCAACTGCGACAAATGGAGATTGTCACCGACAAAGACAAGTTAAACGTCGATATACAGGCGACTTGTATGAAGTATAAGACTATTAAGCAATGGGCGTACATATTGCACGATAAAGACGATACGAGACCGCATTATCATATTTACTTAAACTTTGGCAATTCGTCTTGCGATACTGCTTTGGTTGCTTCTTGGTTCGAGATAGGCGAGAACTTTATATCAAAGGTTAAAGGTCGAAAAACCGATATGTTATTATACCTTACTCACGGGAACGATACGCAAAAAAATAAGCATCAATATGCCCCGGAAGAAGTTAAAGCGAATTTCGACTTTGTGACGGAGATAAAAAACGCCGAGATAATAGGGGACTTCGAGAACCACAGTTACGCCGAGCAGCTGCAATACGTAAACAAATTGCCCGTGTCTGAAAAGGTCAAGGAATATACACGCCTTGAAAAGCTCTGGAAGCTCTATTGTCAAACTGCGCTATTAAACGCCGAACGTAAAATAGACGTAGTCTTTATTTGTGGTAAAGCCGGAACCGGTAAAACGTATTATGCTAAAAAAATGCTGCGTAAAATGGGTTATGATTTTTGCGTTAGTAGTTCGAGCAACGACCCATTCCAAGATTATTTAGGGCAAAATGCTATTATCCTTGATGATTTGCGCGACCGTAGTTTCGAGAATATGGAAGACTTGTTAAAGATACTTGATAATAATACCGCGTCGTCGGTTCGTAGTCGATTCGCAAACAAGGTATTTAATGGAAAAATAATCGTGGTTACGTCAAGCGTACCTCTGCAATATTGGTATCCGTTTATGCGAAGCAACCGCAATGACTCGTTAGACCAACTCTACCGCCGTTTTACTTGTTATATCGAAGTTACGAGAGATACCGTAACTATATTTAACGACGGAGTCGGAAACGACGGAAAGCCTCAAGGAACGGGGATAATTTATGCGAATGAGCTTAAAGAAAAGGCTAAAGTAAGAGAGGAAAAGACGGATTTCGGAAAGGTATTCGAAAGTTTTTTGCCTGTTGGTTCTATTTCCTAAACTATTCGCAAAATACAGATTTTGCGAATAGATAAGGTATAGGGGAGCGGAAATTGTTATAAATTAGCTGAAGTTTCATAAATCGCTGTTTTCGAGCCTTATTTTATATCGATATATTTGCCGTGATTGTGCCGTTTCGTTTTTAGCCGGTTTACGGCAAAATCTCTCGCACGATTAAAACATATTTTTTACGATTTCGGTAAGCGCTATCACGCAATGTTCGTACGTTAAGCCGCCTTGCATATACGCTACGAACGGTTCTCTGACCGTTCCGTCCGCCGTCAATTCAAGCGACGCTCCCTGAATAAAGGTTCCTGCCGCCATAACAACGGGATGATTATATCCCGGCATATCCCACGCTTCGGGCACGACGAAACTGTCCACGGGAGAAACTTTCTGTACCTGACGGCAAAAGTCGACTAATTCGTCGCCGGTACGGAACTTTATCGAAGTAATTATGTCGTAAGGTCTTTGTCCCACTTCGGGCATCGTTTCTAAATTATATCTGTCGAACACGTAGCCTGCGAGCGCATTGCCCATAAGCGCGTTTTTTACGACCGACGGAGCTAAAAACAGTCCTTGAAAATATAATCTGTAACCGGGCGTATACGAGCCGACTTCGTTTCCTAACGACGGAGCGGTCACTCTGTAAGATATTTGCTCGATATATTCGCGTTTCCCCGCGACGTATCCGCCCGTGGGAGCAATTCCGCCGCCGGGATTTTTTATAAGAGAACCTACGATAACGTCGGCTCCGACTTCCGTCGGCTCTTTTTTGTCGACGAATTCGCCGTAACAGTTATCGACGACGACGATAGTCGACGGAGAATTCGTTTTTATTATATCTATTATTTCCGCAATTTCTTCTATTGACAACGCGTTACGCCACAAATAACCCTTAGAACGCTGTATAAAAGCTAATTTAGGCTTAATTTCGGCTGTCATTTTGGCGATTGCCGCTAAATCGGGCATTGCGTTTTCGTCTAAATCGGTTTGCTTATAGATTATTCCGTATTCTTTAAGTGAACCGTTGTTTTCTCCGTTAATTACGTCGTCCAACGTGTCGTACGGCTTGCCTACGACGCTCAACATAACGTCGTTCGGACGCAAAAGACCGAACAAAGCCAACGTCAACGCGTGCGTACCGTTTGTAATAAGCGGAGAAACGAGAGCTTCTTCGCAGCCGAATACCGTAGCGTAAACTTTATTCAATTTTTCTCTGCCGATATCGTCGTAACCGTAACCCGTAGAACCGTTAAAATGTGCGTATGTTACGTTATTTTCCCGGAAAGCGTTAAGCACTTTTTCTTGATTATAAAGCGAAATATCTTGCAATTCGGCGAAAAGATTTTGAGCCGATTTTTCACAGTCTTTAATTATTTTTTTAGCTTCCGAATAATTCATAACAATCCCCTATTATTATATTTTAGTTATATTTTTGTAATAATCATTTGCAATTTGTGTGACAAAATCGTTATTTTCGGCATAATTCAGCCATTTGCAGCTGTCTATACGCTTAAACCACGTAATTTGACGTTTTGCGTAGTTTCTCGAATGTTGTTTTATAAGTTCTGTCAGCGTATTTTTGTCGTACTCTCCGTTTAGGTAGCCGTTAAATTCTTTATATCCTATCGCTTGCATGCTTTGCATATCGAAAGTGAGTTTTTCGTTTTCTATCAAGGAATTGACCTCATCTTCAAGCCCGTCGGCGAACATCTTGTCCACGCGTAAATTAATTCTTTCGTATAAAACTTCGCGCGGCATATCGACGGCGTACATAAGATGCGGTACGATAGACGCTTTATCGTTCTTATCCAAAACGGATTTACCTTCGGTAAGGTACACTTCCAAAGCTCGGATTACCCTTTTTACGTTATTTTTGTGTATGTTTTCGGCTAACGGGTCAAGTTTTAATAACTTTTCATACATATAGTCCAAACCCTTTTCGTCAAGTTCACGCATAAGGTTTTCTCTTAACTTCGGGTCGTAAGCCGACATTTGGTAGTCGTAAATAAGAGAATTTATATACAACCCCGTACCGCCGCATACTATGGGCGTTTTTCCGCGGTTTTCTATATCTTTTATCGCTGTTTTAGCTAATTTTTCGTACTGCGCGACGCTGAAAGTTTCGTTAGGTTCGACTACGTCTATAAGGTGATGGACTACTCCTTGCGTTTCTTCTTCGGTGACTTTCGCCGTGCCTACGTCCATTTTTTTATAAATTTGCATGGAATCTGCGCCGATAATTTCGCCGTCGGTACGTTTAGCCACTTCTATGGCAAGTCCGCTTTTTCCCGAAGCGGTAGCTCCGCCGATAACGATAAACATTAAACTTTTCTCCCGAAAAACTTTTCTATATCGGATCTTGTGAACTTTATCATCGTAGGTCTGCCGTGCGGACACTGCAAAGGAACGCCTTTTTCAAAAAAGTAGCCTACGACGAACTCGATTTCTTTATCGGTAAGTTTCGCGCCCCCCTTAATCGCGCTCCTACAAGCGTATTTCGCTATCCTGTCTTTTAATAGAGAGGAGTCGGTCAAAGTTTTCATTTCGGTTTTATACGAAAGAACTTCCCGTAAAAAGCTGCCTAAATCTATGTTTGTAAGCAGTGCGGGAACGCTGTTTATATACGCTTTATCGTCGAATATTTCCAACGAAAAACCTAATTTATCGAAATTATCTTTGTTTTTCAGCAAAAATTCTCTCTCATCGCCGTCTATCGGATATTCGTATGGGATAAGTAAATCTTGCGCTATCACGTTACGATTACATTCTTCGATTAGTTTATCGAACAATATCCTTTCGTGCGCGGCGTGTTGGTCGAGAAAAACGATTTTTTCGTCAAATTCGAGTATAAGATAAGTGTCGAAAATCTGTCCGACGATTTTATAGGTAGGTTTTTTCGGCAATTTATCGTACGTTATGCCGTCGTTTTCGTCGGAAGCTAAAATTTTCGCGGCGAATTCATTTTCGTTAATAGCGGAATTATCGGAAGAAAGCTCCGTTTTATCCTCTTTTTTATCGGTAATTGCGTCGGCAAAAGAGATATATTCGGAATCTACTTTCGATAAATCGATTTTTTTGAACACCGGGAAAGTTTCGCCGACAGATACGGATTTTATTATCTTGCCGTAATCGTTACCGGGTAAATATCCGTCTTCTTCGGAGATTTCAGTCGTTTTTTGAACGTTAAATTCCTTGGCGAATACGGAAGTATTTTCGTTCTTAACATCGAAAGAACGATTCGTCGGTTCGTCGCTTTTCGTATTTTCCGTTGAAGAAAAGTTATGTATTTCCGAAAACAACGTTTTTTGCAGTTGTTCCGCGTCTTTTTCAACGGCTCTTTTTACTGTGTGGTAGACTATTCCGTTAATCTTTTTCGCGTCGGCAAAACGAACTTCCCGTTTGTTCGGGTGAACGTTGACGTCGACCATTCCGAACGGAATTACCATATCGAGCACAACGGTCGGAAAGGTTCTTTTCATTAAAAACTCGCCGTAAGCGTTCTGAATTACCGCGGATATAGTGGCGTCTTCTATTATTCTGCCGTTTATTATAAAGGTCTGTTTAGTGCGGTTATTTTTAATAGCTTCGGTAGCCGGACGAGCGGTAAAACCGGTAAGTTTGTAGCCGTTTTCTTCAAATCCGAGCGGAATCATATTGTCTGCGACTAAATCGCCGTAGACGGAATAAATGCCGTCGTATAATCCTTCGCCGTAGGTTTTGTAGACTACGTTTCCGTCTACCGTGTAAGTAAAAGAAACGTCGGGATTTGCAAAAATAAGTTCTGCAATCAAAGCGGTAACGTTGCTTTCTTCCCCTTTCGATGTTTTCAGGAACTTATAGCGAGCGGGCGTGTTATAAAAAAGAGAACGAACGCTTATTTGGGTTCCGCCCGAAATAGCGCATATTCCTTCGCCTACGACTTCTCCGCCCTTAACTTCAATGAAATTACCGACGTCGGAATCTATATATTTACTTTTCAGCGTGACTTCGCTTACCGCCGCAATACTTGCGAGAGCCTCGCCCCTAAACCCGAGAGTGCCTATCATATCTAAATCGGCGGCTACTTTAATTTTACTCGTTGCGTGCGGCAAAATGGATAGTTTAAGGTCTTCTTTTTCCATTCCGCAACCGTTATCTGTGACGATAATCGACTTAATTCCGCCGTTTTCTATCGAAACGGATACGGAATCGGCGCCCGCATCGATGCTGTTTTCGACGAGTTCTTTAACTATCGAAGCGGGATTTTCCACGACTTCGCCCGCGGAAATCTGATTATAAACCGATTTATCGAGAAGATTTATTTTTGGCATAAACTATTTCTCCAAAACTTTTTTCATGTCGCTCAGAATGGTAAGAGCTTCTATCGGGGTACAACGGTTTACGTCGGTTCCGTCGAGGATTTTTTTCAGTTCGGTAAAACGTTCGTCTTCCGGGAAAAACGAAAGTTGATCCGCGGCTACCGAGTTGTCGGAATAAACGGACATCGTGCTTAATTTATCTTTAAGGTCGCCGCTCAATTCGTGATTAGCGGAAAGCTGTTTCAATATCGATTTCGCTCTCGCTATTACCTCTTTATTTACCCCTGCGATGGCTGCGACTTCTATACCGAAACTCTTGTTTGCGCCGCCTCTTGCGATTTTGTATAAGAAAACTATTCCCGTAGGCGTTTCTTGTATGAGAATACGGTAATTTTTTATATGCGGTAACAAGTTTTCCAACTCGCTCAATTCGTGATAATGGGTAGCGAAAAGCGTTTTCGCTTTAATTTTCAATACGATATGTTCTACGATAGCCCACGCTATACTTAATCCGTCCAAAGTGGAAGTTCCCCTTCCTATTTCGTCGAGAATAAGTAACGAACGCGAAGTAGCGTTGTTTAATATGTTTGCCACTTCGAGCATTTCCACCATAAAGGTACTTTCTCCGCGTAAAAGATTATCGCTTGCGCCCACTCGCGTAAAAATTCTATCTATAAGCCCCAACTCCATTTTCCTTGCGGGAACGAAACTTCCTATATGCGCCATGAGAGCTATTAACGCAACTTGTCTTATATAAGTGCTTTTACCCGCCATATTCGGACCGGTCAAAATAAGCGTGGTCGCTTCGTCGTTAAGAAGAGCGTCGTTCGGAACGAATTCATTAGTTTTCAACAAACGTTCTACGACGGGATGTCTTCCGTCGACTATGTTAATTACGTTGTTCTTGACGAATTTAGGTCTGACGTAGTTATTACTTACGGCGACTTCGCTTAATGAGTACAAACAGTCGAGATTTGCTATAACGTGCGCTATCTTTTGTAATGCGGGCGTGTAATCGTTAAGAAAACTCTTGACTTCGTCGTAAAGATTACTTTCGAGTTCCAAAATTCTGTCGCTTGCGCCGAGAATTTCTCTTTCGAGAGCCATCAGTTCTTCGGTCACGTACCTTTCGCCGTTCGCTATCGTTTGACGGCGAATGTATCCGTCGGGAAGAGTTTCGGGGCGTTTACTGTTCGGAATTTCTATATAATATCCGAAAATACGGTTGTATCTAACCTTTACGGCAGGTACGCCCGTTAGTTCTCGTTGTTTTTCTTCGAATTCCTTAATGAGTTCCCCTCCGCCGAATTTAGCTTTGCGAAGAGAATCGAGTTCTTCATTGTATCCGTCTTTAATATATCCGCCGTCCTTAGTCGTAGCCGGCAATACGTCGGATTCGTTAATAGCCTTACCTAATTTATCGGTAATTTCGTCTATGGGTTGCAGACTGTCGTTAAGAGAACATATAAGCGGCGATTTTAATTTAGCAAGAGTTTGTTTTATCGCCGGAATTGTTTTTAATGAGGCTTCGAGTAATTTACAGTCTTTCGGTTGTATGCTCAAATAGGATATTTTCGTAACCAAACGCTCAATATCGCGGATTTTCGACAGCGACGAGCAGAGAGCGTTACGGTTTTGCGAACTTTTGCAAAGTTCCCCTATAGCGGTTTGGCGAAGTTCTATTTCCGATATATCGTTAAGCGGGTGTAAAATCCAATTCCTTAACAGCCTTGCGCCCATACCCGTTTTCGTGCGGTCGAGTACCCACAGTAAGCTGCCCGTCTTTTTGTTGTCGGACTGCGCTTCGGTAAGCTCGAGATTGCGTCTCGTATTGTAATCTATTATCATAGCGTCGACGTCTTGCACTACGTTAAGACCGCTTATGTGAGAAAGGTTGCGTTTTTGCGTGTTCAGGACGTAATCGATTTCTGCTCCCGCAGCGCACACGGCGGCTTTTTTATCGCCTAAACCTAAGGCTTCGACGTTAAATAAATCGAAATGCTTGCATATAGAAACCGACGCGTTGTCGTAATCGAAAGAATAATCGTAAAACGGAGTAAACTTGCAAAGTCGCATATTTATTACCGATTCGCTTTGTTTACTCTCTTCGCATATTTCGCGCGGAGCTATTATTTCGGCGGGCGCATTGGTCAAAAGATAATCTTCGAGGTCGGAAAAATCGGCGTCTTTGAATTCTTTTACGCTGAATTCGCCCGTCGTTATGTCGAGAAGAGCCACGGCGTAATCTTCTTTATACTTCGCTATCGCCGCAAGATAATGGTTTACCGTGCCGTCGAGCATTTCTTCGTTGGTGTTCGTGCCGGGCGTAATTACTCTTATTACGTCGCGAACGACAAGCCCTTTTTGGTCGCCGGGGTTTGAAAGTTGTTCGCAGATAGCCACTTTATACCCTGCGTTTATAAGTCTTGTAATGTAATTTTCTACCGCGTGGTAAGGAACGCCGCACATAGGCGCGCGTTCGGCTAAACCGCAATCTCTTCCCGTAAGAGTAAGGTCGAGAACCCTGCTCGCCGTGACGGCGTCGTCGAAAAACATTTCGTAAAAATCACCGAGGCGGTACAAAAGAACGGTATCGTCGGAATACTTTTTCTTCAATTCGAGATAATGTCGCATCATCGGCGACAATTCGTTCTCTTTTTTAGTTGTTTTTTTCTCCTTAGTCATTTCTTTCACCCCATAACGCCGCCGATTTTGACGTGTTGATTTTTACGTTGATAAACTTACCTACAAGGTCGCTTCCGCCCTTGAAATTGACGAGTCTGCCGCTTTCGGTCCTGCCCATAACGTAACCCGCTTTTTTAAGATTTACGTCTTCGACGAGAATTTCTTCGACTTTTCCTATATATTCTTCGCTGAGTTCTTTCGTTATTGCGTTTTGCAGATTGACGAGTTCGGTTATTCTCTGTTTTTTTACAGCGGCGGGTAGCTGTTCCATAACGGCAGCAGGCGTGCCTTTTCTCGGCGAATAAACGAAAGTAAACGCATTACTGAACCGAACTTTTTTTACAAGGTCCAAAGTGTCTGCGAAATCTTCGTCGGTTTCCGTCGGAAAACCTACCATAATATCGCTCGTTATACCGCATTCCGGCAATTTCTCGCGGATTTCCGCAATAATATCGAGATATTTTTCGCGAGTATATTTGCGATTCATAAGTTTAAGAACTCTGTTACTGCCCGACTGAACCGGCAAATGAACGTTATTACAGATATTGTCGCAGGATTTTATTATGTCGATAACCTCGCCGTCGAAGTCTTTTGGGTGCGACGTCATAAAACGCAAACGGAACTTTCCGTCGATTTTAGTCACTCCTTCGAGAATATCCTTAAACTTCACCCCTTCGTAATCGTAGCTGTCCACGTTTTGTCCGAGAAGAGTTATTTCCTTATATCCTTCGTCGAGAAGAGAATTGATTTCGTCGAGTATTACGTCGGGACGACGGCTTCGTTCTCTTCCTCTGACGTGCGGAACGATACAGTAGGTGCAAAAATTGTTACAACCGTACATTATGTTAACCCAAGCGTTCGTGCCGCTCGTTCTGTATACGGGTACGTCTTCTTCGATATCCGGCATTTGGTTTGCGGGGATATTTTTATACGTTTTTTTCCGTTTCGACTCGATTTCTTTAACAGCTTCGCCTAATTCGGATATGTTGGAGGTACCGAGAATAACGTTTATGAAGGGGAATTTTTCTTTAAGGACGTCGCCTACTCCTTCCTGTTGCGTCATACACCCGACGACGGCTACTATGAGCGACGGATTTTCTTTTTTCAGACGCTTAATATCGCCTATATTGCCTAAAATCTTTTTTTCGGCGGTATCTCTTATACAACAGGTATTAAAAACAATCAAATCGGCTTTTTCTGCTTCCGAACACGCCGAATACCCTATCTTTTCCATAATACCGGCGAGTTTTTCCGACTCATGGACGTTCATCTGACACCCGTAAGTGTATATATAATAATATTTATTCATAATGCATATATTATAACGCAAGACGAAATGCGGCGCAAGTCAATTTAGGTTTTCGCGGATAAAAAATAACCGCCTTAACATACTATCGGTATGAAAAACCGTTCGTCAAAAGGAAAAAAAGTGTTATTCATCGTAATTTGCGTAATATTATCGCTGATAATTACCGCGGCAATAGTGTTTTCCGCGATATATTTTTCTGCGAAATTAGACGACGATAAAATAGTTGCCGAAAAAGCCACGCTGAAAATATTAGGTTCGGACGGAGCGGAAATCGACTGTGAAGCCTTTAACCGTTACGTCACTTACGAAAACATAAACAGCAACATAATAAACGCTTTCGTTTCCCTCGAAGACAAAAGATTTTTCACACATAACGGCGTCGATTATTATCGACTTGCCGGAGCCACGATAAAAAACGTCAAATACGGATATTTTAAGGAAGGCGGCTCGACAATTACGCAACAATTAGCAAAAAACACGCAATTAAACAGCGAAAAGACCTTTACTCGGAAGATAAAAGAAATGAAACTTGCACACGATATAGAAAAGAAGTATTCCAAAGAAGAGATTTTGGAAATGTATCTCAACGCTATTTACTACGGTAACGGAATTTACGGGATAGACAGCGCGTGTAAAAATTACTTTGATAAATCTCCTGCGGAGGTTTCCGTTGCCGAAAGTGCGATTTTAGCCGGAATAGTTAAAAATCCGTCGAAATATTCCCCTATTAACAACAAAGACAAGGCTCTCGAAAGAATGAAACTCGTTTGCGGTCTGATGAAAACGCAAAATTATATAAACGAAGAGGAATACGAAGAAGCCTTACGTTACGAATACGTTAAACCTTCCGATAACGGAATAAATCCGTATATAAACGCCGCTTTATACGAAGCGTGCGAAATTTTGGGCGTAAACGAAAAAAATCTGTTGAAATCGAAATACGTTATTGAATGTTATTACGACGAAAAAATACAAAATATCGTAGAAAATCTCGCTTCTTCCGATGATTTTTCGGTAAATACTTACGGCGGCAAAGCCGCCTTATCGTCGGTGGTGCTTTGCGATAACGCAAGCGGAGGCGTAATTGCCTGTTACTCTTCCGACGGAATAAACCCGATAGCTTTCCGCAGAAGTCCGGGGTCCTGCATTAAACCCGTAGCCGTCTACGCCCCCGCTTTGGAACGCAAAGCAATCACCGAAGCAACCGTTTTTAACGACGAAAAGACAGTTTTCGACGGCTATTCCCCGTCCAACTACAAAGATATTTATTACGGAAAAGTCGACGTGGAAACCGCCGTAAAAAAATCGATAAATACGGTAGCCGTAAATATTTTCCGTGAAACGGGAAAGGAATACTGCGTAAACAAAGCTATAGAAGCGGGAATATCCGTGGATAAAAACGACTTGAATCTGTCTTTCGCACTCGGCGGTATGACATACGGCGTAACCACTAAGGAAATGTGTCAAGCCTATACTTGCTTTGCTAACGGCGGAATGAAACGAAAAATAGGTCTTATTAGGACTATAAAAAACGTTGAAGGGAAAATTATATATAAAAATAACGAAGAAAGCGAAAAAGCCGTTTTTTCAAAAGAAACTTCATATATCATTACCGACCTATTACAAAAAACGGCTCAAAATGGAACTGCTCGCAAGCTGTCGGAAGTGAAATCGACCGAAGTTGCGGCAAAAACGGGAACGGTCAGCGGAGGCGTCGGCAATACCGACGCGTGGTGTATGAGCTACTCGCCCGACTATACTTTGTGTGTGTGGTACGGCGGAGCGGACAATACCGACGAAGAAAATATAGCGGTAACCGGCGGCGGTATCCCCGCTTTACTCTCGGCAAACGTATATAAATATTTACCGATACGGAATGAAAAATTCGATATACCCGACTCGGTGGCCGAAGTCGAAATAGACCTTTACGCAAGGAACGAAACCGATAAATTGTATTTAGCAAACGAAAACACGCCTTACGAATATAAAAAATCTTACGTTTTTTCGGAAAACAACGTACCGAAAGAAGTTTCGCCTTACTTTAATAACCTTTCCGCCGATTTTTCGGCGGAGAAGTTACCCGACGGCGGCGTTAAACTTCGTTTCTGCGTCATTTACCCTAACTCATACGTTATCACAAGAACAGATTTATCCGACGGTTCGGTAGTCGAAATTTACAGAAACGAAAATTTACCTCTCGAAAACTATTACGGCTTCGAAGAATTCACAGACGAACAAGCCGAAAACGGAAAGATATATCTATATAATTTAGAGATTATTTACGCGTCCGATATATCCGCTAATCAAAGCGTAACCGTAATAACTTAAAAGCACGCCGTTAATCGGCGTGCCGTTTTTCGTTTATATAGGTTTTTACTATTAAATTTTATAAATCCTTAAAGTCGCAAACGATGGTTTCGGTATTGTTTATCGCGTCGGTGACGAGCTTTTCTATATCGAGAGCGGTTTCCATTTCTTCGGCGGCTTTTATGCTGGGTTTTATTACGGGGTTCTTCGGTAAAAAGACGGTGCAACAGTCTTCGTACGGTAAGATACTCGTTTCAAAAGTGTCGATTTTTTTTGCAATATCAATAATTTCGGTCTTATCAGAGCCTATAAGCGGTCTGAATACGGGTAAAGACACGACGCTGTTCGTTACGTTGATACTTTCCATAGTCTGACTTGCGACCTGACCTAAACTTTCGCCCGTAATTATCGCGCCGCATTTTTTTTCGATAGCTAAACGTTCGGCAATACGCATCATTATTCTGCGCATTATTGTAATCATATATTCTATCGGGCAATTTTCTTTAATCGCATACTGTATTTCGGTGAACGGAACGACCGCTAATTCTATCGGACCGCAATATCTCGATACTATTTTCGCTAATTTTATGACTTTTTCCTTAGCCATTTCGCTCGTAAACGGGAAACTATGGTAATGCACGGCGTAAATTTTCACTCCGCGTTTTGCCATAAGGTATGCAGCAACCGGGCTGTCTATTCCGCCGCTCAATAAAAGCATACCGTTGCCGCCGCAACCTACGGGCAGTCCGCCCGAACAAAGTATCTTTTTATAGAAAATATAGGAATATCCGTTTTCTCTGATGTCTACGTTGACTTCAAAGTCGAAGTTAAATAAATCTACCGTAAGTCCGCCTTTCGCTTTACGGAGCATAACCGCACCTATATCGCGCGCTATATCCATTGATTTAAGGGGAATTTTTTTGTCGGCGCGGTTGACGGTGACGCGGAATTTACCGGTACTAGGAAAAACTTCCGAGCAAGTCTCCGCAATTTTTTCCAAATCGGTGGGCATTTTTATTGCGGGGCTGACGCTGTATATACCGAATACTCTCGTAAGACGGGATATAATTTCCTGTTCGTCCGACTCGGAATATCCTACGATAAATAATCTGTTGTTGGAAGAAACGAGCTTACATTCCACGCCTTCAAGCGATTCTACTATATTGTTTTTCAGCGTGGAAACGAAGTAATTCCTGTTGTTTCCTTTAAGGAAAATTTCGCCGATTCTTATCAAAATTGTTCTTTCCATATTATCCTCTCATATATTTTATTAAGGTGTTGTATTCTAAATTAAATGAATTTATGAAAGTATTTATATCCGAAATTGTCGTTTTATCGGATAAACTAACTCTAATTATGCCTTTTTCGTACTCTTGTGGTAGTTTCATATTTTCGGGTGTGTTTTTATCGGTTTTTTTAGAAGAACACGCGCTTCCGGTGCCTATAAAAATATCGTATTTTTCCAAAGAATGAAGGATAACTTCACCTCTCAAATATTTTAACGCAACGTTGAAAATATACGGCGAACAACGTTCGTCCGAACGAATTATTACGTCTTTCCTGTCGAAACCTTTCCTTAATTCGGCGTTACACTTTGTAGCATTGTCGTAGCTTTCTTTTTGCGACTTTATAGCGCGTTCGAGCGCGTACTCGAAAGCTACTATTCCCGCTACGTTTTCGGTGGACGACCTTATATTGAATTCCTGTCCGCCGCCGAATATTATGGGTTTAAGGTTGAGACCGCTTTTTATAAACAACGCCCCGACTCCTCTCGGCGCATGAAATTTGTGTCCGCTTACCGAATAGAAATCTACGCCCGAATCGTTTAACGATACGTCGATTTTGCCTACCGCTTGCACGCCGTCGCTATGGAACAGTATATTTTTATTGTACGTTTTTACCATTTTGCAAAGCGATTTTATATCGTTTATTCCGCCCGTTTCGTTGTTTACGTGCATTATGGAAACGAGAGCAGTGTTTTCGTCGAGCAGTTTTTGCAATTCTTCGGGAATTACCCTGCCGCAAGAATCGACGGGACAAGCCACCACGTCGTAACCGCGTTGTTTTAGCTCATCCGCCGGGCGTTTTACGGCGGGGTGTTCGCTTTCGGATATAATTATTCTGCATTTATTGGGCTTTTTCGAGCCGAATAATACTAAATTGTTACTTTCCGAGCCGCTTGACGTAAATATAATTTTTCCGTCGCCTTTCAGTAGTTTGCAAACGTTGCTGCGGCATTTATCCAAAGTTTTCGCAACGTCCACCGAGGGACCGTACGGTGCGGACGGATTAAAAAACTTGTCCGTCATGTATTCTTTCATTATGTCCGCGCATTCCGGTAAAGTAGGAGTCGTGCTTGCGTTATCTAAAAATATCATCGGTACCTCTCTTATAAGTTTCCGCCAAGGCGTAGAGATATTCGTCGGCGTTTATGGAAAATTCCCTCCCGTCGCTTTTGACGGTTATCGGAAATTCCGCGTCGCCTTCGTAATATTTCTTTTCGGTTTCGCCGCGAACGATTTCGGCTTTACGCAAGTCGACCGATTCACACGGCAAACTTTTGTCGTAGCTGTATTCTTTATTTATTTCCAACTTTCCGTCGCGAACGATATATACGTATTTATATATGAGGTTTCGCTTAAAAAAATTAAGGACAATGGAGGCTATCCAAAGTATTATCGCAATATAAAAGTACTTAAAAAGCACTATTAACGCCACGATAGCAAGGATTTTAAGACATAACGACAGGTTTTCCAACACGGAAAACTTTTTATCGTTACTACTAAGCGTAGCTTCTATGCGGTAATAATCAGAACTTCGCAATAGTCACTCCTTTTCCGCCCTCGGAAAAATTGCCGTCGCGGAAAGATACTATTTCTTTTCTGCCTTTAAGGTAGTTTTGCACGGCTTTACGCAATATTCCTTCGCCGTAACCGTGAATAATTCTGATTTCTCCGAGATGAACCCGCAGACATTTGTCGATATACTCTTCGAGCGAGTATAACGCTTCTTCCGAATTCATACCGATTAAGTTAATTTCGGGAGAAACCTGTTCGTTGTACAAAGTCATTTTCGTAGGAGCGGTTTTTACCTTTTCCGCTTTTTTCGCGGTTTTTTTAAGACGACGTAAATTATCGAGTTTTACGTTGGTTTCTATCTTTCCCAACTTGACTTTCGCTTCGCCCTTGACGGGATTTAGTTTAACGACTTCTCCTTCGGAATTAAGGCTTATTACAAGTACTCTGTCGCCGACAGCTATATCGCCGTCCTCTTCTTCGCTCATTCCCTTAAACTCGTTTTCTTCGTTAATAACGTATTTTTTTAACGATTTACGCAATTTTTGGGCGCGGAATATCGTGCTTTCGTCGGGATCGTCAAGCAAAGCTCTTAATTCCTGAATAATATCGTTGGCTTCGTCCATGGCTTCGTCGACAAGGCGTTTCGTTTCTTTCTTTACCGAAACGTTGAGCCGTTCCCTCTGTGCGAAAAGTTTTTCTTTTTCTTTTTTCGCGGCGGAAAGTTCTTCCTGCGCCTTTTCTTTGGCTTTTCTCGCCTCGTCCAACATAACTTCGGCTTCTTTACGGGATTTCTCCAACGAGAGAAGCACGTTTTCAAACTCGAATTTATCACCGCTTATTCCGTTTCTCGTGGCGTCTATTATTTCTTTTTTCAGACCGAGTTTTTCGGCTATAAGCAGAGCGTTGCTTGCGCCGGGCGCGCCTATTATAAGTTTATACGTCGGAGAATAGGTCGTCGGATCGAAATCCATGGAGGCGTTCTGAACGCCGTCGGTAACTACCGCGTATTCTTTAAGCTCGTTGTAATGCGTGGTTATTACGCCTTTCGCGCCTTTACTTAAAACGTAGCGGGAAATATTCAACGCAAGCCCCGCGCCTTCGGTCGGGTCGGTACCCGCGCCGAGTTCGTCGAACAAAACGAGCGTGTTTTCAGTGAGCGCGTTTATAATATTAACCGTATTTTTCATGTGCGAAGAGAATGTGGAAAGGTTTTGTTCTATGCTTTGTTCGTCGCCTATATCGCAAAAAACGTTGTCGAAAACGGCAATATCTGCGTATAAAGCAGGCACGAAAAAGCCGCTCATCGCCATAATCACAAGTAATCCCGTCAATTTAAGGCAAACCGTTTTACCGCCGGTATTCGGTCCCGTAATTAAGAGCAAATTAAAATCCGAACCTACCCGAACGTCGTTAGCCACGACTTTTTCGGCAGGTATAAGCGGGTGTCTACCCTTTCTTATATCTATTCTGCCCGATTTGTTTATTACGGGTTTTACGCTTTTGGTGGCGTTGGCGTACTGCGCTTTCGCAAATATTACGTCAAGGTCGGTTATTATTTCAAAAGTGGACTTGATAGCCTCTGCTTCGTTGCCGACTCTGACGGTAAACGCACGCAAAATTTTATCTATTTCCGCGGCTTCTTCGAGCATACAGGTCTTTAAGTCGTTGTTTAATTCGACTATTACCATAGGTTCGACGTATATAGTCGCTCCCGACGTGCTTTGGTCGTGAATAAGTCCGGGTATAATACCTTTATATTCCGATTTGAGCGGCACTACGTATCGGTCGTTTCTTACGGTGATTATATTGTCCTGCATGTACTTTGAATACGCCGAACCGTTAACGTAATTTAATAGTTTAGACTTAATGTTTTCCGCGATTTTTTTCATTTTTCCGCGGATGTTTTTTAAGTTGGTCGAAGCGTTATCGCTCATTTCCGTATCGGAAATTATCGACTTGTCTATATCGTCTTCGAGCCTTTTATCTGTAAAAATTTCGGACGCCTTTTGTTTAAGCAAAACTATTCTCTCGTCGGGAACGTTGAGAATTTGTCCTTGCAAAGCTCTTGCTACTCTCAAAACACGCTCAATTCGCAATAATTCTCCCATGCTGAGCATACTTAATATCTCTGCGCGCTCAATTGCCTGCGTTACGTCGTCGAAGTTAAGCGACGGATTTATCGCGTGTTCGAACAGTATTATATCGGCTTCCTCCGTTTCGTTCAACGCACGTTTTATATCTTCCGCGTCCGTAAACGGTTTAATGTTTTTTACGGCTTCTTTTGCATTTTTCGAATAAGCGAAAGCAGCCGCTTTTTCAAGTATTTTATCGTATTCGAGAGTTCTTAAAGTTCTTTCGTTCATACTACTCGACTCCTCTGTTAAAATGCAAATGGTTGTATTCCGACGTGTCGGCGTCCTTTCCCGAATAGTATTTTTTCAATACCGCAAGAATGTCGGATACTTTCATCGAAGTAAAATCAAAATACCTTGGATTGTTGCCGGCGAGAGTACCGAGATTGGTTACTACGGAATTTTTCATTTCGTGTTGACAATAGTTTCCTAAACGTTTTGTAATTACCGGATATTCGCCTTTCGCGTCGCTAAGAGAAAGATTTTTCACTTCTTTACAGCGTTCGCACGAGCCGTAAACTAATCTTTTCGGACAAAAATTAAGATACATAAGCGGCAATCTGCCGTAGGTATAAACGAGACAGTCGGGGAAGTTCTTCAATTCGTTCGAATTGAGTTCCGTACTGATTATCGTTTGCGCAGACCAACGCAAAAGCGGATTTTTCTTATTGGCTACGTTCAAAGTCCAACTCGCCACGACGGGTTTTTCCAAAAAGTCCGCCATAAAATAGTTTCCGACGTTGTTTGCAACAATTCCGTCGAATATACGAGCGACGTCGTAAGCAAGGTACTCTTCCGAAGTCGGAATGTAGATAGGCAACTTTACAAAAATCATATTATCGTCGGTTTTTGCCGCATTATAGAACTTTTTGCACAGTTCCAAATCGTAATTACACGGCGAAAAAACTATGTTTTTGAAGCGACTTTTTATTTCCGCGTTAAGCTGTCTTATATTGTCGAGTTCGACGAAATCGCCTTTAATCTTTTCCTGTAAGTGATGCTTTGCCTTCGGTACACGGTCGGGACGGACGTATTCGTCGATAAATTTTCTCTTATAATAGCTTATTACGTTGCGACGAAGTTCGTTAAGAACGCTTTTCGGAACGAAAGCGTTTTCCACTTTGACTTCCTGAATAATAAATTCAAAGTCGGTATCTCCCGTCCTTATGAATTGAGAAACGACGTCGTTAGGTTTAAGCGGTTCGGTTATTGCAGCGTCAACGATTTGACCGAAATATTCGTACTCTACTCCTCTGCAGGTAGCTACGACGTGAGCCGGTTCTCCCGCGACGAACCTTGCTGCCAGTTCTATCATGACTTTTCGCGGTTCGTCGAATTCGGAATTCGTTTTAGTAAGATACACGCTGTCGCCTACTTTTGTTTCGTTCGGCGAAAAACAAACGTAACAAGTTTCGGTTTGCCAAATTTTCGTTTCTCCGGTGGCTACGATGCCGCCGATTTCGTTTTTATTCCGAACGACCTTAAAACAGTCGTCCTTTTCGACCGGTCTTTTGGCTGTGATAAGCACGAGATTTTTCGAGATTATTTTGACGATTTTGCCGTAATATACTCCCATATGGTTGGGCGCGCCCTTATAAATTATATCTTTGCTATCCCAGTATCCGTGCGTAAAATTGCCTCTGTTAAAAAAGGCTTTCAGTTTGTCGGCTATTTCGTCGTTATAAGCGGCGGTTCCTTCTGTTAAAGCGGTATAAATTCCCGTCACTCCTTCGATGTAGTTACGATTCTTTAATCTGCCTTCGATTTTGAAAGAATCGACGTAAAGTCTCGCTAAATCGTCGATTTTATCCGCCATACAGATATCTTTTGCACTTAAAAGATACCCTTCGTCTACGATTTTGCCGTTAATTTTACAAGAATACTTTTGTCGGCACAGTTGAGCGCAACGTCCTCTGTTTCCGCTTTTACCGGTGAGCATGGAAGAAAACAAACACGCCCCCGAAAAACCGGTACATAACGCGCCGTGAACGAAGGTTTCTATTTCTATGTCCGTATCGTGCATAATGGTTCTTATATCTTCGGGAACGGTTTCTCTGCTCAAAACTATTCTTTCAATTCCCATATCTTTCGCCCATCTCGCGCCGGAGCGATTATGGATACCCAGCTGCGTACTTGCGTGAACGGCAGCTTTGGAATGATTGCGGATAATGGACACTAATGCTAAATCGCTTACGATAAAAGCGTCGATTTTTGCTTTTTCGGCGAGTTCAACGATATTTTTCGCTTCTTCGATTTCGGAATCTTTCAACATGACGTTGAGCGCGAGATACGCTTTCGCTCCGTATTCGTGACAGAGCGAAACTATATCTTCCAAGCCGTCGAGATTGTCTGCGGTGGCTCTCGCGTTAAGTCTGCCGTAGCCGAAATAAACGGCGTTTACTCCGCTTTTTATCGCAGCGACGTACGTGCTTGCCGTCACGGGAGCAAGGACTTCGGCGTTATATGAGGGGTACGGAATAAGCACGTCCATATCCAAAAGCTCCCACATACAATAAGGAGCTTTCAGATTATGCGGACATCTCGGCTCGTCCGTATACGACCAATCTACGTTTCTATCGCAAAACGACATCCTTCGTCCCTAATTCTTTTAATACGCTTTCTATTTCGGCGTTGACTTCGCCGTCGGTTAAAGTCTTATCGAGCCGTCTTAAAGTAAGTTTTACCGCTACGCTCTTCTTTCCCTTGGGAACTTGTCCGCCCGTGTAGACGTCGAAAATTTCAAGGTTTTCGAGCATGCCGCAGTCGGCTTTTCTTATTGTTTCCAAAATTACGCCCGCTTCGGTATCTATAGGTGCAAGCAAAGCAAGGTCGCGTTCTACCGCCTGATATTTGGAGATAGCCTTATAAGGTTTTATTCCTATTCCGTTTTTGGCGATATAGTCGGCGTCGATTTCCGCAATATATACGGGCTTATCGAAACCGAAAGTCTCTTTCACGGAAGGGTGAACCTCGCCGAGATACCCTATTTTTACTCCGTCGGCGTAAACGAAAGCGGTACGACCGGGGTGTAAATAATTGAGTTCTCCGCGTTTGAAAACGAAATTAAGTCCGAAAATAACCGCTACGTCTTCCAAAATCGCTTTGACTTTATAGAAGTTTTCGCCGTTACCGAACGCTCCTATTACCAAATTTTGTTTTTCTTCGGGAAGTTCGGTAAGCGGAAGAGCCTTCGGTAAGTATACGTTGGCTATTTCGAATAATCTGCCCGACTTATTACCTCTCGTCGAGTTCGAGGCGATAAGTTTTAACATACTATAACTTAAAGTGGTACGCATTACGGAGAAGTCCGCGCCCAAAGGATTGCTTATTTCTATCGCATTACGTTTTGCGTCGTCCTTATCGAGATTCAGCATATCGAAGGCTTTCGGCGAGATAAAGGAATACGTTACCGTTTCTTGACAGCCGTAGCCGACCATAATATTTTTCAACTTGTCCATTCTTTCCTGCGCGGGAGTTTTTCCGCCGCATTTGTTGCTGACAAGTCTTGGTTTTAAGTCGTCGTATCCGTAAAAACGAACTACTTCTTCCGCAATATCGTTTATTCCGACGATATCCTCTCTGAAATTTGGAATAATTGTGGTAAGAATATCGCCGTCGGCAGTCGTAGTAAGTTCGAGACTATTGAGAATGGACATTATTCTGTCTTTGTCTACGTCTATGCCTATTACGGAATTGACTTTCTTGTAGTCGTAAGTAAAAACTCCGGACTTAACTTCTTCCTTGCAACGGTCGATTCGTCCGTCTACGATTTTACCCCAACCGTATTTGTCGAATAGGTTCAACGCCCTGTTTAGTCCCATTTCCTGCGAGATATAGTCGATACCTTTTTCAAAACGCGCCGAAGAATCGGAATGTAAATTCAATTCTCTCGACGTATGTCTTACGCTGTCGCGTGCAAAACGCGCGCTTTCCAAAATCACCGTCTTCGTGTCATCGCATATCGAAGAATACATACCGCCCATTACGCCTGCTACGGCTACCGGTTTTTCTCCGTCGCAAATAGCGAGCTGATGAGATTTTAAGGAATACTCTTTGCCGTCGAGCGCGGTTATCTTTTCTCCGTCGCGAGCGGTACGGATTACTATCTTCTTTCCTGCGAGATTATTCAAGTCGAACGCATGCATAGGCTGACCTATTTCGGTAAGAACGTAATTCGTCACGTCGACAAGGTTATTTATCGGACGAATTCCCACCGCTTTAAGTCTGTCGCGAATAATTTTAGGCGATTCCTTTTCCTCTACGTCGACTACCGCCGCAGCCATGTACCTCGGACAAAGGTCGTAATTCTCGTTTTCTACCTTAACGTAATCGTTCACGTTTCCGCCGCAAGTTTTGTAAGTAAAATCGGGCATACGGAGTTTTTTACCGGTGACGGCGGCAACTTCTCTCGCTATCCCCAAAATACTGTTACAATCGGGTCTGTTCGCCGTAACCGCTACGTCGAGGACGGTTTCCGTATTCCCTATTACGTCGTTTATATCCGCTCCTAATTCGGTGTCCTCCGGGAGAATAAGAATACCGTTTATTCCCGCTCCGACGAAATCGGATTCGGTAAGTCCGAGTTCTCCGCCAGAACACATCATACCTTCGCTGACAACTCCGCGTAAAGCACCCGTTTTTATGGTTTTTCCGCCGGGAAGAACCGCTCCGTCAAGAGCTACGGGAACGATATCGTTTACTTTTACGTTCTGCGCGCCCGTCACTATCTGAATAAGCTCCGTTCCGTTATCGACTTGACATACCCATAAATGGTCGCTGTCTTTATGTCTTTCCATTCCGACGACTTTACAGCAAACCACGTTCTGTATTTCGTCGCGTAAATCGATTACTTCCTCTATTTCGAACCCTACCGAAACAAGCTTGTCGCCTAATTCCGCCGGGGTAATATCGACGTCTACGAATTCTTTTAACCAACTGTAAGGAACTTTCATCTTTTTCCCCTCCTATCTATACTGTTTGAGATAACGAATATCGTTCTCGAACATTATTCTCATATCGGGAATACCGTATTTGAGCATTGCGCATCTTTCGATACCTATACCGAAAGCGAAACCGGAGTATTCTTCGGGATCGATACCGCAATTTTTTAACACTATGGGATTAACCACGCCCGCGCCGAGAACTTCTATCCAGCCGGTGCCTTTGCACAGACGGCAACCTTTTCCGTGGCACATAAAGCAGCTCACGTCGAGCTCTACGCTCGGTTCCGTAAACGGGAAATACGAAGGACGGAAACGGGTTTTCGTTTCGGGACCGAAAAATTTACGGGCAAACTCGTCGAGAGTGCCTTTAAGGTCGCAAAGATTTATATTCTTGTCAACGACAAGACCTTCTATCTGCTGGAACATCGGAGAATGGGTGGCGTCGCTGTCTAATCTGTAAACTTTACCCGGGCAAACGATTCTTATAGGCGGTTTTTCCACTTCCATAGTACGGGCTTGTACTGCGGATGTCTGAGTACGCAGAAGTATATTGTCGTTAATATAAAAAGTATCCTGCGCGTCGCGAGACGGGTGGTCCTTCGGAATATTCAATTGTTGGAAGTTATAGAAATCGAGTTCCATTTCGGGACCTTCTTTAACTTCGAACCCCATTCCTATAAAAGCGTCTACGAGTTCGTTACGGGCAAGCGTCAAAGGATGAAGTCCGCCTGCGTTAAGGGTGGGTTCTGACAGCGTGACGTCAATGGTTTCTTCATCTATTTTCTTCTGTAATTCCCTCGCGGCGATAAGTTTTTCGCGTTCGGCGATAAGTTTTTCCACCTTTTCACGCAAAGCGTTAATGTATTTACCGGCGGTGGGGCGTTCTTCGGGGGAACAATCTTTCAGTCCCTTGAGAAGTCCGGTGATTTCTCCGCTCTTTCCGAGATATTTTACTCTTAAATCGTTAAGTTCGCTACTGAGGTAAACCTGTTCCAACCTTGAGCTGACGGCGTCCTGAATAGCTTTGATTCTGTCCAGCATCATAGTTTATATACTCCTATATAAAGTTAATAACTTTGTTATTATAACACTATGATGCCCTTAACGCAACAATAATTGCATTTTTATATCGCCTTTTATACGGTCAAAACTTCAAAAAGCACTTCTCTAATTAGGGAGCAAATCTAAATAATCGGTCGTAGTGTTTTCGCCAAGGAAGGTAGACGGCACTTCTCCCACTATCACGGCTTCGGTGACGAGAATTTCGTTAGTTACGTCGCTTTTGACTTTTCCTTTCGGAACGGTGAGTACTATTTCGACGAAACAGTTTATTTGCAGTCTGTGAAGGGTTTGATTTATGCCCATTTCCTTAAATTCGGAACTCAAAACTGTATAACAATTACTTACGATTTTCGCATTTATCGGAACTTTGCTACCGTAAGCAGACAAAAACGTCAGACCTGTAAATGCCCCCGTAGGAATATAAAGACTTTTCGTACGCAATTCGTTAAGTCTGTTCTGAATTTCCGTTTGAATAATCATATTGATTTGATTTATCAAAGCGGAATTAGCCTTGACCATCGTAACTTTATCGTTACTATCCTTGATTACCGTGAAAAAGTCTTCGTAAAAAATTCCTAATTTTTGTATTACTTCGTTGCTGTCGTTTACTATATTAATAACCTCGGCGCGGGCTTCTTCTTCGCAGGTAGCGGCTATTAAGTCGGAAGTAAAGGCGAAAAAATACGCCGTAACCGCAATAACTATTATCGCGAACACAATAAAGTTCTTTTTACAACGGGAAATACGCATATAAGATTATATGCGACAAACCTATATAAGGTTACGCTTTCAAAATAATTATAACGATTTTTTTACCGAATCGTAAATACGTCGCATGGTCATAGCGTCTTCCGCCTGCGTCCCCGACGACTCGCAAATTATTACGGGCGACATGTCGTATTTTACGAAAATTTCCGCCAAAGGTTCGAATTCGGGACCGTATTCGGTATCCTCAAAAGTGAGATGTTTTATTTCTCCGCCCTTGCCGTACATTACTTTACTGAAATGAACGTGCATATTTTTTACTTTTGTTTCGGCAAGGTTGTCGAACATATATTTTATAATATTTTCGTAGTCTTCCGCCGTTTTCAGACTGCCGTGCGTTCTTGCGTTTATGTGACCGAAATCTACGCACGGATAGAAAAAGTCGGCTATATTACAAAAGTCCGTCACCTCTTCGACGGTGCCTATTTGTGCGATTTTTCCCATAGTTTCTATGCAGGTTTTGTACTTATTTAAGCCGTTTTCTTTAATAACGTCGGCTAATTCGATAAGATTACGCTTAGCTACCGACACTGCTTCTTCTCTCGAAACCTTCCCTTGGGTAGCGGGATGAAAAACAATTCTTTCGCCGTTATCGAACACGGAAAGCTTTTCGAGCGACCTGATAACGTAACCGAAATTCTTTTCTATCGCTTCGCGTTCGGGGTTTGCAAAGTTAATATAATACGGAGCGTGGATGGAGATTTCCACCCCGTTACACTTGAATTCTCTGCCGATTTTCTGCGCGGTAACGTCGGAAACCGTAATTCCTTTCCCGAACGAATACTCGAAAATATCTATTTTTCTATCGGCGCACCATTTAGCCGCCTCTATCGTGGAGGAATGTCCTTCTTCGTAAAAACTTAAACTGTTACCTGCAACGCCTATTTTAGTCATAATGATTTTTCCTTATTCCGTCGGTATTTTTTGAGTGAGACCATCGCTATAACGATAGTTCGTTCCTCGTATTATCTATATCTTTAGCTATCTGTGCTTTTAGTTCGTCCGCGTTTTTGAAGCGGATTACTCCTCTGATGTACTTATAGAATTCTATTTTAATATCTTTTTTGTAAATATTACTGTCAAAATCAAGTATGTGCGACTCTAAATTTGCTTTTTCGGTATTTATAGTCGGATGCATGCCTATATTCGTCACCGATAAATAAGTACGACCGTCAACGATGGTTTTCGTCATATAGACGCCCTCTTTCGGTATGAATTTACGACCGTCGAAATCGATATTCGCCGTAGGCAAACCGAGTTTACGACCGTTCTTTAATCCTTCGACTACAGTACCGGTAAAGAAAAACGGAGCGTCGAGAAGATAATTCGCTTCTTCGATTTTTCCTTCGGACAGCAGAAGTTTAATTTCCGTGGTAGATATTTTTTCGCCGTTATAAAGTTCAAGAGGACATATCGTCACGGCAACTCCTTTATCGGAAAAATAGTCTTTAAGCAGATTTGCGTCGCCCGCGGCGTTACGACCGAACTTATAATCGCTCCCAACCACGAACCCTGCAGGATTAAAATCGGATAACAATTTAAGAAAGTCTTTTTTATCGGTCTGCAAAAAGTCTTTACTTCCCGGCAAAACTTTAACCTCGTTTATTCCCAACGATTTAATTATTTCTTCCCTTTCCCTTAAAAGATACACTTCTTTGGAGGTTTTACTTAAAAGTCCGCACAATTCATCGTCGAAAGTGACCACGCAAAGTTCAGCGTTAAGTTCTTTCGCAAACGTTTTACCTTTTTCTATAAGCGCCCGATGTCCTTTATGCATCGAATCGAACAGTCCCAAAGCGTAAATTTTTTTATCCATTTTTACAATAACCACGTTTTTATGCGTATTTTACCGTCGGAAACTTTGCCTATTCCGAGTAAATCGTTTTTATAATAAGTAGTGACGAGACCGTTTTCCTTCTGACATTCTGCGGGTATGCCGTTTTTTACCTTGGAATACTCGCTTTCGGTTAAGTCGTAACGCTCAAAACCGTCGGTAAGAAATTCTATCGGCAAAATTTTGCTTTCGATATCTTCGAGTTCGTCCACGTCGCAAGCGGAATCTATGGTAAAATTGCCGCTCTGTATACGGGTAAGTTTTGTCATTATCCCTACGGTGCCCAACTTAGCCGCCATATCTCTTATTATAGAGCGAATATATGTGCCGCCGCCGCAACGTATTTTGAAAGAAAATACGCCGTCTTTGATTTTATCGAGCAGTTCAATCGAGTAAATCTCGACTTTTTTCGGCGGTAAAACAAACTCTTTACCTTTTCTCGCCAAGTCGTAAGCTCTCACTCCGCCCACGCTTTTCGCGCTGTACGTCGGCGGTACTTGCTCTACCGAGCCGACAAGTTTGGGAATAACCGATTTTATCTCTTCCGCCGTCACGTTCTTCCTGCCGTGACCGATAATCGTACCCGTATTGTCGAGAGTATCGGTCTCTACGCCGAATTCAAACACCGCGTCGTAGACTTTAATTTTCTCCAACGAGTAGTCGAAAAGTCTCGTCGCTCGCCCTAAAGCTACCGGCAAAACGCCTTCGGCTATTGGGTCCAAAGTTCCGAAATGTCCGACTTTCGTCTTAATATTATTCTGTTTTAGGCGGTATTTCAAAATACTTAATACTTTATTTGAGGACAAACCGCTCTTTTTGTTAATATTTATGAATCCGCTAAGCATAGCTCATTATTTCCCTGACGGCGTCGAGAATATTGTTCTTTACGTCCTCGAAGTAGCCGTATACACGACATCCCGCCGCGTGAAAATGACCGCCGCCGCCGAAACACCTTGCGCAAGCCGACGCGTCTACGGTACGCTTCGAGCGGAAACTTACCTTATAACTTTTATCGGCGATTTCGCTTATCGATACGGCAAGTTCCACTTGCGTGACGTCGATTAAAGCGTTTATTATTCCGTCGGTATCTTTTTCCGTAGTAGCGGTAGCGGAGAAATCGGAAGATAAGAACGTGATAAGCCCGACCTTTCCGTCTTCGTAGAATTCCGCCTTGTCAAGAACGCGGTTTTTCAATTTGAAGACGTTTAAGTTTACGTCCTTAATTACTCTTCTTACTATCTCCGACGGGTTAATATCGTATTTAAGAAGTTCGCTTGCGACGACGTGAGTTTCCGAAGTGGTGGACGAAAAACCGAAACACCCCGAATCGGTCACAAGTCCCGTATAAAGACAAGCGGCTATATCGTCGTCAATTAGTTTTTCGTCGAACTGTTTTAATATTTTATAGATTATTTGCGTCGTACTTGCCGCGTCGGATTCTCTTATTACGTTTTTTGCAAATTCCGTCGTAGGCAAATGATGGTCTATGACGAGATTTTTTTTGCCTTTCATAAACAGGCGGAAACATTGGTCGCCTAACCGCCCTACGTCCGCGACGTCTACGCCCACGCATAAATCGTATTCTTTTGCGGGAGCGACTGCGTTAAACGCTTCTATCTTAGGTAAAAAACGTAGTTTTTCGGGAATAACGCCGTAATCGAAGTTTTGCGAGAAACAAACGACGTTTTTACCGAGTTTTTTTAAGAACAAATACAGACTTAACGCGGAGCTTATGCAGTCCCCGTCGGGATTTATGTGCATAAACACCGCTATTTTGTCGTTTTCTTTTAATAATTTTATGGCGTCCGAATAGTTAGTCATCGATATTTTCACCGTTTTCGTGCGAAACGTTGATTTCTTTCAGGATTTTTTCTATCTTGAAGCTGTGCGAAATCGAGTTGTCTTTAACGAACGTAAGATGCGGAACGGTTCTTATCTTCAAACGGTCGAAGAGTAAACCGCGTATAAACGCCGCCGCGCCGTTAAGAGCTTTCAGCACGTCTTTTACGCTGTTTTCATCCATTACGCTTACGAAAACTTTGGCTGTTTTCAAATCCTTAGCCGTTTCCACTGCGGTCACGCTTACCATTTGTCCGAGCCTCGGATCTTTCATTTCGTGTATAACTATCTCGTTCAGCTCTTTCAAAAGTTCGTTATCGACTCTTTCGATTCTCATTATCTTACTTCCTCCATAATATACGCTTCGATTACGTCATTTTCTCTTATATCGTTGTACTTATTGAGTCCTACGCCGCAGTCGAAACCGGTATTGACTTCCTTGACGTCGTCTTTCATACGTTTTAAGCTTGCGATTGTGGTTTCTACTATTACTACTCCGTCACGCAAAAGTCTTACGTTTGCGTTTCTCGTAATCTTGCCGTCTTTTACCATACAACCCGCTATCGTGCCTACGCTGCTAATCTTGAATATTTGTCTTACTTCGGCTCTGCCGAGATAAGTTTCTTTATAAGTAGGCGCGAGCATACCCTTAATTGCCAACGAAATATCGTTAATCGCGTCGTAAATTACGCGGTAAAGTTTTATATCCACGCCCGATTTTTCGGCGAGATTTTTCGCATTGGTGTCCGGGCGGATATTAAATCCTATGATTATCGCGTTCGTGGTGTCGGCAAGCGTTACGTCGGATTCATTGATTGCGCCCACGCCGCTGTGTACGATATGAACCTTTACTTCGTCGTTACTTAATTTTAATAAAGACTGTTTAACCGCTTCCACGGAGCCTTGTACGTCGGCTTTAAGAATAAGGTTAAGATCTTTGAACTTGCCTTCTTCGATTTTACTGAACACTTCTTCGAGCGTAACCTTATGCGTTTTGAGTTTTTCGATTTTTTCGCGGTTTTTACGTTCTTCTACGACTTGTTTCGAGAGTTTTTCGTCCTTAACGACCATTATCTGATCGCCTGCATTCGGTACGTCCTGCAAGCCCAAAATGGATACGGGCGTGCTGGGAGCGGCGCTCGATACGCTCTTTCCTTTGTCGTCGAACATTGCTCTTACTCTTCCTATCGCCGTACCTGCCACTATAAAATCGCCCGTATGCAAAGTTCCGTTTTGTACGAGTACGGTAGCCACGGGTCCTTTCCCCTTGTCGAGTTTTGCTTCGACGATAGCTCCTTTCGCGCTACGGTTGGGATTAGCTTTGAGTTCGCTAATTTCGGCGGTCGCGAGAATGTTATAGAGTAAGTCGTTTATTCCCATACCCGTCTTTGCGGAAACTCTTATTGCGGGAACGTCACCCATCCAATCCTCAACCAAAATTCCGTGCTCGCTCAACTGCTGCAACACTCTGTCGGGGTTGGCTTCGGGTTTGTCCATTTTGTTTATTGCGACGATTATCGGTACTTTTGCCGCCTTCGCGTGATTAATAGCCTCTATGGTCTGCGGCATGATACCGTCGTCTGCCGCTACCACTATTACTACTATATCGGTAATGTCCGCTCCGCGCGCGCGCATTGCGGTAAACGCTTCGTGTCCGGGAGTATCGAGGAAAGTAATGGATTTATCTTGTCCTTCGTACGGAACTCTAATCGTATACGCGCCGATATGCTGGGTGATACCGCCCGCTTCTCCGCTTGCTACGTGAGCTTTTCTGATATAATCGAGAATGGAAGTTTTGCCGTGGTCGACGTGTCCCATTATAGTTACGATAGGCGGACGAACCATTAAATTGCCTTCGTCTTCCTCCTTGTCGTCGGCGTGTATTGCAAAAAGTTTTTCCTCGGAAGTTTGTTCCTGTTGCAATTCGAGCGTAATCCCGAACTCAGCCGCAACGAGTTCCGCCGTGTCAAAGTCTATATTGTCGTTTATGGTTTTGATTATACCGAGTTCCATAAACAGTTTTTTAAGAATTTCCGACACGCTCTTACCTATTTTTTCGCTTAACTGCTTAATAGTCACGGTGTCGGACGTAAGCACGGCGTGGTCGATAGCTGCCATAACGACGGCGGGCTGATTATTTTGTTTCTTTTTATCGTTACTTCTGCGGGCGCGAATTTTCATAATTTCGCCGCTGATTTCGTCGTATTCCACGCTTGCGCTGCCCGTTTCGTAACCTTTTTGAATTTTAGCTTTCTTGTTGAGCTTATGTCTGTCGTCGACGGATTTCTTCTTATCTTGCTGAACGTTTCCTTTTTTCTTAAAATCGTCTTTTCCGAAACGTTCGCTCGTCTGATTAGCGGTATTGTTATTGTTATTGCCGAACTTTTCGTTCCTGTTTTCAAAACTTTTTTGTTGTTGATCGGGTTTTACGAACGGTTTGGGCTGTTCTTTCGGTTTTTCGACAACGTGCGCGACAGGAGCTTTATCAACTATAGTCTTCGTTTCGACAACTTTTTCCGGTTGTTTCGGTTCGACTTCGGCTACGGGTACTTTTGCCGCTTCCTCCGCTTTCGCTACCTTTTCTCTTTCTAACTTTGCTTCTTCTTCCGCTCTTGCGGCGGCGGTTCTCAAAACTTCGAATTCGTTACGCTTGTTCGATATCGCCTGACGAATACGTTCAACGGAACCTACTAATTGTTGAACTTTTTCACCGAGCGACTTGACTCCGCTTTCGCTTTCGGATATTTTTTTGGCAATGTTAAGCACATCACGCGAGTTCGTCTTATTTTCACTCATATCCTGCTCTCCTTTATTTCCGATTTTACCGCGTCGGCAAGATGCCTATCGGTAATACCGAGCGCTTTGCAGTTCTTTCCCGACAGAATTTCGTCGAGATTGACTTCATAACGCTCTATCATATTCTTGTCTGCGTACGCAACGAGACTTTTACGGCTGTTTTCTCCGAGCGACTCGGAATATAAAATAACTTCCGGCTTGCGTTTTGCCGCAATCAGATTATCGACGCCGTAAATAACGTTGCGAGATTTAACGGCAAACCCTACGAAGGTAAAAAGCCTATTTTGCGGCATATTCCTCCGCCAAAGCGTCGTAAACCGACTGTTCTACGTTGGTTTTGAACGCTTTGTTAAGTAATCTCTTTTTCAAGCACTTTTCCACGCAGTCTTTATCGGCGCAAATATACGCCCCTCTGCCGTTAAGTTTTCCTGTATAGTCCAACTTATATTCGCCTTCGGGGGTGCGTACGATACGCATAAGAGATTTTTTATCTCTCATTTCCTTGCAGACTACGCACATTCTTTGCGGAACCTCTTTTACGGTTACGCTTGAATTATTCTTCGTCATTAGCTCCCTCTTCGAACTGGTCGGCAACCTGACTGAAAGGCTTAATGTCTAATTTAAGTCCGACCAAACGAGCCGCAAGACGCGCGTTCATACCGCCTTTGCCGATAGCAAGGCTCAATTTGTCGTCGGGTACGATTACCTGCGCTCTGCCCGCTTCTTCGTCTATTTTCAACGCGATGATGTTTTTAAGAGGATTAAGACAACGAACGATATATTCTCTTACGTTGGCGGTATATAAAATAACGTCTATTTTTTCACCGTTAAGTTCTCTTACCACGTTGTTTACTCTTTCGCCCTTAGGCCCGATGCAAGCGGCAAGCGCGTCGAGATTGACGTCGTCGCTGTATACTGCCATTTTGGTACGGTTGCCCGCTTCGCGGACTATATTTTTTACTCTTACGAGACCGCTGCGGAGTTCGGGAACTTCCATTTCGAAAAGTTTTTTAACGAATCCTGCGCAACTTCTGGATACTACTACCTGCGTGCCTTTACCGGTATCGCGCACCTTTTTGACGTAGACTTTGATTTTGTCTCCGATTTCGTACTTTTCGCCGTAAACCTGATCGCTGAGGTTCATTACGCCTTCCATTTGCGAATTTGTGATTTCGACGTAAACAATATTATTTTCTATCCTTCTTACGATAGCCTGAACGAGTTCGCCTTCTTTGTCGTTCATTTCTGCGGCGACCTGTTCGCGGATAGCCTCGTTTATTCTCTGCATAATAACCTGCTTGGCTGTCTGTGCGGCGATTCTTGAAAGTTCTTTCGGGGTGATGTCTTCGCCGATTACGTCGCCGACTTTAGCGTCTTCTTTAATGTCGCGGGCTTCTTCCAAAGAAAGTTGACTGTCTTCCTGCGGTTCGCCTTCGACTACGGTCTGATACGCGTAAAACTCTATTCTGCCCGTTTCCGGGTTAAGTTTTGCGGTGACGGTACGGCTTTCGCCCATTTCCTTTTTGTAAGCGGAAGCAAGCCCCGCTTCGATAGACGCTATGAGCATCTCTTTGTCGAGTTTTCTTTCCCTTTCAAGCTGATCGAGAGCAAGGAAAAATTCTTTGTTTATCATTTTTAGTAGGTTCCTCCTATATAATTTTAGAATTTAATATAAGGTCTTACGACGTCGAAATTACTTCTTTCGAAAGATACTTCTTTGTCTTTGACTTTAAGCGTAACTGCGTTTTCGTCGTAGGAAACGAGAATTCCGTTGACTTTTTTCTTTTTGCCGAGCGGTTTTTTGAAAATAATCTCTATCTCGGTGTCCAGACTTCTGCGATAATCGTCGTCGCTCACGACCGGTCTGTCAAGCCCCGGGCTCGATATGTTGAGATTATAGGCTTCGCCGTCGGTTATATCGTTCTCGTCGAGAACGGTTTCCAGCGCGTCGTTCACTTTTTCGCAGTCTTCGAGAGTAATTCCGCCTTTTTTGAAAATAAACACGGTAAGATTATTTTCGCCGTACATTACGCCGTATTTTATTTCCACCACTTCGTAACCGATACTTTCCGCGACGGGAACGATTACTTCTTCCGCTCTTTTTATTACGGTTTGTTTATCTGCCATTTTGCGAAAACCTCCCTTAAACGACTGAGAGTGACCCGTCAAGGTCACTCTCAAGATGTTAATCTATTAAGTATTTATATATTAACATATATAATTTATTTAATCAAGCGTTTTTATAATTTTCCGTTTACGCTTTTTGTCGACGAACGGGAACTCTTATCGTTGCCCTTGTCTGTTCATAAGCTCTACAAATACTTGAGCGGTAGCTACGGCGTCGTTCAAAGCTCTGTGCGCTCCCACCAAAGAAACGTCGAGAGCTTTACATATCGTACCCAACTTGTGATTTTTAAGTTTTGGCATAATCTGTCGTGACAGTACGAGAGTGTCTATATATGCGTTATCGAAGTCGTACAGGTTCTTTTTACCCGCGATTGAAATGAAACTTATGTCGAACGGGGCGTTATGGGCGACGAGAATGGTTCCTCGCGTAAACTTATAAAAATCACCTATTACGTCGCCTATTTTATAGCAATTCGCTACCATTTCGTCGGTAATATTGTTGACTGCCGTTGCTTCTTCCGGTATATGTCTGCCGGGGTTAATAAGGCAAGAGAACTGTTCTTTTATTTCGCCGTCGACAAGTTTTACCGCGGATATTTCTATAATATCGTCCTTGTTTGCGTCGGTTCCCGTGGTTTCCGTATCGAAAACGACAAAAACGTTTTTCGCAAGTTCCGGGTTCATCGCCGTTGCGAAAAGGTTTTCTTGTCTTTGCGATTCGATAGGCTCGGGAAAAATTTTAACGTAGTTTTCCGGCTCCGGAAGAAAATCTTTTTTAAGATTTATACTGCCGTAATCTATAGTACAGGAGGCCACGCTCTTCGGCATAAAAACATTTACTTTGTCGAAATTGTCGTACTTTATTTGCCCTTGCATTACGAGTACCGCGCCGTCGACGAAAACTTTATCCCAGTTTACCGTCTTTCTGAATTTAACTTTCGGGTCTGTTTTTGCCTTTTCGGCAAGTTCTTTCTCCCTCTCGGCTATCGCTTCGTCGCACGGAGTAATCTCCGTCGGAGCGGGTTTTGCGAAATATTTAACTTTTATGTTGCCGGTTGAATCGTTAAGATTGAACGTATAGAGATTTTTCGCTATCTTTTCTATGTATCTGACTCTAATATTCGATATAGTGCCGCACAAAACCACTTGCGCGACTTCTTTATCCGTGACGTCGGAGATATAACGGGGTTCGGACGGCATAGAGCCGTAGAAATATTCGTTTATATTTACTTTTATAGTCCCTATCGTAGTCGTTTTTACCTGCGGACGGCGGTTAATTATTACGTCCTCTTTATTAGGCACGGCAATAAATTCCACTTCGGCGTCTTCCATTATCCACCCTTGTAGATATTCTTCCATCTCCTTTTTCATATTCGAGTTTACAGCGTATTCGTAAAGATATTTTTCCAACGTAATTTGTATAAAGACGACGTCCGCGCCGCTTTCTACGGCAACTTCGGAAGTCGAAAAACCCGAATAAACCGTCGGTTTTTCCTTATAAACGAACTCCATAATGTGTTTTATTATTGCCGTTTCTTCATTGTTCGCTTTAACGTATTTTACGTTTAACGTGAACGATTCGGGAATAATCTCTTTCGAAGCGGCGTATACTTTGTTTTTTAATTCGTCGTTAAGTATATCGTCGTACGCATTGTGGTCGACGAGCAGTTCCAGTTTGAACAAACTCCCCACAAGCTCTGCCGAGCGGAATTTGAAAATTCTTTCTTCGGGGCGTAATCTATTATCCAGTTCTTCCATGAACGGAGATTTAATCATTAAGGTATTCCTCCGTAAGTTTAAGTATTTCGCGAGTGATTTCGTCGTTATTTACGGTTTTCAAAACCTCGCCGTTTTTTAAAATAATTGATTTATCTTTGCCTCCGGCTACGCCGAAATCGGCGTTTTTACCTTCGCCTATTCCGTTCACTACGCAGCCCATTACGGCAATCTTTAATTGTTTTTTTACGTTTTCGGTCTCTTTCTGTATTATGTTTGCAAGTTCTTCGACGTTGATTTCGGTCCTTGCGCAAGTAGGACAGGATATTACTTCGACGAAATTTTTATCGATTCCCGCCGCCCGTAAAACGTTCTTTGCGGCGTAAATTTCTTTTACCGGATTGCCGGTAAGACTTACCCTTACCGTGTCGCCTATTCCGTCTAAAAGTAAACTCCCTATCGCAATAGCCGATTTTAAGTAGCCGAACTTTTCCGTACCTGCTTCGGTAAGTCCGATATGTAACGGATAATCGGTGATTTCGTTGAGTTTTCTGTACGCTTTGACCGTTTCCGCGACGTCGCTCGTCTTTACGGCAAGGACTAATTTATCCCACCCTAAATCTTCTATACTTTTAGCCGAATCCAACGCTAAATATGCGAGTTCTTCGGGGGTTACGTTTCTTTTTACCGAGCCTTTGTTTACGCCGACTCTTATCGGAACGTCGTATTCCTTGCACTTTTCGACGATTTTTCGCAGACCTTCGTTAGATATATTTGAGGGATTGACGCGAATTTTCGATATTCCGTTTTCTATCGCTATAAGTGCGGGTTCGTACGAAAAATGTATATCGCCTATGAGCGGAACGGAATTTTTCGACAGTAATTTTATCGCCTTAGCCGATTCTATATCGGGTATGGACACTCTGACGAAATCCGCGCCCGCCGAAATAAGTTCTTTAATTTGTCGGTCGGTGCTTTCCGTATCGTAAGTTTTCGTATTCGTCATAGACTGCACGGTAATTTTTCCGTCGCCTATGATTTTATCTTTAATTCGTATTAACTTCTTCATTTTACCTCAATAATTGTATCACGTCCGCAAGAATAGCGAAAGAAAACAAAACTATTATCCCTACCGTGTGAATAACGTTTTCCACTTTTCTGTTGACGGGTTTTCCCCTAATCCATTCTATCGTGGTAAACACGATTTTCGAGCCGTCCAACGCCGGCAACGGCATAAGGTTCATAACGGCAAGATTGGCGGAAATAAGACAAATAACGTACGCCAACGCGCCGAAACCCGTCTTTGCCGAAGCGGCTATCGTAGAAATTATCGTAATCGGACCGCCCGCCGAGTCTGAAAATTTAAGTCCGCCCGTAATTAACTGTCCGAACAGCCAAAAAATCTTATACACCATATAAAACCCGTACGAGAACGAACGAGCAAATGCGGTAAAAAAGTTAAGTTTTACGTACTTTATCGACGAAGTAAACCCGAAAGCCTTATGCGTCTTATATTCGCCGTTCTCATCGACAAGTCTGTTGCCGTCCTTGTCGAGCAGATATATATCGCTGCGTCTTACGGTGACTTTTTGCTTTTTTCCGTCGCGAAGTATAGTAAATACTCCCTCTTCATCGCTTCCTATCCGAGAAAACGCCTTATTGAGGTCGTCCTGCATAAGGATATTTACGGCTTTGCCGTTGACGTCGAGAATTACGTCGCCGGGCATTAAAAGTTCGTTCTGCGCGATATACGACTCTTCGCTCAAAGCCTCGACCGTAGGCAAAAGCTGTCCGTAAAACGTGAATATCAACGTAATGAGAACGAACGCCGAAATAAGGTTAAACGTTGCACCGGCAGCGAGTACGATTAACCTTTTCCACGGTTTTTGAGCGTTAAACGCGCCGCTTTCTTCGGTTTCTTTTTTGTCCTCAACGTCGTCTTCGCCGTAAAATTGACAAAAACCGCCGAGAGGAAATGGTCTTATAGAAAATATTTCGCCGTTTTTCTTGTTGGTTATCCTAAAAATACGCGGTCCGAAACCTATTGCGAATTCGACGATTTTGAACCCTAAAATTTTACCTGCGATATAATGACCGAATTCATGCACGACCACCATAAACATAAGACAACACAGCGCGAGCAGGATATATCCTATCGTACTCATCACCTCACTGAACGTAGCCGCCGCCAAAAATATCATCGTTTACCTCCGAACCGCATACTTAAAGTATATTCCCGCGATTCTTTATCAATTCTGAAAACGTCGTCGATATTATTAAAATTGCCGACGGAAGAGAATTTATTCAGAGTTTTTTCTATCCCTTCGGGTATATCGTAAAAGCCTATCTCGCCTTTAAGGTATCTGTTTACCAAAATTTCGTCCGCGGCGTTCATAACGCAACCCGCTATATCGCCGAGATTAACTACCTTTTTCGCTATCGCAAGGCAAGGAAAACGGTCTTCGTCCAATTCGAAAAAGTTAAAACTTTTGCCCACCAAACTCGTGTTTTTGTTGAAAAAACCGCCGTTCGGATAATGCAAAGCGTAAGATATGGGATAGAACATACTCGGCTCGGATATATTCGCGTTATACGTTCCGTCGGTAAATTCAACCAACGCGTGAACGTAGCTTTCGCGATGACCGAGAACTTTCGGGATACGGTTAAAAAGATGTTTCGCTTCGATTATTTCCATACCTTTGTTCATCAGCGTGGCGCAGTCTATCGTCACCTTTTTGCCCATAATCCAATTAGGATGCTTCAATGCGTCGGAAGCCGGGCAAGCGGCTAATTCTTCTTTCGTCTTATCTCGGAAGGCTCCGCCCGATGCCGTAATGTAAATATCTTTAACGTTATTTTTGCCTTGAATAAGCTGCCATACGGCGGAATGTTCGCTGTCGAGCGGATAAATAGTCCCATCGTATTTTTTTACGTACTCGTTAATTATTCCGCCCGCGCACACGAAACTTTCTTTATTCGCCGTGGCTAAAATTTTACCCGACTTAATCACGGTAAGCGACGGCAAAAGCCCGGCAAGACCTACTATGCCGTTTATTACGAGGTCGCAATTATCGTACAAAGTTTCGTCGGCAAGAACGTTTACGTCGGAAAGAGCGTATTCTTTGCCGTCTTTATAAAGGTATTTTTCGCTTAAACAAATTGCAATTTCTGGCGAAAACTCTTTAATTAAGGCTTTTAACCCTATCAAATCGGAATAGTTAGCCAAAAGCGAGACGGAAAAATTTTTGTCGCTTCTTATTACGTCGAGCGTATTCTTCCCTATCGAACCCGTACATCCGAGCAGACCTATTTTTTTCATTACAGCGCGCCTTTTATGATTTCGTACAGTTCCATAATGAGCGCCATACATACGGTGGTAAACAAAATTGAGTCGATTCTGTCGAGGACTCCGCCGTGAGAACCGAGAATTTTGCCGTAATCTTTAATGCCCACGCAACGTTTTACTCTGCTCGCCGCAAGGTCGCCTATCTCCGAGAAGAACGCCAATACGAAACCTATCAGCATATACCATAGATACGGATAATTCGATATAGCCGAGAAGGTGAAACTTATAAAGGTCGGGAACTTGCCGAGTTCGAATATAAGGTAAATAATCGCTCCTCCCAAAGCTCCGCCGAAAAGTCCGCCTATGCACCCTGCGTAAGTTTTTTTCGGACTGATTTTCGGAAAAATCTTCTTTTTACCGAACAAAATTCCCACCCAATACGCCATTGCGTCGCTTATCGTGGATATGCCGAGAGCGAGCAGAACGGGAATCATTCCGTACGCGCGGAACATTACGAAAATAAGTCCGAGCATACCCATAGGATAGATTAAAGCAAAAGTGTTGACGGCGAAGTCGTTAAACGTTCTCTTTTCGTCGAAAATGTAAACTATAAACGCGACGACGAAAGATATAATAAGGGCGAATAAAACGCCTTTATATCCGAAGAAGTAAGACAAAACGTAAGTGAGAATTACCATAATAATCAAGGAAATTCCGCTTATTTTGTATCCCGTCGTACCGTCGGGGCGAACGTTGTCGGAGCGTTTTACCGCGCCGTATATTTCGTAACTCGCTATCGCGCCGAACGCGAAAACCAACGCGTCGAACACGAACTTCGTGTATTCGTGCAAGCCGGAAATCCATATAATAAGGAACAATAGTCCCGCCATAATTATACCGGTAACCGTTCTTTTAACCATTCAAACCTCCAAAATTACGCTTAATCGTCAAAAATTCTTTAATAACGTTTTCCAAATCGCTCTTTTCGTAATCGGGCCAAAACTTATCGGTGAAAAACAATTCGGAATAGACAGACTGCAACGGCAAAAAATTACTTAATCTCTTATATCCGCCGTAGCGGTAAATAATATCGGGCAGCGGCAGTCCCGCCGTATACAAATTAGCGTACAATTCTTCTTTCGTTATCGGCGTAGAGTCGTTAAACAAAACCCTTTCGGAAAAAATTTTGTTGACTGCGTGTAAGACTTCTTCGTCGCCGCCGTACCCTATCGCGAATACTATCGTCTTTGAATTATTGTTTATAGTCATTGCGTTAAGGTCGCTCATAGCGAGCGTAAGATAAGAGGGAAGACGGGATATATCGCCGATAAAGCGTATTTTTAACGAATATTTTTCTGCCAAAGGAGCGACTTTGTTAGATAAAAAGTAAGCAATAACCCCAAGGATATTGCTTACCTCTTCATCGTTTCTTTTATCGTTTTCCGTGCTGAACGCATAGAAAGTCGCGCAGTCTATTTCTTCTATATCGGCTACGTCCTCTATCGCCCGACAAAGAGCTTTCGCTCCCGCCTCGTGTCCGACTTTACGGGGATAGCCGCTGCGTTGTGCCCAACGACCGTTCCCGTCCATAATTATTCCGACGTGCATTAAACTTTAAGTACTTCCGCTTCCTTCGCCTGCGCGAGTTTGTCGATTTCTTCTATACGAGCGTTAATCTTCTTATCGACGTCCGCTTCGTAATTCTTCTGCATATCTTCGGTGATTACCTTGCTCTTTTCGAGATTTTTGATTTCCGTCATAGCGTCGCGGCGGATATTGCGTACGGCGACTTTGGCTTTTTCGGCGCAGGCTTTGATGTCTTTCGCGAGAGCGCGGCGGCGTTCTTCCGTCGGTTCGGGAAAAATAAGTCTTATATTTTTACCGTCGTTGTTCGGGGTGATACCGATATTCGCGTCGATAATCGCCTTTTCGACTTTTTTAAGTATGCTTGCGTCCCAAACGGTAATCATAATCATACGCGCTTCGGGAACGGTCACGTTAGCTACCTGATTAAGGGGCGTGTCCACGCCGTAATATTCCACGGTCACGTTGTCGAGAATGTGAACGTTGGCTCTGCCGGCGCGCATATTGTTAAATTCGTAATTGAGCTGATGAATGGATTTTTGAGTTCTTTCGTCGAGATCTTCAAATACCAATTCCACTTCCATAATATCGTATGCCATATATTACCTCTTAATTATTTTATTATAAATAATATACCATATAAATAATCATATTTCAACCATAAATTTACAATTAGAATTCGGTAAATTGCATTTAACTACACCGTAAAACGTTAAAAAGAAAACGCCCGTCTTGACGACGGGCGAAACTGTTTTACTTAAATTCGTCGGATACTAACCTATTATGGTACCCATTTTTTCTCCGGCGACAACTCTTACGATACTTTCTTTTTCGGAAAGACCGAAGGCAATTACGGGGATATTGTTTTCCATACAGAGAGTAACGGCGGAAGTGTCCATAGCCGTCAAACCTTGTTTTATAAAATCGATATAGGATATTTTGTCGTATTTTTTAGCGTTTTTGTTGATTTTCGGGTCGCTGTCGTAGATACCGTCTACGTTTTTCGCTAACAGCAATACGTCCGCTCCTATTTCGGCGGCTCTGAGAGCGGCTCCCGTGTCGGTAGAAAAGTACGGATTACCCGTGCCGCAGGCAAAAATTACGACGTAACCTTCTTCGAGATACTTTACGGCGTTCTGCTGATTAAAAGGTTCTCCTACGGAAGTAATTCCGAGCGCGGTCAAAAGTTTCGCTTTTATACCCGCGTGAATTAACGAATCCTGCATTCCGAGCGAATTTATCGCGGTGGCGAGCATACCCATATAGTCCGCCGTACTGCGATTCATATCGCGACCTTGTCTGCCGCGCCAAAAATTGCCGCCGCCTATCACGATGCCTACCTGCACTCCGCTTTCCACTACCTTTTTTATCTGTTCGACTACTTTCCCTACTTTGTCGAAGTCTATACCGTTGCCGTTGGCGCAAGCCAAAGCTTCGCCCGATAATTTAATTAAAGCTCTCTTGTACATGTCCTCTCCGTTGATTTTCGTAAAAAGGTTATAAAAAAGCCGCTCGAAAAGGAACGGCTTTTTTAATCGTTAATTATTGTTGTTGGCTTTCATTGCCGCGACCTGCGCGTTGATTTCTTCGGCGAAATTATCGACTTTCTTTTCGAGTCCTTCGCCCATTTCGTATCTTACGAAACGACGAATGGTGATTTTTTCTCCGATAGAGCTGATGGTTTCGTTAAGAAGCTGAGTGATGGTCTTGGACGGGTCTTTAACGAAGTCCTGTTCCATAAGGCAAACTTCCTTATAATACTTATTAACTCTTCCTTCAACCATCTTTTCGATGATAGCCAAGGGCTTCGGCTTGTCTTCGTTAAGAGCCTGCGCTTTAAGAATTTCTTTTTCGTGTTCCACTTCCGCCGCGGGAACTTCTTCCTTATTGACGTAGGAAGGTTTAGCCGCAGCTATCTGTAAAGCTACGTCGTGAACGAAATTCTTGAACTGTTCTCCGCGAGCGACGAAGTCGGTTTCGCAGTTTACTTCCACAAGCACGCCTACTTTTCCGCCGAGATGGATGTAGCTGTCTACTATTCCTTCGCTGGCTATTCTGCTCTGCTTTTTAGCCGCGGTGGCGATTCCTTTTTCTCTCAAATATTCGATAGCCTTGTCCATATCACCGTCGGTAGCGGTGAGAGCTTTTTTGCAATCCATCATACCTACTCCGGTACGAGCGCGCAAATCCATTACGTCTTTACTGGTAAATGCCATAAGTCCTCCAATAATAATTTAATTATGCGTTTTCGGTAGCGTCAGCTACGTTTTCTTCCTTAACTTCTTCGCCTTCTGCTTCTACGGCTGCTTTTTCCTGCTTGCCTTCTTTAGCTTCGATTACGGCGTCGGCTATTACGCTCGCGATAAGTTTGATTGCTCTTATAGCGTCGTCGTTGCCGGGGATGGGATAATCGACTTCTTCGGGATCGCAGTTGGTGTCGACGAGACCTACGATAGGAATACCGAGAGATCTTGCTTCCTTGACGGCAAGGTGTTCTACTTTAAGGTCCACTACGAACAAAGCGCCGGGAAGTTCGCGCATGTTTTTGATACCGCCGAGGTTGGTTTCCAAAACGTCGCGTTCCGCTTTGAGCTTAATAACTTCTTTCTTGGGGAGCAAATCGAATTCTCCGATTATTTCCATCTGATTAAGTTTGTTAAGTTTGTCGATTCTGGTACGAATGGTAGAGAAATTGGTCAAAGTACCGCCGAGCCAACGCTGGTTCATGTAAAACATTCCGCAACGGGTAGCTTCCTGTTCGATAGCTTCTTTAGCCTGTTTCTTCTTGCCTACGAAAAGAACGCTCTTTCCGCTCGCTACGACGTCGCGAATGAATGCGTAAGCTTTTTCGGTAGCTTCGACAGTCTGTTCGAGATTGATGATATGCACGTCGTTACGCGCGTCGAAGATGTACTTCTTCATTTTCGGGTTCCATTTCTTGGTCTGGTGACCGAAATGTACGCCGGCTTCCAAAAGTTGTTTCATTGAAATTACTGACATAGTAAAAAACCTCCTTGTTTATATCTCCCCGACCATCAACGAAGGTGACAATCCTTTCGGACAACAATCCCTTCTCCGTTATCGGTTCGTAATTTCTTTAATATATTACCATATATATAGCGTTTTTGCAAACACTTTTTCACGGTAAAATCAAATTTTTGCCCGACCTGTCGAATGAAAATCGTTCGGCAGGTCGAAAATCGCTCCTACTCTTCTTCTTCGATGGCGTCGTTAAGCTCTTCGATAAGTTCATCTATAAGCGTATCGTCTTCTACGGGAAGGAAAATTTCTTCTCCGTCTTCGTCTTCGGCTACTTCGTAGATGATGACTTCGTCGTCTTCGAACTCTTCGTCGGGCTGAACCGGTTGCAGATAAACGTACCATTTGCCTTTATGGTCGAGTTCCGCCATGCAATATAAATCTTCTTGAGAACCGTCGTCGTAAGTCAAAGTGACTATTTCGTCGTTTTCGTCTATGGTTATTTGTCTTTCTTTTTCCATAATTTACTCCTGAATTGTCGTTTATTTATTTATTCTGTCCAGATAACTCTGTAAAATAATCGTTGCCGCCACTTTATCGACGACGTTTTTACGTTTTTCTCTCCTGACTCCGCTTTCGATAAGCATTTTTTGCGCGCTTACCGTACTTAATCTTTCGTCTTGAAAAACGATTTTTATATCGGTATAATGAGATAATTTTTCCGCAAAATCTCTTATCTCGGCTACTTTTTCTCCTTCCGTTCCGTCCATATTGAGAGGAAGTCCCAAAACCAACGCGTCGCAACCTTTGTTTTTCGCCAAATCGGCAAGGTACGCCAAATCTTTTTGTTCGTCTTTCGTCCTCGTATAAGTTTCGTATCCGCCGGCTATTATTCCCATAGGATCGCTCGTCGCTATTCCTATTCTTACGGTGCCGATATCCAAAGCCATTTTACGCACGGTTTTATGCCTCCGCCCTTTCAAAATATTCGTCTATATTGTCGTATAACTTCTTGCCGGTAACGAACGCAAACAAGCCGTTTACGACTATCGAAACCGCGAAAAATATGACGTACAGTACCGTATCGGATAATTTACCGCCGCTTATAGACGCAAAAACTATACCTATTATAAGATAAATGAACGAAACCGACAAGTCTATGAGCATAGGTTTTATCATTTTCTTATTGTTGTTCGTCAATTCGTTTATGTTGTCGAACTTAAACACGGGTTTTTTAATATCGTTATAAAGTCCGCTAAAAGAGGACGCTACGCCGTTCAATAAAAACACGACGAGAAGGCACAGTCCTACGAGCGGATTATGAAATTTGCTTACGGCGACGTAACTTATCGCCCCGACTATCGATATTATTGCGGTGCCGATATTCGCCGCGAGGACTTTTGCCGTAAGTACGTCTTTCGGTCTTATCGGCATTGATTTTAACAGACAAATATTTTGCCCTTCTATCGAAAAGCCCGCCAAAGAGTACATATTGGAAGAACACAAAAATATCGAAACGAAATAGCTTACGAAACCGACTAAAAACAGTTCCGTCCCTATCGTCACGGCTTTGCCCTCTTCGGTAAAATCGAAGTTGCCGCTTTTCGACATTATCACGCAGAACACGGGAACGACGACAACGCCTATAATAAGCCCTATAAACAGTTGCGTATTGCCGAAAAGACATTTGATTTCCTTTTTAATAAAGGTTTTGAAAAATGAGGTTTTCGCATAGTTCGCCGTCTTTTTAGACTGTTTCTTTGAAAAGCTCCTGCCGTTGCCTTCCACCGTGACGTACAGTCCTTTACGATAAAAAGCCGCGCTCACGAGGATACCCAACGCAAGAACTCCGATAATTTCGAGAATATACAAAAAGAAATTCAACGCGGCTTTCTCTCCGCACAATGCGATCACCAAATTATAATTGTATATTCCTATTTTTGAAACGCCTGCGAAAATTGCGATAACGTTCCCGTCTGTTTTGCCGGCGTCGCCGCTATATGCACCGAACACGAAGGTAAGATATATCGCAGCAACGACTAAACTCAATACGCTGATGACTATCGCCTTCCCCGCTTCTCTGTTTTTGAAAAACGACACAAAATACATAAGCGGTATCGAAATTATACTTATCGCGAGTATCGGAATTATCGGTATAAGAAAAGTCGAAATCACGCCTATTATATAGTATCCGACACCGAGCGAAGCGGCGGTTACGCTACGAAAGACCACTCCGAACGTAATCAATAACGGCAAATACATGATTGCGCAAATCAAAAGCTGACTCAAGTAAGCCAAACTTAATTTAACCGCAAAAATCACGCTCGATTTAATCGGTAATGACATAAGCGTACGATTGTCTTTGCCGAAATACATATAGTTAAGCGTGGATATACTTCCGATAAAAAGCACGACTATTTGCGTCACGGTACAAAATGCGTAAATACATTCCTTAATCATGCCGTTAGATATAAAATACCGCGACAATTGACTTGCCGTCACCACGACGTAAAAGAGAATAAACGCGCAAAGCAACGCCATAAGCAATACGCCGAAAAACTTTTTGGCTTTCGTTTTGCCGTTATTTTCCCCTGCGGTTTCGTCGAAATCGACGTTCTTGCTTTCCTTATCCCTTTTCCCGAAAAACCTGCCGTTAAAAACGTCGAATGAATTTTTCATACACGTTCTTAACAGCGTAAAATAAGTCTTGACGTCGGACATTATTCCTTTACCCCCGTGAGCGTGAGGAACAGTTGTTCCAGACTTAAATCGCTACGTTTTTCCTGCAACTCTTTAATATCGCAGACGGTAACAAGTTTGCCTTTGTCCAAAATCGCTACTTTGGAACATATTTTTTCCACTACGTCCAAAACGTGCGACGAGAAAAAAACGGTTTTTCCTTCGGAGGCTCGTTCCGCCATAATCTTTTTCAGTTCGTAACCCGATTTAGGGTCGAGTCCCGTAAGAGGTTCGTCGAGTATCCACACGTCGGGGTCGTGAACGAGCGAAGATATTATGCTTATTTTTTGCTTCATTCCGTGGGAATACGAGGATATTTTGGAAGTGAGTTTATCCGTCATATCGAATAAATCGGCGTATTTTTCCACTCTTTCTTTCCTAACGTCGCTGTCCACGTCGAAAATGTCGGCTACGAAGTTTACGTATTGCTCTCCCGTCAACGACTCGTACAAAACGTGATCGTCCGCCACGAATCCTATACGCTTTTTTGCTTCTATAGGGTGTTCTTTCAGGTCGTATCCGCAGATATTTATATTCCCTTCTTCGTACGGCAAAATCCCCGTCATACACTTAATCGTAGTGGACTTTCCGGCGCCGTTCGGACCGAGAAAACCGAACACTTCGCCGGCGTCTACCGTTATACTCAAATCGTCTACGGCTTTAACTTTACCTTTTGCATAGCGTTTTGTTAAATTAGTGATTTTTATCATTTAATCCTCTCAAAATCGTTTATTTGTCCGTTCTCCACAGTCCGTGGTAGTTCTTTTCGTCGCCGATATCCGACGGAACGTAAAATACTTCGTCCTTTATATCGTCGGGCAAATACTGCTGTTCGACGTAGCCGCCGTAAGAATGGGGATATTTGTACCCCGATATTTTTTTCGTCTTATAATTCGGATCCCTTAAATATTCAGGGACGTCGTTATGCCCTTCTTTCGACACTTCGTCGGCTTTTTCCAACGCAATAATAACGCTGTTCGATTTAGGCGCTTTGCAAACGTAAATTATAGCTTCGGTAAGAGGAATAAGCCCTTCGGGCAAACCCATTCTTTCCATCGCGAGAGTAGCGTTGACGGCGATATTCAATGCGTTCGGGTCGGCTAAACCCACGTCTTCTGCCGAATGAGCCATAAGCCTTCTGCAAATAAGTTTAGGGTCTATTCCCGCGTTAATCAGCCGCATTGCGTAAAACAACGCCGCATTCGGGTCGCTTCCTCGTAAAGACTTACAAAAAGCGCTTATCATATCGTAATAATCGCTTTCGTCCACTCCTATTACCGGTCTTTGCGTTGACTGCGCCGCTATTTCTTTCGTTATTTTGATTACGCCGTTTTTATCGGAAGGCGTGGACAAAACGGCAAGTTCGAGTGAATTTAACGCCACTCTCATATCGCCGTTGCTCGCTAAAATAAACTGCTGTTTCGCCCCTTCGTCTATATCTATGTCGTAATTGCCGAAACCGACTCTTTTGTCGCTCAACGCTCTTTCCAGTCCGAACCGTATATCTTCGGGTTCGAGCGGTTTGAATTCGAATATTCTGCACCGCGACACGATGGCTTTCGTCATACTGACGTAAGGATTTTCCGTCGTGCTGCCGATAAAGACGATTTCTCCCTTTTCGATAGCTCCCAGAACGCAGTCGGACTGCGACTTGTTCCAACGGTGACATTCGTCGAGTAATAAGTAAGTTTTTCTGCCGAAAAGAGCCAGTTCTTTTTTGGCTCTGTCGATAATCGCTTTCGCTTCGGATACTCCGCTCGATACAGCGTTTAGGTACTCGTAGTTACTGTGCGTAGTGTTCGCTATTATGTTTGCAAGAGTGGTTTTCCCCGTTCCGGGCGGACCGTAAAAAATGCAACTTCCGAGCCTGTCCGCCATAATCGCTCTGCGTAAAAGACACCCTTCCCCGACGATATGTTTTTGTCCTACGAAATCGTCGAGAGAAGAGCAACGCATTCTCTCCGCAAGCGGAGCGTTTTCTAATCTGTTGTTTTCGAATAAATCCATATAAATATGATATAATTATTTTTATCTTAAGTCAAGTTACGGCGTTGATTTTTGCTATCCGCATTATATTAAAATATAATTTTTCGCAATCAGTCGATTTTACGGCGCGCAAACTACTATTTTTTGCAGTATCCCGTCTTCTAAAGTAACGTAGTTTTCCACGCGTTTTTCTCCGTTGACTTCCACCGAAAACTCTTCGTCCGATTTATACTCGATGCTGTAAACGCTGTCGTTAAATTTATACGTTACCACGCTCGACGACAACTTTTTCGGCAGTCGAGGCTCGATATAAAGTTTTTTGCCCCGTCTTTTCAGACCGAAAAATTCTTCTACTATAAGTCTGTACGCCCAACCTGCGCTGCCCGTATACCAGCTCCATCCCATTCTGCCGTAGTTTTGTTCGTTGGAATAAATATCGCCTGCAAAGACGTACGGTTCTCCTTTATATCGTAAATTTTTATCTTCCTTACGGCATTTTTCGACGGGATTTATCATCATAAACAAGTCGAACGCTTCGTCTTCTCTGCCGGCTCTCGTCAAAGCGATAAGATACCACACTGCGGCGTGAGTATACTGTCCGCCGTTTTCCCTGACTCCTTGCGGATACGCCGAAATATAACCGAATCCCGACTTTTCTTTCAGCGGCGGAGAAAGAAGTTTTATTATCCCGGCGTTTTCGTCAACTAAACTTTTCGCCGTGTCAAGTACGATTTTCGCTCTCTTTTCGTCGGCTATTCCCGATATCACGGCGTAACTTTGCGTGAGAATATCCAAGGAAAGAACTTCGTTTCCGCCCTGCCCGTACCACTTGCCGTCGTCGGAAAACAATCTCATATACCTATCTCTATCGAAGGCGAAGGAATTGACGGCGGCTTTAAGTTCTTCTCCTATTCTCGACAGGTCTTTTTCCGTCTCTTCGTCGCATATCCGCCCGAATTTGCGAGTTACTTCATAACACAACATGGAATTGAACACGCTTTCGCCCTTTCCTTTCCTGCAAATTTCGTCCATACCGTCGTTCCAGTCGCCGCTTCCCATGACGAGCAAACCGTGTTCTCCGTACCGTAAACTGCTTTTTATCGCTTTAAGGCAATGTTTTCGCAAACTTTCTCTCCGTTCGGTGTATCTCGGATTTTCGTATCTCGTGTTTTCGTGTTCCGACAAAACGGGCGAATCGAGATAAGGTAATTCGGTATCTAAAATTCCGTAATCGCCGCTAAACTCGACGTATTCCGCTACGGCGAGGGGTAAAAACAGCTTATCGTCGGTGATTTTCGTCCTTAATCCGAATTTAGGTTCGTGCCACCAGTGCATAACGTCCCCTTCGAAATATTGATGCTTAGCCGCTTCGAGAATTATTTCTTTCGTCTTTTCGGGAGAAAAGTGCATAACAGAAAGCCCGTCTTGAAGTTTATCTCTGAAACCGGTAGCTCCTCCCACCTGATAAAAACCGGCTTTTGCGTTAATTCTCGACGACACTACCTGATAAGGCAACCATTTTAATAATACGTTAAAGGAACGGAACGGCGAAACCACGCTCACGTTGCCCGCGCCGTCGAAATAATCCTTGTCTTTCGCTTCGTAATAAGAAACGTTTTCGGCGGTAACAGACTCAATAAGGCTCTTATCCTGCGAAAATACTATTCGGAATTTAACGTTTTCCGCCGTGGTAAAATATTCGCAATACGGCGACCTCTCTTCGTCGTGGAAAGTTATATCCTGTAAATTTTCAGCCAAAAACTTAATAAAAAGTCTGTTTCCGCTGACGATATTCGTTATCGTAAGCAGATTTCCGTCCGCTCTGCACGATAAAAAAGTAGGCTCGTAATACCAACTTAGCGACGGATACAGTCCGTAAATAAACTCGGCGTATCCCCCTCCGTTCACCGCGTCAACCGTTATCGTTCTTCCCTTTCCGTTACAGATAGTGGCGTATTTTACCGTGCAGGTAACGCGGTTTATTTTACTGACGAAAACCGTTTTTCCTTTCTCGAAGCTAACGAACCTGTTTTCCCCGTCGCCGCAGTTCAGTCTGTGACAACCGTCCGCAGTTTTAACGTATAAAAACTCGGAAAAATCGTCGGTAATAGGGTCGTTATCGAACTTATTCATCTTGTTTTCACGCGAATTATCGAAATAGAAGAACCCGCCGCCGTTGTTCGTGGTAATCATACCGCCGTATTCCGCTCCGATTACGTTTGCGTACGGCAAAAGGGTGCTTTCCTCGACTATATAATCGTCGTTTTCGTCGAAACCGCCGCTGCCGCTCCTGTATAAAGTAGCTCCGTGTCGTAAAATTTCGCCGCCGCGTTTTTCGCTCGTTTCTTTGATAAGCTCGAATTTTTTGTCGGGAACGTACTTCGTTTTGCGGAAACTAAGGTCGTAATTCAATGTGATCAATGCGTATTTTTGCATATTTTCGTCGGAAAAACATATTTCGCAGTCGCTTATATGATGCGAAAGTATTTTTTCGGAAAGATATTTTTTTACAGTTTCGGTCTCTTCGCGTTCGATTTCCACAATAAAAGACGCGTTAATTCCGAGTAGTTTCAATTCGTCGCACATCGATAAAAATTTCTCGAACTTATCGTTGGCTTTCGCGTTATACTTGTACAAAACGAGCTTTTTACCCTTGCATTTATTGAGAAAATCAAGCGTTTTCCCGTTTTTAATAACGTAAGAAAGAGTGGTCTGACGATACGGAAGATAAAGAATTTCGCTTATGAGGTCGCAGGTTTCCGTACTTACGGGGATCTTTCCGTCGCTTAATAAGGCGAAAGAGTAGGTATCTTCGGGTAAAGAATTAAGTCCGTTAATAACTTCGCTCTCGTTTTCGCCGTAAATTAAAGAAACGCAACAATTATTTTTCATAAGCGTACCCGTAAACCCTACGCACGGATTAAGAACGTCGCCGATAGACGGAGCGGTTTTATCTTCATCGGAAAAAACTTTCGGCTTACGCAAAGAACCGTTTCTTCCCAGAAAGTTTTCGGCGTTGCACTCGAAACGAAGATTTTTTACTCCGCATACCTTAACTCCGAGAACCGAATCTTTTTCGTTTTCGCTCTTTTTCCTGCGGCGTAAAATCACGCAATCCTGCCCTATCGTCTTGGCTTTTATAAATAATCCGTTATACGTCGGATGGGAATTATACGCGTCGAGAGTGTTCAAAGTGACGGGACTGAAAAATGCGATTTTCGCGTTATTTTCGCTACACTCGAAATATCTCGTTTCTCCGTTTAATCCCGTCAAAAGCGAAACTTTTTCCACGAGTTTTTTCGTCGAATTTTCCAAAATAATTTCATTGCCGAAATACTTTACCGAATAGCGACACTCGTCGGTAAGGGGAAGATACGTCGGAGAAAATATCTTGCCGTCATCGCCTTTTATAAGGAAAAACGAACCGTTGTTTTCTTCGTAAATCCCGCCGAATTTGCCGCAAAGAATAGCTCCGTTTTGAGCAAATCCGCCTCCAAAAGCGTTAATAAATAGTTTATAATCTCCGTCGTTTAAGGCGAATACGTGGAAATATTCTTCTAATTTATTGATATTTTTGTAAGTCTTTACATTCTCAATATTATATTTTTCTTTATTTTTCGGAAGATATCTACTATTTTTCAACCTTGAAGTAATTTCGTTATAGTTTTTCAACGTTGCGGCTATTTTTTCATCATTTGAAAAAAGCTCGTTTATCACACCGTTTTCTACTAAATCGGCTATGGCGCAAAGTATCATTCCCTGATGGTGCGTCATGTGAGAATATACCTTTCCTCCCCCCTTTCTCATATCGTACGCTTCAAAAAAACCGTACTCGTCTACCATTCCGTTTTCTTCGGATTTTATTAAATTTTTGATAGTTTCTTTCGGACGATATTTTAAGCAAATTGCCGAAGAATAAGGACTGATTACAGGAAGAGTGTTTTCGTTTTTTAACGACAATCGCCTAATTCCGAAAGCGTAATATTGATACTTTAATTGTTCGTCGAGAGAGTAAAATCCGCTCTCGCCTATTCCAAAAAGTCCGTTATACCTGTTTTCGCACTGAGCTTTGGCTACGTTATTTTCGGTGTCGTAAATAAGCGAATATCTCGGCGCCGAAATAAACAACGACGGCATAAGGGTTTCGAACGCCGTTCCGCTCCAACTTAAAAGAGTGTTCCCGCCGTACGAAGAGTAATCCCTTTGCAGACATCTGAAATTATCCGTATTTTTCTTGTACGCCATAAAAATCGTGCTTAAAATTCGGCTTTCCGAATTCAATAAATCGTAATGACCTACGAAATTTTCGCCGTCATAACCTATAAAAAACAGTTTTTTCGACTCGTCGTACAAGGCTTCCAAATCGGTGTTAATGATAAGCAAATCGGTTTTCAGTTCGTTCACGTCGTCGTTATGCTTTTTATAAAACTCGCGGCACACGATAAGACAGGCTACGAGATTTCCGCTGTCGACGCTGCTTACAAAACGATTTACGGGCTTTTTCGTGTTAATATCGTACCAATTATAGAGATTTCCTTTCCATTTCGGCAATTTATCTATTGACGAAATTATAGAATTAAGGTTATCGACGCACTCTTTATAGTCGATTATTCCGAGATAATACGCCGAAATCCGCGCTATAAGGCTAAATCCTATATTTGTCGGCGAAGTGACCGTAGCCACCCCCTTATAAGGCTTAATTTGCAAGTTATCCCCTATAAGAGCGTCGTATGACGCCGTGTAAGAAAAGTATTTGTAGGTTTTTTCGGCGTAGCGTAAAAGCGTTTTCTTATCCCTTTCGCTTAAAGTGTAAGTTTTTATCTTGTTTTCGGAACAAACGTACAATTCGGCATACGAAATTATCGCTCCGAAGAGGTACGCAAATATTAATACGCTCGTCGGATTAACGAAATAAAGACCTATCGCAACAGCCGTCAGTACGGCAAAAGACGGCGTAAATTCCTTAAAAAACGCACTTACGTTCCTTTCAGACTGCGATTCTCGGTAAGTTTTCCAACTAAGCAGGTCCTTTTTCGTAATCATAGCGAAAATCGTTCCTAAAAACAGTTTCAGATTATCGAAAGCGTAGTACCAAAGAGTAAAGGCGTCTTCTATCGAAAAAACTATTTTTTTCATCGCGTCGGAAAAAACGTACCTTATTCTCGCGCCGCACGATAAATTCCTTAACGCCTTAATAACGTCGATAACGTACGGCGTAAAAAACAAACCGACCGCAAAGAGAAGATTCGTTACTCCCGTAAATACACCGTAAAGAACAGCCGCCGCAAGGAAACTTGCTTTTAACGCGCTTAAAGCGTTTTTTCCCATAATATAACGGTAAAACGGTTCTATTTTTTGCCGACAAGTTTTGTTTTCGTCGTTTTTCCACCGTCCGAAAAGAAACGGTAAAAGCTGAATATCCCCTCTTATCCAACGTTTTTTGCGTTCTCTGTCCGATAAAAAACCGTTCGGAGCCTCCTCGAAAGCAGTCGTAGCCCCGCCCGTAGACAACACCGAACCTTCTATAATATCGTGCGAAAGAATTTTCCCGGACGGGAATATTCCGTCGATTTTTTTATAAAACGCTTCGGGACGGTAAATTCCCTTTCCGCAATAAATATCGCGACCGAACGCCCTGTAAAACAAATCGGAATATACCGGATACTCTTCGGTGCCGCTTTCGCTTAAAAACCTTTTGGAATAGACCGTTCTTAACGAAAACAAGTCGTAACGACTGTGCAAAGTCATCAAATCGTACTTTTTGTTATACGGATGCGACATCATATTTACCATTTCGAGTACGTCTCCGGTAAAAAGCGAATTGTCCGCGTCGAGAGTGACGACGTATTTGGGAATAAAATAGTTCGCATTGCCGATATAGTAGAAGTCTTCCGAATTTCCCGTGACGAACAACTTATTCAAAGCGTTCAAGGCTCCCCTTTTCCGTTCGTGCGCAACGTATTTTTTGCCGTTAAAAGATTTTTTGCGTAAAAACACGCTTATATCTTCTTCGAGACCTTTGGTTCTTATTCTTTCGATAATTTCGTTATCGACGGTATTTACGGGCGTATTGCCGCCCTTCGTATCTACAAGAAGACAAAATTCCACGTTTTCCCCGCCGTTCGAGGCACGCAAAAGTCGTATATGTTTCAGACTTTCGTCGAACTGTTCGGAAGAAGTTATAAATTCACTCACGACTACCGCAACTTTATCGTTGGCAGAAACGGTTTTTGCGTTCTTTTCGGGTGCGCGTTTATCCTTAACCATGCCGTTAAGAGCGTAATTTATTAAGTTTTCCGTAATAAAAATAAGCGGAACGAAACTCAGCGCCCCGATTACAACGTTAAAAAACGCGGCTATACACGCCGCTCCGCACAGCGACGGTAAAATTACCGACATAACGTAAACTCTTTGCTTCCACAGACCGTATTTAGGTTTCAACGAAGGAATTATTTTCGTCCTTACCGCTTTTTTTAGCTCTCTTTTATAGTCGAATAAAACGGTCGATATATCTTTGTCGTTGTTTACGGCGATTTCCGCGGCAATTTCCGCGACGTAGTCTTCCTCCGCTCCGCAACTCTTGCTTACGTCGGAAACGACGGAAAAGTAGTCTTTCAGCGTGTTCACCGATACCGATTGCAAATCGAATTTTTCGGCGAGTATTTTGTATGAACCCAAAAATTTTACGTTGTATTCGGCGGTAACGAAAGATTCGGCTTCTCTCATTCCGACGAAAACGGTTTTTGCAAGGGTTGCGTTATATAAAACGGTTTTGTTGTAATTTGTGATTACTTTCTTTTCCGAAATTCCCTTTTTACGCAAATAATCGGCTTTTTTATCGTTCAATTTTTTATTTTTCATCAAAAAATAGAGATAAACGTCACTATTGAAAAGGGCAGGAACGAACTTTTCCGCGGCGGACTCCATTGTGTGTTGCCGCAATATTCTCCGAGCGAGAATATAAGCCTGCTCCGTCAGCGCGTAGTATATTGCGTTATTAAACTGCATAAGTTCGTCGTATTTTAACAAAACTCTATCGTTGACCGAGCTTAATATCTTGCGGACTCTTTCCCCCGTAAGTGTGTCGAGCGAATTATTTACTATACCTTTCGCGATAAAAACTATTCTCGGCAGGTCGTTAATATGCGGCAAACTTTTCAAATCGTCTTTTCGGGAATATACGTATCTGTAAATCAAATAAAAATTTTCGTACAGCCATTTTTCCCCTTCGGAAACGGGATTGTTCCTCTTTATCCTTTTTTCTATGCTTTTAGTAGCCTTTTTTATCGTCGGCATAAGTTTTGCCGGGTTTATCCCTTTGCCGCAATCGACGTTTTTTAACCTAAGGCACCCGTCGCATATCAAATCGGAAATCGTTTCTTCCCCTATTTTTTTCATTACGTTGTCACCGACTTTGACTTTTTCGGAACGGTAAAAAATAAGCGTTAAAATAAATAAAACCGCCAAAGCCGCGATTATATAAGGCATAACAATCCCCCTATATTACGATATAGGCAGATTATTTACCCGTAAAAACAAATTATACTTGTAAAAAGCGTTTCGTTGTGTTAATATAATGGTCGAGACGGCCGAACGGACGCTTCGCAAGAAGAGGAAAGTCCGAGCATCACAGGGCAGGGTGACGGGTAACGCCCGCTGAAGGTGACTTTAAGGATAGTGCAACAGAAATAAACCGCAGTATTATTACTGTAAGGATGGAAAGGTGCGGTAAGAGCGCACCGGCAGTTCGGCAACGAAATTGGCCGTGTAAACCCCACTCGATGCAAGAGAGAAAACGATCGTTCGCCCGACGCGTTTTCAAAATCGCTTGAACCTTTCGGTAACGACTGGTCTAGACAGATGTCCGTTCAAGACAGAACTCGGCTTACAGACCGTCTCGCATCCAAGCAAAAAAGGCGTTTTTTAACGCCTTCTTTGCTTATAATTGTATCTTTTCCTGCTCAAACGCTTCCCGTAATTTCATTAACGACTTCTTTTCTATTCTCGATATGTAAGAACGAGATATCCCTAATTTATCGGCGACTTTCTGTTGAGTCATCGGATAATTGCCGTCAAGACCGAAACGCATCGTTATTATCTTTTTTTCTCTGTCGGAAAGGTATTTTTCGGTAAGGCGTTTTATGGTTTTATGTAAAAATTCCGCGTCGATTTTTTCGTAAACGCTCTCTTCGTCGGTCTGTAACAGGTCTAAAATGGACATCTCGTTGCCGTCCTTGTCGCTCCCCACGCTGTCGTATATCGACACGTCGGACGAGCGTTTTTTATAAGACCGCATAGTCATAAGGATTTCGTTTTCTATACATCGAGAAGCGTAGGTGGCGAGCTGCGAACCTTTGTCGGGGTCAAAAGTGTTTATAGCCTTGATAAGCCCCATCGTTCCGATACTTATAAGTTCGTCGTTGTCGGGATAATTGACGTACTTTTTCGCGATGAACACGACTAAACGAAGATTATGTTTTATAAGCACGTTACGGGCTTCCAAATCCCCTTCTTTTTTGAACTTGTAAAGGTATTCTTTTTCTTTCTCTTCGCTTAAAGGATGCGGAAAAGAATTTCCCGTGTCGATACGGGAAGAAAACAATAAAACGTTGCTTAAAAGCGTAAAAAAACCTTCTAATATCATTTTGCTCCGATGAGATACTCTTACAATATATGATATTAAAAGGCAAAAATTGACTTTTAACGACAAAATTCTATTTTTCGGTTATTAGTTTAAGATTTTCGAGATAATCGTAGGAATCGTATTCTATCTTAACTCCGTCGAGAGCCGCCAAAGCTCCGTCCGCTATGTGGAAAATCACTTTATACGCTCTCAAGAGCTGATATTTTTTTCCGAAATACCTGTTCGTTTTTTCGGGGCAATACTTTGGGTCGCCTATTACCGGGTGCCCCGTGTGGGCAAGGTGCGCCCTTATCTGATGAGTTCTGCCCGTGACGAGTTCCACGTCGAGAACGCTTCCGCTCCTGCCCGTGTAGATGGCGTCGTATCTCGTCACTATTTCGACCGAACCGGGCATACGCTTATCGTAAATTTTTACGAAAGACTCGTCGGCGTTTTTAATTAGATACGCCTTTAACTCTCCGCTCCCCCTGACTATACCCGCTACAGCGGTAAGGTAATGTTTTTCTACCGAGCGGGTCTTGAATACCTTTTTCATTTCGGCGAAAACTTCTTCGGTTTTTGCGAAAATAACTATCCCTTCGGTGTTTGTGTCGAGGCGGTGGCAGATTATATATCCGTATTTTGCTTTGACCGCTTCTTCGAGAGAATTTTCACCCGTGCAGGCTATGCGGGCGGGTTTGAAAAAACACGCTATATACTCGTTGTCGAAAAACGGCGTAAAATCCCTTTCCTGTTCTTTGTAATATACTCTTATTACGTCGCCGTCGGCAACTACGGTATCTTTGAAAACTTTTTTTCCGTTTACTCTTACGTCGCCTTTGCGGAAAAGTTTTTGAATAGCCCCGTAAGTAATTCCGCGGACTTTTTCGCCTAAAATAAGGGAAAGCCTGTTTGCCTTCCCCGAATAATTAAACTCTATCATCAGTCTTTTTTATTTTGTACCAAATTTTCTATCTCGAACAAAAGGGTGTTGATATCCTTGAATTCGCGATGAACCGAAGCGAAACGAACGTAAGCTACGTCGTCGACTTCCTTTAACGCTTCCATTACCATTTCGCCTATACGCTTGGAAGTAATTTCCTGCGCGAGCGAATTATGAACCTGTCTTTCGATATCGTTGACGATTTTTTCGATTTTTATCATCGGAACGGGGCGTTTTTCGCAAGCTTTCATAATACCCGATTTAATTTTTGCCGGGTCGAAAACCTGTCTGTTGCCGTTATTTTTAATTACGAGTATGGGAGCGGATTCTACCTTTTCGTAAGTAGTATACCTCTTCATACAATTAAGACATTCTCTTCTGCGTCTTATGCTCGTGCCGTCTTCGCTTAACCTTGAATCGACCACTTTGCTTTCGAGCGAACCGCAATATATGCACTTCATCCTACACCTCTACACAATTTATGGTATAATTATATCTAATATATAACAATTTGTAAACTGTTTATAAAAAACTATAATTGCGTTTAGTGATAGGAAAACTATTTATTGCTGAATATAATCCATTCTCGGCGGTTGCGGCGGCGGATTGTAATTGTTGTTCAAATCCACTAAAATTACGTCGCTGCCTATTTTTAATATGCAATTCCACGGAATATAAATGTTATCTCCGCCGGTTATACTCTTAAAAAATTTCTTTTCACTCGGAACGATGAATCCCAAAATCATACCTTTGCAGTCCATAGCCACGTCGCCCACTCTTCCTAACCGCTTTCCGTCGGCTACGTTTATTATTTCTCTGTCGCGTAATTCGCAAAATGTATAGTCGATTTTCGTCATAAAAATACCGTCCTGCTCTTAAAATATATGAACGAGACGGTACTTTTATTCTTATTGTTAAAAAGCTGACTTAAGTCTTTCGATAGCGTTTTTTTCAAGTCGGCTTACCTGAGCCTGACTTATGTTGAGTTCTTCCGATATTTCCGTTTGGGTTCTTCCCTTGTAATATCTTAAAAGTAAAACGTTCTTTTCTCTTTCGGGCAGTTTGTCGATTTCTTCGTTAAGCGTAATACAGTTAATTACGCTGTCCAAATCGGTTTTGTCGCTGATTTGGTCCACGACGAGCATATTGTCGTCGGCGTCGCTGTATACCGATTCGTATATGCTGACCGGTTCGCTTATTGCGTCCAACGCGCTCACAACTTCGCCGTAAGGAACGTTGATTTCTTCGGCTATTTCCGTTAAACTCGCTTCCTTTTCTCCGCCGTACTCCAACTTATCTCTCGCCTGCATCGCTTTGAATGCTATGTCTCGTAAGTTTCTTCCCACTTTAAGTCCCGTGCCTTCTCTAAGGTATCTCCGCATTTCGCCCATAATCATCGGAACGGCGTAGGTGGAAAACCTTACGTTAAGACTTATATCGAAGTTGTCGAGAGCTTTGATAAGCCCTAATACGCCCACCTGAAACAAGTCGTCGGCGTTGTTTCTGTCGGTCTTGAAACGCTGAGCCATTGACAAAACGAGTCGCATGTTGTTTTCGATGAACTTTTCTCTTAAATCGGTTTCTCCGTTCTTTATTCGTCGTAACATTTCTTCGCTTTCTTTCGCGCTCATCTTAGGTAATTCGGAAGTAGATACCCCCGTAATTACTATTTTGTATGACATACATAATACCTCCGTTATGTAAACGTAACGCAAGTTTACACAGGAAGTATTTGCCAAATCTAACTTATTATTCGCATTTTAAGAATTCTTTTTTTAATTTCGCGAGTATCTTTTTTTCGAGCCTGCTGATATACGACTGCGAAATGTTCATCATATCGGCTATTTCTTTTTGCGTTTTTTCTTCCCGACCGTACAAGCCGTAACGCATACCGACTATTTCTTTGTCTCGTTCGTCGAGCTTTTCGTAAAGACTCCGCAAAATATCGTTTTCCACTCTCGTTTCCATATCTTTATATATCATATCGCCGTCGGTTCCGAGTACGTCGCTTAATACGAGCTGATTACCTTCCCAATCCACGTTGAGAGGTTCTTCCAACGATATTTCAGTCCTGATTTTAACCGTTTTTCGTAAAAACATAAGAATTTCGTTCTCGATACATCTCGACGCGTAAGTAGCGAGTTTGATTTTCTTATCGGAATTGTAACTTTTTACCGCTTTAATAAGTCCCATCGTACCTACCGATATAAGTTCGTCCATATCGATACCCGTATTGTCGAAACGCTTCGCTATGTAGACCACGAGCCGTAAATTGTGTTCCACTAATTTATTCTTCGCGGCCTCGTCTCCCTGCGTCATTTTAGCTATCGCTTCGGCTTCTTCCTCCTCGCATAACGGAGTCGGCAATGACGTTATGTAATTAAGATTTTTTTCGCCGCAAAAAAAGCGTTTAAGTTTACGCCAAAGATTCTTGAAAAAGTTTTTCATAAATAAAATTCTCCCTGCATATCGCTATGCAATAAAATTTCCGCTTCCGATAAGCACGCCGCAGACACCTTGCCCGCAGCAACTTTATATATGGTATGCGAGCCTCCGGCGGAATATACCTCTACCGTTGCTTCTTTCGTAGGCAAGATAGAAATACCGTTCGCCGTGATTATCTCCACGGAACTCGTCTTATCTTCGTCGGGTGCGAGATTATTATAAATTTTTTCGCCGACGAAAATAACGGGTTCGCCATTATCTGCGTAAACGCGATTGCCGCTGTCATAAAACGCACGGCACTTTTTGTTAAAACTTCCGCTTTTTAGTCTCACTACGGAGAATAAAGAGTTTTTTCGTCGGAATTTGCCTAACTCGGTTTTAAGTATATCGGTTAAGTAAATTATCCCGGTACAACTCGCCGAAACGAATATGGGAATTATGCCGTAAGTAAGATTTTCATATCTTAAATCGGTACGGAAAAAGTCGACGAAAAACGTAACCGCCCCACCTAAAAGAAATGTCGCCGCAAGTAACGTGACTACGGTGACCACATAGTCTTTAACGTGCTTGCCCGGCTTGATTATTATTACCATTACTAATACGCATAAAGCCTTTATTGCGTATCTTATGCTACCGATTAACGGGTATATAGCCGACGTTATACCGCCGAATACGGCAGAACAAACAAGCCTTTTTACACTTACTTTTTTCTTAATCGCGGCAAGAGTAAACGACAGTAAAAAAAGGTCTATAAAGAAGTTGCTTAAAAATACCGTTTCAGCATATATCGTCATATTTCACCGTTAAAAAAAGACAAGCCTTTTCGACTTGTCTTTTGTGTTTTATTTCGTCAATAATTTATTATCTGTTTCCGCGTTCTCTGAGTCTTCTCAAAAAGCTCGGAATTTCGTCGTCGGAACTCGTATTTTCGGCGGGTTGAACCTTGGGCGCGGATTGCGGTTCTGCCGTCGCAGGAGCAAAAGCCTTAGCGAAGGGGTTGTTGCTTGCGAAAGCGTTGTTCCCGGCAAAAGGCATCGAATTTACGGTAGGAGCAGAATTTTCTACGGGTTTTTCTTCCTTTACGGGTTCGGATACGTTAAGTACCGGACCTTCCGTAGCCGTACCGTCGAAACCGGTAGCCACGATAGTTACGATTGCCTTGTCTTCGAGAGTTTCGTCGAAGCCTATTCCCTGAATGATGTTACAGTCGGGAGCGACTACCTTACCTATCATATCCATAGCTTCGTCTATCTCCAACGCGCTCATACCTATATCGCCGGTAATGCTTACGAGTATTTGGGTAGCTCCGCCGAAGTTGGATTCGAGCAAGGGCGAATTCGCCGCCTGAATAAGAGCCTTTACGACTTTGTTTTCGCCTTCTCCCTGCCCTATACCGATATGCGCCGTGCCTTTGTCCTTGATTACGGTGGAAAGGTCTGCGAAATCGAGATTTATCAAAGAGTGTTTTACTATAAGATTAGTAATACCTACGATACTGCTGTGGAGTACGTCGTCGGCTATCTGCATAAGTTTTAACATAGCTCCGTCTTCTTTCTTGTTGGCGGAGATTACTTTTACGTAGTCGAAAACTTTTTGATTAGGTATTACTAAAAGCACGTCGGTGTACTTTCTTAATTCTTCTATCCCCGCTTCCGCGTACTGCATTTTCAGACGTCCTTCCGAGGCGAAAGGTTTGGTGACGATAGCTATGGTAAGTATTCCCATTTCTCTCGCTATCTGCGCTACTACCGGAGCGCCGCCCGTACCCGTTCCGCCGCCCATACCTGCGGTAATGAACACGAGATTTGTGTCGGCAAGAGCGCCTCTTATATCTTCCGCCGATTCTTCCGCGGCTTCTTTACCTATTTGCGGTTTGCTGCCGGCTCCGAGTCCTCTCGTGCGTTTTATTCCGAGCTGAATTTTAGTATCCGCGCTGCAATTGTTCAACGCCATCATATCGGTGTTGCTGGCGATGAAAGACACGCCCTGTACTTTCGCTTTGACAAGACGGTTTACGGCGTTACATCCGCCGCCGCCTACGCCGAATATCTTGATTTTTACTATATTGTCCTGTTGGTCATAACTACCGAAATTCATATTATCCTCCTAAGCTATTTGCTTCCGAATATGGACTTTAACTTTTGTTTTATTTTGTCGACGGTATCAATAGTTTTCGTCGATTCGCATACTGCCGCCGCAACGTAGTTGCCGCACCCGGTAAGATTAAGGGTTTCGCTGTCGAGTATTGTGATTTCGCATCCCGTTTCGTCTTCAAAAACGTCTTTAACGCCCCTCACCGAGCAAAGAGAAGAACCGGTAAGAAAAACGGGCGGCGGCGTTTCGTCTTCGCACATTTCGTCGATATACTTTTTTACTTCTCCCGCGAGGTAAATAAAGGCTTCCGCCACGCAAGAATTGACCTTCGATACCGAATACTTTTCTCCTCCGACGTAGTAAAAATCTCTGTCGGTAAAATTGAGATTAAGGTTCATTCCGTTGGCTATTTCTTCCGCGGTGGCATCGTCAACGCCTAATTCTTCGGCAAGGCTGTAACATACGTGTTTTGCCCCGAGCATGTCGGAACAACCCTTTACGGGAACGCCGCCGTTACATAACGCTACGTCTATGTTCCCGTCTGCGAGAGTTATTATTATTCTTTCCGGCAAATGAGCCGTTTTTTCTGCTTTAGCGGCTATCTCCGCGCCGAAAGACGTATACTCGAAAATCTTTCCGAGACGTTTTGCCGAGGTGTCGAAAAGTTCTTTTATCCCTAATCTTAAATACTCTATCGATGCGATAAGTTTTAATCTGTCGGCTTTTTGCCCGATAGGATTATCTATATACGGATTAGAGAGAGTTTTGTATATTATGGGGCGTTTTTGGACTATTTCAAAGGACGGCAAACGAGTTCCGCAAAGGCTTATTATCGTCCTGACGTCGTTTTCGGTGACGGCTCCGCTCTCTATTACGGTATCTTGTTCCGCCCGTGCGTACTTAAAAAATACTCCCGGCAAAACCACTACAGCGTGTTTGTCGATAGAACCGTACCTTTCCGCGTCGGCATAAACGTGTTGTATTTTGGAAAAAACGTCGTCTGGGTTAATAAAGCCGTTTCCGTTAAAGCCGTCGTAGTCTATACGCTCTTCGTGAAAATACGAAAATACTCCGTTCTTGCGAACGAATAACAAAAGGCGCATATATTTATATTCGACTATCAATGCGGATTTAAGACGATACATACTTTCCTCTATAATATTTTAATATTATTAAGTATAATATATCGGGGAAAAATAGTCAATAACAAGCTCTAATTTTTTATGCGTAAAACTGCGTTATTTCGGGCGGAATAGTCCATAGCCAAATATCTGTCGTACAAAGCGGCGGTTTCGTCGGCGGTTTGCGCCATATCTACGTACAGTACAGCTCCCGTCTCGGCAAGTTTTATCTGCAACTCGCCGTCGGAAATATTTATGCTTTCGATAAAGTACGGCAAGGCTTCTTCGCTCATATTTTTGCCTAACAACGCTTTCGCTACGTTCCTTAACGCGACGCATTCCTTGACGTCGAAGCTGTCGTTTACTACAAATCCCGTCACCGTAATGAGCTTTAACGGGGCAAGTTCTTCTTCTTTCTGTATTTTGCCGCGTTGAAAATCTTTATCCGTTGCGACGAAAGATTTTTCTTCCGACGAAGCGTTGACTTCGATTTTGAATATGGGGGTACGTTCTTTGACGTAGATTACCACTTCATCGGGGAATTTACGTTCGACGTTGGTCACCACGATGGAATTATCCGGGAACGCCGCGATTATTCTATGTTTTATTTCGCTTTCTTTGACGTTAAAGATATTGTTTCTCGAATCGAGTCCCGAAGCCTCTAAAATATCCGCTTCGTCGGCAAGTCCGGTTTTGTTATAAAAAACCACGCTTATATTGCGTACGGTAAACACCTGACCGCACACCACTATAAGCGCGATTATCGCAACGCATATCGAGATAATAACGTATTTCTTTTTCACTCTCTCCGTACTTCCGCTCCCAACGAGCGAAACACCTCTTCGATTTTTTCGTATCCCCTGTCCACGTATCTTACGTCTTTTACTATCGTAGTGCCTTCGGCTTTAAGTCCCGCGAGTATCAGCGCGGCTCCGCCCCGTAAGTCCTGAGCGTAAACTTCCGTACCCGTAAGATAAGGCACGCCTTTAATTACCGCGGTTCTTCCGTTCGTTACGATATCCGCCCCCATCTTAATGAGTTCTCCCACGTGGCGATAGCGGTTTTCAAAGATATTCTCCGTGAATATGCTCACTCCGTCGCTCACCGTCTGCAAAGCCATCATAGGCGCCTGCAAATCGGTCGGGAACCCGGGATGCGGCTGAGTCGTAATTTTCGGCACCGAAACAGGTTTACCGTTTGATTTTATATATATTTTATCACCGTTACATATAATATTGCAAGAAGTTTTTGACAATTTGGATAAAAGCGCCCGCATATCCTGATATCTCGCTCCGTCGAGAAGAACCGTCCCTCCCGTCATAGCCACCGCAATAGCGTACGTTCCTGCGGCGATTCTGTCGGGCATTGCGTCGTAAAGAGTTCCGTGAAGAGTTTTTACGCCGTATATCTTTATTACCGACGTACCCGCTCCCGTCACCTTTGCTCCCATCTTTACGAGAAAATTTTGTAAATCGACTATTTCCGGCTCGCAAGCGGCGTTATGTACTACGGTGTTCCCTTTGCACAAGACGGAACTCAGTATTGCGTTTTCCGTAGCTCCCACGCTCGGATAATCGAGGCTTATTTCCGTGCTTTTGAAGTTTTCGGCGTTGCAGTAAATATAACCTTTGGATTCCTCAACCTCAACGTTGAGGTCACGTAACGCTTTAATATGTATGTCGATAGGTCTTAATCCTATATCGCATCCGCCCGGATACGCCACTTTCGCTTTTTTACATCTCGACAAAACCGACCCCAACAAAAAAATAGAACTTCGCAGTTCTTTTGCAAGACCGTTCGGAATTTCGTATCCGCATAAATTCGACGCGTCGATTACGGCGGTAGAGCCGTATCTGTCCACTTTTACGCCGAGATTTTTCAATATCTTAATCATATTGTCCACGTCGGACAAATCGGGTACGTTGTTTATTACCACCTTGTCGTCGGTAAGGATTGCCGCCGCAAACAGAGGCAAAATAGCGTTCTTCGCCCCTTGAATTTTTACTTCGCCGTAAAGTTTTTTTCCGCCGTTAATAACTAGTTTTTCCATAACACCCCCGTACTTAGTGCGTCTTTTTCATTTCATAAAAATGTTGTCAATACATTCTATGACGTTCTACGCGGCTATGGTGCGTTGATTTATGCGAAATGCGTATGTAGACGCGTTACGGTTTTTGTCCGTCGACACGTTATACAAAACACCCGATACGAACATAAAAGTTACGAGCCCCGTTCCGCCCGCGCTTACGTACGGTAAAGGAACGCCGGTAGGCGGTATCATTCCCGTGACGACGGTCAGGTTTATGATAGTCTGCAAGGCAATGACCGTGGTCAAACCCGTGGCGAGAAGACAACCGAACCTGTCATTTGCGTTCAAAGCGGCTCTCGCTCCGCAGATTACGAGCGTCGCGAAAACGATAATCACTACCACGCACCCCACGAGTCCGAGTTCCTCCCCTATCACCGAAAATATAAAATCGGATTCGGCAAACGGCAAAAACAAATATTTTTGTCTGCTTGCGAAAAGTCCCACGCCGAAAAGTCCGCCGTTGCCCAACGCGTAATAGGACTGTATGAGCTGATAACCTTCGTCTTTAGGGTTTTGCCACGGGTCGAGAAAAGCAAAAAAACGCTTTAATCTGTACGGTTCGAGTATTATAAGAAGGGGAACGGCTATCGCAAGCAAGCCCACCATTACCGCAAGCCATTTATTTTGCAACCCCGCTACGAATACGAGTATAATAAACGCCATTCCCACGCACATGGTTATGCTCATGTTCGGTTCGAGTATAATAAGAACGCAAATTATGCCGGCGCTCAAAGCGGGAATGATAAATCTTTTCAGATTAGTCGGC
>Ga0256404_1001059_pt1 | contig 69443 bp, 76 predicted proteins | sample RumenRJG_01DNA_FD_185990 | JGI IMG/M metagenome (GOLD analysis project Ga0256404, IMG submission 185990) | Bovine rumen microbial communities from Lethbridge, Alberta, Canada - RJG_01 | ecosystem: Host-associated > Mammals > Digestive system > Stomach > Rumen | place: Canada: Alberta | collected... | reverse complement strand
GATAAATCAAATTGTATACGTGATGAAGATGGAACAAAAGTAGAGTGGTATATAGATGATGAATGGCTAAATATGAATGCAGAAATAATAGAAGAAGATAAGAAGATAGAAAAATTTAAATTTGGTAAAATAGAAGATAGTGAGCATTATGAAATTAAACGAAAAATTAATGAACTAATAGATGAAATTAATAATCTAAAGGAGAATAAATAATGTATGATGTTATAGTTACTTTCTGTACTGAAGTTGTTAAGCAGAAACAACTTACAGTTGAGGTTTCCTATGATGACTTCTTTAAGATGGTTGAGGAGAAGCAATCAGAAGAGAATCCAGATAATTTTAGTAATTGTGCTAATATTAATGGGTATAGATTTTCATATAGAGATTTTGGGTAGGTGATTTTGTGGGGAATATTTTATTTATAGGAGATACTCATTTTTCTAATAAGATTCCTATTTCTCGTAAAGATGATTATCCTAGTACTTTAATTTCTAAACTTAGATCTGTGGCATCTCTTATTGAATCTAATGATGTTTCAGATGCAATTTTCTTAGGTGACTTATTTAATACTAAGGGTTTAGATTTAGGGTATTTTACTAGAGTATTGAAAGAATTTCTTAATATTAAAATGTTAACTGGAGTTAATTTCTATACTGTTATAGGTAATCATGATTTACTTTATAGAAATAGAGAATTGCTAGATGCTTCTCCAATTTCTATGTTGAGAATGGTTGGAGCTTTTGAGAATGCTGATGAGACAGTTATTCAAGGATATACTTTTAGATTTTGTGATTTTACTACTGAAGTTAATGATATTCCTAAAGCTACAGTTAAGGATGAGTTTCTTATAGGACATTATTTCTTTGAGGATGGTTTTAATGATGTTGAACATACATTAACTGTGGATTTATGTAAGTCTTTAGGGTATAAATATTATGTTCTTGGACATGATCATACTCCATACGATCCTGTGGTAAGATCTGATTTTTCTGTTTATAGACCTGGTTCTTTTTCTAGAGGTACTTCACAGACTTCTCAATTACATAGAGAATCTGTAGATGTGTTACTATTTAATACATCTACTTCTAAGTTTTCATCTATTGCTATTCCAGGTGTTTTAGGAATTAAAGATGTTTTTAAAGAGCAGGTTCTTTTAAATAAAGTCCTAGATACATCCTTACAGTCTTTGAATGTTGATTTTACTGATTTCTTAGATAATTTTAAGTTTGATTCCTCACAATCTATTTTGGAGACTCTTCAGGATATGGAGTTGTCTGAAGATGTGTATGAGTTATTACTTAAATATTTAAGATTAGGTGGATTAATTTCATAATTAATTATTAGGGGTTGTTACTATTTTTGTAACGACCTATGTTTCGTTATAAGGAGGTTTTTATGAATAATGAATTAAATAGTTCAGATATTACACAAGTTGTTGATTCAGAATTAGCTTCTGAAAATATTGATGAGGAACTTACCAGATTAGATAGAAAGGATGTTGACTATTCTACTGATGGAGATTTCATTCTATTTAGTACTGAAACTTTAGTTAAGATTCTTAATCAGTTAACTACAATTATTGATGTTAACTCACCAAGAAAAGTTTCTAGAGGTTTAAGTTTTATTGTAGAGGATGATAACATTCGTGTTGTAACACCTAATGAATTATTCTATTTTACAGCAAATATTAAACCTGAGAAATGTACTTTATCAAATGGAACTATTTTTCATATAGATTATAGTTTCTTAATCAAGATGATACGTTTCTTACCATTAAAGGTTTTAATTTATAAGAAGGAAGGAATTTATTATTTACGTTTAGTTACAGGTGACTTAGAGTTAATTGATACTGTTTTAATTGATTCTGATGTAAGAAAGTTAACTCAAGAGTGGGATGTTCTTGATAATGTTGTTTGTACTTTAGATAGGAATGAAGTACTTACTTCTCTAGGAACTTTAAGTAAGTTATATTCTTTTGCTGCTGATTTACCTAGAAGAGTTTTTGATGTTAAGGATAACTTAGTTCAATTTATGACTCCTTTTGTACAAGCTACTTCTTCTTTACATTTTCCTGAGGTTAGATTGATTCCTCAAGTAGTAAATTATTTACTTAAAGCATGTTCTTTATGTTCTGCTTCAGGTAGTGTAGAACTTCGTGAAACTTCTTCTCAGACTATTACACGTTATGCAATTGTATTTGATGATATTATAATGATTACTAATTATGCAGATTCTAAGTATGACATTACTACGAGAGCTATTCAATCAGCCTTACCTGATGGTACAGCAATTCAATTTGGTGAACTTAAATATACTTTGGAATATGTTAATAGTATTACTTATGCAGCTGGTAGTGTTACTTTATCAGTTAAGGGGGATAAGGTCTTAGGTAAAGTTAAATTAAATAATAACAATGAATCTTTAGTTGAGATTCCAATTATTAGTAAAGAAATATATTTACCTCATGATCTTCATGCAGTGGTTAATTCTAAAGATCTTTATAGAGCATTTAATACTTTAGATGCTACTTCTACTACTTATTTAGGTTATTCTGAAGGATTTATCTATTTGTGGAATGATAAAGTAATCTTAACTATTATGACTTTTGGAGGTTAGTTTTATGAATGATAAGGGTGTGCATATTTATGAAGGGAATGTTCAAGATTTATTTCTTGAGGGATCTAATATCTTAACTCAGGCTGTTGAACATACTTTAGGACCTAATGGAACTAATTCAGCGGTTCCTACACAGAATGATTTCTTATCTATTATTAATGATGGTAAATCTATTATTCAGAGAATTTCTTCTGATAGACCAGAATTGAAGTTAGTTCTTAATACTTTAAAAGAGTCTGCTCTTGCGACAGATAAGAATTCTGCAGATGGTACTACTTCTAGTATTGTTTTACAGAATCAGTTATTAAATAACATTTTGGAATATAATCATAGTCATGGAGAGTGTATTACTCCTCAACAGCTTCTTGATATGAGAGATTCTTTATTAGATTCTTTACAGAAGTTTAAGAAGAATATTTCTTCAGATGAAGATTTACGTAATGTTATTACTGTTAGTTTAGGTTCAGATAAATTTACTGATGTTATTTTTGATGCGTTTAAGAATTTATCTATTGATCAGAAACCAACTATTATGAAGACAGATGAAATTTCAGGTGTTGCTGCAGTATCTGTTTCTGGTATTAGTTTGACTCCAGTTGAAATTAATCCTATAGTTCTTAGACATATGCCTTTGAATTTAGAAGAGCCTTTGAATGTAATTCTTATTAATCAAAGTGTTTCAAGAATTGATACAGCTTTTGCGAGTTTATTAAATAAAATTTCTAAAAATCCAAAGAAGACTATCATGATTTTTTCAGATATTTCTTATTCTGTGTTAGATCAGATACATTATAATGTTCAAGAAGGAAGTCTTAATCTTATTCCAGTTAAGATTAAATCTATGGATAAATTAGATGAATACTTTACTGCACTTAAGTCTTATTTTAAGTGTGATGTTTTAGATGATATGAATCCATATCAAGTTGTTGGTAATGACTTTGTTTGGGGAGAAGCTAAAGGTTGTACTTATACAAAGGATTCTATAGTTATTCAAGGTGATAATGATGAATATTCTTCAGATGTTTTACCAAATAATTCTTCTATAATTCAGGTTGGGTTTACTACTTTTTCTCAACAAGATGAGTATTATAAGAGAATTGAGGATGCTGTTTCTTCAGCTTATAATGCAAGGAATTCAGGTTATGTTCTTGGTGCAGGATTTACTTATTCAGCATTGGTAGCTGGATGTGATTGTGAACCAGTTAAGGTATCAATGAATTATTTATATAAGTTATTGTTTGGTTTAAGTGGGTATAGTTTACTTACTGAGTTTGTAGATTATATTGAGAAGAATGTTTTTGATTCTTATATGGTTGCTGAACAAGTAATATTTAATTCATTTACTGTAGTTTCTCAAGTTTTATCTACCAAATGTTTATTAGTTAATTATTAATTCATAATTAATATTAGAAGTTTTACTTCTAGAAGGAGGATACTGTATGAATAAAACAGTTGCAGAGATCTTAGAAGAATTAAAAGAAACAGGAAGATCTCAAGTTAATGGATTTGGTGTATTCACTACTAAAGTTAGAAAGGGTAGAGAAGGAGTAAGTAGTTTTAATGGTAAGCCATTTAAAACTGAAGATAAAATAGTTATTTCTTTTAAACCATCTAAATCTTTAGATACAACAAGTTTTAAAGTTAATTAGTGTTGTTAGAGTCTATTAGATTTCATAAGGTTTAATAGACTTTATTTTTGGAAAGGAGGAATGTTTATGGCGATTACTAGAAAGAAAGTTGAGAAATGTTCTACAGATGATTTTTTAACTTATTTAGAGAAAGAATGTGATGCATACTTTGAACCTGAAAAGTATAAGACAGGTATTTTACCTTTAGATGAAGTTCTTGGAGGATATCTTGAGTCTGGTAGTCTTATTGAATTATCATCAGAATCTGGAGTAGGTAAGTCAACTCTACTTTTGAATCTTGCTAAGAATTTTGCAGATTTAGGTTTGGGTACTTTGTATATAGATTCTGAAGGATCAGTTAAAGATTCAATGATTGAAGGTTTACAATTGTCACCTTATCTTTCTACTAAAGATCATAAGGATAATTTATTTACTTTAGTTAGAATTTCTGGGTATACAGCAGTAGAAGAACTTATTACTAAAGCTTTACAGACTAATAAGTTTAAGCTAATTGTAATTGATTCTCTTACTGCACTTGTAGGTGATGTTTATCTTGATGAGAAAGAAGATAGAAAGGCAACTGAAAATAGAGTTGGTTTTGATGCTTTAATGTCATCAAGACTTCTTAAGAAGTTAAATGCATTGAAAACTAAATATAACTGTATCTTTTTCTGTATTAGTCAAACAAGAGTTGATTTAAGTAATACCTTTATTACTTCATTTAAATCTACTGGAGGTCAAGCTGTTAAGTTTTTCCCAGATGTTAGACTATTTATGAAACGTAAGAAGAAGATTCTTGATAAGGCAGTTTTAGTTACTGGGGATTCTGAGAATGCAACTATAGGTGCTGAGACTACTATTGAGGCAACTAAGTCTCGTCAAGGTCAAGGTTTTATTGCTTATCCTATGACTATCTATTTTGGTAAGGGTGTTTCTAATCTTGCAGCCTATGAGGTATTATTACCTTTATTAGTTAATAGTAAAGGTGAACCAGTGTATGTAAAGAAGTCTAGTGTTACTCATGAATTACATTTAGATTCTGGAGATTATACTACTTCTGCAGGTAGAAATGGTTTACTTACTTTAATTAATAATAATTGGGATGAAATTGATAAGTTATGTAATGATTATGTAACTGACTATTTCTTAGGTAAACATGAAGCTATGGTTAATGCAGATTATGATGAACGTGATGATCTTACTTATGAAGAGAATAAATTGGTGGATTATACAGCTGATGATACTGAAGACTTAGATTCAGCTGGATAGAGAGTCACATATTTGGTAAATTTCTTTTAAGTTTTCTTTCTTGATTATTCTATTGATTAATCAAGAAAGTGGCTTAGAATTGATTTAAATGGGTTAATTGAAGGAGGTTTTGTTATGATAGAAATAGTTAATCCTAAACATCCAGATAAACTTGCAGATCGAGTTGCTGGAGCTATTGTTGATTTAGCTTATACTAAGCAAGAAAATCCTAAAGTAGCAGTTGAAGTACTTTTAGGTCATGGTAATGCACACATTATCATTGAATCTTCTGTAGTTTTTATGGAAGAAGAAATTCAACCAATTATTGATAGAATTGTTGGAGAAGGAGTATTACTTGATTTACAAGTTGTACCACAAGATCCTCATCTAGCGGATAATCAAAAAGATGAAATAAGATGTGGAGATAATGGAATCTTTACAGGTAAGAATCTTACAGGTGAAGAGATGATGCTTCAACGTATTGCTGAAGAGATTTATGTTAAGTTTCCAAGTGATGGTAAGTATATTCTTGATGAAACTAATGGTAAGTTGATTGTTTGTCAAAGTAATGCAACTAATGATGAACTTGGTGATCTTTTAGCAACTACTGGTTATGGTTTAACTCTTAATCCACTTGGTGAATGGACAGGTGGAACTGATGTAGATACAGGAGCTACTAATCGTAAGTTAGGTTCTGATATGGGACATTCAGTTTCTGGTGGTGGACTTCATGGTAAGGACATTTCTAAAGCTGATGTTTCTGTTAATATTTATGCATGGCTTAAAGCTCAAGCTGAACATAAAGATGTAGACCTTTGCTGTGCTATTGGAGATAATTTTATTGATGGTAGACCTTATTCTGAAATAGTAGATATTGCTAAGAGATATATTGATAGAATTGGTGGTTTTGAAAAGTTTGCAGAATGGGGATTATCAAAAGTTCCTGAATCTGAAGTATTATTAGAAGCTATCTTAAGTGAGATGAAATAATGAAACTTTTCACTAGAATTGTTGTTGCTACTGATGAGGAGTTTCAACAAGCTAAAGATTTGTTTCCTAATTATAAAATAATTAAAACTGGTGTAGGAGCTCTTAATGTTTATAATAAACTACGAAGAGTTCCTCGTTGGTTTCATATTATTAATTGGGGATTTGCAGGAAGTAATTCTTTACCTAAGGGGTACACTTATCAAGTAAGTAAGAGTTCTTTATATCATCCTCATGTTACTTATGATGAACCTACTTTTTCTTTGATTGTTTCAGATAAGTATGCAGATGGTGTTCCTTGTTATACTTCATGTGACTTTGTTACTCAAACTGATATAGCTGAACCATGTGTCTTTGATATGGAATTAGCTTATATTTTGGGTATGGGTTTCAAGAAGGTTTCTAGTATTAAGGTTATTTCAGATAATTTAAATCTACATCAGTATGAAGATACTGTTAAAGGAAAAAGAACTAAGAAGGAGAAGTGATATTATGTTAACACTTGAACATAGACCTCAATCTTTTAGGGATATGGCAGGTCAGGGTTTAATTAAGAAGTCTTTACTTCATATTTGTAAAGATCCTTATAATAGTCCACATACCATTTTACTTGAAGGTTCTTTTGGTTCAGGTAAGACAACTTCTGCAAGGATTCTTGCTAGGGCTCTTAATTGTCCTAATCAGTTACCTAATGGTGATGCGTGTCTTAAACCTGATTGTCCTGTTTGTGGTAGAGATATTCAAGATACTATGTTTTATACTGAATATGACTCTACTATTGTAGGTAATGTTAATGATATAAGAGAGCTTAGAAATACATTCTATTTTGGTTATGACAAAGGATTTAAGGTTATTTGTTTAGATGAAGTTGCTTTGTGTTCTAAACAATCTCAAGCTGCATTACTTAAGGTTTTAGAGGAACCTCAACCTAATGTTTTCTTTGTTTTATGTACTACTGATCCAGATAAGCTTTTACCTACTATTGTTTCTAGAAGTTTGGAGTTAAAGATTAGAACTTTGTCTAGAGAAATGATGTTACCTTATTTACAACATATTGTTGAACTTAATAGGGATAAAATTACTTTTTCAGATGAGGAACTTAATTATAATCTTGAACTTATTTGTGAGCGTTCTAGAGGACATATGAGAAATGCTTTAATGCTTTTAGATAGTATGTTTCTTCTTAAGGAGGATTTTAAGGATTCTGTTAGATCTGCAAAGTCAATTTATATTGAGTTATTTACTAAAGCTATTAATTATAAAACTTTAATTACTAAGTTTGATAAAGATAAAATTGATCAGAATTTAGAAGGTGTTTTGAAAAGTTTAACTGCTTTTATGGTAGCAGATTTAAAAGCAGATTATGAATCTTTTGTTTTAGATTTAATTAAAAATACTTTTACTTCAACTCCTTCTGCAGAATTCTCTGATTTGTTGGTTAAACATAAATATACTTTTGATTTAATTGATATTTTTAATGATCAAGGTATTTACAAGTTATTTGCTAATGATAATCAATTTCAGATAGCAATGCTTGTTTTGGTGAATAAATTAAAAGCACTTTCTTAATTTCTATGTTATAGTAATAATAGAGGTGTGTTAATTGAAGAATATAGATCAAGGAAGTTCATTTGTTATTTTTGATTCTGCAATTAAGAGAGTTATCTATAAGTTTAGAGATATGAATTGTTATGAGGATTTATATCAGGAGTGTTATATGAAGATTTTAGATGTTCTACAGAATAATACTTATGATCCAGTCTTTAATCTTTATGGGTATGCCTATTCTATTGCTCGTAATGCTGTTTCTAGTTATTTGTATCATGATAAGAAACTTGTTGCAGTAGATGATGAAGTAATTATTCAACAATCTGATACTTCAATTGACCTTAACTTTAATTTGTATTTAGACGATATTGTTACTGAAGTTTATAATCAGTATAAAAATGTCTTAGGTACTAAGGACAAGAACTATATTAGAAATTTACTAAGTGTAGATGTTAATTCTTTACTTGATAGTGTGTTGAAAGGAGAGTTAATATGGAAGCTGGACAATTATCACAAGCAAAAGAATTAAACTATGATGATTTAATTCTTTTATTGAAAATGTTACCTGTGTATAAAGATAAGTTAGTTCTTTTATTAGACTTCTTTAAATCTGAGGATGACTTTGTCAAATTTTTAGATCTTTTTGCAGGTACAACTTTAACTGTGCCAAGTAGACAAAAAGTTTTTCATATACTTTATAATATTGAAGTGTATAGATATTACATGAAGCATTCTGACAGTGCTACTGTGGTAGCTGATACTGTCAGATATTTTCATATTACTCAACAACGTTTGAGTGCTATTTTATTAAGAGTGGGTGAGGCGGATGAAAGAAAACTCTTTGAAGACGAAGGAGAAGAAGGTCAGAAAGCGTAAGTCCACCGTTAAAGCTAAACCTAAGACGAAGGTTTTAGATAGTCAGACTAAGAAACTTTTAGAAGAAATTTCTACTATTTCTACTCAAACTAGAGCAGTTTTATTGAGACCTATAGTTCCTATAGAGGAGTGGGTTAATTCTGATTATTATATAGGGGATTTATGTTATACTTTGTATCCTAAGTACAAAGAACATTTGATTTCTATTTTTGATGAAGATAGAGATGAAGAAGATTATATAGATGAAATTATTATGTTAGCGAGTTTAGGTTCAGGTAAAACCAGTTGTGCTAATGTAATTTTGTTGCGTAAGTTATATGAATTATCTTGTTATTCAGATATTAGACCTTTGTACAATTTAATGACTTCTAAGAAGTTACTTATGGTTTATTTTTCTATTACTAGGGAAGTTGCTGAGAATACAGGTTATGCACAGTTAAGAAATATGTTACTTTCAATTCCTTATTTTAGAGACTATTTCTTACCTAATACTAAAAGATCTTATGATATAGATTGGCCTGAAAGGAATATGGCTATTACTTCAGGTTCACAATCTAAACAAGTTATTGGTACTGATGTTATTTTGTCTGTTGTTGATGAAGGTGACTTCTATGGTGTTACTAATAGTTCTGTTGATGGTCAAGCTTTGTCTAGAGCTCAATCTCTTTATGTTTCTATTAGAAACAGAGCTAAGTCTAGATTTATGGTAAATGGTATTAATCACTCTTTGAATATAGTTTTATCTTCACCTACTTATGAATCAGGTTTTGTTTCACAACTAATTAAGAGAAATGAGTCTAATCCACATTGTTATATTATTAAAGAGACTCTTTGGACAGTTAAGCCTAAAGGAACTTATTCTGATAAACATTTTTTAGTTTTTAAAGGATCTAATATTCTTGATCCTCAAATTGTTGAAGATGTAAGATTCTTTAATGACTATTTGGTTACTAAGTATATGCAACCTATGACTTTTAAATCTAAGGATCCTACTGTTGCGTATAAAGAGTTAGATAAGTCTTTTCAAGAAGATTTTGTTGAAGTACCAATTGATTTCTTAGGTGAGTTTCAAACTAATCTTATTCAAGCCTTACAGGATATTGCATCGGTTGTTGTTGCGCCTCAAGGTAGATTATTTACTTCTGATAAGTATTATCAGAAGGCTGCGACTTTAGGTAGTGTTTTTATTCAAGATGATATTACAATTTCTACTAATGTTGTTGATGTTAGAACTATTCAATCTTATTTTAGTGAAGGTTATAAACCTCAACATCCAGAACTTCCAAGATATTTACATTTTGACCAGTCTATTACTACTGATGAAGCTGGTGTGGCATGTAGTTATGTTCAGGTGGTTCCTAGAGAGGATGGTACTTTAGATAAGTATGTTACTGTAGAATGGATGATGAGAATTCTTCCACCTAAGAAGCCAGAACAGATTGATTTAAAGAAGTTAAGAAGTATTTGTTATTATTTAAGAGATACTTTACATCTTACTATTGGTAAGGTTACTTTTGACTCTTATGCTTCTGAGGAAGCTGTTCAGGATTTAAAGATACATAATTTTAATGTAGATAGATTGTCTTTAGATAGAGATGATAAAGCTTATACTGATTTAACTCAACTTTATTTCTCTGAAAGAATTAAACATCCAAATGTTAGAAGATATAAGGAAGAATTATTTAATTTGATTTGGTATAGAGATAAACATAAGGTAGATCACCCTGCACAGTTTACTGATGGTTCTGTTGGTGATAAAGGTCTTACTGATGCTGTTTGTGGTTCAGTTCATAATGCTTTGGTTGATGCAGATGCGATTTATTCATCAATGAGAACTAAAGATACTCAAAGTTTCATTAATTTACTGTAGTTTTCATAATTATAATTGGAGGGGATTATATGGACACATCAATATTTTTAGGTATCATTTTTGGAGTATGTTTATCGTTGTTAATACTTTTTGCTGTGAGAGATATTTTATTTAAACATTATATGGGTATAATTATGAATTCAGTTCAAGTTCAATCTGTGATGAATCCAGATAAATTAGTTTCTATTATAACATCTTATGTAGGAGTTTTACAAGCTACTTCAGATTTGTTTTCTGATGTACTTTCTGAAAATGTTTTGAAGGAAGATGATAAAAAGATTTTATCTTATACACGGGATTCAGTTAATAAACACATAAAGATGTTGAATTCTATGGTTACTGATTTAGGAGGAGTTTCTTCTAATGAGCGCAACTAGTTTAATTGGACAACAAGTTATTGGTTGGAAGAGTGTTAATAACAAGTGGGTTTTAGATGATGATGTCATCAGTATTCTTAAGATTATGTATCCTGATTTTAGATTAGTTAAAGGAGTTTTTGATATTTATCCAGAGGATTCTTTTATCTATATAGGAGATATTAAATGGATTAACTCTGTAAAGGATAAATCTAATCCACATATTATTGTTGCTACTTCTGGGATTGATTTACTTGATAGACAAACTTTATTAGAATGTGTTTTTGATTATATAGGTAAACCAATTCCTAAGTATTTCGAAGAACGTGAGTTATTGAAACTTTGGGATGATAAAACTTTTTATTATAATTTGAAGTTTATTCTTCTTTTAGGTATAGTTCCAGATAAGGAGTTATCTAATAATTCATTATTTCTTGAGATAATTAATAATCTTTCTAATTTAGTTAAGTTGATTCCTAGGTTTTTTGAACTTTTGGATTCGACTGGAGATGTAGGATATCTTGAGTCTAATTTTATTACTTTTATTAATAATTCTAAAGATATTAATATTACTAATTCTAATAATAGTAAAGTATATTCTACTAGGTTGAGTTTTATGAATTCTCATGGAGGTAATATTAATTATGCTGTGTATAGGTTGTTAGATTCTAATGTAGATTCTGGCACACTTAGACTTTTGAATTTTATTTTTGATCTTACGAGAGGAGTGAGGAAGTCATGAAATATAAAACTAAGAAAGCTTTTGTTAAGTATTTTAATACTTTAACTTGGTATTGTATTAATTGGGATTTTAATAATAAGAGACCTGTGTATATAAATATTCTTGCTTATATTGATGCAGAAGAATTATTTAAGAGACTTACTTATTCAGGTAGTAAGCCTAATACATTTAATTGTATTTCTTCTGCAGATGATTTTTATAACTTTTGTAGGAGTTACTTAACTTATAGATTCTCAGGGGATGCTAATTTTGAAATGTCTTTAGGAAATTTGAATTTAAAGGTAACTGATGAATGTTATAAGTTAAGTGTATATGATCAGATAGAGCCTAATTTAAATCACATTATTAATTATTTGATTACATCTCTTGATTTGTATTTCCCTTTATTAGATGTAACTTCACGTAGAAGTGAACGTTCAGGTATTGATTATGTTTAGTAGAATTAAAGGGATACTAAATTCAAATGAAGTTAAAGTTTTAGATACTGTTAAGGATATGTATATAGGAAATGGTTCAACTATTTTATTTCCGAAATATGTAGACTTTTTAAGTGATGCTAAACTTATTCATTCAGTATTAGAATTTATTTATTATGATAAGTTGAAAAGATATAAGGTGTATATCATAGATAAAAGGTTTAATTCTAGGTGAATTTTTCATAATTAACAAAGACATAGTAAATAATATGTCTTTTATTTTAGGAGGTTTTTATGAAGAGTGAAGAATTTTTTATTAAAGCTAAGGATTTAGTTAAGGGGTATGCTTTAGAACATTTAGATAAATCAGATACTGTTTCAGAAGTTCTTGAAGCTTATATTGTTTGGTTTAATTATACTTTAGGAAATATGAAGGCATTAGTTAGTACAACTTTGTTAGATGGAATGTATTATGAAGTTACTTATAATTCAGATAAGAAAGAACTTTATTTGGATGTATATAAGAAATTTGAAAATAAGTGTTATTCTCTTAATGAACCAGTTCAAACAACTATTTTTGATTTTATAGAGGATTCTAATGTCTAGTGTTGTTGATGCTAAGAAGTATTTGGCACAAGAATTAACTGTAGATAAATTACTTACTAATCGTATTACTTTGGTTATTGGGTATGCAGCTAAATTAGTTAAGCAGATGATGAGAGGTTCTTATTATACAATCACTAATGTTGAAGAGACTCGAGAATTTGTTGCGAAATTTAGTGTTCCTTTGGATAAGTTAGTTGTTGTTGAGGATTTATCTCGTATAGGTATTAAAGGTCAGGCGGCTCTACTTAAGTTTCTTGAAGAGTCTTATTGTCCTATATTGCTACTTGCAAGTGAAGATTGTATTTTGGATACTATTATTTCTAGATGTAAAGTTATTATTAAGGTACCAGTGGATAATAGTTATAAGAGTGAGTCTTTAGGTGATTTTATTAAGAATCGTGAGTCAGATTTTGATTTTTCAAATATACACGTACTTGAAGAAGAGTCGATGAAGTATTGTCCAGAATATTTCTATCTTTGCAAGAATCTTTTGGAAACTAAAGGTGCAAGTTCATTTAATAGATATATTAAACTTTTGTAGGGGGAATTAGAATGATTTTGGGGAAGAAGGATAAGAATTTTGTTGAAGGATTAAAACAGAATATTCTTGATTTAACTAACGATATAGGTTTCTTAAGAAATGTTAATAGTTCAGTTATTAAGAATTTTGTTAAAACTTATAATGATTATTTAAGTGTTGCTTCTGTGGATAATTTACTTAATTTATCAGGATTAACTATTAAGGAGTTATCTAATATTTCAGGAGTTAATTTAGAAGAGTTTGTTGATTCAGATGAACCAATGACTCCTGAATTGTATAATACAATTTTGAGAGCCTTGTTTAAGTTTTTTCTAGAGAATACTGGAGGTTAGTTTCATGAAGAAGTTACATGATTTAAAAATGATGTGTGATGCTATGGGTTTAAATCCTAAGCCTACTAAACATAGACTCAATCCAGATAGGTATGAACTTTCAGTTAATGATTGTGTTAAAGCAATTCAAGAACATTATATTAATCTTTGGAAGTCAGAGGGTAGATATTCTAAGGGTGTTGACTTTATGGTTAAACATAAAACTCCTATGTTGGCTACTTTGTTATCTTCACAATCTGAAGCTCTTCAGAAGGAAGTTTGGTCAGAGTATTCAGATAAATGGATTTTTGAACGTAAATATAATGGAGTTAGATTAATTTTATTTTATGATGAGGATACTCAAAAATTAGAGATTTTTACTAGAGGTTTAGATGAATCTACTATGTTACCTATAAGTTATACAAAGGCATTTAATGTAATGTTACTTAATTCAATCAAGTCTATTAATTTACATAGTTTTGTTTTAGATACTGAGTTGGTTTTTAAGAATGACACTATTAATGAAGATATTAATACTTTCTTTGAAGATACTATAGTTAATAAAGAAGTTTTCTCACCAGATGATGTTAAGTTTATTTTATTAGATTGTTTAGTTTCTGGTGGAGAGGATATTACTAATTTGTCATATCGTACTAGAAAGAACTTATTTAATTATTTCTTTGATTTGAATTTGTGTTATACTTTTGAACCAGTTGAAACTATTTCTTCTATTGAATCTAAAGAAGAGTTTTATTATAAGATAGTTGATTCTGGGGGTGAAGGTGTAGTTGTTAAGGATTTAAATTCTAAGTATGAATTTAAGCGTTCTACTAGTTGGTTGAAGATTAAGCCTGTTTCTGTTGGTACAGTTAATCTTAATGATACTTTAGATGCCTATGTGTCTGGTTTCCTTGTTGGTGATAACAATATGATTTCTACTTTACTTTTTAGTATAGGGGTTGATAATCAGGGAACTATTGAATATGATAAGTTGTTTTGTAAGTTAGGTGTTTCTAGAGAGTTATCTATTAAATTAACTAGATATGCTGTTGATGGAAGCATAATACTTAATGAAGGTTTTTATCATCATGTAGCTGAGTTTGTATGTGATGGTTTAAATACTAATTTAGAAATGATACATCCTAGATTGATAGTTTGGAGATTAGACAAATCTTTTGATAAGTGTGTCTATGATTTAACTTACTTATCTAGTATGAAGTGTGGTGATTAATTTATGGAAAATACTGTTTTAGTTTGGTTTGTGGGGGTTTTTTCTCAAGTAGACTTGTACAGTACTGATATTGTGAATGCAACTCTAAATGAGGGTTTAATTCGTGAAATTTGTGGTAAGTATTCCACTGTGTATTGTATAATAAGTATTAAGGATAAGGAGGAGCAATTTAAGTTTGAACAACTTATTGCATCTAATGAAGATTTACTTAAATGTAAGTTCATCTTTATTCCTTATGTAAATTTCAGTCAGGTTCTTACTGATTGTCCTACTTTAGGTACTGTTTCTACTTTTATAGATTCCAATTCTTCTAGACTTTGGAATATGAGAAAGATTTATCCTAAAGTAGAATGTTTACATTTATCTAAGTTTGTTAATTAGGAGGTATGTTATGGAAGATATTACTAGACATAATGTTAAGTTAGATTCTTTAGGTAGAGTTTGTATACCAAAGAGTTTCTTAAGAGGTTTGGGTTGGGAAGAAGATTCCAATGTTTCGTTGGCTATTGTGGATGGTAAGGTTATTGTTTCTAAGGATAATGTTCTTACTAATTGTCCTAAGTGTAATACTGAGGTACATATTAAAGACAATTTCTGTAGTTATTGTGGAGAGAAATTACATGAGTAATTGCTATGTAGGTTTTGATCCTTCTTTCACTGCTTTTGGTATTTCTGTTATTGATGAAGGTTATAAGAATATAGTTTTTAATCAGTTTTCTACTGTAATTGATAAACATAGTACTTTAAGTAAGTTTAATGCAATTGATTCATTGTGTTCTCAAGTAGATTCTTTTCTTTATGATTTTTATGCTAGTTCAGGTTTTCATATGTATTATGGAGAAGAAGTTACTACAGTATATACAGGTTATTTTGCTTTAGAGTTATATGCTTTGGATTTTCATTTATATAGTTATCTTGATAGTGTAGATTATGATAATCTTGATTTATATTCACCTAGTACTATTACTAAGGTTACAGGACATAAGTCATCTGCTAAGGAGAAGACTATCTTTTTAATTGAAGATCAGATTTTACCTTTGTTTGTTGAACATGGTTATTGTGTTAGTAAAATGGAGGAAGCTGATACTAAGGAAGTTAAGGTTGGTAATCGTTGGCAGAGACGAAGAACTATTACTGATGGTGAGGCGGATTCTTTCATTTATGCTTTACATCAGTTTTATAAGTTTTCTGATGATGGAGAACTTAAATCTAAGTTAATTGACTTACTTCCTAGACTTGAAGAGGCTAAGGAGTTAAGTTGATAATTATGTTATTTTATGGTATAATATTCATATATTGAGTGGGGGAGGATTTAATATGAGAGAAGAAGATTTACAAAAGTTAAATGACTTGGTTTCTAATGATAGTTTAGTTGAGATAGAAACTAATATTACCAATATTGTGGAGGACATTCAACCTCCAGTTATTAGTGAGGAGCCTTTATTCTTTGTTGAATCTACAACAGATGAGAGAGGTAAAACTATTTCTATTACTGATGAGTATGAGAAAGAACTTTATAATGATTTAATTGCTTTGGCGGAATTACAAGCTAAGGTAGATGAAAAGAAGTCCTATATTAAATCTTTTATTGAAGATAATAAATGGGGAAGTTTTAAAACTAATTTATTAAAGATTACATATACTTCTGCTACTACAACTACATCAATTGATACTAAAGCATTTAAAGCTGATTTACCTGAATTAGCTGCTAAGTATAGTAAAACTTCTGCTAGATCAAGTTCAATTAAAATTGAACCTGTTGCAAAGAAAACTAAGTAGTTTTAAGGAAGTTACACTTGTTTTATTAGGTGTAACTTTTCTTATTTAATAGTGAGGTGTTACTTTATGAATTTATTTAAAACAATTAAATTTAATCTTAAAGAAGGTACTCTTTGGGGTGAAGATTCTGAGTATGATGAAAAGTATGGAAAACTTATGCATGACTATGTAGAGGAATTAATTAAAAATTTCAAGGATTTTGGATGGAGCTATGATGATAGTAGTGCTAAGTATGGACATTATCGTTTCTCTAAAGATGGAGTTGATGTAGAATATTGTGATAACTTTGATAAGTTAGGAACTGCATCAATTGATTCAGATTTCTTTGTAGGTAAGGTTATACCTAGTTCTATTGATAAAGTTAATGGAGGTGGGCTTTCTAATGAGAGTTACATTATGTTGGATTTTAAATGGAGTTATCCAAGTGCGTACTCTTTAGCTTCTTTTGTTAATACTTTGGTTGATAATAATTTACATGAATCCTCACTTTGCGAGGCAGATGATTCTAGTACTACCTTTGAAATTAATACAGAAGTTTTACCTGTGTTAGATGTTGGTACTTATGGAAGAGAAGATTACATTTGGAGTGATTATATTAATCAAGATGTTCCAGAAGAGGAACAACCTACTATGGAGGATTTAGATAAAGTTGTTATTCAATTTGGAGTTCCTATTGTAGAGAATTATATTAAAAAAGTTTTTCCTAGTGCTAAGGTAAGTAATCCTTCAGTTTATCATCCTAAGTATTATAATTATTCAACTGATGAACTAGATTTTACTGTTTCTGTGAGTCCTTCTGAGTTTAAAGATGTTCTTGAAAGAACTGTTAAAGAAGAAGGTTTTAAGGATTTCTTGAAGGATAAGTATAGTAGTCATAGTGGCTTTATTTCTTCTATGGCAGATGATTTAGATGAATTTTATCAAGAAGAAGTTTGGAGAAGATTTTGTCAAGTTGTTATGTATCAATTAAGGAATGAAGATTTTGATTCTACTACTGATGAATTCTGGGAAACTGTTGTAGGTAATTTTTAATTGGTGGTGATATTATGAATTTGTATGAATCTATTAAGAAACATGGTACTGATTTAAATGATTATACAGAAGAAGATTTTGAACGTAGTAGTGATAGATTTAGAGAATTAGAAAAAATAAAGATTAGATCTGGTGGTTTAGTAGGTAGTTGGTGTGGTTCTTCTTTAGGTGATGATGATTTTATGGAGTACAGTATTAAGGATAGATCAGGAAATGAAATTAATAGACTTAAGTTTAATGTAAATAATTTAGGTAAAATGTCAGATAAAGAATTTGAGAATTTAAAAATAAATATAGATAATGAACTTCGTGTAGCAATGGTGAATAAGGATACTGGTGTATCTAGAGTATGTCCTATGTGTGGTAAGGAACATATTATGTATGTAGATTCGGCTAAGTATAATAAGTATGTTTCTGATGGTGGTTTTATCCAGGATATTTTTCCAGATTTAAATCCTTTAGAAAGAGAATTTATTAAGACTGGTTATTGTGAGGATTGTCAGAATAAACTTTTTGATAATTCTTATACTAGTGATAAAATTCTTACTTTAGATGAAGCAAAGAAATTAGTTAATTAAGGTGGTTCTATTATGAATTTATTTGAAGCTATTAAAAATAATTTAAATGAAGCAGATACTACTGATTGGGAAAGTATTTATAAAGAGGTTTCTTCTTGTAGGACTGCAGATGATTTAGAGGAATTAATGCATGCTTATATGACAGGTACAGATTTTGGGAAGAATAGTGATATTGTTATGGAAATAGGTGATTCTTATTCTGTAGCTTCTGCTAAAAAGGATTTGAAATCTCTTGCTAAGGAAGAGATGTCTAAAACTGATGAGGATAGGGAACGTGAAGAACAAGAAGATCTTGATAGATTGAGGAAGGATTTACATGATGATATAAGGCGTGCTAAGTTAGGAATTAAGAAAGCTTTTAAAGATTTAGATTGTGATTTAGAATTTGTTAAAGCTTATCATTATGGTTTAGGTAATTTTGCTAATGTATCAAATATTAAAGACTTACCTGGTTTTTCTTTTGCTTATGGTTTGGCTACAGGTGAGGTATTTAAGATAAATAAAACTTTAGATTCTGAGACTTTTATAGGGCGTATGTCACCAGAAGAATTTAGAAGTAAAGTAGATTCTCTTATAGATAAGAATAAAAATTCTAGTGTTGATACAGTGCAACATGACTTAGCAACTATTGTAACTAAATTTTTAGATGAATTTACTAATGCAGGTGTTCCTATAGGAGTTACAGGGATGTCTAAAAATATTTTAACTATTAAGATTCCTAATAAGAAAGCATGTTGGTTTACTGTACTAGCCAATGTTCCAGGTAAAGCTGAAGGAGTGTTTGGTTTAAAATATAATTATTATGGTACTCGTCCAGAAGTAGATAGACTTGAAGAGTATAAAGATTTTACAGATGCAGTTACTAAAAAGTTTGCAAAATCTGGTCCTGTTGGTAAGGCAGATGCTTTATTTGATTTTTCTAGTATTTCCAAAATTTGTGAATTTACTTTTGATTATTTCAAGGATAATTTAAGTGCAGAATAATTTTTATGAGGATAAAGCATATAGTGATTTTAAAGGAGACGCAGATAAAGATAATGATGCTTATATGAAATATTTATATGATTTATATTTAAATCATGGTGATAAATATGCGGATCCAGAGAATTTAGATTAGGGAGGTCCTTGTATGAAGATACTCAAACATTTGTGGACAATTATGAGACATCGTTATTGGGTAAGACATTATTGTTTTCGTTTGGGTTTGATTCGACAAGGTCTTTTTCATGATTTATCTAAGTATAGTCCAGTTGAATTTTGGACAAGTGTAAAGTATTATCAAGGTGGTTCTAGTCCTATTGATGCTGAAGTTAAGGAGAAAGGTTTTTCGTATGTTTGGCAACATCATAAAGGACATAATCCACATCATTGGGAGTATTGGATAACTAATTTATCTAGTTATCAGAATACACCGATTAGGATACCTTATAATTATGTGTTAGAAATGCTTTGTGATTGGATTGCTTCAGGTAAAGTTTATATGAAGAATTCAGGTAAGGTTTGGACACAATCTGCACCATATGATTTTTATTGGAATGTTAAAATGAAAAGTGGAGATATAATTTTACATAAAGATACTAAGTTCCTTGTAGAATTTTTCTTATTAGTAATTAAGTCTATGGGTGTAAATTATTTTATTTATATAGCCAAACTTAAGAAGTGTTCTATAATTAGAGAATATATTAATTTCAGTTCTTGATACTAATTTATTTTTATTTGTTGATTTATTGAGAGCTGTTGAAGCTCTCTTTATGTTAGGAGGTTTTCTATGTGGAATAATATAGATGAATTATTTGAAGATGCTTTTTCTGAGAAGGTTGTTGAACACAATTTTATGACAGATAGTGATGCTAAGGTTCTTTATTTTAATCTTATAAAAGAATATAAAACTCTAAAACAAGAGTATAGGAAACTTAGTAAGGATTATAAGCGTTTGTCTAATGATTATGATGAATTATCTAAAAAATATATTGTAGCAACTGAATCTGCGGATTTAGTTCCAGGTTATATACATAGAAAACTATTATCAAGTTATAATTCTTTGAATAAAGAGTATCATAAGATACTAGATGCAAATGTTGCTTTATCTGATGAGTTAACTTACATTAAATCTCTAGATGAAGAGCAAAATACTGAGTATGATTCATAATATTAATTGGAGGTTTTATTATGGCAACTAATTATGGTTTACCTTATTTAGGTTCTAAGAGTTCTATTTCTGAGTGGGTGGTTGATCACTTTCCTGAGGCAGATAATTATTATGAACTCTTTGCAGGTGGGTGCGCAGCAACTCATGTTGCAATTTTATCTAATAAGTTTAAACATTATTATGTAAATGATTGGGAAAATACTGTGCAGACTTTTATTGATGCAGTTAATGGTAAATATGAAACTGAGGATAGATGGATTTCTAGAGAAGACTATAATCGTCTTAAGGAAGATGATCTTTATGTTAGATATGTATGGTCATTTAGTTCTACAGGTAAGTCTTATATGTATGGTACTAAAGTAGAACAATTTAAGAGAGCATTACACTATCTACTTTTCTTTAAAGATAATCAACCTTTTAAGGATTTAGGTATTGATGTACCAGTTCCTGAGTGGGATTCTTTAGAGGAACGTTATACTTCATGGAGGAATTATTATAATAATTATCCTAGTGCTTTTGCTGAGTTTGAGAAGTCATGTTCTGAAGATATTGTAGATAGATTTGATGTTCTTGAGAGTATGAATGGTTTACTTAGATTTCGTTCAATGCATGATCTTCAACCATATTTTAAGCCAGAGGAATTTCATATCTTTAAAGGTGATTATAGAGATGTTCCTATTACAACTGAGGATAATTTTATTTATTTAGATCCACCTTATGAGAATACTGCAGGTTATGTTTCAGGTGATTTCGATCATAGAGCATTTTATAATTATATTATTGATGAGTTGGTGCCTAAGTCTAAGTTAGTTATGATTAGTGAGTATCAATGTTCTGATGATAGATTTGTTTGTATAGCTAGAATTAAGAAGAGAAAGAATTTAGGTATTTCTAATTCTTCACGTTCTTATGAAGATCAGTTCACTACTGAGTGTTTATTCATTCCTAAAGCTCAAGTTGATTGGTACAAGACTAATTGTATTGTAGATTGGAGTGGGGATTTATAATTTGAATAAGAATTTAGTTTATTATATAGTTAATCATTTTATTGATATGAGAGCATTACTTTCTTCTTTACATATTGATGTTAAGCCTAATTTAGTTATGTTTTGTCCTTTTCATGATAATCAGAACACTCCTGCTGCACATTTGTATCAAGAGAAGGATGGTTCTTATACTATTTATTGTTTCAGTGAAAATAGAGTTTTTACTAATGTAGATTTGTATAAGAATTATTTACCAGATGTTAATTTAGAAGATTTAGCTTCTTTACTATATTCTAATTTATCTAAGGAACTTCAAGATAGTTTAATGAATAATCTACAGGTTACTTCTGTAGTTAATTCTATTTCTTATGTGGATATGTTAGAGAAGTTTAAATTTAGTAAGATAACTTTTCCTGAATTACTAACTTCAATTAATAAAGCAATTCCTTTTGATGATACTTCATTATTGTTAAGTAATCTTTATACTAAGGGAGTTAAGGTTGAGGATAAAAGTAATAAGTATTTGAGTTTTATTAATCAGTCTGATTATAAGTTTCTTAGTGCTTTTGAGGTTTTAAATAATGTATCTTTATATCCAGATTATTTAGTTTCTTATATTCGATCTCATGGTGATTGTGTTATGATACCTAATATTATTAAGAATCGAATTTATTCTATTTCTTTGAGGAATATTCAGGGGCAGAAACAGTTTCTTAAGATGGGGAATGTTTCTGAGGTTATGTACAACTTAGGTAATTTACCAGATGATTTTAGGTTTGGTGATACTATTCTTTTAGTGGAAGGTAATTTAGATTGTGATTTCATTAAGCAATTTTATCCTAATACTTTAGCTTTATTAACTGATGTAGTTTCTAATAATCAGTTAACTATTCTTAAGCACTTAACTTCTAAAGTTATATTAGCTTTAGATAATGATGAGGCAGGTAAGAAAGGATATTTTATTTCTAAGAAGAAATTAGAAGCTGAGGGGATTTCTGTAGTGAAGTTTTCTCATAATAATAAGTTGAAAGACTTTGGTGACCTGTTGGATTTGAAATTGAAAGACCAGAATGAATATGAATTTATTCTAGCATATTATAAATCTCAGTTATCTTCCTTATAATTCTTTCATAAGTTGCTCAATTTCGTTGATTTTCTCTTTAGGTGGGTATTTCTACTTAAAGTTAGTTATTCTTGTTATATGGGCTTATTTAGTGGAGGTGATTTGGTGCAGGAAGTTTGGAAGGATATAGAAGGTTATGAAGGATTATACCAAGTTAGTAATTTAGGTAGAATTAAGTCCCTTTGTAGAGAAGGATGTTTCTTAGGTGTATTTTATAATAGGAAAGGTTATGCTCGATGTCGTCTATATAAAGATGGTAAAGGACGTAATTTTCGTGTTCATAGATTAGTAGCTATGACTTTTATTCCAAATCCAGATAATAAACCTGAGGTAAATCATATTGATGGAAATAAGAGAAATAATTGTGTAACTAATTTGGAGTGGGTTACTTCAAGTGAAAATCATGTTCATGCGTATGTTACTGGTTTGCGTAAGAGAAGAGGTAATGGTGTTTTACAATATGATTTGGAAGGTAATTTTATAGCAGAATTTCCAGGAATTACTGAGGCTGCACGTGTGATTGGGAAACCTTCTTTAAGATCAAGTATAGGTAAATGTTGTAATGGGGATAGAATAACAACAGGGAATTTTATTTGGAGGTTTAAAGATAGAGAAATCTTAAAACATATAGATGTGGATTTAGAACCTAGTTTTATGCATCCAGTTTTACAATATGATTTAGAGGGTAATTTTTTAGCAGAATTTCCAAGTATTACTAATGCAGCTGTTTCTTTAGGTAAACCTAGTGTTAGAGCAAGTATTACTAAGTGTTGTTTAGGTAAGAATAAAACTTCCTTGGGGTATGTATGGAAATATAAAGATTGATTTTGTTGGAGGTGAATTTCTTGGATGATTTAGTTACTCTTTTGCAAGAGTATAAAGGTAAGCCTGTTATCCTTGTTGACCTCATGAATTTGTTGTTTAGGAATTTGTTTGCTTTTGATAAGTTAAGGAATTCTGATGGTGAGCAGACTGGAGGTTATTATGGTTTAACTAAGTTTTTAATGACCTTATCTACTAGTATGTTTTATAAAGATAGTTTAATTCTTTTAATTGATGATGGTGTTCCAGTTGATAGAAATAGACAATCTTCTGAATATAAATCTAATCGTAAGCATTCAGTTTCTTTTGGAAATAAAAGTTATATAGTTGATTGTCTTATTCAGAATCTTCCTAATGTTTATAGAGTTTATAATTCACTTGTTGAAGCAGATGATCTTATGTTTTCTATTTCTAGAATTAAGCAGTTTGATAATAGATTCATTATTTATACACTTGATAAAGATTTGTTTCAGGCGATAGATAAGACTACCTTTATTAGTAGTCATTATACTGATGGGCATTTTGTTTTACTTGATGATGCATCTGACTATTATAAGAAACATTTTAGAGACTTGGAACCTTATCAGATTCCTTATTTCCGAGCCTGTATTGGAGATAAGTCAGATAATCTTCCACCAATTGAACCAAGATTTTCTAAGAAGGTAGCACATTACTTTGCTAAGAACTGTGTTCATTCTGATCAGATAGTTAAGCCTAAGTCATCAGGTTTTACAGGTAAGCAGTTAGAACAGTTGCTTTTTATCTATAAAAGTGATATATTCATGTCTAATCTTTTACTTATGCGTTTAGAGTTTGTTGATATTATTCCGATTGAGAAAAAGAATAAAACTCCATTTGAAGTTAAAACTGTTGTAGAACATTTAGAACTTAAGGAATTTATAGAATTTTTAAAGGTGGTGGTTTAGTGGTTGATTATAGTTTAAATAAGAATATTCCTCTAACATCAGTACAGAATGAAATTGTAGAGTTTATGTTAACTCGACCTAGTTGTATCAATGCTGGTCAGACGGGTATAGGTAAAACTTTTACTAATTGTACTGCACTTGTTAGATTGTTATTACAACATAAAGATTTAGTTTTCTTTGTTGTAGTTCCACCTAAAGCTTTGTCAGTTTTTAGAAAGGAACTTACTACTAAGTTAAATGTTAGTTATTCAGAGATTTCTACTCAGAATAAAGTAAATAAAAATTCTAGAATTTATCTTGTTGCTAATACTAAGCTTAAAGATATTATTCCTATAGTACATAAGTTAGTTAGTAAGAATTATAAACTTGGAATGCTTTTAGATGAAGGACATATACTTCAGTCAACTGATAATGAATTTACTAAATCTTTATGGGATATTCGAAAGTTTTTTGCAGTATTTTGGATTGCAACTGCAACTCCTTGTGGTAATGACATTTATGGTTTATTTAATCTTATGTCTTTTATTAATCCTAAGGTTTTAGGTACTAAGGAAGACTTCACTAATAAGTTTTTAATTACTGAAAGACGTAGGGTTAAGAGATTTAATCGTTTTACACATAGATATGAATTTCCTTATGAGGATATTGTTGTAGGAACTAAAAATTTAAATCTATTACAAGATACTATTTCTGATTATGTAATTTTACGACAGAAGAAGTATAATCTAGAGTTTGTTTATCATCAGTGTGATTTAGATATAGATGAAACTATGTCATATCTTGCTGCTAGTGCGGGTATGGCGAGGGATACTTCTAAGAAGAATTGGGCTGTTCGTCTTAATGATCTTCAAAGAGTTTTAGATAATGTTTCAGAGAAATATTCTAAGCCTAGTAAGTTATGTTCTAAAGAGAAGTTATTAGTTCAGGTTGTTGCGAGTTTGATTGATGAGCATGCTATTTTAGTTTATGCGGAGTTGATTGAGGTTGTTGATAGACTCGAAATGTTATTTTATAAGTTGAAGAAGTTAGGTTATCATATCAATAATATTTATCGAATTACTGGTTCACAGTCTTTTGAAGAACGTTCAGCCATAGAAAAGAATCTTGGTATTTCAGATATAGTTATTATTACTTCTGCAGGATCAGAATCAATTAATCTTCAGAAGTCAGATACTTTAATATTTTATGATGCTTCTTTTAGTATTAAAACTTTGATTCAAGCTATAGGTAGAATTACTAGAGTTGACTCTAAGTATTCTAAACAGTTTGTACATTTTATTGAAGCTAAGGGTACATTAGATACTTACAAGAGACTTTGTATATCTATGCATGGTAGTACTATTGAACAGCTTTTTGGAGATATAGCAACACTTCCTCTTGATCTTACTTTGATTGATGGTAAGACTCAACAGAAACTTAGAAATAAGTTGCTTTGGAGTTTTAAGGAACGTAGACTTCCTACTGAGGAAGAAATTCTTTCTTTATTAAAGTAGTGTTTTATTATGTTGTTTTTCTATTAAATAGTAGAGAGTGATATCTCTACTATTTTTAATTTTTAAGTATTTCGCAGATATGAAAATTAAAAATAATTTATTTACCTAGTGAAGGAGACATATTATGTTAATTTTTAAAGCTAAGCAAACTACTAATCCATCTAAGTTGGCGTCAGCGATTGCTCATAATATTGGACATTCTGATATTACTGTTGATTGCTTAGGACCTCAAGCTGTTAATGCAACGGCTAAGGGTTTGATTATTGCAAAGAAATATATTCAAAATGAACCATTTACTTTATCTTTTGATTTGTTTTCTTTGGAAGAAGTTGATGCTGATGGGATTACGATTAATATAATTCAATTTGTAATTTCCAAAGTGGAGAAGGAGGTATAACTATGAAAGAAGATAGAACTTTTAATATTAGATTCTCTAGTAGTTTATATAATGCTTGGGACTTTGATTTACATGGTGCTGGTCATTTATATGTTCAACCTGGTAAAGAATATTTTTTAGAGAACTGTCCAAGATCTTTATATGAAAGAGTTATTGGATTAGTTAGTGCTATGGATGTTAAGTATCAGTTAACTGATAATAAGAAAGGTTGTTTTAATACTATAAATTGTATCAATTATGATATCAATGATCCTAAGTCTTTATTAGGACGTTTAAGAACTAATAAAGTTACTATTGAAGAACCTAAGGTAGAAGAACCTATTGAACCTGAAGTGGTTGAAGAAGTTGTAGAGCCTGAAGCTATTGATAGTGATGGTAATACAGCTGAAGATTTTACTGATGAATCTGTTACTCCAGAAGTTGCAGAAGAACCTGTTGAAGAATCTACTGAACCTGAGGTAACTGAAGAGGTTTCTGAATCTACTATTGATTCTAATGAATCTGAAGAAGTTGAAAATGTTGAAGAGACTTCTATTACTAAGAAAGATGTTGGTACAATGTCTAAGCCTCAATTAGAGGAACTTGCTACTTCTCTTGGTATTGAATCTGTTCAAACTAAAACTAAAAAAATATTAAAATCTGAAATTATAAATAAGTTGAATTTATAATTTTGGTTAGAAGGGAGCAATTCTATGGCATCTACTAATGTACCAGAATCTGAAGCTGAACGTTTCATTAAAACTATGCTAGGTAATTCTAATATAGAGATTGAACTTCAGGAACAAGATTATGAAATAATTGAGAGACAGACTCTCAATGTGTTTGCTCCTTATTATGAAGGTACCAAGTATATTTATGGTACTGCACCTAATATAGATTTATCTAATTATCCTGAGGTAGTTTCAGTACATAATGTATTGGCAACTGAATCTTCTTCTGATGAATTTATCCAAACATTGTTTTTTGGACAACCAGGAGTTTATATTTGGGATTCTGCTACTATGGATAGTTATTTGCAGTATGTGTCTTTACAAACTCTTTATTCTAATTTTAAACCTATGAAGTCACTTACATGGAAGTTTATACCTCCCAAGGTTTACTTACATGGGTATTCAGGAAATGTAATTCTTGAATGTTTTGTTAGACCTACTAAGTTTTCTGATATAGATCCAGCATCATCTAATTATCCTTTGATGTTAGACTATGCTTTGGCTCTTGCTAAGGAGATTGTAGGTAGAACTCGTAGCAGATTTACTGTTGCAGGTTCTCCATATCAACTTGATGGTTCTGCTTTGATTGCTGAAGCTCAAGCTGAGAAGGAAGCTATTCTTAATAGAATTCTTCCACCAATTAGGGTGTACTAATATGGCAGTTTCTGATATGGATTTAAAAATAGAAGATTTAGAGTTAAGTGAAGATATTAAGGGACTTCCTGTATTAGCACAGTATGATGAAGCTTTTAAGACTTTGTTATCTCAAGTGTTTGCTGGAAGTGTTATTCTAGCTCCAACTGATAGAGCATTAGAACTTTATATTAATCAAGAAGGTAAGGATATTCATTTTCCATTTATTTCTTTATTTCCAAGTGGTGGTTATACAAGAGTAAATAAGAATTTTGCCTTATCTAATGTAGGTAATCCAGTTAATAGATTAGCTAAGTTATATGAAGATGATACTCTTAAGTTTAAAGGTTATAGTGAAAATATGCAGAACTTTTATCAAGTTCAATATTTTGATATTTCTTATACTTTAGTTTGTTGGGGTAATAATAGAATTCAAGCATTGCAGTTAGTTCAAGAACTTTGTTTTTGGTTACAATCTCAAGGTGAAGTATTAATTAAATATCGTGGACAGACTTATAGAGCAAATCTTACTTTGCAGGACACAATTACTGATAATAGTAGTTATGTTACTTATTCTGATATTGGTAATGTTTATATGTTTGCTTTTCAAGCAGTTATAAATGCACCAGTATTTAGAACTCAAAATTATTTAAATATTACAAGTTCAGACATCACTTTAGAATTAAAGGATGTTAATACTAGAAAGGAGATTTAGATTTTATGAATTTATATAAAGCATTGAATGATGATTATAGAGAATTTAAACTTCATGAGTCTATGACTAAATCTTCAAGAAAGTTAAAACCTAGAAGTAACACTAGAACTAAACTTCATGAATCTACTGAAGTTAATGTTTCTAATGAAGGTAATTCTACAGATGTTAATATTGTGATAGATAATAACAAAGTTGAGGAAACTCCTATTGTACCTGAAGTTACTACTCCAGTTGCAGAAGAAGTTACTTCTGAAGTTGAAAAACCTGTTACTGAGGATACACCTCTTGAAGAAGAATCTGATAAAGCAGATTATGAAGGTAAAGATTGTGAAGAGTGTAATTCTAAAGATTCTGTTAAAGAATCTGCAGAAGATGGTAGTAAATTTTGGAGTGCTAATTTCAAAGTTGGTGATTCTTTAGAATCTGATGGAGCTGGATCAGTTGAAATCTTGGATTTAGACAAGGGTGCTGATTATATTTTAGTTAAACGTAATGCAGGTTATCAACCTTTTGTTGTCGCTTGGGCTCCTGGTTTAACTGAAGATGATAAGCTTTATTGGGGACAAGGACATTACTTTACTACTGAGGATGAAGCTAGAAGTTATTTAGAAGATAAGAAACTTTCTGAAGGTGATGAAGGAAAGAAGGTTCCTATACATAATGAGATTACAACTGAGGAAGTTTCAGATGAAGTTGTTGAATCTGATCCTATTACAGATGCTGTATCTAAACTTAATGAAATCATTTCTATTTTAAATGATGAAGGAAGTATAGATCCAGATAAATGTAAAGAATTAGTTCAAGGTGCTATTGATACTTTAGTTCCACCAACTGAAGAAGTTGAGGAAGTAGAAGTTGAAGAAGAACCTTTAGAGGAATGTGAAGTTAAATCTTACAATATCCTTAGAATGTCACCTACTGGAAGTATCTATATGATAGAAGCAGATAAGGTAGATAATTCTAGAGTCTTTATTGTAGGAAGAAATTTCAATTCTGAAACTAGTATGTTAGATGAAGCTGAAATCTTTGAAGATAAAGATAAAGCTACATCTAAATTTAGAGATATACTTTATTCAGTAAATAATTCAAAGAAAGGAGAATAGATTATGGCAGATGTTTTACCTAACATATTTGTTAACTTGAATCAAGTTAAATCTCCACTTGCAAATACATATGTTCCATTCAATGTTACAGTATTCTTAAAGGCTAAGACAGGACCTATAGGTAAATTTGTAAGATTATCTAGTTATAATCAAGCAATTAAAACTTTTGGTTTAGGTGATGCTACTACTCCTGCACTTTATGGTATTGAACAAGTTCTTAAAACTTATAGTTATATTAATGTTGTAAGACTTGCTTCATCTAGTGCGGCTGTTGGTACTATTGCAATTAAAGCACATGATTCAGAAGGTGCAGAAATTGCTTCTTTAGGTACTATCATTGAAGGTACTTCTGATTATAAAACAGATATTTACAATGGGGATGAAATTAAATTCCTTTATAATTCTGTAAGTACACGTTTAGCTCTTACTGGTGAGTTAGATGGTACTACTTTTACTACTCCATATGAAATTATTGATTTATCAACTGCAACTGCGGATGTTGAAGAAACTGTTTTAAATAAGTTAGTTGCTAATTGGAATCAACTTGGATCTGGAATTACATTAACTAATAAGTTTGTAAATAAAACTTCAGATAGTGCTAAGATTACTTCTGATGCAGTATCAGGTACTGTAACTTCTGGTGATTCTGGTTTTACTGGAATTACTGATGCAGATGTTATATCTTCATTTGATGTAGTTGAAAAGGATCAAACACTTGAAATTCAAGATGCTATCATAGTTCCTGAGTTTAGATCTGCAGCAGTAATTAATGCAGGATTAGCTCTTAAAAATAAATATTTCTTCATTGGTACTGCAGTAGGTAATGATTTAGATGCTAAGTTATCTTATTTAGCAAATTTAAAAGCTACTGATCAAGGTGTTTTATATATTCCAGATAGTTGTACTCTTGCTGATACTTCTATTATAGTTCCATTTGAAATTGCTGCTATTTATGCTTGGGCTAAGTCTTATTCAGTATCTCGTTATTTAGCTCCTGCGGGAGTTAATAGAACTACATTAGATATTGTATCTAATGTACTTAATAACTTATCAGATGCTGACGCTGAGATTTTATATAATTATGATATCCCAGTTAATCCAGTTAAGTATTTAACTAATCATGGTTTTACACTTTATGGACAAAAGACTATGGATGCTTCTCAAGTATTTACTAATAGAATCAATGTTTCAGGTTTAGTTCAATTTATTACTATTCATTCTAGAGAATTACTTATTCCTTATTTATTTGAATATACTCCAGTTAGTACATTCCAAAAGGTTTTCTTAGATATGGATAAGTTATTCCAGAGTTTAGTAACTCAAGAGGTTCTTTATGATGACTATCAAATAGTTTGTGATAGTTCTAATAATACTCCTGAGACTTTAGCTAATCATGAGCTTCATGTAGCTCTTGCGTTAAGACCAGTTAATGTAACTGAATATATCTATTTAGATTTAACTGTTACAGATGATTTAGGAGGTGACAGATAATGGCAGAGACATTATTAAGTAGTGAAGGTTTAACTCCACAATTAACTCCAAACTTCTTTAATACAAGAGATTATCAAATACAAATGAAGGAAAACTTTATTATTGTATTTGAGAAGAGTAGTTTCTTAGGTGAAGGTTTTGAACTTATAGCTGAGTCTGTATCTTTACCTGAAAGACAATTTGCTAAGATTGAAGTTCCATATGCTAACAAGAATATCAATTTAGCTGGACGTAATAGTTTCAGTGATATGAGAATTGTTGTTAGAGATGTTATTTCAGCAGATACTGAGTTGAAATTAACTAAATGGGCTGAAGCTATCTTAAATATTAAAGATGGTACTCGTGGTATTGTTGGTAATGAAACTGGAAAGAGTGGTTACAAGTTAGATATAGAAATTATTCCATTATCACCTAATGGAGACAAAGGACGTCCAAGTATTGCACGTGGATGTTTCCCAGTATCTATTAGTTGGGGAGATTTAAGTTATACTGATTCAGGAATTAGAACTTTAGATATGACTATTTCTGTTGACGACTTTGCTCGTAAGGAAGTATTCACTGATCCTAATTTCCATGATTATATAACTAAAATTTAATTGTAACTTATACGGAGGGGTGGTAAGGACTTACTACCTCTTTGTTTTTATAAGTAAAATATTTAGAAAAGGATGTGATTAGAATGGCTACGATCGATACAAGAACCGTAGAAGAAATTAAAGCAGATTTAACTGCAGGTGTACCTGTAGAAGAAGTTGCTGAAGAAATAATTGAAGAGAAGGAGGAAAATTAATATGCAAAAAGGTCAGAAAAGTGTTAGAGCTGGTATAGAAGATTTCTTATGTCCATTTACTGATATGTACATAACTCAAGGTTCTAACTCAGCATTTAGTCATAAAGGTATTATGGCGAATGATGTTCGTGGTGTTCAACCTGGTGTAAGATACCCTTATTATGCTCCTTGTACTTGTAAGTGTTATGCTACTTATCCAAGTTCAGGACAAGCTATGTGGCAGTCTGTTAATAAAGTGCGCTTTGCAAATGGAAGAATTGATTTCGCAACTTTTTGTACTGTGCATGATGATTCATTTGATGCAAAACCAGGCTTGGTTGTATCTCAGGGTTCACAGTTAGGAAATATGGGAATGCGTGGAAATGCAACTGGAGTACATTGTCATATTGAAATAAGTCAAAGTGCTGATAAGTCTTGGTACAAGAATAAATATGGTATTTATCATTTTAATAATGAATATGATACTGATGATTGTTATTTTGTAGATAATACTAATATTATTCAAGGTATGAGAGGTAATTGGAGATTAACTTCTGCAGTACCTGTACTACCTCCAGTAACTGGAAATGTTGCTAAGGATATTTACAAGAATCAAATTGAAGTTAAAGTTAATAATCTTCGTGTAAGAACTTCACCAAGTCTTAAAGCTGATGTTTTAGGTCATGCTGGTGTAGGTTACTTTAATTATTATGAGACTAGAGATGCTGATGGATATACTTGGTTTAGAATTGCTGATGGACAATGGATAGCTTCTAATAATGAGTGGACTACTGTTTATCCAGCAACTTCTAGAGATAAGTTTATTAATTTACCACCAGATAAAATTGATGAGAGAGCTATTTATGATGTTAATACTAAGAAGAAACTTGATAAAACTTTAAAGGTTAAGAAGTTTGGTGGATTAACTTATAAGATACTTGCTTTTGTAGATAATAAGTACTATGCTGAGATTCAAACTAATGATTATGGTAAAGTATTAGTTAGAATTACTGATGCTACACCAGTTACTGATAAGCCAATGTTTGAACATGGTTATTATTAGAATTTGATTTTGTATTCAATTTTATGTTAGTCTAAAAGAGATATTTGATATCTCTTTTTCTTATTTTAATTCATAATATATTTAGGAGGGATTTATGTGAGAAAGACTTTTGGTAATGATCCTTACAACTTATTTGTGGATATTTATCCTAAGTACAAGATTACTAAGCCTATTAGACTTATTGAAATGTTTGGTGGTTATGGTACTTTTAGTTTAGGATTGAAGTATATAGGAGCTAATTATGAATCTTATAAGTTAGTTGAGTGGGCAATTAAATCTATTCAAGCGTATAAGAATATACATTTTACTAATGATGATACTGATTATTCTAAGGACTTATCTGTGGATGATCTTAAGGATTATCTTTTTAATAAGGGTTTATCTTCTAATTACAATGAACCTATGACTAGGAAACAGATAGATTCTTTATCAGAGAGTTCTGCTAGAGAGATTTATAATAATATTCAAGCTACACATAATTTGGTTAACATTCAACAAGTTCATGGTTCGGATTTAGAAATTGTTGATAAGGATAAGTATGAGTATATTTTATCTTATTCATTCCCATGTGTTACAGAGGATTCCTTAATTTTAACTAAAGATGGTTATAAGGAGTTTAAAGATTTAACTTTAAATGATGTAGTTTTAACTAAGTCTAATACTTGGCATAAGATACATAAATTGTTTGATAATGGAATACATCAAACTTGTTATCTTGATGGTATGGGGTTTGAGAATATTCATTGTACTTTAAATCATAAGTTTCTTGTTAGACATATGTATCGAGAATGGGATAATTTTAAAAGAGCTGATGTTAGGAAATTTACAAATCCTGAATTTAAAGAGGTTAAAGATTTAGTTAAAGGAGATTATTTTGGTGTACCAGTTATTGTAGATGAGGAGCCTTTTTATACTAATGATTTAGATTTTTGGTTTTTAGTAGGTTATTATTTAGGTGATGGTTGGTTGAGTAAGTATGATAATCAAATTCGTTTAACAGCAAATGATAAGAAATTAGAGATTTTAAAGTCACATTTAACAAATATAAATTATCATGTTAATTGGGGAGGTACTTGTTGGCAAGTTAATTTTACAGATAAGTCTATATATAATTTTTTAGATAAGTTTATAGGTACAGGTAGTTCTACTAAATTTGTTTCTGGTGAGATACTTAGATTACCTAAAGATTGTTTGATGTCTTTATATGAAGGTTATTTAGCATCAGATGGTAGTGTTATTAAAGGTAAACATCAATTTACTTCTACTAGTAGAAATTTAATTTATAGTTTAGGTGTTATAGTTAATAAGTTGTTTTGTAGACCTGTTTGCATTTATAAGACAGTTAATTCTGATAAGTGTTCTATTCAAGGGAGAGTTGTTAATCAGAAAGATTATTATATTTTAAGATTTAATCCAGTATCTAATAAGCAAGATAAAGCCTTCTATAAAGATGGATATATTTGGTATCCTTTTAATAAAATTATTTTAGGTAATTTTGAACACGTTTATAATATGGAAGTTGAAGATGATCATAGTTATATTATTCAAGGTTGTATCTCTAAGAATTGTCAAGATTTATCATTAGCTGGTACTAGACAGGGGATGAATGATACTTCCACAAGATCTGGAATGTTATGGGAAGTGGAAAGAATTCTTAATGAATTATATGAGTTAGATTCTTTACCACAGATTCTTGTTATGGAGAATGTTCCTCAAGTGCATGATGATACTAACTATAAAGATTTTTGTAAGTGGATAGTTGCTTTAGAGGATTTAGGTTATAGAAATTATTGGAAGGATTTAGCTGCAACTGATTATGGTATTCCACAGACTCGTAATAGATGTTTTATGGTTTCTATTTTAGGAGAGTACAGTTTTGAGTTTCCAGATACTATTCCATTAGATAAGAAACTTAGGGATATGTTAGAGCCAGAAGTTCCTGAGAGATATTTCTTAAGTAATAAGCAGATTGAACAGATTATTCAATGTAATTATGTTGCTAATGATTATGAACATAGAGTTATGCATCCAGATAAGTCTGTTACTACTATTATAGCACATAATTCTAAGGATCCTAAGTGTGTGGATGTTTCTGGAAGTGAACCTCTTTATAAACAAGTTCTTTCTGACTATTTAGAATCAGGTGAAGCTGAAGAAGGTCAAGTTCTTAAGACTAATTATATTTCAAGTACTGTTGCTAATGATAAGTTGGTTAAATCTAAAGATGTAATGTCTACTCTTACTACTTCTTCAGAATCTGAATCTGCTATTGTGGTTGAAGATTCTATTAAGGTTAAGAATGCAACTAAGCAAGGTTATTTAAAAGCAACTGAAGGTGATGGTGTAGATATTTCTGGTAGAGTTAAGTATCACAGAGGTACTGTTCAGAAGGATATGGCACAGACTCTCACAACTGCTGGTGGGGCGTCTGTTGGTGTTGTAGTTGGTACATACGATTACAATAGTTCTAAGTCTTTTATGAGGGGCAAAGAACGCTTCAAAGAGGGTGTTGATACTATTGGTACTATACTTACTTCTCATACTGATGGAGTTGTTATTGATACTTCTGAGGAGTGATTTTATGTCAGATATTAGAATTGAAGATAAAGGAACTTATATTCAATGGTATGGTGCAGGAGTTTTTGAGATGTCTTGTAGAGCATATTGGGAGAAAGGAGTTGTAGGTTCACTTATGACTAGTGGAGATAAAAATAAAATTATTAACAAGAATTTACGAATTCGTAGGTTAACTCCTAAGGAATGTTTTCGTTTAATGGGTGTTAAGGATTCTGATTATGAGAATATCAAGAAGGGACAGTCAGATACATCACTTTATCATATGGCAGGTGATGCTATTGTTGCGACAATTCCAATGGCGTTGTTTGGGGCTTTGTTAGGTGATGATTTTCAAAATAAATATAGGGATTGGAATTACTAGCATCATTTGAAAGGAGTTCTATTATGAAGAAGATCGATAAGTTATTGAAGGATTATGATTGTATTAAGGAGCAGTTTCCTGATATGTGTTTAGTTAAGAAGCAGGAAACTCGAGATTCAGAATTTTTACCTAGTCATTATGTTTTTACTTACTATACTTATAATAGTGTAAGTTTGGTACATATGACAGCAAATCTTAATGAGGATAATAAAACTTATCGGGTTTCATCTTCTGGACAAGTATTACTTTCTAGTGTTTTACCTGAGGATATTAAAGCTGAGCTCGAGAAGATGAAGATTCAAGTAGGAATGACTGGAGCAGTTAATTCAGATTATAAAATTACATCATTTGATAGATAATGGATTTCATTATCTCTTTTTTCTATTATATTAGTGAAGAGTATTATTTTATTAGTTATACTAGTAAAATGATTCGGAGTTTAATCGTTTTATGTATCTGCGGACTAGGAGAATGATGGTCTTCAAATATTATTTAAAAGGAGAGGTTTGTTATATGAATGAGGCACAATTAACTCAACGTTTTCTTAAAGAAGGAGAAAACACAATCCGCTCTCAAGAAAGATTAGTTTCCGCTGTAGATAAAGCTCTTAAAGAATCTAGCGGAAGAACTTTATCTCAATTTGATAAAGTTAAACTTGCTACAGTAATTAACAATGTTTCTGATTTAATGATGATGAATGAAGCTGAAGGAACTCAAGTTACTGATATTGCTAAGAAAGCAGAATTCTTAAACTTAGTAATTTGTACTTGGGCTAAATCAACTTTATCTCAATCTACATTAACTTTTGCAATGGGACAAGAAACAAGTGTAGTTTACTACTTAGCTTATAAATATGATTCTAATAAAGGTGGAATCAAGAAAGGTGATGTCTTAAATACTTATGATCGTTATTGGGTTGAAGATTCTAAAGTTGAATCTGCATCTAAATATGCTTCAGAAGTAATTGATGCTGAAACTTTTGATGTTGCTGCAGCTGGAACATATCAATTTGAATTTGCTCCAATTGTACCAAAAGGACAAGCATCTGGTGTTGATTCATTTAATGCTAATTATGATATTACAGCAGTTTCTGATGGTATTGTAATCACTTCTGGTAATGATACTTATGAAGATGATGGTAATGGTAACATTACTAAGACTGGTTCATCTACTGTAGTTGCTACTGTAGATTACACTACTGGTTTATTAACTTCTACTACATTAGCAGTTACTGATGGTACTGTAGCTTATAGTTACAACAACCAAATCGCACCAGTTAAAGTTCCTAAATTAAAATTAGAAACTACTAAGTTAATCTTAAATGCAAAAGCTTATACATTAAATTATGAATATAGTACTTTTGCAGCATTTAACTTATTAAGAAGTCAAAATGTTGATCTTAAAGATTTACTTGGTGAAGGAGCTGCTAATGAATTAGTTGCTGAAATAGATTCTTTAGTATATCAAGACTTTATTAAAGCTGCTAATGCTAGTGGTATAGCTTTAACATTTGAAATGACTCCAACTGGTTACTATAGTGAAAGAGATTATATGCAATCATTTGGTCTTCGTCTAGTTCAATTACAACAATTAATGTTTAATGCAACTAGAAAAATTAGACCAAACGTTGGTATCTTAGGTACTAATGGAGCATACTTAGCTCGTAACCTTGATGGATTCACTTCTCAAGAAGAAGCTAATCCAGTTGGTATCCATGTAATTGGTACTTATAAAGGTATTACTTTAATTGAGAATCCTTTCCAAAATACTGATTTATGTATTTTAACTTATAAAGGATCTGAATTTACTGGTTCATATGCTGTTGGTGAATATATGCCAGTAGTTCAAACTCAATTATTACAATATGAAGACTTTAGAAATACAAGTTCATTAGCTACTATGATGGCTAAGAAAACTTTAAATCCTAAGTTCTTTGCTAAGTTAACAATTACTCACAATTAATCTTTCAAGAGCAGTTAAAGAGTAGCCTAGCTACTCTTTTTATTACTTTAATATTATCTTTAATTAATGTAAAGAGTTTGTTTCTGACTTCCCCACACACGAACAAACTCTTTACATTTTTGTGTGTTTGTATTATTATTATATTCTTGCTTAGTAGTTATGTAGTATTTATGATTAACTTCCCTAGAACTTTTGTTAATCCAGTATTACTAAGCGGATAGTAGTATGGTATTAGACATCTTTTAGATGTCTTTTATTATGTCTAAATTTTCTTATAATTATAGAGTTAAGTCTTATACAGTAATAATTCCCAATATTCTACAGATGTTTATTTATATGGTATACTTAATATAATCTTATTTGTGGAGGAGGGTAATTTATGAATGATACAAATAAAGATATGGTAACTAATATTACAGAGGCAATCACTGCGGTGGATGCTAATGAAACTTTAATGTACGAGGCAACAACTACTGTTAAACTTCCAAGCAATGGGCTTATGAATCCTGAGGTTACTCAGGTTACTTTGAAGAGAATGACAATTCAACAAACTAAGACTCTTTATACGTCTAAGGATCCAAATTTTTTAACTTCTTTAATTAAAGGGTGTATAGTTTCACCAGTCAATTTCTCTTTAAATGATTTACATCCTAATGATGTAATCTATTTATGTTTTATGTTAAGGTATATTTCTTCACCTAAGAATTTACAACAGAGAGTATATTGTACTGAATGTAATAATCTTTATGATACTGAAATTAGAATTCCAGAACTTAAGGTTAAGTATTCAGAATATAAAGAAAACTTATTTAAAGTTAAATTAGAAGATTTGAATGATACTGTTACATTTAAAATTTTGTCAGAAGGTGAAATTCAACATTGTGAACAGATTGCTAGACGTAGAGCTAAGCAGAAGAATTTATCTGATGAGGATACTACTTGGGAGATTTTATTATCTAAGATTTCTTATATGATTCAATCTAAAAATGGAGAACCTTTTGAAGATTTTGAAGATAAGTATAAGTTTATTTCAGGTTTATCTGCATTTGATTTTGAATCTCTTAATAAAGAATATACTGATGTGACTGAGTCTTTTGGATTAGATAGAAAGTTTATATCTGATTGTCCTAAGTGTGGAAATTCAGATGAGGTAGAAGCGTATATCGCGCCAGACTTTTTTCGTCTCGTATAGTTTACATTATGGGATTAAGCTATCTGAGAAAGATAGAAAAGTTTATGATAAATATTGTTATGAAAGTTATAGAGATTTACTGAGACTTCAATTCTATTTTGCAGATAATCATGTATCTATGGAATATACTGATATGATATCACCTGCAGAATTGGTTTTTATGTCAGAAGTTTTAGGTGATTTTATAGAAGAGAAGAATAAAAATATAAATGGAAATTAGGGAGGTTGTTACCATGCCAAATAAATCTAATGTAATTAATTCAGATACTTTAGGTTCAATTGATGTAGGTTCTACAGGATTTACTGATGATAGTTCAGTTAGAGCTGCGATTGAAGGTGGTAAGGCATATAAGCAAATAGTTCAAGGTATAGATAAAGAGTTATCTTCTATAATGAAGAATATGACTTCTTATACTAATGATTCTAATAAAGCTTTAGATGAAATGATTAAGAAGATTTCTGATGCTGGTAAGGGGTATAAGGAAGCCTTTTCTAATTCTCTTTTATTTAAGAAAGCTAAGGAGGATATATTAACTCTTACTAGGGCAACTAATGAGTACAATAAAGCGGTAGAAGATCAGAGTATTTCAGATGATCAGTTAATTGATTTATATAAGAAGGTTTCTCTTGCATATCAAGAAAGTTCTGATGCAATAGATGCTCTTACTACTGCAACTTATGGACAGAATGATTCTGTTTCTGATTTAAGAGCTAATCTTAAGGTTCTTTATTCTGAGGTTAAAGATGGTAGTAAATCTTTTAATTTAGAATTTAAAAATATTGAAAAAGGAATTAAGGATTCTACTAAAGCTGCAGGAGATTTTGATAAGCGTTTATCTTCTTTTTCTACTACTTTAAGTTCAACAATTACAGGTATTAAATCAATGTTGAGTTTGGAGAAGTTATCTAATGGTATTGGACCATCTACTCAGATGCAAGTTCAAACTCAATTACAACAACGATATAGTTTAAGTGATAGACAATTTAATTCTCTTAAGAGAAATGTTTATGGTTCATTTGATAATTCTTTATATAGTTCTGAACAAGTTCTTCAAACAATGCAATCTCTTAATTCTATGGGAATTAAGAATCAAGAGGATATTGTTAAGTATTTTGATAAGATATTAGAAGGTCAACAACTTCTTGGTATGTCAGCAGAGACTCAAACTGCTTTAATGCAATTATCTAATAAGACAGGAAGAGATGAGTTGACTTTAGGAACTAATACTTTTGCTAAGTATATTAAAGAAATTACTAATGTTTCTAAGGAACAACTTAATCAGTTAGTTAGTATTAATACTAATTTTGCTTCTCAGATGGCAGACTTAGGTGTTTCTGGTGATGCATTTGATTCAATGACTGCAGCGATTAATGGAGCTCTTACTAAAGCTTCTGGTGGTACTGAGTTAGCAGGTTTATATACTCAGAGTATGACAGCTTTTGCTAATAGTACAGATTTATCTGCAGAGATGTTAGGAATGACTTCAGGTCAGTTTAAAACATTCTTAAGTAATGGAGGTAATTATTTAGATTTACTTGCTTCTGGTAGAGGTAGAGCAGGTAACTATTATAAGTTAATGACTTCTAATAGAGATTTTGCAATAGCACATCAAGATGAACTTACTCAAGGTATGGATAGTTCTACTGTCAACTTTATTAATCAAGTTACTAGACTTCAACAAGAAGGTAAGTTAACTGGTGATTTAATTAAGAAGTTTAAAGGTTTAGATGGAGCAGCTATTGAGGAAGAACTTAAGGATATCAAAAAGAATAATATGACTACTGAAGAAAAGATTCTTAATAGAATAAGTAATTTTATAGATAAGAATGGTAATTGGAAGGGATTAAATTCTCTTATGAATAAACTTAACTTTATTGCTAATACTACTGCTATTATAGCAGGTTTAGTAGCAATTGAAGGTAAGTTAGGTGTATTTGGTAAGTTGTTTGGTAAGGTAGGTACATCTGCTACTGGTGCAGTTACTAGTGCAGGTTTATTTACTAAGATAGGACTTGCTGAAGGTGCTACATCTACTTTAGGTGCTAGTGCTGCAGGTTTAGCTACTGTGGCTTTACCACTTGCAGGATTAGGTTTAGCTGGGTATGATGCATATCAAGGATATCAAACTGGAGGTGCTAAAGGTGCAGTTAGACAGTTTTTCTTGGGTTCTGCACATAGTGGACAGTCTAATTCTGATATGCTTAAATCTAACCTTGCTAACGCAGGTAAGTGGGGTTTAGTTGGAGCTGGAATAGGTACTTTAATCGGAGGTCCAGGAGCTGGTACTCTTGTAGGAGGTCTTATTGGTGCAGGTGTTGGTTCTATTGCTGCAGGTATTGGTGGTACGATGAAGAAGACTACTGATGAGCAGAGGGAAACTAATAAGAAGTTAGATAAGGTTGTTACTAATACAGCCAAGTCTGCCAATGCTTTATCTATTAGAGAAGTTGGTAGAACTACAGTTTCTACAATACCATATAGTTCTAAAGCTAAGGGTTCTGCTGGTAGTCCAGCAAGAGCTATGGGAGGTCCTGTAGGTATTGGTGGAACTAGGGGTTTGAAGTTTGGTGTTTCTTCACCTTATGGTTCTCGTTCATTTGATGGATGGCATTATGGTGTTGATTTCTCTGGAGGAAATATTAATGGAGCTCCTTTATATTCAAATGTTACGGGTACTGTTGTTGATGTTGGGAAGGATCCTGCTGGTGCTAATTTTGTTGGTGTTAAAGGTTCAGATGGTTATATTCATTATTATTGGCACATGATTGCTCCATCTACTCGTAAGGTAGGAGAATCTGTTAAGCAGGGTGATTTAGTTGGTTATGTAGGTTCTACAGGAAATTCTACTGGACCACATTTACATTATCAAGTTACTAGATCAAGATATTCAGATGGTTATAGTGCATTTTTATCTAATTCAGTTAATCCAGAGTCATTTGCTACTAATGCGATTTTCTCTAGTTCAGCTGCACCGTATAATCCAGATTATGATGGTTTAGATGCAAGTAATTCTTCAAGTTCAGTATCTACATCTTCTTTACTTGCTTCTATTAATAAGAAGACAGCTAATATTAAGTTGGCTACTTTTGGTTCTCCACATGGTTCTACAGGTATTATTAATTCAATTGTGGATTTAAAGAACACTATTGTTGGATTGAGTAACCAAGCAACTGCTAATGAGAAGTTAATGAGAGCTATTACAAATACATACAATACACAACCTAGGATGAGTTAATTGGAGGTGACTTTATGCCTAATACTAATTCAATTAATCAAAGTTTAATAGATCAACTTAATGATTCTAATAAGATAGTTAATAGTTTTAGTAATTCATTTGATTTTGATTTGAATACTAATACTTTTAATATTTCTTGGGATAATACAGCACAGACTATTACAGATCCTTATTTGAATAATGGAGGTAAGGTTACAGTTAATAAGAATTATTTACCAACTAAGAGATTTACTACTAGTAGAGGTAGAAACTTATCTACTATATCTGCTCCTCCAGAATATTTAACTGGAAGTATTACTTTGTTTAGAGGTTCAGATAAGATAAGAGAAATTCCAATTTTGTTTAGTACAACTATTTCCAATAATCTATCTGCTTCTTATGTTAAGGAAAGTCCTGTGGGTTCTTCTAGTCCTATAGTAGCATTCAATTCTACAGGAGAGGAAACTTTCCCATTTAGCTTTGTTGCTTTAGCAGATTATTTACCAAGTGAATTTAGTTCATTAAGAGAATATATAGATGCTGTTAAGGAAATTGTTAAACCAGGTTATTCAGATAGTTTGGTTAAGTCTCCATATGTTATTCTTACATTTGCGGATATTTCAGTTAAATGTGTTTGTGAGTCTGTTAGCATTAGTTATGATACTCTTTATAATGTTAATTCTTTTGTTAAAGCAGATATACAATGTTCTTTCACTAAGATTAGGTAGAAATACTTAATCTTAGTGTTCTATTATTTCTTTAATTCACTTTCTTGGGTATTTGTACTTCTTGAGTAGAAAGTGTCTTAGAATTGATTTAAATGTGGTTTGGAGGTGTTTCTTTTGGCGAAGGCTATTATTATCAAATGTACAATTGGTGGGATAGACATTTCTAATGATTCTATTGATAGTTTAAAAGTTGATAGAAATTTCTCAGATGTATCTAATAAGTTTTCTATGTCTTTAGTGGATTCACCTGCAGTTAATTCTCTTTTCACAGATATTGAATTATATATGTGTTCTGGAGGTAGAACAATTTCTTTTAGATATGGTGATGATATTAATAATCTTGAAGCTTTTAATGGAACTATTTGGGATTATAGAGTTACTTTTGTTGCTAATATAAAGAAACTTGAGATTTCAGGTTATGTAACTCCAGCAGTTTATATTCAGAATGTTTCTGGTTCTAGTTATAGTTATAATATTGATTGGAATAACTATTATAATTTAAGAGCAGATAACACTAAGATTTGGAATGCATTACGTCAGTTAGATAGATCAAATGGTTTATCTAAGAAGTATGCTACTTTTAAAGAAAAGACTTCTAAGACAGGTGAGTTGCAGGTAGAGTATTCTGGTGGGATGTTTGCTGTTTATGGTACTTATGAAGGTTCAGCAGTAGGAGAAGTTCAATCTTCAGATATTTTGGATAGCTTCTTTCATTCACTTTTTACTTTTAATACTACTTTTATTCCTGTTCATGGACCAGTTGGTACGATTAAACTTCCAGTTCCTACTTCTTTTGTTACTTCAAATAGTACTGTTATTTCAGGTTCGGATAAAGATGCGGGTACTGAAGTTGATATCAAGAAACAAGCTGTTTATAGATTCTATGGTGAAAAGGATTTAATTTATAAATACTATAATTACAATTCTCATAAATGGGTTAAGGTTCCTGAGGATAAGCTTACAGGTAATAAGGTTTATTATATTTGTACTAAGAAACATCCAGATCGTATTGTAGGTTTTCTTTCACAAGAGGGGGCTTATATTGAGGTTAATTTAGAGAAGAAGTATGCAGGTGCAGGAACTCTTTTATATAATACTAATGGAGTTTCACCATCAGATATTATTAGACAACTTGCTATTCTTGAAGGTTGGGAGATAGGTAATATAGTGGATACTGATACTGTTGCTTGTGGAGATACTTTCAAGATGCATAATCAAACAGCGTTAGACTTTATTTTAAATAATTTAGTTCCTGTTTCTATTTTACCTATTGGTTTAGTAAAGAATAGTAAAGGTGAAGATGTTGTAATTCCATCTGGTGTAGGTGGTTTCCATCCATACTTTAGAGATGGTAAGTTTTATTATGAACCTTTAAATTCTTCTTATTATAATGACATTACATCTAGTTTATTATTAGGATATAATATACCGAATTCACCAGTGTTATCTTTTCAAATAGATACTAAGGGAACTGTGTTCTATACGGTTCAACCACTTAAGTTAAGTGCTACTAATATTGTTACTGGTGAAGAATATGAAGAGGTTTCTACATCTTCTGAAGCACAGATTAATGAGTATAATAAAGTTGCAGGATTTAATGAAGGTTTAGCAAGTTTCTTTGGTTATTCTTTTGATGAGGCGCAATCTTCAGGTTTTAAAGTAACTGCGTCAGGAACTAAATCTAGTGTAACTTTATCAGGAGATTCAAATCCTTATGCAACTAAGGATGAGCCATTCACACTTACAAGTCCACAGTTATTGATTAATAATGATTTTTATTCAGAGAAATTAGTTTCTTCTTTAGCTGTTTCATCTGTTTCTTCTGTTACTGAAATTAAAGGACGACTTGAAAATTCTAAAAGTAAGATTAGAAACTTTATGATTAAGGCTTCAATGACTCTTTGGGGAGATGTAAGACTTAAACCTGCAAGTTTAATTAAGGTAGTTAATATGATTAAGAGTTCTGATAATATGTATCCTACAGAACACTTTTCTTCAGGTGTTTATATGATTCAATCTCAGTCAGATGAAATTTCTGGATCTGGATTCGTTCAGACACTTAATCTTCTTAAATATACAAGTGACTTTAAGAGTAGTGTTGAGGAGATGTCTACTATTAATTGGAGGACTTCTAAGGTTTTACCGATAACTGCCAATCTTAATTTTAAAGAGGATGATAATGTTGTTTCAGGTAAATTACCTAAAGGTTATGGTTTAGTTAATGGAGCTAAATATAAAGGTAAATATTTAGTTTACTCTAATGGTACAAGTAAATTGTTTGTACCAGATTTGAATAAGTATCTAGATTTAAACTCTTTGATTACAGATAAGTCTAAGGAAACTCAGAAGTTTGTAGCAGATGTAATTAATAATGGTGGAGGAAGTATTAAACCTCCTAAGGGTTATGTAGAAGTGTATCCAGATATTTATGGTAAGGGAACTGATCCAGATAATCTAGAATCAATAACTAAGTTTTGGATTCCTTTTTATGGAGGAATGTATCTTACTTGGAAGAAGAATACTGGTAAGCTTTTAGAAACTAAGAATCTTAAAGCTCCTTCTGGTTATTCAGCATTTTGTGTTAATGGTAGTTCTAGTAAATATACTGTTAGATATTTCTATTATAAAGGAAGTAAACCTGAGAGTGCAGGAAGTTATTGGTTACTTGGTAGAGGTATACTTGAGAGGAGTTGATTTTATTGTTTTCTAGTTCTAATGATACAATTTTTAATCAGTTTTTAAGTGAAAATACTGATGTTAAGACTTCAGAGAATGATTTTGATTATAACTCATTTTATAGAGCCTATGTTGTTTCTACGAGTGATCCACTTAATCTTGGTAGGATTCAGATTAGAATTCCTGCGTTACATTCTAATCTTGTAGATGCTGTTTTACCTTATGCGTATCCTGCTGTTAGTGTAGGTTTAGGTAATCAGGTTGGACAGTTTATACTTCCACCTATTGGTTCACTTGTTTGGGTTACTTTTGAGTATTCTGATGAACATCGACCAATTTATTTTGGAGGTATTCCTACTAAGTTTGCAGAAGGTAAATCTCAGTTTTATGGTTGGGATATTAATGGGGGTATTCCTAAGGAAGTTACTGAGGATGATATTCCTAGTGAGTATACAGGTACTCAAGCTATTGTGTATAAATCACCTACAGGTGCAATTCTTTATTTTGATAGTAATGATTTAACTAATAAGGTGATTCTTAAAGATTCTCATGGACAAGCACTTAAACTTATTTCTGCAACAGATTCAGTTACTGAGGATCAGGTTAGGTTTGTAGAACTTCGTAGTACGGAGGATACTTATGTAAGATTATATGATGATAGATTGATAATTTATATTAATGGTGAGGAAATTGTTTTTGATGGTTCAGCTTCTGATTATAATGAACTTATGCATAAACCTCAGATTAATGGTGTTTCTTTAATTGGTAATAGAACTTCATCTGCTTTAGGTTTGCAAGATGCTATGGATAGAATTACTAATGATGAGATAGATTCTTTATTTATATAGGAAGGTGATTATATGGCAAAGTATTTAGATTTTTCTGGGTTAAGAAGATTTAAAAATAAGTTAGGTGAAATTTTTCAATCTAAGCTTATTTCTGGAACTAATATTAAGACTATTAATAATGAAAGTATTTTAGGTTCAGGTGATATCCAAATTTCTTCACCTACTAAGACTTCAGATTTAATTAATGATTCTGGTTTTATTAATAAGGATGTTAATGATTTAACTCATTATACTTTAGCTGTGGATGCAGGTTCTTTTATAGATTTAGATATCAATTCAACTACTTATGTTGTTACTTTGTCTTTGAAGAATAGTTCTGGTACAGTTATTAGTTCAGATTCTATAGATTTACCTTTAGAGTCTGTGGTTGTTAATGGTGAGTATGATAATACTAATAAGAAGATTGTTTTAACTTTACAGAGTGGTAGTACTATAGATATTCCTGTAGGGGATTTAATTTCAGGTTTGCAGACAGAAATTACTTCTAGTAATAAACTTGCAAGTGATTTAGTAGATGATACTAATCAAGTTAATAAGTTTGTTTCTTCTACAGAGAAGAATACTTGGAATGCTAAACAAGATGCTCTAGTTTCAGGAGTTAATATTAAAACTGTTAATAATGAAAGTATTTTAGGAACAGGAGATATTAGTATTTTATATGATGCACCAATATATTATATTGATACTAATAGTTCATCTAATCCATTTTATTTTTGTGGTAAGAAGAAAGGCTTATACTTTTTTAATAGATCCATTTCTTCAGTTTATTATACTTTTGATGAAACTACTCATGTAATATCTGAGCCTTTGGGTTTAGCACACTATATTGCCATTTTAAATGATATACCTGAAGATGTAGCTGATGATACAGTATTAGCGTATTATGTTAAATATTCAACTGTTAATGATAGATATACTGATTATCCTGTTACTGTTGCTAGACAAAATCCAGGATTATATAATACAGGTTTAAATATAACTTCTTATTCTGCTAGAACCTATGTGTCTAAAGATACAGCTCAAACAATTTCAGGTAAGAAAACTTTCTCTACTTTACCAGAATCTTCTGTAGTTCCAACTACAAATAAGCAATTAGTAAATAAAAAATACGTTGATGATAGTTTAGTTTCTAAACAAGATATATTGGTGAGTGGTTCTAATGTTAAAACAATCAATAATGAGTCAATTTTAGGATCAGGAGATATTAGTATTACAGGAAAACTTCCTAGTATTACTACAGCTACAAATATTTGGGAGTTAGAAGAAGGTATTTATGATGTTGGACCTAGTGTTAATTTATATTATAAATCTTCTGGTTATGTCACAACATCTTCTTATGGAGCATTTCTATTTGTAGGACATGAGTCGTCTAATAGAAGACCTTTTTATCTAATGGGTAGAGATCCTCTTACTTCTTCTAGGAATAATGATTATATTTATGTTGGTGTAGCACAAAATAATGTTTATGGAATAATTTACTCTTATAATTTAGACGCTATATCATCAGCTGTTACTTTATATGATAATCAAACTATATCAAGTAAAAAGACTTTCTCTACTTTACCAGAATCTTCTGTGGTTCCAACAACGAATAATCAGTTGGTTAATAAGAAATATGTTGATGATAGTTTAGTTTCTAAACAAGACTTATTAGTTAGTGGTTCAAATATTAAAACAATTAATAATGAATCAATCTTAGGATCTGGGGATATTAGTATCACTGGAGAACTTCCTAGTATTACTACAGCTACAAATATTTGGGAATTAGAAGAGGGTATTTATGATGTAGAATCAGGTGTTAATTTGTATTATAAGTCTGGTGGGTATGTCACAACATCTTCTTATGGAGCATTTCTATTTGTAGGACATGAATCATCTAATAGTAGACCTTTTTATCTAATGGGTAGAGATCCTCTTACTTCTTCACGTAATCGTAATTATATTTATATTGGTGTAGCACAAAATAATGTTTATGGTGTTATTGATGATTATAATTTAGGAGCTATATCATCAGCAGTTACTTTATATGATAAACAAACTATATACGGAGTAAAAAACTTTTATGTTTTACCAGAATCATCTATAGTTCCGACAACAGATAATCAATTAGTTAATAAGAAGTATGTAGATGATAATGCTGGGGGTACTGATGAAGTTTTTTATATTAGTACTACACATGATTCAGAGTATACACCTTTTGATTTATCTGGTTTAAGTAAAGGACTTTATGTTTTCAATCCTCTTTCTTCTAATGTAGGTACTTATATTAGTTATGGAAGTAGTAATTCAGGTAAATTTGTAACTATGAATACTCCTAGAATTTTAATTGTACCTGAGGATATAGAACCTTATGAGTCTAATACTTATTCTTCTGGAGATGTTCTTGCGTATTATTATTGTTTAGGTGTTGGAAATACTGAGTCAGTTATTTCTTATGTTACTAGATTGACTTATAGTACTACTTATGTATATCATCTAGCACAGAATTCAACTACTTATTTTGAAAATCGCTTTGTTAATCTTACTGGTGCACAGTCTATAGGAGGAGTTAAGACCTTTGGGGACTATCCAGTAATAGGACGTTTTTCTGGTTTACCTACTACAGATAATCAATTTACTCCTAAGAAGTATGTTGATGATCTTATGGCTAATATTGCACCTATTTATTCTTCATCTTCAACTTATGATGTAGGGGATTATGTTGTTTATTTAGGTTTACTTTATAAATGTAATACTACTATTTCAACAGCTGAATCGTGGGATTCTACTCATTGGGATAGAACAACTGTTGTGGATATTCTAAGTAATAGTTAATTTTTAATTATCAATAATTTTTCTTAAATAAGAGAGGGGATGAGATATTATGAACAATGAATATCAAACTCATCTAGAACCTAGTAATCGTGAGGTATGGTTTTCTAGTACATTATCAGATGTTTATTCTGATAGAGATAACAATACTTTGAGTCGTTACAGAAATAAAATTAGACTTACTTCATATACAGGAGTTACTTTTTTAGAGTTTATTAAGAAGTCACAGCTTTATTTAGAGGTTTCTACTGATGATCAGTATTATTTTGTAGATGCATCAAAGCAGTATAGACCAGACTTAATTTCTAATGAGGTTTATGGTTCACCTATTTATTATTGGGTTATCTTATCTTGTAACAATTTAATTTCACCTTTGCAAGTAAGAACTAATTTAACTCTTAGACTTCCACCTTTAGGTGAGATTCTTAATCATGGAGGTTTGATATAATATGGCTTCTATTAATGTTTTAACCTTACAGGGTATGTCTACTGATAAGGTAATTAATTCTTTAGGTAGTATTGGAGTTGTTTCTCAACATGAGAAACTTCAACAAGACATTAGAACTTTACTTCTTACTCGTAAGGGTTCTCTTTTAGGTAATCCAGAGTATGGTTCTAATCTTTATAGATACTTATTTGATAATTCTAGTAATACTAATGTGTTACTTATAAATGATGAAGTTAAAAGTGTTTTGTTGAATAATTATAATTTTATTAAGGATGTTACTATTGAGTCTGAAATTGATAGTACTTTACTTTATCTTAAAATTGATTATGTTACGGTTAACACTAATTTAAGTACTCGTCTTGAATATAAGATTCCATTGAATTCTGAAGGAGGTATTAATTATGGCAGACTTTGAGAATAGTATTTTAGGTATGAATAATACTACTTACACTAGAAGAGATGTAATGTCTATTTATGAGTATTTGAAAGAACAAGCAGGTATTCTTTCTGAAGGTCGTTGGACAGATTTTAGTTCTGGTGATATAGGTTCTATTCTTTTAGGGCTTATGGCGTATCTTGCAGATAGTAATAACTTTCAAATAGATAAGACAGCATCAGAACTTTTCTTAGATACTGCTGTTGAGAGAACTTCAATAATGTCTATTCTTAAACTTATAGGTTATAAGCCAAGACATTATGAATCTGCTTTTACTACTATTACTTTACAAGCTAATGCAGAGACTAGTGATTCTACTACACTTCCTGCATATACTACTTTTACTAATAGAGAGAATACTATTACTTATACTTTATTAGAGCCTATGTTAATTTCTAGAGGTGTTGGTAGTCAGGTTGCTTATGAAGGTACTAGGGTTACTAATACATATACTTATTCTCAGATTACTTCTGATGGTAAGATTTACTTACCTGATTATAAGATAGGAACTAATACTGTTCAGTTGATGATTCCTAGTATTTCTAATAGTTTAATTCCTAGAGTTGAGGATATTAGATTTATAGCAGGTATTTTTGCTTTCTCTGTTCATGTAGATGAGTATGCTAGAGTTTATGTTCAGCTTCCTTCTTATTGGAGTGAGACTCTTGCAGATGGTTCTTATTGTGTTATTACGTATTTAATTTCTCAAGGTGAAGCTGGACGTATTGGTGCTAATATTTTAACTACTAGTTCTCAGACTACATTAATTCGTAGTTATGGTATTACTAATACAGTTTCTGAAGGAGGTTACTTTCCAGAGACTGTAGATGAATTAAAAGTTAATGCACCTATTCATGCAAGAACTATGGATACTATAGTTACTAAGAGAGATTTTGAAGAGTTGTCTGAAGCTCTTTCTGAAATTGCAGATGTTAAGTGTGGAGACTATAATGATGATTGGACAGGATATGTTCAACCAGGTGATGCATATAAAGCTAAGGTTTTAGTTCTACCATCTAATCCAAATGAGATTTCTATCTTTGTTAAGGATACAGAATCTGTTGAGGAAGAGGATTTAGCTAAGACTTCAACTACTACTTATCAGTTAGCTAATTTTCCAGTTTCTCAGGATTATGAAGTAGAGATTTACATAGGTGATGTTGAATATACTACTGATGGAAATAATATAGTTTCTGGTGAGGGAACTGTTGTTGGTGCAATAGATTATTCTACTGGTAGTATCACTTCAGTAGAAAATGATTTCTTTGATGATGCAGTTTGTTCTTATTCATATAGTTTAGGAACTTATTCACCATCAGTTAGTTTACTTGCTCTTAAGGAATATGTAGATCTTAGAAGACTTTCTTCTTTAATGATTACTTATGAGGATCCAGTTAGATTAACTCCAAATATTAGATTAAATGTTTATATGGATAAGGATGATTTACGAGTTGCATCTATTGCAACTACTATAGAATCTTATATGAAAAGTATCTATGGTAGAGAATCTTTAGGTATTGGGGATTCTTTATATGGTTCTACTATTGGTAAGGATTTACTTAATGCTTTCCCTTATATAGATTATCTAGAAGTAGTTGATCCTGATATTAATATAGCTTGTGGACCTGATGAGTATATTGATATGTTTGCATGTAAATTTAGAATTTATGTTAATGATGAATTAATTATAGATGAATGGAGTGATTAATAATGATTCTTTATAAAGGTAGTTCTTTAGTTATTGGTAAGCATTTTCTTTTAGGAGATAAGTTGGTTGAATATCAAGGTAAGGTTTTTGGAAAGTATTATGATTTTGTTTCAGATAATACTCATATTGTTTTAAATGAATCTGAACTTATTTCTTTACAAGAATATTCTGTAGATACTCAAAGTGGTCTTAAAGATTATATTAAAGATTTCACTGAAGATGTTGCTTCTTTACAACCTTTAACTGAAGATAAGTATGATGAATTAGCTGTTTTACTAAATGATTGTAAAACTAAGTTAGATAGTTCTGATTTAGTTTTTACTAAAGATTATTCAGATATTACTTTAGATAAAAGTAGATTCGGAGATTTTTTCATAAATTATATTAGAAACTGTAATTTAAATTTGGATTCAATTCATTTACAAGATTTCTATTCTATGATAGTTTCCTGTATTAACTTTTTGAATTCACTTTAATTTTTAGAAGGAGGGTACTGTATGGGTTTATTTGGTCGAGGTAAATCTAAATTAAATGAATCATCTAATTTAAATGAGTCTAGTAACAAAACTCAATTAGATATGTCATCTTTGTTTTCTTTACCATATTATAATTTTGTAGCTTCTTTATCTAGTTTTAGACTTAATGCTTCACGTACAATGACAAGTGAAATTAAGAAGTCTATGTTAGAAGATGCGACTATTGCAATGATAATTAATATGTGGATATCAGATGCTTTACATAAAGATGTTCTTACACATGAAATTTTTTCAGTAGATGTAAATAAAATAGATGACAATGTTACTGATGATGACATTACTAAAATTAATGATGTGCTAGATTATTTATTAACTAATTCTAATATTTTAGATATCTTACCTCAAGTTCTTTACAGAATCATTACTGATGGTGTTGTTTCTGTACGATTTGGTTTTGTAGATAAGTATGAAGAAGTAAAAATTAAATTGTTTGAAGGTTCTAATAATGTTAAGCGTAATTTGTTTGAATCTGATGTTCAGGGTAAGATTCTTTCTGAAGCAAATGAAACTTATTTTACTGACTTTGGTTCAGATATTAAGAATTCCTTTGATGCAAGTACTTCTGATTATACTTATTCAGATTTGTCTGTTGATAAGATGAAGGATTCTAAACTTGTAGGTAGATACTATTTTGAGGTTCTTCCTAGTTCATTAGTTCCTTTTATGAATAAGGGAGTTACTGTTTTCTATTTAGATTTAGATAATACGGTAAAGGTTTTAAATCCTAGAAACATAACTACTTTCATTAATTCTAGGGGTAATACTAAAACTATTTCAGTTAAGGCTAATCCGGATGATATAGTATCTACTTTATATGAAGTACCTTTAGGACAATCTTTTATAGATAAGGCTGTTACTCCATGGTCTATGCTTAATACTGTTGAAGATTGTACTTTACTTGCTTTACTTACTAGAAGTTCTATTTATAGACTTTTTCAAATAGATGTTGGGGCAATGAGTTCTAAAGAAACTGATAATCTTATTTTAGAGTTTAAGAAGAGACTTACTACTCGTGAAACTGTAGATGTTCGTAAGGATTATTATAGTTCTGCTCAAACTCAGATACCTTTAGGTGATTCTATTATAGTTCCTACTCGTAATGGAGTTGGTGCAATTAATGTTCAAGCTATAGGTGGAGATATGGATATTAAGACTCAGGAGCCTCTAGATTATTTTAGGGAACAATTACTTGGTTCTTTAGGAGTTCCTAAGACTTTAATCTATGGTGATGAGTCTGGACAATTAATTAATACTTCTGCTGCAAGACAGGATATTCGTTATCTTAGAACTATTCAACAATTTACTGCTATTCTATCTCAAGGTCTTGAAGATATCTTTATTCAATATCTTACTTTATTAGGTATTGATCATTCTAAGGTAGATCTTAATGTTGTTTTTGCAGAGATTAATAATCAAGATGCTTTGGATAGAATTGAATTTGAACAAGCTAAACAAGAAGCTCTTGATAGAGCAATTACTTCACTTAATAATTTAGGTATTAGTTTTGAAGATGGTAAGTATACAGGTGTACGTGATTTACTTGTTACTCGTTATCTTGATGCTGAGTTATTAGATAAGATTAATGAGGATGAAGGCAAGGATATGCAAAATCTTGTACCGAGTGAAGATGAAGAGTCTGGAGAAGAAGGTAATGAACATGAACCTTTACCATCAGGTTCTACAATAGATAATCCTGTTGATATAAATGTTAATGGTGCGCCTGAGGAAGACTTTGGCGAGGAGACTTCTACTGGAGAGGAGACTAATGATGAAGGATTACTTCCTTTACCTGAAGAACCTCCTACAAATAATGGTACTCCAGAAGATACAACTTTAGGAGAGGTCTAGGATTCTCTCAGAGATTCATAACTAGGTTAATTTCCTCGAAACTTATATAGTTTGATGATTTAGTCTAGTTTTTTCAAATCTTCTTAAAACGGTTTTAATTGGGTTAATTTTTTCTTATTAATTAGAGGAGGTTTTATTATGAAGTTAAAGTTAGTGGAAGCTGCACAGTCAGTTGATAAAATGTTAAATTCTATTACTAAAGTAGTATTTCCAGTTTTTGAGAAATATGGATTTACTTTTAGTTCTGGTTTGCCTAGATATAGAACTCGTTTTTCTGTAAAGTTTTCTGGTACGTATAAAGATGAATCTACAACTATTCCTTGTACTTTGGAGGTTAATACTACACATGAAAGTATTGAAAGTTATAATCGAGATATTGGTGATTATGATGCAAATGCCTTTTTGAGATTATCTTTAGCAACTAAGACTATTGATTTAGGTGCAGTTGATGTTTCTAATTCTAAATCCATTGATGAAGCTATTAGTTTAAATATGAGTGAGATTAATAGTGCAATTCAACCTAGAAAGGATATTTCATCAGGAGTAGATAATAAGAAGTCTACTAAACAAGAGCCTGAGGTTGATGAGGATTTAGTTAAGTTTTCTCAATCTTCTGATGATCAAGGAGAAAGAACTCCTTTAACTGATGAAGAACAAGAGGTTGCTAAGAGTCTAAAGGGAGACTATGTTTATTCTTCTGCAAATAGTTTTAATCTTATACCTGCTAAGAATGATTCAAGTATACTTAGAACTATGAGGGATTGGGTAGTTATGGATAAAATTGAGGGAGATAAAGGGGGAGATTCTTATAAGACTTTTTATGAGAATGTACTTCCAGATGAATATAAAGAATTTTTAGCAAATTTAAAACCTCAGAATACTCCAGATTTAAAATCTATAGGTGAACTTATTGAATCTACTTTATCTAATTATGGAGTTAAAGTTTCTTATGTTGGAGGTCTTGTTGGGCCTAGTATTACTCAGTATGAATTTACTTTAGGATCAGGTGTTCGTATTAATGATGTAAGTAATCTTTCTAAGGAGATTGCAATGACTTTGGGTGTAACTTCTGTTTATGTTACTCCAATAACTGGAAAGAATTCTATTGGTATTCAAGTTCCTAATGCTGAGATTTCTGCAGTATCTTTAGATGATGTTCTTGAAGATATGGATAAGTCAGGTTTAGCTGTTGCCTTAGGTAAGGATACTAATGGTAATGCTCAATCAGCGGATATTCTTAAGTTACAACACGTTCTTATAGGTGGTACTACAGGTTGTGTAGATAAGGATACAGAATTTTTTAATGGTTTTGGTTGGAAACCAATTTCTGAATATGAAGAAGGAGATAAAGTTTTAGTTTATCATGAAGATGGTAAAGCTACTTTAGAGTATCCACAAGCGTTTATTAAAGAATCAGCAGATATTTTCTATTATGTTAAACCTAAATATGGAATGAATATGATGTTGAGTCCAGAACATAATGTTTATTATATAACTTCTAAAGGTAATCTTTATCATAGAACTATGAAAGAAATTGCTGATATGCATTTTAATTCAGTTAATGGTTTTACAGGTAAATTTATACATACTTTTAATTATGAAGGTGAAGGTATTGATTTATCAGATTCATGTATTAAAGTTATGCTGGCTGTTATGGCAGATGGTAATTTCTTTAATGATACTTCTAGGTGTAGAATTAATCTGAAGAAGAATAGAAAGAAGATTGAATTAAGGAATATCTTGTTAGAGGCAAATATAGAATATGATGAACGTGTTAGATCTGATGGTTATTCTGAATTCTATTTTGATTCACCTGTTAGAATAAAACATTTTGATAGTTCTTGGTATAATTGTAATAAATATCAATTAGAGGTTATTGCAGATAATGTATGTAAATGGGATGGGTGTGTTTCTAAGTCTACTAAACGCTATTTTAGTACTTGTAAAACTGATGCAGATTTTATTCAATTTGTATTTAGTTCTTTAGGTTTTAAATCAAGTATAACTGAGGATAATCGTGTAGGTAAGAAACATTCTAATGGAGATTATACATACAAGTCTGTTTGTTATTGTGTACATATATCTAATGGAAGAAGTCTTACATCAATTGTTAATTCTCATGGTAAGGATAATATAGATATATTAGTAAAATCTAATGAATATAAATATTGTTTCACTACTTCTACAGGTATGTGGGTTTTACGTAGAAATGGTTTTATAACTATTACAGGTAATTCAGGTAAGTCTAGTGCAATCAATTCTATGATTTGTAGTTTGATTCAACAATATAGTCCAGATGATGTTAAGTTAGTTTTAATCGATCCTAAGCAAGTTGAACTTAGTTCTTATAAGAATGTTCCTCATTTACTTAGACCAATTATTACTGATGCTAAAGAGGCTGATAGTGCTTTGAAGGATTTAACTGAAGAAATGGATGAACGATATACTATATTTAATAGAACTGGTGTTAAGGATATTAAAGGTTATAATTCTTTAGTAGATAACTATAATAAATCTCATGAGAATAAGTTACCTCATATGCCTTATATAGTTTGTGTTATAGATGAGTTAGCTGACTTGATGTCTGTTGCAGGTAAGTCAGTTGAGACTTCTATTCAACGTATTACTCAGAAGGCTAGAGCTGCAGGTATTCATATGATTGTTGCTACTCAAAGACCTTCTACTGATGTAGTTACTGGAACTATTAAATCTAATTTTCCTTCTAGAATAGCATTCTCTACAGCTTCTAATACTGATAGTAGAACTATTTTAGATCAAGGTGGAGCTGAGAAGTTGTTAGGTAAAGGTGATATGCTATATAAACCTGTTGGTGCAACAAGTCCTACTAGAATTCAAGGTGCCTTTGTACCTGAGGAACAAGTGGATGCTATTGTTAAGAATGTTGTTAATAAGTATAAGAAGTAGGAATGAGGTGGATGTATGAATTTATATAAAAGTATTAAAGAGAGTGCATTAAATACTAAATATTATGTAGTTTCATATCCTGAAAGCAATGGATTTAGTGAATCATATAAGAATTTTAATACATATAAGGAAGCATATGATTATTTGATAACTAATGTAGACGCTGAGAAAATATTTGAGCGTTATAATTCAGGATCAGGTGCATATATAGAAAAGTTAGATAAAGTTAGAGATTTAGAGGATAAAGGTAAGATTCCAATATCAAGTGAGCGTGAAGCATACTTACAGAAGGTTGAGGAAGATGCAGATAAATATGAATAGGAGTGATATTATGAGTGAATCTAAAGGATCTTTATTACCTAACTTTGATGCTCAAGAGTATTTGAGAAAGCAGTTTGTACTTTCTGCTAAAGTTCAAGGTCGTTTAGGTAAATTTTATCAAGTAAAGTCTTTTAAAGTTAATGGTACTGATAAGATTTATGATTATAAAGATGCTGTTGATGTTGCGTATCATTTAGAAACTAATCCATCTAGAAAACTTTTAACTAAATATGGTTGGTTTACTGAAGATCAATCTCAATTGCCTATTGTTTTATTTATTACTTATTTTGATATTAATAATAAACCTATTGCTATAGATGAGGGAGCTATTATTGAATTGTCATCTAAGGTTACTATTGATAAGGGTTCAGTCACTACAACTCAATTTACGATTGTTGAAGTTAGAACTGACTTAGAACTTAATCAGTGTGTTTGTAGAGTTGTACCTACTAGGTTTGATCAGAAAGAGAATGTTAAAGTTTTAGCGGATAAGAAGGATCCTAATCTTGAGAATGTTTTCTTACGTAGAGGAATTTATTATGATGAGGGGAGTGTTATAAATGAGGATTAGTACTATTTATAATAACTTCTGTAAACTTTCTGAAGAAACTATTGTTTCACTTTATGAAGCTAATCTTAAGAATTTGTATAATAAGTCAGTTACTAATACTCCAAGTGTAGCATATCGTGCTAGAGATGTTGAGACAGGAGTTCGTTATTTTGGTTTATCTGAGGATGGTACTTTAAATTTTAAAGTTAAATCTAGAAGTCGTTCTGGTAAATATCATTATGCTTTTATTGAAGCACCCGATATCTTACAGTTTGGTGATTTAGTTGGTGAAGGGAATGATTTTACAGAACAAGATTTATCAAGGCTTTTAACTATGAATAATTTTAGAGTTAAATGTAATTGTGAATCATTTCTTTATTGGGGTGAAGCGTATTTAGCAACTGTTGGTAATTATGAAATTGAACCTGAGACTAGACAACCTAAGCGTAATTTACAGTATAAGGATGGTTCTAAATCCTTATCTGGTGCGTTGGATTTACATCTTATTGCTGTAGTTAAGAATCTTTATGAAAATGGGACTATTAGAAAGCAAGTTGTTAAAGATATCAATAATTATCTTCGTATGTTGAATGATTTAGATTATGATGATTATCAACAACTTAATCATGCTAAGCAGATTAAGCAACAGAATAGAGCTGTTAAGTGGAGAAATAAGCCTTCTGATTATATGAATGACTATTTTGCACATCAAGCTAAACATCATTCATTCTTGGATGATCATGACATTATTAAATCTTTACGTTCTGAAGTTCGTAAGTATCTTAATAAGAATCCAGATGGTTCTATTGATGAGTTTCTTAAGGATGAATTTAATATGAGTAAGAAGGCTTTTGCTGATGATATGAAGGTTTTAGAACAAGATGTAGATGATTATTTTAATAATGAAATTGATTTCAAGAATCAACAAGATAAGAGACTTTCTAATTCTGTTTCTAATAATGAGGAAGTTGATGAAGAAATCATAGATAATAATGAGGAGAATATAAAACAAGGAATTAACTCTAGCATAGTTTAATTACTTGTTTTTTGTCTAATATAGTAGGTATACTTTTAAGGTGGTGTTTTTATGAATTTATATGAAGCAGTTAAGTCAAATACTAAGAAATATAATCTTATTCATGCTGATTCTGATAAGATTTCAGAATTAGAGAGTGGTTCTGCTCTTACTTGGGAAGGATTGAATTCAGATGATGATAGTTTATCACAAGTAGTTGATTTCTTTACTAAAGAGTCTAAAGGTTTTAAAGTTCCATGTGATATTTATTGGTGGTCAGGTAAGGAATTTAATGATAAGTATGAACTTACTGGAAGTAATAAGTATCCAGATAATTTAACTTTTGTTTCTATCCCACTTGATATGTGGACTGAAATGGGTAATCTTCCAATACTTAAGTTTCAAGTTGGTGCTAGATGGTTAGATGATATTGTAGATAATAATGCTAGACGAGAAGGTAAAGAAGATTTAGATGAAGCTGAGAGAGTTTCTGAGATTGATTTAAAGAGAATTTCTACTGATGGTAAAGATTATGATTTAAACTTTGCAGATAAGTTAGAAGAATTAGGATATGAATTTATTCTTGATTATGATGGAAAGATTTTTTATCGTAGGGATCCTAATAAGTTTGATGATGATATTATCATTATAGATACTGAATATGGAGCTATGACTAAAGTTGATCATAATGGAGAGTCTTTATTCTTTAGTGATGAAGAAGTTAATTTACTTAATCAAGAGGAGGTAGATTAATATGAATTTATATAATTCAATTAAAAATAATATGAAAGAATCTGTAGAGTTAGATTCTTTTGAAAGTTCTTATTTAGAGTTCTATGATAATTTAGTTGGTGCTCTTTATCAAAATAATGGGTATATTCATTTTCCTGCAAGGGAAATTAGTACTGATGAGTTAGATGCTTTAAAGAAGATTATTCTTTCTAAAGGTGGAGAAGATTTAGGTAATGATAAGTTTTCTAATGATGGAATTATTTTTGAACTTAGTTCTAAGACAGGTTTAACTATGACTTTTGATGATTCTAAAGATTACAAAGTGAAACCAATAAATGATGCTGAAATTCATACTATGGATAATGATCCTACTTGGGCTGCAGCGGTTAATAAAGTTACTAAAGACCATGAGAAGAATAAGTCTAAGATTTCAGATGATATTGCTAAAGAATATGCAAGATTTACTAAAAAGTTAACTTCTAGTGGTTTATTTAAACCAGAGGATGTTTGGGAATTACCTGAGGGTAAAGCTTATCGAGATGCAATAAAAGATCCAGAAGATATTTGGTGTACTTGTTCATCAGATTCAGGTAGTAAATTTAAACCTGATGGTTCATCTTATCTAGGTGTTTCTAAACATGGTTATATTTGCAATAAGTGTAAGAAATTTACACAGATAGGTTAGGAGGTTTAGTTTATGAATTTGTATGAAGCTATTAAGAAGAATTCGGATAATTTAGATTTAAGTACTGAAGTAATTAAGAATGTTATTAAGTCTAAGAATTTACCTAATGGTACTAAGGTTTCTTCTATTACTGATGATACTTTTAATTCTATAGTTAAAGATGTTCAATCTAAGATGCCTAATTCGGATGAAAAGGAAGTTCGTAATAAGGTTGCTGGAACGTTGTTTAGTATGTTTGAGGAATCTGATGAATCAGATGAAAAGAAAGTTAAAGTTTCTTTATATGGGGATGTCAAAGAATATCCTACTATTGAAGATGCAATTAAGGATATGAAAACAGCTATGTCTATGTGTGATCCAAATTCTTCTGAATTTAAAAGATACTTAGATATTTATTATCAACTTAAGAGTGGTAAGACCTCATGTACTGATGGTTTTAATGAGGCTGAAAAATCTACTGTAGATGGGAGAGCTGAATTTGTTAGGAAACCAGTTAATTTAGATGATATTAAAACTTGGGGTATTGGTAGTGATTATTTTAAAGTTGTAGCAACCAAAGAGCTTTCTAATGAAGAGTATGATGATTTTACTAGTAGTCTTATTTCTAAAGATTATGATTGGATTAAGAAGTTAGGTAAAAAGTGTAGATGTGTTGATGGATGTTTTTATTGTATAGAAGTTATTAATAAAGATAATTCCTCTAGTCCACATATTTTAGTTGAACCTGAAGGTTATTCTTATGCTAGATATGCTGCAATTAAACCTACAGATATGAAAGAAGCTGACTATGATTCAATCATTGGTAAAGACAAAGATAGAGGTCTAAATGAATCTGATGATTTTTATGTTATACCAGGTAATTTACAAAGTATTATTGATTCATATTCTACTGATGTAAATGATCCGATGTATGATAATGGGTATAAGGTTCCAGATGAACTTTTAGAATTATCTTTAAGACCTCCTGAGAATATGAGAATTAGAGATTGGATGAGAATTGAAGCTCCAATGGAGTATCAATTAAATAAGATTCCTGAAAATTTAACTTTTAAAGCTATTCATGAAGATCCATCTTTATTTAAAGATTTAGCTTATGAAATTGATTCAGATCCTAGGGATGTAATATATAATCAACTTAAAGATATGTATGGAGAGGATTTTGTAAGTAATATTTATGAAGCTGAAGTGAAGAAAGTTCCTAAGCGTATAAGAGAATATAGAATTATTGATACTGGTGATAATGATAAGGTTTTGAAAGTGTTTAGTAGTAAAGATTCTTCTAAGGGTTATGATGAAATGAGGAAGATGGGAGAAGAACTTAAGAAACAAGGTAAGGAAGATAATCTTTTATATAAATGGTTTTATGTTAATAATCCAGAATATAAAGAGGCAGAGGAAGTTCAAGATGATACTGAAAAGTATTGGGATGCAACTACTCTTAAACAAGATGCTTTCTTAAGAGTTATGAAGTTTAATTTTGTTGAACCTCATGGTTGTCAGTATATTATTACTAATGATGCAAATGAATTAGAAAGATTTAGAGCTGATTCAGATGAGGATGCAATTGATTATTATAATGAGTTTAAATCAGGTATTGATTCAGGTTTGATTGAAATTATGCCTGCAGATTTAAATATTAAATCTATTGTACCTAGAGAAGATTTTAATGAGACTGAATTATCTGATAGAAAGTTCTGTGATTTACCAGATGATTTTCAAAAGAAAGTTATTAATTATCTTCTTAAAAAGAAGAGAGGTACAACAGATGAGATTATTAAGTATCTTATGCATGCAAAGATAGGAGACTTTAATGATACTTCTTTACTTACTCAAGATGAGTTTGTTGATTTATATGAAGTTTAATTTTTAAAGGAGGAGCTATATGATAAAATTACCTTTATTTAATAAAGCTAAGTGTGTTTCAGGGTATTTATCTTCTGAAGGTACTGTTATCAATGATATGGAAGAGTACTTTATAGTTACTGACTTTATGAAAGTAGCTCCTGGAGCATCATGCTCTTATTCTGGTTTAGGTTCTGTTTCTGAGGTACAGTTAGGTGCTTTCTATGATAAAGATAAAGATTTTGTATCTTCTTTTTCTCTTACTACAGGAACTTTTGAACTTACTATACCTAAGGATGTTTACTATGTTAGATTTACTTTAAGTAAGCATTCTAAGATGAATTTATTTAATGATGTTTTAGAAGAAGGTTCTATTAATGATATTTCTGGAAGTAATGAGGCAGGAGCTACTTTTACTCGTAGTAAGTCTAATAATATTACTATTGGTACTTCCACTGCATTATCTCAATTACAAATTGGAGAGAAGTTTACTGTTTCTACTTCTGTTCCAGTGTATCAAGTTTCTCTTTACTATTATAGAAAGACTTCTTCTGGTTTTATTTATGATTCTTTTGTTTCTACTCCATTAGGAGATGAATTAGATAACTATTCTTTTACAGTTCCTAATGATGATAGACTTGCTTTTATAAGATTCAAATTTTATACTCCTGATGAGAATCATGATTTTAAAGTTATGTTGAATATGGGGGATTATGTTCTACCTTATGTAACTCCTAGTACTACAGATTCTGATGATAGAAATACTTTTAATTTTAGTATCTTTGGTGAGGCTTACGCCTCTTTTAGAGAAGACTTATATAATTACATGAAGCTTACTTTATCACCTAATTTAACTATGGGTGATTTAGATATCATTATTAAGTTGATGTGTTATATTTTTGGTGATTTAACTGGAGTGGCTTATGCCTTACGAGATCAGATAGATCCAGATAAGGCTGAGGAACAATACTTACGTCATTTGGGTTCACTTATTGGTTATGAATGGAATAATGCTCTTACAGCTGAACAGCAACGTGAGTCTATGAAGTTGTTTGTTGATATACGTAAGAAGAGAGGAACTAATTGGAGTTTACAGAATTTAATTTCTGTATTTGGACAAGATAAAGTTTCTTATTATAGTTCTTCAGATTTACGTGGTGTAAGAATTATTGAAGGTGGTAAGGATGGAGAACCTGTAGGTACTGCAGATTCTAATGATTTATATCCAGGAGATATTATGATTGAGATTCCTCAGTTTAGTAATATACTTCGAAATGCTATTGATAATATAAGATTAATTGGAACTAGAATTATGTTTACTTATGTTCTTTATATAGGGCCTCTTTCTATGGTCACTAAATTTAATGGAGGTAAAGAGATTCATCAATGGTTTGATCCTGCGTATTGGGGATATGATCCTAAGATTGAAGATTTTGGACCTGTTGGTGAAGATACTATTATCAATGATGTTCTTGATTGGCCTATAGTACATAGAGTTAAGAATTGTATTTCTAATTTCAAATGTGTTATTTATACAGGGTATAAAGAACCTTATGAAAGAGGTTTTGTATGGCATGAACCCGGAAATACTAATTATAAAGGTTATTTAGTTGATGATGATACATTACAAGATGAACATACTATGTATGGTTATCCACATCAACGTTAGGAGGTTTTGTTTATGAAAGTGAAATTAAAATTACTTGAAGCTGATACTGATATAGCTCAGGTTTCAGATATTCTAGAAGATTTATATACAGAGAAGTTCATTTTAGAAGATTTAAGTAGTGATTTTACTAATACTGAATTTTCTGATATGTATAATTATTATATTAATAATCATGCAACTTTATCTGTATTATTTAGTAAGTTTCTAACTAATAAAGGGGAACTTACTAGACTTAATAATTCTAATGTTCTTACTAAATATAGTTCTGAACTTACAGAAGCTTTAGAGAGTTCTAATGGGGATGTAAAGAGTTGGGAAGCTAATTTAGAATTGTTATCTAAGAATGTTAGTTGTTTATATGAAGGTAAGTCCACCACTTTACCAGAACTTCAATCAATAGTTGATGATTTAAAATCTAGAGAGGAGATTTAATTATGAATGATAATATTTTAGAGTATACTACTGTTATGCAACGTAAAACACAAGTTATTACCTTATGGGATCGTCAAAGAAGAATGATGGATTTCTTTGGGTTAGATGGTACTATGTATGTTGCTTTGGCTAAGAGTTCACCATGGTCTGATCCAAATGATCCAGATATTTCAGATACTTATCCACCAATTCCAGATGAAACTGCTACTGAATTAAATGAACTTATAGGAATGCAAAGAATTCAATGGAAGAAATATGCTAAGCCTTATATCACTCCAACTTCTAGTGAGAAGGATGATGCAAGTACAGTTTACTATAAAGGTTTATATTATAAGACAACTGATAGTTTAGAGGTTGCTCTTGCTGAAGGATTTACTTCTGTAATGATTATGATGACAGCAGATAGAGATCAATATTTCCCAGTTGATATTTCATATAGACAAGTTGGTTTGTATGTTCAAGTAGGAGTTAATGATGAGTATTTAGATGATGAGCAGTATAATATGCTTTCTGAGGATAAGAAAGGTCACTTAGCTGCAATTGAAAACTTTGAACCTGTTTCTAGACAATTAGATCAAATGGAAAAGTTCTTTATGTTAATGGAGTTTTAGTATTTTTCTTTATTTTCACTTTCTTTTTAGAAGTAGGTAGTAATGTCTACTTCTCTTTTTCATAATAAGTAATAGGGTGGTGTTTTCATGGCAAGTAATAAATCTTTAAATACTGTTCTTAGATTAGAACCTATCTTAGTTTCTTTAACTATAGATAATTATAAACCTGTATTATCGGTTCTGATGGATGGTATTAAGATGTATGATTCAGTTGTGTATGAAAAATTAACTAAGTATAATTGGTTAGTTGATTCTCAATTAGGTAAAATTCCTAGTAGAACAACACTTAAAACAGAGTTTCCAGATTTAGTATTTGATAATGTTGAAGTTATTTCTGATATAGGGGAATTATCTGATTATGTGTATTTGTTTATTAATCAGAAGAAACAACAGTATATTTCAAGTAAATTTCTTACTTATGCGGATGTTATACGTAGTCAAGGTTTGTCTAATGAAATGATTGAGGATATTTATAGGAGTATTGCAGTTGCTGAGACAGGAGAAGAATTTAATTCAATTACAGATAATTTTAAATCTATGTATGAAGAGCAAGTAGTTCATGATGGGATTTCATTCTTATGTCCTGCGATTGATGATCTTACTGGAGGAATTTCAGAAGGAGAGCTTTGTACTATCTTAGGTGCTTCTGGTTCTATGAAGACAACTTATTCTAGTAACATTGCTTTTAATGCAGTTAAGGAAGGTAAGAATGTTCTTTATTTATCTTTAGAGGAAACTCCAATGAATCTTTATTGTAAGTGGTTATCTAGAGCTTCTGTTGATGTAGGTAGACCATTGAAAGCACAAGATATTATTCAACATAAACTTGAAGAGAAAGATAAAGATATTCTTATGAATGAAGTTGAACCTTATTTTAGAGGTTTAGAAGGTAATTTATATCTTGTTGGTGAACAAGAACTTGGGGATTATTCCATGACTAGTTTCGAAGCTAAGTTTAAGGAGATAGATAAACTTGCTATTGAACAGTCAGGACATGGTGTAGATTTGTTAGTTGTTGATCATATTCAGTTAATTAAATTTGCTGTTACTAATGTGGATCCTATTACTGTTATTAATATGTATGTATCTTTCTTTAGACAGCAATGTCTTTCATGGTTACATACAGATAGAAGTATTGCAGTAATACTACTTTCACAAGCTAATAGAGATGGGTATAAATATGCACAGAAACATAATGGTGCATATTTAGCAACTCATGTTGCTGAGGCTTCTGAGATTATAAGAGCGGCTTCTTATATTATCTCTGTATATACTGATGCGGATATTCAAGTTACAAAATTACTTAAACTTGGTTGTGTAAAACTTAGAGGAGCACAACTTCCTATGGATACTATAGATGTTTATGCAGATGGTGCTTTGTATCAAGTTGGTGTTGATGACTTTGAGCGAAGTGAAGACTATAAGTTGAGTGATGTAATGGGGGATGCTGAAATTGAAAGTAAGAAGGATTTTACTGAGAGTGATTATAAATCCTCAGGTATCTTAAACAATCCTTTACCTCCTATTTCAAGTTCTGGACTTTATAATGGGTTGATGTAGTTATTGTTTTGTGGTGAATTTCTTTATTTATTTGTTTCTTGGGTATTTCTACTATTTAATGTTTTTGTGTCTTATATTGGCTTAAATAGGTTGAATTTTTCATATTTATAAAAGGAGGTTGTTTCTATGACAGAACAAGAGATAATTAATCTTAATGTCACTAGGATACAAGTTAGGTTAAAAGATTTAGTTGATCTACTTAGACCTGAAATTATTGACTATTGTGATGCTCTTATAATTAGAGATCAGGATCTTAAATCATGCACTCTTGATAGTATAGATTTTAATAAGTCCTGTATATTTATTTGTGATGTTGATATTATGGCATATGTTAGTCTTTATGCTTTACAGAAGATTAATAAAGTAGTGTATCCAGATACAACTTTAACTGGTACTTATTCTAAGATTAGAACTAATTATATGTTAGTTGAATCTACTGAAATAAGATATTCTAAAGTTGATTTAACTTCTGTTGATCTTGATTTTGTACCTGCAATGTATAAACCTACAAGTTATTTATACACACCTTTATGTATTTGGCGACTTTATAAAGATGTTGGACAAGGTGATAATGAAAATATGTATAGATTCTGTAATGAAAGATTATATGAGAGACATTGTAATAATCTTTTAGATTGGGCATTCTTTATAGGTACTCCAAGTGAATTTAAGGCCACTTATAATACATTATTACCAATTCCAATTTATACTGTTTCATCTAAGAAAGCTGTTAAAGCTAAGTCTGTAGATAAAGCTGTTAAGGGTAGTGCGGGTGTTCTTGAGACACCTAATTCTTCTAGTACTAATGTTGATAAAGCTGTTAAGGGTAGTGCTCATACTTTAAATAAGGAGTGATTTATATGATAGAAATATTCATACATAAGAATCAGTTATTTAATTTTTTGTTTCTTAAAGAACCAGTTATTTTGGTTCCTAATCCTTTAGATGAAAATTACATTAAGTTTTGTTATAATATTAAGGATATTCATTTTGAAGTATATAAGACTTATACTACTGTGGAACTTATGACTTTTAGAAAGAAGGTAAGATTATGGATGAAAAAATTAAAGAAGAACAAGAAGTAAAGAATGAGAAGGGTATTAATGAGGTTAAAGCTACTATTGCAGATTTAGATTCTTTAGTATTAGAAGATGATGTTGATGAGTCTGTTTTTGACAAGCCTAATCCTTTATATACTACTGAGCTACTTAATTCTATAAAGGAACTTAAAGGTACTCTTACTTCAGAACAATTTAATGCAATGGTTGAATATGTTCGTGGTGGAGAAAGACCTGATTTTATGGATATTATGTTAACTCAAACTAATGATAAACTTTCTGAATTACTTAAGGTAATGGTAATGTTAGAATTACTTAGATTACCTACTCTTTATGATTATCTTAATTCATTACATAGTACTATGTTAGATGTAAATGCTATTAAGGATATGTCCTATGAAGATATGTCTAAGGAAGCTACTAATATTCAGAAGGAGATTGCGGATATTCTAAGTTTAAGTATGAAAGTTACTACATCTTTATCTAATTCTAATCAGATTCCTACTAAGGTAGAGCGTTTAGCAAATGCCTTGTTAGCAGTTTCTGATTCTACTAGACAACGAATTGAAGAGATTATAGCAATGGAAAGTAAATAATTTTAGAGGTGATTTAGATGAATACTAATTTAGAGGCTAAGGTTAAAGCTATTTATATTGAGTGTAAAGATTTACTTACATCTCATGAATTTTCTGATGTTTTATCTAATTCAGATTGGACAGGTAAAAAGGTTTGGGATGAATTTGCTAAACAGATTAATTATACCAATAAGTTTCTTGCTAAACAGAAGGATCTTAATTTTCTTTTAACAATTTTAACTGAGGCAAAGAATGGTCTTTCTGGCGGTACTCCTTCTAGTAATAAGGTTATTAAGCAGATTGATGGTTGGATTACACAAATAAATATTTTACTTAAGGCTTATAATTCAGTTATTATTGGTCAGAGATGGATTTTAGATTATTATATGCATGGTGGAGGACTATATTAATTAGTCCTTTTTATTATGTATATTTTTTCAATTTATATAGAGAGGTGATACTAATGTTTTTATCAATATCAACTGAAACAGGAATTAAAGAAATTAATGTTTATGAGCTTCAGACTTATAAGTCTATTGATGATGAGTCTGGAAAGTATATTTATTATAAAATGTGTAATGGTATTACTTTTAGTGAGTACTTTGATACTGATGCAGATAGAGAAGCTAAACTTGAGGAAATAAGTAATTTGAATCCTGGAGGTGGCGGAGGTGGAAGTTCTTATGGATTAACTGTAATCAATGATAATTCTGCGTCTAATCCATTTATATTAGAAGGAAAAAGTAAAGGAACTTATTTATTTATTACTTTTGGAAGTAATAATCAAGTGTATATAAAAAGGAATGCTAATACAAGTACTTATAAGAAAACACTATTTGGTGGAATATTAAACGTAGTTAAAGATGTAGATGGAACAGAAGCTGATCATACTAAATTAGCAGTATTTATAAATGCAAAGAACTTAGAAACAATGGCACTAAATGTTTCTACTAGTTCTTCTTCTTTCTCTTCAGGATTAAGTGAACAGGTTATTAATTTTGAACCCGAGGCTAACTATATTTCAAAAGTTGATGATCAAACATTAAGCAAAAAATTAACATTTAATACTTTACCAGAATCAAATGTAGCACCAACAACAAATAATCAACTTGTAAATAAAAAATATGTTGATGATAGTATAGCAAGTGCAATAGGAACAGCATTAGGAGGTAGTTATTAATGGCACGCATAGATACATTAACTAATTATTTATCAGATGTTGCTGACGCAATAAAAATTAAAAAGGGTGATGATACACCTATATTAGCAAGTGAATTTGACACAGAAATAACTAATCTACCAAGTGGTGGAAGTAGTCATGCTTGGAGTGCAATAGGTTATAATGAAGAGCCAAAAAGTTTTCAAGAAATGTTTAAT
>Ga0256404_1001058_pt1 | contig 69476 bp, 67 predicted proteins | sample RumenRJG_01DNA_FD_185990 | JGI IMG/M metagenome (GOLD analysis project Ga0256404, IMG submission 185990) | Bovine rumen microbial communities from Lethbridge, Alberta, Canada - RJG_01 | ecosystem: Host-associated > Mammals > Digestive system > Stomach > Rumen | place: Canada: Alberta | collected... | reverse complement strand
GCAGTAAAGAAAGTTATCTCCAAGAACGTAGAATCATCATTCAAGACCTTCAATGCATAAATCCGCTAAAAGCAGGATTTATGCAGGACGGACTTGCGTTCAGGACTAAATTGTATAAAGTTTATGTAAATAAAATGTGGACTTCATACAGTTTACGAAGAATGCGTAAACTAAAAAACTTCCTTTCCCTTTTTCCTATTGATTTTCCAACGACTTACCATAAGTCGTTTTTTTTTGAATTTTTACAATTGTGTAGTGAACATTGCAAGACACAACAAAAAGTTTGCGAAAATAACAAGCTTTTCGCAGGAATATGAGCAAACTTTTCAATGGAATGAATAATTAAATATGTGAACGGAACAATTATGGTGAAAAGTTTAATTTAGCGACAGTTTGTGCTTTGCACAAACGAAGCAAAATAAAAACTTTGAACTGTAAAAATTCAATACTAATACAATTTCAGACCGTTGCGTTTAATGCAAAATGCGTAATTGAATATAACCTTCAAGACAAACAAAACACAAACCTGAGCCCAGCACAATGCAATACCGATTTTGCACACTTTGAACTGTAAAAATACAATACCAATAAAGAAAATGCGAGTGATTATGCAAGAATGAATATTCTTTTAAATTATCCTGTAAGCACATGACAAATATTTAGAATTAGAAAATAATAACAAAAAAGGAGGACTTTATGATTATAGAATTAGATGAAAGCAATTTTGACGAAGAAATCAAACATGGATTAAGACTTGTTGAATTTTACGCAACATGGTGTATTTACTGCAAAAAGCAAAGAATTGAACTGGAGAATTTTGCGGATTCGGATATGTGGATAGGCATAGTAGATGGAGATGAAAGTCCATCTATAATAAAAAGGTACGGGATAGAAAGTTATCCGAGCTTTGTGCTGTTTAAAGACGGCAAAAAGACCGCACAATTCTCGGGTTTTCATAAAAAGGAACAGCTTTTAAACAAACTTATGCAGATAATCAATAAATAACAGTACATAATAAAAAACTCGGGCAATTGGGGTAAAATTGCTTGAGTTTTCTTTGGGGTAAATGAAAGAGTTAAGTCTTTCTTTTTGGTCTAATTAAGCCATATAAGGCAAATGTATATAATTATCGTTTTGTTCGATAGGTTTGCTTGGGGTTGTTAGTATACTATAAGCCTTTACAATATTGTATCCTATAGCTTTTAAAGGATTTTTTGACTGAACAGTATCAGCATTTTGAGTAATAAACAAATCCTTTTCAAAGTTAATTGTATTGTTGTAATTTTTGTCCAAAGCCATTAAGCCAACTCTGGAGTTGTTATTATTATTTTGTCCGAAAGATATCGGTTTTATTGCTGTTAATTTTACCGGGTTTAAAGTAATCATTGTTACCTCCTTTTGTTATTAAGTGTAATTTGAACACTTCATTTAACACTTTTAACTATAATCCATAATAATTTATTTGTCAATACCCATTATAAAGTTTTGTTAAGAATGTTAAATATGCGTACTTATTGAATTTGGGCATAAAGTGTATAAGATGCACTTAATCAACTGATTGGGGGATTTTCACTATTTAACAGCATAATAATTTTTGAACATAAAAAACATGCCCGGGGGGAATCAAACCCCCGACCTTGAGCTTCGGAAACTCACGCTCTATTCTACTGAGCTACGGGCACATATCAAGTATAAAAAAGGTGGAAAGCCGAAACCTTCCACCTTTATCGTTATTTTTTCTATTTGTTAAAATAATCACTTGCATTAACAGGTTGTCTTGCAGTGTCATCCGCTTCAAAGAACGGACAAGATTTTACACCTATCATTGCAGCAACCAATGAACTTGGAAATATTTCTACGGAATTGTTCAAATCTTTTACAGCACTATTATAAAATCTTCTTGCTGCAGCAATATGTTCCTCAACTTCTGAATATGTCTGCATTGTCTGCATCATGGTTTGATCTGATTTTAATTGAGGGTAATTTTCAACATTTACCATTAACTGTGACATTTTAGAAGTAATCGCATTATCAAGTTCTATCTTTTTGCCTATTGTATCAGCATCAGAACGAATTGAAGCAGCTTGGGTACGCAATTGAGTGATTTCAGACATCAAGCCCTTTTCATGCTCCATAAATTTTTCAGCAGTTGCCAGAATATTCGGAATTAAATCATAACGTTTTCTTAGCTGAACATCAATACCTGACATCGCTTCGCGGGCATTATTACGTTTTTGAATGATTTTTACATACATTCCATATAGTACAAATAACACAAATACCGCAACTACAATTAAAATAAGAGTTAATACAGACATTTAAAAATCCTTTCTTTTTACATTATTTGTTTATTATATCATTTTTTCAAAAGCTTACAATCCCAATTTCTTGTCCAGTTTAAAATGGTCAACCAATGCAAGAATTGAAGTAAACTCACTAAATAATTTTGTAAATTGATTTACATCGGCAACACTTTTAGTCAAACTGCAAACACTAAACAGATCTTTTTTGCAATACGGTGCAATATAGACATTTTTTCCAAAAAATGCACAATAAGCGACTTTGGTATCAAATGCCATGTTAATATTTCTGAAACGTTCAATAAATGCTGTCGTCAACAAATATCTTGCTTCTATTTGATCAGTTGAATAAACATCATACATTTTATTAAATTCAACATCCTCAAGCTCAATTTTTTGATATCTTGCCTTTTTTAAATCTTTTACATCATGATATTCTACTTCTTTTTTAGGTCTGATAATAGTCGTACCGTCAAAATCTTTGTTCGTAGCTATTTTTATAATAGCACCCGAAAAGATATTTCTCTTATTGGCTACTAAATTGCACTCCGCAATAGAAATATCGACTTCACGATATTTACCGACAAAATTATCGTCATATTTTTTTGTTCCCTCTTTTACAAATGGGAATATTTTTGAATCTTCAATATCTTCTTCCGGAATAGACAGTTCTGACTGCCAGCTAAAATCAGGAACAGCCTTCATCAACAATGGCATAACTCTGTTTTTGATTTTCTTTTCCAACTGTTTTTTAAGTAAAAACCACGCAAAACCGCCTAAGGCAATAAAGCCGCCTGCAATATTCAACGTATTACCATCAACTAAAATTAATGCCAAAAGTGCAGCTATCCAGCAACTGCCTGAACATAACATAGCCAGAAAAAATCTTTGTCTTCTTTCAGGTTCATACTGTTCAAGCAAAGGAAGAACATCTTTGTTGAGTTTTTCCATATAATCTTGTGTAAATTTTTCTATTGAATAGTTTTCTTCGGGATGCCTTGAGTTTTCAGGCTCAAATGACGGAACATCTGCAGGATTAATTCCTGCAGGGGCAGGTTCAGGTTCTGCATTATCAAACATTTCATCAAGCGAAGCATCCTCAAAGTTTTCTATATTAACTTCCTGAACAGACGGCTCAACACTTGGAGCAGGAGCTGTCGGTTGAGAAGCCTTAACCCTGACAATTTTATTTCCTATCCTTGGTATAGTCATAAATAAATCCTCATATTTATATTATATACTATTTTTTAATTTTCACCAGCCAATACAACTGTGAAATCTGATGCAGCACACTGATAATTTGACGGTTCATAAACAAATTGTTTAGATTTTACTGCAGGAACATCATTTTTTAAATTTGCATAATATTCTATAGTTACATATTTTGAGTGAGCTATAAACTGAGAATGAGTTGAATTAGAAGTGCCTGAGCATATAACCTGTATGCCCACATCCTCTAATTGTTTTTTCAGGTTTTTAGCATCTTCTTTTCTGTCTGAAGTACTCATTATGCTTGCAGTATATTTTTCTTTAACTCCGTCATATTTTGTTCTGTATATCAACCTGTCAATTACATCCTGTGTTTTATCCGGATCCAATATCCAATAACTTGTATAGCCATGTTTATTCGGTCCTCCGGGAAGCATTGCAATTTCAATATTATCCATATCGAAATGAGTGGCTAAAGTAGCATATTGTGTCATTTCATAAGGGGACATATCTGTTTTTACATATTTACTTGTAACTGCAACCAGCTTAGGAATTTTTACCAAAGTTTCAGGCTTTTTCAAATCGGCCAATAAGCCTCTTAAAAACCATTGCTGACGCTTTGTTCTTCCTATATCACCTGTCGCATCATGTCTGAATCGTAAATATTCGACAACATCTTTGTCTGACAAATGATGATTACCTTTTTTAAAGTTTATATGCAGCTTTCCTGACCAATCATCGTAATGCATATCCTTTTCAACATAAATATCCACTCCGCCAAGAGCCTTTACTACTTCCCTTACCCCTTCATCGTGGAACATAATATAACGATCAATCTTTACCCCGAGAGTGTCCTCAATGGTTTTTACGGTCATCCCGATTCCGCCGATTGCATGAGCCGCATTTATTTTTTGCGTACCCATTCCCTTTGGAAGAAATACCTTACTGTCACGAGGGATAGAAATCGCATTCACTGTTTTTGTTTTAGGGTCAATATTCATTAAAATAATAGTGTCGGTTCTGGTTCCTACCCACAAATCAGAATCAGCACCATTTGAATCTACACCCAAAAGCAATATATTCTGTCTTCTAGGCCCGAATGGGAGATTAAATTCAGGCATACGCTTTGAGCCGTTATCCTTTGAAATTTTAGACAAAAAAGTTGCTATAAAAGAATCTTCTCCGAATTTTTCAGCTATATAACCCTGACTGTTGGCAAACAAAATCATACCTGCAATTATTACAAAAAATAATATTGCCATCAGAGTAAGCACTCTGCCAAACGGAGAAACACTTTTTTTTATCTTTCTGCCTCTTTTTTGACCTCTATATTCATCATACGGGGTTTCGGGAGCTCTTCTGCGTACTTTTCCCCTGCGGGATTTATTGTATTCTTTTTCATTACTCATGCATATAATCTCTTTAATCTTCTTTGTAATATCTATTTTACAATAAAAAGAGTAATTTTATATACAATAAAAAACCGATATTTACAAAATCACATACTTGAAATTCAACAGACCTGAAAATTCTGCTATGCAATTACTGATTTTAAAGAACCGGCCTTTTCTTCCGCATCCATATTATCTGAAATTTTTAATGCCTTTTTAGCAATACGCAACGGACTTGAGAAAAAGCTTTCTTTTAAGACTTTATTGCCAATTTCAATAATCAATCTTGGATTTTCTATATCACCGCCAAGATATATTTCGGATAAAGCCTTATTTTTAGCGAGTTTATCAATGCAATTCATTGTTTTAACAAAACCATCCGCTGACATTTGTTTTGCAAGATAAAACTGGACATCTTTATATGTCGGATAACATTGAATACCTTTAAAACTTTGATTACTTACGCTTTGTACCTGCATTGTGAACTCCTTTATATAAATTTACTCAAACATGAAAACATATAAAAAAATTTTTTGCTATACATCTTTACAAAAGTTAAAAACTAATATATTAATTCAAAAATATTGAATCATTACATTAGTTTTTAACTTTCAAAATTTATTATTAATCTCTTTTCTTTAATGTCGGAAATGCGATTACATCACGAATTGACGGAGAGTCGGTTAACAACATTACCAAACGGTCAATGCCCATTCCTAAACCGCCCATTGGAGGTACTCCATGCTCTAATGCACAGATATAATCTTCATCAATTGGCATGGCTTCATCATCACCTTGTGCTTTTGCCTGCATTTGAGCTTCAAATCTTGCTCTCTGGTCAATCGGATCAGTCAATTCAGAAAATGCATTATCTATTTCCCATCCGTTGATTCGGGTTTCAAATCTCTCTGTTAAACGAGGATTATCTCTGTGAACTTTTGCAAGCGGAGATATATCTCTTGGGTAATCATAAATATGAATAGGCTGAATTAATGTCGGTTCAACTTTTTCTTCAAATACTTTTTCTACAACCTGTCCCCAATTTGAACATTCTTCGGTATCAATATTTAGAGTTTGAGCAGTTTTTACGGCCTCTTCAAAAGTTTCTATTTTGTTAAAATCAACACCCGTAGCTTCTTCAACCGCACCAAGCATAGTCTTTCTATCCCAAGGTGGAGTCAGGTCAATTTCGTTTTCGCCGTATTTAATTTTTGTTGTTCCCAAAACTTCTTTAGCGACATAAGCAACCAATTCTTCGATTAAATCCATCATATCGAAATAATCTACATAAGCCTGATAAAGTTCAATCATAGTAAATTCAGGATTATGACGGGTATCAATACCTTCATTTCTGAATGAACGGTTTATTTCAAAAATTGCTTCACTAACACCGCCAACCATAAGTCTTTTTAAATAAAGCTCAGGAGCAATTCTCAAATACATATCCATGTCCAATGTATTGTGATGAGTAATAAAAGGTTTAGCGTTAGCTCCGCCTGCCTGAGGATGAAGCATAGGAGTTTCGACTTCCATAAACCCTTTATTTATTAAAAATTCTCTTATCTTTTGAATAATTAAACTTCTTTTTTGAAAAGTTTTTCTTACATCTTCATTTGTAATCATATCAACATATCTTTGACGATATTTTGTTTCAACATCAGTTAAGCCGTGGAATTTTTCAGGTAAAGGAAGCAATGACTTTGAAAGGATTTCAATTGAAGTTGATTTTATGGATAATTCCCCTCTCGGAGTTCTTCTGACACTACCTTCAAAACCGACAATATCACCTATATCAACTGTCTTTAATGTTTGCATATCTTCTTGTGATAAATTTTCTTTATGAGAAAATACCTGAATTTTTCCTGAAGCATCAACTAAATCAATAAACATGCCGGAATTTCTCATTGCCATTACACGCCCTGCAACTTTATAACAATCCTGAGTTTCTTCACCTGCCTGCAAGTCTTTATATTTGTCCTGCAAGTCCTGTGCCATTATTGATTTTTCATATTTATAAGGGTATGGATTTAACCCTCTTTCTCTTAAATTGTTAGATTTTTCAATTCTTATCTGACGGATTCTGTCCTGAGAAGAACCGCTGTCTTTTGCTATTTCATGAATTTCTGCCATTTTAATATCCTCATTCTGTAATATAAAAAAATCTTACCATAAAAATAAAACGTAACGAATTTATTTCGCTCAAGAGAGGTTCAATTTTGTTCATACATTATTAAAATGCATCAAATGAATCATCATTAAGAGGATTTTTGAATTTTGTAATATTTGACTGGAACAACAGCTTAATAGTATCAACAGGACCGTTTCTGTGTTTTGCAATAATAATTTCAGATAGCCCTTTTGAAGATGCTTTTATACTTTCTGCTTCCTCTGATTCTTCCGCTTTTGCATAATAATCTGCACGATAAATGAACATTACAATATCGGCATCCTGTTCGATTGAACCTGATTCTCTCAAATCTGAAAGCATTGGGCGTTTGTCATTACGGCTTTCAACCGCACGGGATAATTGAGAAAGAGCAATAACCGGTACATCAAGTTCCTTTGCAAGAATTTTTAAACCTCTTGAAATAGCAGAAATTTGCTGGAGTCTGTCATCGCTGCTTGAACTTTCCATTAACTGTAAATAGTCTATTACGACTAAACCTAAATCTTTTTCCTGAGATTTTAGGCGTCTGCATTTTGTACGAATATCAGTAAGAGTAGCACCGGCAGTATCGTCTATATAAATTTTTGCAGCACCAAATTCATTCATTGCCATTGCAAGCTTATCTAAATCTTTTTGCTGCATATTACCGGTTTTAAGCCTTTGAGCATCAACTTCGGCATAAGAACATAACATTCTCTGAGTTAACTGTATCGCAGACATTTCAAGAGAAAAAATACATATCGGCACTTGTTCTTTTATCGCAACATTTTGGGCAATGTTTAGAGCTAATGCCGTTTTTCCCATTGCAGGACGAGCCGCAAGAATTATTAAATCAGATTTATTCAGACCGTTTAACAAAGTGTCCAAAGCATCAAAACCCGTTCTCAAACCGGCAAGTTCGTCTTTGTGATTATATCTGTATTCAATTTTATCCCAGGCATCAAGCACCAAATCCCTTACAGGCTTTAAATCCGAAGTTGTTTTATTAGAACTTATTTCATAAATAAGTTTTTCGGCCTGTTCTATAGATGCTTCACTCGGTTCTAAATCATAACCTTTGCTTACTATCTCCGAACCTGCACTTATTAAAGCTCTTTTTACCGCTTTTTCTTTTATAATCTTGGCATAATATGCAACATTTGAAGTCGTAACAGTATTTTCAGCCAAATCATTTATATACGCTCTTCCTCCGGAAGCTTCAAGAGTTCCGTTATAACTTAAAACATCAGAAACAGAAACAATATCAATATTGTCGTTATTGTTGAATAATTGCATCATAGCATCATATATGTTTCTGTGAGCAGGCTTATAAAAACAAGAGGATGTTAACGAATCCGAAACTTTTGAAAGGCAGGACGGATTAACCAAAATAGCACCCAATATAGCTTCCTCTGCTTCAATATTTTGAGGTATTAAATTTTCATCTGCAACTTTGTTTTTTGTTTTTACCGGCATGATGTTATCCTTTGTTATGACATCATAATACAGAAATGTGCCAAATTAAACAGTTCATTAATTTTTTTTAAAAGATTATAATAATTTTAATATTTGTATAAATAATCTGTTAATGATATAATTCAGAAAGCATATATTAAATAAGGAGTAAAAAATGAGTCTTCAACTGGCCGAACAATTTGAAGCAAATGAACAATATCAGGAAGCCTACAGAGAATATAAAGATGCGTTTGAACAAGACCCTGAAAATATGGGAGTTTTAGAAAGACTTGGGCATCTTGCTATGGTATTGGCGCAAGATACTAATGAACAAAAATATCTTGATGAAGCGGCAAAATATTATAATGACATTCTTAAAAGAGATGTAACTAATCCGCTTGCCTATGAACAGCTTATGACCATTTATGAAGGCACTGACAAATACAAATATTATGTTTACAGAGGAAATAAAAATTCTATTGAGGGAAAACTTGACTTTGCGATTAACGATTTCAAAAAAGCACTTAGCTGTGCTGAAGAAGGGGCACAAATTGCAATGACAAGACTCACTCTTGCAAATTTGTATAAACAGGCAGGACAAAGAATGAAAGCCATTGATGAATTTAATTTACTGCTTGAAGGTCAAAACCTGCACGAAGAAATGTTTTTACAGCTTGCAGATATGTATTTACAGGACGAAGCATACTCAAGTGCAATCGATACTTTAAACAGAGCAATTCAAAAAGGATTTAGCAGTATAAAAATTAGCGAAGGTATAGCTGCAGTTTATTTAAAAAGCGGAGAACCGGAAAGGGCAATTGAATATACACAGGATGAACTTCTAAAAATTCAGTGCATGCTTGAAATTGGTGATATAGAAGAAGCCTATAAGAAATTAGACAGTCTTAGTGACGAAGTAAAACAATCCCCGAGATATTACACCCTAAAGGCTCAGTATTTCTATTCTGCCAAAAAATTTGAGGAAGCTCTTGAATGTATAAATGAGTATAACAAACTTGTTCCAAACTCTCCGTTAACTTATCAGATGAGAGCATTGGTTTATGATGAAAGTGAAGATGAATACAATGCACATGTAAACTGGGGTAAATACAATATCCTTAGGGGGAACTATGATATTGCAATCAATGAATTTTTAAACGCAGTATCAATTGATGATAATGATATTGATTTAATGTTTGAACTTGCGGCATTGCTTGAAGAAAACAAAGAAATTGACCATGCCAGCGAATATTACGTAAAAATCATCAAAAAAGATCCGACAAACAAAGAAGCATTGAGAAAACTTGCTGCATATAAAGAGGGTATCGGCGATTACCACGCACAGGCTTCATGCCTTGAAAAAATTATAGAAGCAGACCCTAATGACCTTGATGCGCTGAAAAATCTCGGAAGAATTTATGAAAAATTAAGAGCAAATTCAAAAGCTCTTGAAATTTATAAAAAATATATTGAAATAGTTAAAAATCCGTCTGACTATAAAATTGTAAAAGACAAAATAGAAAAACTTGAAACAGGAGCAGCAGACGAAGAATCAGAAGGATTGATTGATAAAATTATGAAATTCTTTAACAGATAATATTTAAAAAAGCCGGTTTTAAAAACCGGCTTTTTTGTGTTTTATAAAATACTTTCTACCCATTTTTTCAAATCTTCGACTGACGGATTTGAATTTAATAATTTACCCTCAATAATTTCCGTTGAATCCGCAACACTTGCACGAATATTTTTAACTGTTCCTCCAAATCCGCTTCCGCCTGAAGTAGCGAATAATATAATTTTTTTATTAGAAAAATCATGTTTTTCCAAAAAAGTATTTACAACAGTCGGAGCAATATACCACCAAATTGGGAAACCTAAAAATATTGTGTCATATTTATCAATATCAATCTTATCATCAACAATTTCCGGACGGGAATTCCAGTCATTCATTTCTAATGTACTTCTTGAATTTTTATCCATCCAATTTAAATCAGCACTTGTATAAGGAACTTTCGATTTTATTTGATAAGCATCACAACCAATAGCCTCAGCCAATTTCTGAGCTACATTCTGAGTTATTCCGCTCGCAGAAAAATATGCCACCAATGTTTTAGCCATACAACCTCCTATATTTATAACCATTTATAACCGCTACAATAATAGCATATTTTTTAAATTTTTTCTACAATTATCTTATAAAATTTGTAAAAGTTACTTCTTCTGTCTGAGGGAGAGGAATTCCGGCTTTGTCACCTGCTTCTTTGCACTTCAAATGCCATGCCATATTGCGTGCAAGTATTCTCATATTCTGCAGCCCTTCTTTATCTTCAAGCACCTGCTCTGCACTGGCACCATGCACCATATTCCAGTATCTGCCTGAAATCATTGGCATCTGAGTAATTGCAAAATACTTATTAAGCTGATCCAATGCCGCTGTTGTACCGGCTCTTCTTGCACTTACAATTGCACTGCCGGGTTTATGAAGAAAAATATCCCCTCGCCCTGATTGGAATGCCGTAAAAAATGCTCTGTCTAAAAATGCGGTTATACCACCGCAGGCAGAACCATAATGAACAGGAGAACCAAAAATAAATCCGTCAAAATCCTTTGCATAATCCAAAAAAGAATTGACCGCATCATCAATTACGCACTTCCCTATTTTTGAACATGCATAACAACCTCTGCATGCTCCTATAGGTTTTGTTCCTATTTGGTATATTTCAGAATCAATACCTTCTTCTTTTAATGTTTTTTCAATTTCTTTTAACGCAGTATAAGTACAACCTTCTTTATGAGGTGAACCGTTAAACAATAAAACTCTCATTTTACCCCCTTATTTTACTATGAAATATAGAATAACAAATTAATTAAAAAGTCAGCCACAAGCATGTATATAGTAGATAAAATTGCAGCCTGAGTGGTCGAAGTTCCGACTTCTTTTGCACCGCCTTTTGTTTGGTAACCCTTTGTAGCACAAACAAGTGCAATTAATGCTCCAAATATGCACGCTTTCAATATACAAACATAAATATCTTTTATCCTTATCCAATTAAAAACAGATGCAATATATCTTGTCGGATGAAGTCCTATTGCCATGTATGAAACAACCATTCCGCCGACAATTCCGATAAAACCGGAAATAATTACTACCATCGGAACTGTTATAGATGCAGATAAAATTCTTGGTGCAAAATAATATCCGATAGGATTTATTTTTAATGTTTTTATTGCATCCACTTGGGAAGTAACCTGCATGTTAGCTATTTCTGCGGATATTGCGGTACCGGCTCTTGCTCCGATTGCCAAAGCTACAAACCCGGGAGCAATTTCTCTTATCATAACAAGTGCAATTGTCCCCCCAATATATGCCTCTGCACCGGTCATTAAAAATTGTTTTGATACCTGTATTGCAATAACCGCAGCAGAAATAAAGGCTATCACCAAGGATATAGGTAAAGAATCATAACTTATGGATGCTGCCTCGGTAATTACACGCTCAAAACGCAAATTACCCTTAATTATATATTTAAGGCACTCAATAAAGTTTTGGACACACAGACCTAAAAATTTTATCAATTTTCCCTCATTTCATTGAACTTTTATAAAATTATACCATAAAACTTTCACTTTTAGAAATTTGCACCAAAAGTATATTTCTAGTAAAGTATGATTAAGATTAAAATACTTTAAAGAGAGGGAAGAAATGTCAGAAATAAAATTCGGAACTGACGGTTGGAGAGCTGTTGTTGGAAAAGAATTTAATGAAAAAAATGTGGAGCTTGTTTCAAAAGCAATAGGCAAATATGTATTTGATAATTACGGCATCTACAAAACAATAATTATAGGCTATGATCCTCGCAGCATGGCAGATGTTTACTCGCTGCAATGTGCCAAAATCCTTACAGACTACGGATTTAAAGTATTATATAGCGATAAAGTAATACCTACACCTGTTTTGGCATTTAATGCCAAATATCTTGATGCATGCGCCATAATGTTCACAGCATCACACAATCCGCCGGAATATCTGGGAATAAAATTTATACCGGATTATGCAGGTCCGGCAACAAAAGAAATAACAGACGAAATAGTTTCAAACATAGGATCTGATTTTTCATCTCACATTAAAGGCAAACTTATATATACGGATTTTTCAAACAATTATTTCAAAAGAATAAGCGAAATAATTGATTTTGGAAGAATTAAAGACAACAAAAATCTTAAAATATTATTTGACGGATTATACAGTGCAAGTATCGGTTATTTTGACAAGTTATTGAATAAAAATGACATCAAATATGACAGTATGCACATGTTCCACGATACGAATTTCGGAGGCGGAATGCCTGAACCAAAACCTCAATTTATGCAAGAAGCAATTGATTATGTAAAATCTAAAGAAAATTATGTAGCTTTTGCAAATGACGGAGATGCTGACAGATTCGGAGTTATAAACGAAAAGGGCGAATATGTAACCCCTAACGAAATTTTAGCAATATTACTTTTACACCTGCGAAAAAATAAAAATATGCAAGGATGTATTGTAAAAACCGTTGCAGGCAGCCTTATGCTGAATATTATTGCTGAAAAACTCGGTGTAGAAGTCATTGAAACCCCTGTAGGCTTTAAACATGTCGGGCAGGCAATGAGAGAATTTAACCCTATTATTGCAGGAGAAGAATCGGGTGGTTTAAGCATTGCAGGACACATTCCCGAAAAAGACGGGATTCTTGCAAACCTGCTCATACTTGAAGCAATGTCATACGAAAGAAAATCGCTTGTAGAATTGCAGGAAGAATTAAAAAACTTTATCGGATGCGAATTTATAAACACAAGAACAGACAAAAAACTTGATAATTTTGATGAAATTGCCCCGACTATTGAAAAATTTTCTAACATGGAAGAAGTTGCCGGCTATAAAATAATAAACAAAGATTCAAAAGACGGAATAAAACTATATCTTGAAGATAATAAAACATGGATTTTAGTCCGCCCGTCAGGTACAGAGCCTCTTTTAAGAATTTATATCGAAAGCGATAACAACGATAAAATTGAGAAAATTAAATCTGCTATTGGCTAAATTTCAATAATTATAAATTTTTGTAAAGCATACAAAATCTTTATGACATATGGCTTTCCCTGTTTTTACTCAATTTTGCATTAAAGAATATTTCAAGAAATGCCGACAAGAAAAACATGGTAAAAGTAGATTTTCTATTAAACAAAATCAAGCTATTAATCTAAAAAAGGATTAATCAATTTGTAATGCAATTAAAGTAAAGGTAACAAAAGTATTAATAAAAGTTCTGAAAGGAGTTTAACATGGGAGATTACAGAAAGGGCGATATGTCTGCAAGTGGTATTAACCAAGCAAATATCATCAGACAACAAGCAAAATTGGATGCCCAAAAAGCAGAAAAAGAACAAAAAGCAAAATTGAATGCTGAAATTGCAAATTATTTTGCATCTCAAGGTGTAAATACTGACAAAACAAAAACTATTACAAGAATGGTTGACGGAAAAGAAACAGAAGTAGTTTTTGGCAGCAATAAAGACGGAAAGAAAATTTATATTGATGCAAATACAGGTAAAGAAGTTGTTGTAACGGAATCTAAAGGTAAAAATCAATTTACAACAAAAGATAATCTTGAAGCAGAATTAACAGAAAGATTCGGCATGACATCAAAAGACTTGTCGGCAAAAGGAATTGTTGCAGAATATAAGCATGGAAAAATTACTTTAACAGACATAAAAAGAGGAAATAGACTCCCTGAGGAATTTTTAGCACAGCTGGAAACCAAATATAAAACAGACCTTGCCAAAAATACACCGGCAAAAACATCCGAATCTGTCACTATTGAAGAATATTTTGACAAGATGCAGGCTTACGCACCACAATTTAACAATCAAGAAGTTGAAATCAAAAAAGAAGCAGCAGCAACTGTTGAAAAAGCTAAAATGCCAACTCAAGAAGAATTGGAAGATAATTTAAAATTATTAAACAGTCAATTTGATTTGGCTAAAGCCGAAAACACAAAAAGAAAAAATGCCAATGGAGTTGTTGTTCAGGGTGCAAGTTCTAAGAAAAAGATTTCCCGCGGGAAAGCACTGAAAGGTAAAGGCACAGTATCAGCTGCAGATCAGGCAAAAATTGATGCTAAAAAAGCAGAACTAAAACAAAAAGCTATAGAAAAAGCAAAAATTGAAGCAGAGAAAGCAGAAGCTAAAAAATTAGCGGAAGCTAAGGCTAAACAACCTAAAAAAATAATTACTACATCCCATCATTATGAAAGAGGAGTTAAATTCAGCAACGGTAACTCTATTGAAGCAGAAGATAAAAATAGTGTTTGGGATTCCGATGCTTCATTCAGTATAAATGGCGGTAAATATAATTTAAAATCAAAGAGAAGCGGAATGATGACAAGAACTCTTGATTATGGTGATTTAAAATCAGACAAACAATTTGGATTAATAAATGACAATACAGGCAAATTAAATCCTGAAAGCAGAATATTTGAATCACAATATGACAGAAATGCCGAAACATTATATTTTTCAGGAAAAGGCGAACTTAACGGCGCTCAAGTCTTAAAATATAAAAATAAAGTTGCTGTATGCCTTAATGGTAAATACTATGATTTGAATACACTAATCCAAACAAATCGGAAAGAAGAGATAAAATAAATTATAAATCATTGCAACTAAAAAGGTGTGTTAAAAAACACACCTTTTTTAATTTGTCAGGATTTAGAACCGGTCTGTTATATTTTCGCTCCTAAAGATTAAAAAATCAGTAAGGTGCGATGTTTCACACCAAATAATCTTTTATACCATTGAGAAAAGGGAAGAATCGTGCTATAATATCCGGTGTAGAAATATATTAAACGGAGGTTTTATATGTCTAATCCTACATTAAGAGAAGAAGTATTTAATTCTTCACAGATGAACAATGATCCGTTAGAGCTTGATAAAGTAATGACATCATCAGGTACAATGCTAAAGACTTGTATTCTGTCATTGTTTGTAGCTTTAACATTCGGATACTCGTGGTCACTTTTAAATGCGGGTTATATGGATAAAGCAGGCTTGCTATCAACAGTAGGTGCCATAGGCGGTTTTATAATGGCTATGATTATCTGCTTTGCTCCTAAAAATAAATATCTTGCAGTAACCACTCCTGTATATGCAATGCTTGAAGGTTTGTTTTTAGGTGCAGCTTCAGCAATATTTAACAAGATGTATCCGGGAATAGTTTTTCAGGCTGTAGCAGGAACTGTTCTGACATTGTTTGGAATGTTCTTTTTATATAGTACAAAAATAATTAAAGTTACAGACAAACTTTGGAAGATTGTATTTATTTCAACATTCGCAATCGCAGGGATTTATATTCTGCAATTTATTTTATCATTCTTTCACCTGTCAATTCCAGGTTTGTTTACAAATTCACTTGTAGGAATCGGTTTTAGTATTCTTGTTATTGTAGTGGCAGCTTTTAATCTGCTTCTTGATTTTGACTTTATAGAAAGATTCTCCGGACAGACTCCTAAATATATGGAATGGTACGGAGCATTTTCTCTTATGGTCACTATCGTATGGCTGTATATAGAATTTCTCAGATTACTGGCAAAGATTAACAGCAGAAGATAAACCAAATATATGTACAATAAAAAAAAGACGACTAAAATAGTCGTCTTTTTTGTTTTCTATTATTTATTTTTGATTATGCACTCTGATCAAATTTCATTGTACGTTCAATGTTTTTGTTCATTACGGTTTTAACTGAATCGTATTCTGTCTGCAATGATTGGTGTTCGGTATCAATATTCTTTAACTGCAAGTCAAACATATTATCTTTTTGTTTAACATCATTCATTGCTCTGTTATATTTTGCTTCTGCTCTTGCAACTGCATCTGAGGTATCACTTTCTTCAAAGATATTTGAACAAGTTTTATAATCAAGAGATACCCAGTTGAATGATTTGTCAACCTGTTCCATAGTTACAAGTCCGCTTTCAAATGCATATTCAATCCAGTCTTTAGAATTTGCAAGTCCGTTTTCCAAAACTTTATAACCTTTCTGCATTCTGTTAAATAAGTTTGAATACCATTGAGCTTTAGCATCAGAATTTTGAGTTGCAGCAGGATCATTTTCATCAACCCAAGCATATTTAGGTTCACCCAATACATCAAGCATTAAATCTTTTAAATATGTTCCTAATACAGATTTGAACGCATCAGAACCATAACTCTTGATACCTGACCCAACACCCTCAAGCATAGAAACAAAATTCATAAGATAAGCCGGATGAGTTGCAACAGCTTGTTCTAAACTACCATTTCCGCGTGTAGTTCCCGAAACAGGATTTGTATCGTATTTTGTAAAATTACTTCTTGATAATTGGTAATTTTGAAGATATGGGTTATCGCCATTTTGACTTGCAAATGCATTTACATCAAAATAATCTAATGAATTTAACATATTAAAGTATTCATCTATTAACAATTTATATGTATCATATCTTGATGCATTGTTTCCATAATTATTTATAACTTCAGGATCAACTGCTTCATGCAGAGGTATTATAGCTAATACTTGTTTATCAGATTCCCATTTAAAATTAACCGGATCATCTGATCTGTCACCTGGTTTACCATCGTTATCAGCACCCATTTGCCCTTGAAATCTGGATGCAAATTCTGTCATAGTAGCATTTAAATTAGCAGGGCTGAAACTATTTCTTGTTTTGCCGGCAAGCCAAGATTGGATTGCACTTTGTGTTGAAGAATCATAAGTTACACCCTCTTCTCCGCCAAATTCACAATAAGTTTTATATGTACCCTTTGGTTTCAATACATCGTGGCTGTCTTCAATCCATGTATCATCAGAAAAATCTGTAGGAGTGCCTTCATTATTAACACCCAATGTTTGCCATGTTACTTCTTTTTCCTCATATTGAGGAATATCAATATAAACAGTCATCCCAGGCAATACTACCTGATAACCATCACCGTTTCCGCCGTATTGACCATATCTATCATCACTTCCGGTTGTTGTAACTTCTTTATATACATCATCTGATTTACTTGAAGTGTGATTACTATAGTCATAACTTAAATCATCTAATGAATGAGAAGTATTATCTACCGGCCAACTAGACGGTACGGTATAATTATACCTTCCTCCATTTGCCGCTTCATATGTTTTTGCAGCTCTTGCAGTCGGATTAATGGTTAATTCTCCACTCTTAAAGCCTGACATATTTTCAGCGCCACTGGTTTTATCAATTAATGAATCAATAATATCCGTCAAAGCCTGACGACCTTCAGCAGTGAGTGAATTGCCTATATTATTCAAAGCATATTTATTTTCACTCGGAACATTTGAAACTATTGCTTGACCTGTTACTCCATCATTTGCAGAAATACTTCTTCCTGTCGGGTTACCGGTTGTTTTATCAACTTCTTCAAGTTTTCCTGTTTTCAAGAATTGACGAACAAGGTCTTCACCAACACCCGGAGCTGACCATCTTGCATAATAATCAGCAACATAGTGTGCAATAGCTTGTTCTTGAGATTCATCACCCGAATCGCCCAAAATTATCTGCCTAAATGCCGGCACCGTACTATCGTATAAATCTTTGACTTCGTTATAATACTCTTTAGCATAAATATCATAATTCATACGTTCAATAGAGGATTCCTGACTGATAGCATTCAAATAAAGCTCTTCTAAATCAGCATTTGTCATGCCTGCAAAGAAATCACCCAAATTATGAGTGCCAATGTCATTATAACCTGTACCATAGAAGGATGATAACTTTTGGGACAAAATAGTAGTTGAAGCTTTGCTTCCTCCATCAGGATTATCAAAGAAGCTTGTATCCCATTTTAAACCATATTCACCAAGGAAGCCTTCCAAATCATTTTTATGTTTTTCATATATTGCCGCATCCTGTTCATTAACAAGTAATAAACCTGCAGAATTTACAAGGCCGTATTGGTTGTTATATTGACTGTAAGAAATTAAGTTATTGAAAGTTAAAGCCTGTGTACGAGCTAAACCGTTTATATCGGTATTAGAAAACATTAATTGGGCATTATTTAAAGCAGAAATATATTCATCACTAGCTTGGGAACTTTGCGTAGCAAGACGCATTTTAGCATTATTAATGGTTTGAGATCTTAACTCATTATCTGCTAAACGAGCTGTGATTGTTAATAATCTGGCTTGTGATGCTGCCAATCCCATTTTTACGCAGTCCTTTCGTTTTTCCTTATAGTTCCATTATTCTTCATGTCGGCTGTTTTTAATGAAACTTTAAGTTTTTAAGTCTTTTGTAAACAAATTGTTACAATTCAAAACCATGTAATAATAAGGGTTTTGGCATAAAAAAACAGTTCAAAAAATGAACTGTTTTTTATTTTTTATATTTTTTTTAGTTATTAACAAACTGATGCAAAACCACCGCATGAACATGAACAATCCCCGCCGAAAGATGCAGCTGAAAAACTTGCACAATCGCCGCCTTCACCAAATGTTGCAAGTGCGGTAGAATAATCGCTTAAAAATGCTATATCACCAACTGATGTATCTTCACTATATAAAGAATAATCAATTGCTGCCTGTTGAGAAAACATATAAATATCATATTCATTTGCAGCTAATAAACTGGTTCTTCCTTTATTTGCAAGAATACCTGAATTTTCTACAGGATGATTTTTGATATTGTTGCTTCTTCCTGCAGATTTTGATTTAGATGCCTTTTCACCAAATAATAATATCATGCTTTGCTCCTAATATCTCGTTCTTACATCTATATAAAGTATTTATTTTTTGTCTGATTTCAAAGGTCACAGGTTTTGTTACAATTCGTAATATTATTTTCTTTTATGAAAGCCTTTGTCTGTTCCGATTATACGGCCTATTGAACGAATTTTCCCCTCTATACAACCTCGACATTTATCAGGATTATCATTCAAACAAATTTTGTTAGGATAAATTTCATATTTCGGACGATATTGGGTTGAAGTTACATTCGGCATAACAACATTTGCACCGCTTTGCAAGGCAATAATTCTGCCGTTTGGATTAATTGTTTCCATCGCTGTCGTTGCCGGAATATTTATATCCAGAAGCATTATTCTTGTAAGGGCCATAACTTTTAATGCCAAATCAAAATCACCCGTTTCAGCCTCTTTTAAAGGAGTTGCCGGATGAGGAATAAACGGCCCTATTCCAACCATATCCGCATCTAATTCTTTAAAAAATAAAATATCATCCGCAAGAGATTCAACAGTTTGCCCCGGAAGTCCGACCAAACATCCCGTACCAACTTCATAACCAAGTTTTTTAATATCAAGCAAACATCTTACCCTGTTTTCAAAACTCATATTAGGATGCATTGCTTTATACAATTCTTTATCAGTCGTTTCAATTCTTATCAAATATCTGTCAGCACCTGCATCTTTAAATGCTTTATATTCTTCAAAACTTCTCTCACCCAAACTCAAAGTCAATGCAACATCAAGTTTTTTTATTTCTTTAATTATTTCTGTTAAAACATCTGCACTATAATAAGCATCCTCTCCGGACTGCAGAACTATTGTTTTATAACCCATTTCAACTGCATGTTCACACAGTTCGATTATTGTATTTTTATCCAGCCTGTATCGGTCAATCGAAGTGTTTGGAGAACGCAAACCGCAATACTTACAAGAACATCTGCATATATTGGAAAACTCAATAAGGCCTCTTAAATGAACCTCATCGCCTACATTTTCTCTCCGCACCTTATCGGCCAATTCAAATATTTTTTTATTATTCTCCTTATCATTATCTGATAAGATTTTAACTAATTCGTTTTTTGAATACATATTTTACAACAAGTCCTTATGATGAAATTGCTTTATTCCTTTAGAATAATCATCAACTATCTGCCCCGAACCCGTCAATTTATATTTATAAATAGTTAAACCTTCTAACCCGACAGGCCCGCGAGCATGAGTTTTGTTTGTAGAAATTCCGACTTCTGCACCAAAACCATACCTGAAACCATCTGCAAAACGGGTAGAAACATTATGGTAAACCCCCGAAGAATCAACATTATTCATAAATTTTTGTGCATTTTCACTATCATTTGTAATTATACAGTCCGTATGCCCTGAGCCGTATGTGTTTATATGCTCTATTGCCTGATTAATATTTTCTACAAATTTTACTGACAAAATTTTATCGCCATACTCCGTTGACCAATCGTCAGGTTCCGGAATGAGTTTGATTTCTTCTAATTGCAAAGCGGCTAGAAGCTCATTTTTCTTTTCAAAATCATTATGAATTAATAATGTTTCAACAGAATTACAAGCACTCGGATATTGAGTTTTTGAATCCACAACAAGTTTTACCGCCATATCTATATCAGCAGACTTATCAACAAATATATGGCAAATTCCGCTCGCATGCCCTAATACAGGAATATTTGTATTTTCTTTTATATATTTTACCAGTTTATTTGAACCTCTTGGGATAATTAAATTGATATATTCATCACATTTTAGCATCTGCGCAATATCATCGTGACTAAAAACCTGCTGAATAACATTTTGAGGGAAATCACCAACTTTACCCAAGGCAGAATTTATTATTTCCATAATTTTTTTATTCGTATTAATTGATTCTTTTCCGCCTTTTAAAATTACGGCATTTGAGGATTTGATTGCCAATGATGAAATTTGTGAAATAACATCAGGTCTGGCTTCAAAAATTATACCCAAAACCCCTATAGGACAAGACACTTTTGACAAAACCAACCCTTCATCCAATTCGCGTTTAAATAAAATTTTGCCGACAGGATCGTCAAGTTTTGCAATATCCCTTACCCCCTGAATCATATCACGCATTTTGTTTTCATCAAGTTTTAAACGATTAAAAGTGGATTTTGCAAGTTTTCCTTCATTCACAAGAATTTGAGCAGAGTCAAGATCAATTTTATTTGCATCAAAAATTTCACTTCTTTTAGATTCCAGCTCGTCTGCAATAGTATTTAATGCTCTGTTTTTTACACCGGTATCTAAACCTGCAATATCTAAAGATGCTTTTTTTGATTTTTTTGCTATTTCAGTAAAATCCATTGTTCACCCACTCTCTGCATCTGCAGTTTTTGTTTATAAAATAGTTATATTATCTCTTGTAATTATGGCATCATAATTCTTAAACCCGAGAATTTCAACAAGACTGTCAGAATGACAGCCTATAACTTTTTTACACGCATCTGAATCATAATTTGCGATACCTCTTGCAAATTCATTGTCGTTTTCATCAAGAATAGATACCACATCACCTTTTCTGAATGTATTTTTTACCGCAACAACACCTATCGGAAGTAAACTCTTTTCATCTGATATCAAAGCATTTTTAGCGCCGTCATTAACAACTATTTTACCTGTTATATTTGTTGCATACCCTATCCACATCTTTTTGTCGGAAAGATTTTTATCAGAAGGTAAAAACATTGTACCCAAATCTTCACCGTTAAATATCTTTCTGATTACATATGGGATTTTTCCGTTTGCAATGAGAACCTTTCCGCCAAAACGCGTAACAAGACGAGATGCTAAAAGTTTTGACTCCATTCCGCCTCTGCCGCCGTCAGAAACCCCTGAAGCAAGTGCAAGAATATCATCATTAACTTCATCAACTTCTTTTATAAGTTTTGCTTCCGGATTATCTTTCGGATTTGAATCATACAACCCGTCAACATCAGAAAGTATAACCAATAAATCTGCATCCAGTTCACTTGCAACAAGTGCTGACAACTTATCATTATCTGAAAAACAAACCTGAGTTCCGTCATCTTGCGAACGACAAATAAGTTCAATTGTTGACACGGTATCATTCTGATTTATAACAGGAACAGTACCCAATTCAAGCAGCTTATTAAAAGTTGTCCTTATACTCAAATAACGCTCACGAACAGAAAAATCATCTTCGGTCAATAATATTTGTGCTGCAATTAATCCGTAAGTATCAAATCCGTTTTCATAAACTGACATAAGTTTTGACTGACCTATAGCAGCACAGGCTTGTTTTAGCGCAACCCCTTTTGTATCAGGCAAATTCAAGCGTTTTTTACCCATACCGACAGCACCGGAAGTTACAACAATAACCTCTTTACCGGCTTTTACCAGATTGGAAATGTCTTCTATAAAGGTATAAATCCTCGGCAAAGATATTATTCCGTCATCATTCCTCAATACATTTGTACCAAGCTTTACTACAATTCTTTTTGCGTTTATAAATTCTTTTCTATCCATAAATTCATTCTATCATAAAAAACAACTGTTTAAACTTTGTAACAATAAGGCAATTTCTGAATACAAAAACTTTTTATAAAAATATAAGGTAGTGAAAAGTTAGATTTGTTATGGAAAATTACACAGATTACACATTAGGTGCAGGTGCAGGCTATGCTGCGTATGTAGGCTCTAAAAAAGTTTTAAATAAAGCAAAAAAACCATACGTAAATAAAGTTATTCAAAACATGAGTAATTACAGCGAAGCCGAAAATCAGGTACTGAAAAAGGCAACATACGATGCGTTTTCTAAATCCGGTCTGAAGGCAAAAAAATATTATCTTCACGACATTAATCCCGATAATGCCGAATCAATGGCAAATTTGTTTGAAAGAAAGTTTGACGCAATGATTAAAGGAAATAAATTTTTTGCCAAACTTGAGAATTTCAGAAAAAAATTAGAAGAATTAAAAACAAAAATAGATAAAATTAAAAAAACAAAAGCTCCTAATAAGCCATCTGTATCAAAAAATATTAAACATTCAGGAGAAAATCTTGCACAAAAAATTAAAAACCCTCAAAATGTCAATATAGACGGAATTAAAGACAACATAAACAAAGTAGGAGATTCAAAAATCTCTGATAAAATTATTAAACGGGACAACAAAGTAAAATTAAGCAAACAAATAAAATCAGTCGCGGAAGGCAAAAATGCTTTTTGTTCGCCAATAACAAGAGATATTATGGTAAACACAGACAAATTAAGCTCTGCATCTTTCCACGAAATGGGGCACGCACTAAATGCAACAGGCTCAAAAGCAATTCAGGCTCTTGCTGTAGGCAGACATGTTACAAAATTATTCATTCCGATAATTTTAGCAATAGGACTTTTAAAACCCAAGAAAAAAGACGGTGAAAAACCTCAGGGAATAATTGATAAAACGACAACATTTATCAAAGAAAATGCAGGTAAACTTACATTCGTAGCACTAATCCCAACACTTGCCGAAGAAGGATTGGCAAGTATCAGAGGCGGTAAACTTGCAAAACAAGTACTCGATCCAAAACTTCTTAAAAAAGTAAACAAAGGAAATATGTTAGCCTGGACTACATATTTAGCCGGTGCACTTGTAACAAGCGGAGCTGTTGCATTTGCAACAAAAGTTCGTGACAAAATGGCATCATAACACCATATACCCACCATCTGTATCGCTATAAAAAAAAGAGGAACTCAGCTCCTCTTTTTATAAATGGTGGGCGATACAAGGCTGTCTTGACTTGCTCGCATTAGACGGCTTCCGCATCGGCTTTTTGTCCTGCCGACCGCCTGACTAACTCGCCGATGGCTTCAGCCTTTGCTCGCAAGTCGCGAGAACTTTTTTTGACAAGTTCTCGCCAAAGTATCGCATTATAAAACCCCCGAGAACCTCGGAGGCTCTATGGTGGGCGATACAAGGCTCGAACTTGTGACCCCTTGAATGTCGTTCAAGTGCGCTACCAACTGCGCCAATCGCCCTTATTTAATTTTCTTTGGGAGATGTAGCGCACTGCGTGCTTCCTCTCACAAAACTTGACATTTAGTCAACTTTTGCTCGGCAGAGTCAACTGCGCCAATCGCCCTTATTTAATTTTCTTAGGAACTTTGCTAAAATGCTTCATTAGTTTTCCAAAACCATTACGCATTTTCACAACAGGGTTTGAACTACCATGAGCAACTTGCTTGGAAACAAATTTATCACTATCAGGAGTTCTTTCTAATACAGGTTTTATACCGTTTGGAACCTCTTTAAACTCTGCCGGCGCCGGCACATCCATTCCGCCGCCTATTTGAACAGCAGTTGTTATTGTTGAAACCGGTAAATCAGAAATTCCAAATATGCTTCCCATACTAAATAACCCTTTTCACTAAAAAAGGAGACACCCGGATTTGAACCGGGGATAAAAGCTTTGCAGGCTTCTGCCTTACCACTTGGCCATGTCTCCGTCTGTTCTTATAATATATGCTACACATAAGCGAATGTCAAGAAAGGGTTAATGCAATTTTGAAATCATGCCCGACAAAATTTCCTTTGCTTTTTCTAATTGCAAATCATTATTATTTTCAATATCTTCATCAGAAAGCTTTACCTCAACATCTGGTTTAATACCCTTTTTGTTAATATCGTTTCCTGTCGGAGTTAAATATCTTGCAATGGTAAGATTTATACCTGTTTCATTCGGCATAGGTATAATTTTCTGCACCATACCCTTCCCATAAGTTTTTGTTCCGACAAGTTTTGCTCTGTGATAATCTTTCATTGCACCTGATAAAATTTCACTTGCACTCGCACTTGCACCGTCTATAAGCAATATAATCGGTTTATCAATATCTACATTTGTATCCTGCGCCTGTATATCATATCGATAACCGTTTCTTCCGACAATACTTACAAGTTTGCCGTTATTAATAAATAAATTTGATATAAACACGGCATTAGTTAAAAGACCGCCTGTATTCCCCCTCAAATCGATAATAAGACCTTTTGTCCCCGAAGTATTTTCAAGAGCTTCTAAAAATTCATTCGGAGTAGATGTACTTATAAAACTTGATATCTGAATATACCCAATATCCTTTTCATTTGAACTTTTTACCGTCTTAAATGATATCTCTTTACGGATAATTTGTTTTGATAAAATTTTTCCGTTGCGCAAAACATCTATATTTACAGGAGTATTTTCAGGGCCTTTTACAATTGATGCAACCTGCGAAATCGACATTCCGCTGACCTTTTCTCCGTTTACGGCAATTACGATATCACCGGCTCTTAAATCCGCAAACTGTGCCGGAGCTTGCTCAATTACATTTATAATCTTTATTTTGCCGGCATCATTTGTAATACTCACACCAATACCGCATATCTTTGAAATTATAGAACTGTTCTGGCGCGCAAATTCTTCTTTTGTCATAAATCTTGAATATGGATCATTTAAAGATGCAAGCATAGTTTCTATAGCAACTTTTGCATCTTCAGGGGTTTTTATTTTATTCTGATAACGATTTTTCCACCTGCTCCACCTTTGAGAATTCATAGACGGATCATAATATTCATTTCTTGCAACATGCCAGATTTTATCAAATAATTTTTGATTAGAAATAACATGATGATCGACTCTGACTTCATTTTCGACAATTAAAGGGTTATGATTTAACATATAAAAATTATGCGCAAGATAGGCCAACCCTGTTGCACAGACTAAAAAAATTAAAGCACTCACCCGTTTTTTCATATCTATAATTTAACAACAACGATTTTATATAATCAATATACTTTTCACTAAAACAACAAAATATTTTAAATAAATTATAAATAATAATGATTACTTAAAAAAACTTTATATTTTAATGACATAATAGCAAAAATTATTTTTACGCATTTTAAAGCAAGCGGATAGATAATAATGAAAGGTAAAAATATGACCGCAATTCAACCGATTATTCAAACCGCATATACAGACAGAGGAAATGAATACAAAAAATCTAATGCCGGTAAATATGTTGCAGGTGCTTCAGTAACAGGAGCAGGCATGGTATATGGCGGCAAATTTGCTTTTAAAGGAGCAAAATCAATTTATGATAAAGCAAAAACAATACATATGGAAATTCCGGAATTTCTGAAAAACATCAAAAAATCTAAATCAGAAATTAAAGAAACCTTTATTCCAAAAATTAAAAATGCTAAACAAGTTTTGAAAAAGGGCAAAAAAGGTATTCGAAAACACGCAAGAAAATTAAAGAAACAAGTTTCAACAACAAAAAACAAGAATACTAAACAAATTTTTGGCAAAATTAAAAACGCTTTCACAAAATCTGTTGATTTTGTAAAAGATACATTCAAAAAGATAAGTTTTGCAAATATTAAAGCAAAAGCAGAATCTGCTGTTACTTTTGTAAGAGATAATGCTAAAAAATTAAACATGGAAAACTTCAAAAAAGTAAAAAGTACAGTAATAGATTTTGCAAAAAAACCTTCTACTAAATATGCTGCTGGCGTTGCAACAGGAATTGCAGGAGTTATAGCTCTTGGCGTGGCTGCAGATTATATCGTAAACAAAGTTAACGAACACAGAGCAGACAAAAGGGCATAGGCTATTTACTTTTAAATCTCTTGTGATAAAATTAGTAAAGCAAGGAACAAATTAATGAATAATATATATTTACAATTACATCATCATATCCATCATACATACCTGAAGGGGTTGTAGGATTGGTGTTGTGCTTGTAAAAATTTTTCAATTCTATTAAAAACGACTCCTTCAGGCATCAAGCCAAAGGAGTTGTTTTTTACAAAATGGAATTGAAAGGATACAATAATAATGACACTAACAAATATAGTATCGGCAATAGGCAATACAAGAAGCGTTTACCCTCTCATTTTGCGTGATTGCGGAATAGAAGTACCTTCAAAAATATATATTACAAGAAAAGAGAACCTTAAAGAATCTAAGACAAAGGCTAATGATGCGACAAGGGAAAAATTCATTGATGAATATGTTACATCTGCTGTTTGGCTTGGCGGAATCCCTCTTGTTGAAAAAACCTATGATAAATTTATCAAAAATAAAGGATTTAACCCATCTTTAAGCATAAAACTATTTAAAGAAGAAAAGTTTCAGGGTATTGATTACAACATTAATAAATTCAGAGATTTAGCACCGGAAATTGTCAAAGAACTTGAAAAAGCAAAAGCTAACAGATCTTTACTGGAAAAACTTAATGCAGGAAAATTTACGGCAGCCATATCAATACCTGTACTTCTTATGGGTTTTGTTCTGCCGAAATTAAATTTTGCACTCACACGCAAAATAAAAGAAAACAGAAAAGCAAATAATCAGACTCAAACCAATTTTAATAAAAATATTTCAATGACTTCATTTGCCGGCGAAAAAAATATAAGTTTTACAGGCAACTGGGTAACTTCTGTTGCAAACCTAAAAACTGTAGATAAAATGGCTATCACTGACGGAGGACTCACAGTAGGCAGAGTATCAACTTCAAGAAATAAAGACGAAGCATATGTTAATGCTTTCAGAATGATTGGTTCAATGTTTTTAAACTTCGTTGCGCCTAAATATATCCAAAAAGCTCTTGATTCAACAGCTAACAAATTATTCAACATAAATGTAAACTTAGATCCGTTAATTATGGAAAACGAAGAATTTATTAGTGCAATAAAAGAAAACAAAGTAACATTACCAAAATCATCAAAAGCCGAAGATTTATTTGAATTTATCGACAACAATCCAAACAGCCTGTTTTCAAAAATTGCACAACAGCAAAAGAAAGTATCATTCCTTAAAAACGGAATCAGAGATCCAAGAAAATATGTTGACATTGAAGCGCTCGCAGAATTCAGAGATGAGTTTGAAAAATTTATAAAATCTGCATCAAAATCAAAAAATATTGATAAGTTTGCAAAAAAAGCAAAATTCGTAAAAAGTGCCAACATTATCTCAAATGTATTAATAAGCAGCACACTTCTTGCGGTTGTTCTGCCTAAAATTCAATACTCATTTAACAAACTTGTAACAGGTTCATATTCAGATCCTGGCCTGGCGGACAAATAAAAAAGAGGCAGCATGCCTCTTAAAATGGAGTTTAATACTGTGTGTAATAAATTTATTATGAACCTCCGACAAGCTGTAAAGCCTGCTGTAAGAGGTCTTTGTTGGATGAAATTATTTTATTAATTACTTCCATTTGTTGTTTTGCCATTTGGTAATATGAAATATTTGCTTTTAAATCAGCATTTGAAAGTTCTAACAAACCGGAACGGATTTCACCTACGCCCAAAACAGGTTTACCGGATTCTTGTGTTTCTAAAAACAAACCATCTTTATATTCATACAAACCTGATACGTTATGAAAATTCCTTATCGCAACCTTATACAACGGTATAACTTTCTTTCCGCTTTCTGCTATACCGCAGATGGTTCCGTCATTCTGAATTTTATATTCGTCATATTTTCCCAAATATTTACCGTTATTTGGATCTATCCACATCTTAATTGTAGTTGTCGGAATATCCAAAGCACCGCCTTTTAATGCAGTTTCCTGATATAAATCTGCACTCACAGGACGAGTACCCTGCATTATTTCACCTTTATCGTTCAGAATATAACCCTGAACAGTATTTCCGTTTGGTGCGCGATATACCCCTTCACCGTCAAAAGTAAATTCGCCCAGTCTTGTATAAACACTTTTACCTTCTTTGGTTTTGGTCAGGAAAAATCCTTTTCCTTCAAGATAAAGATTATCTTTTGAAGTACCCGGAGTTGATTTACCCTGTCCGCTATTCTTTTCAAAATCATCCACAATTGCACCGTTCAAAAAGGTTTTAAATGTAACCTGCTTTTGACGGTAACCCGGAGTATATGTATTAGTCATGTTTTCTGATAATACATCTATCCAGTTTACTGTTGCATACTGTGTATTTAATGCTGTAATAAAAGCATCATTCATGGGTTATTCTCCTTGCCTGTTTTGTTCTCTGCGTCTTTTATTCTGTTCTTTACTGCTGTGAGAATAGGACAAATCCGAATACGGAATTTCCTGTTCATCAAATGCTGACCTTAACTCATCTATATTTGCTCTTAAATATTGTTCAGCAACTTTATCACTCGGAATAAACTGGGCTGAAATAGCACCATCTCTGCCAACACGCAAAACTACCGAAATATTTTGATCAAAATCAATTCGGATAGGCTGGTTATTCTGTCTTGATTCATTCAATGCATTCAATAAAGTTTGAGATACCTGAACACTTTGTCTTACTGAAGAAGCCTCTGCTCCGGAATTCAACATATTCTGCCCCTGAACTGCAATATTTTGCATTGAAACATCTCCATCCTGAGTTAAATTCAAGAAAAACTGAGCATCTGTCTCATTCATCTTTATATTACTTTTGGAATCACCACCATAACACATAGTCCAGGAATTTAAGTTTTGCGTTGATAAAGATGCAGTATTTTCTATCATTTGAGCAATGTCATTTCTCAACATCATATTAGCATCATTTATTGCATTCTGATTATTCATCGCAACCTGAACATTTACAGAATTGTCCTGACTTTCTTTAACCTTTGATGATAATGTTTTTTTCTCTGAATTATCCTTATCTTTTGAAGATACCTCAAGTTTTTTATCTTCTTTTGTATCTTTTGATTTTGTATCTTTAGCCGATTTATCAGAAACATCTTTAGTTTCTTGTTTATCTTCTGTTTTTGACACTTTTGTCATCTCATCTTTAAAGGATGCGTCACTGTTTGTTTTTGAAGCTGCCGCATTCATATTTGATGCTGCAGGTGATGTGTTTGAAACCGACATTGAAGATGTTGAAGCTGCTTCTATACCCATAATTTCTACCTTTTAATTTTGACCTTCAGTTTTTCTTCTGAAAAATCTTGTTACACCCAGTTCTGAGAACTGTTTTAATTCTTCTTTCTTTTCTTCTTCTATAAACAACTCTTTATTTTTATCTTTATGCTTTTCCAAAACTTTTACATTTTGTTCACATTTAACAAGTTTTTGTATTTCTATGTCGAGTTGTTTTTGAAGCTCTATTCTTATTTGTTCAAGCCTTTCTGCTTCTTCGTAAAGATGCTTTAAATACTTGTCATAATAATCGTAGAGTGAAGGATCTGCACTGCGCATACCTTGTTTTGTTTCGACAATAGCCTGATTATTCTTTTGAATATTCAGTTCCGCTTCATTTACAGCTTGCTGGGCCTTCTGTACTCTCATCAGCTGTTCTTCTTTTTGATTTATTCTGAAATCCAGAACTTTTTGCAATCTGTATCGAAACGGCATGTTTACTACTCTCTCTTTGGTATTATGACCTATTTATAAGATGTAATAAACATCTAAATGTATGATATATTTAATGACATAAAACCAAAAGTCAAATATTACTAAAAAAGGTAATATTTGACATAAACTAGATTATCTTAATTAGTACTTTCTTTCTATTCTATTGCGAATAAAAAAGAAAAAAATCACACCCTCTCCCTGACCCTCTCCAAAGGAGAGGGAAAAAGTTTTCGACCTTTGCGAAGTGAGTAATCATTGTTTTACTCCACAGGTTCAAAAGCGGAATTTGTTTGAGCGAATGCGAGTTATTCCGCTTGGGGTGGAGTAATTACAAATGATTAACGAACGAAGCAGTAGGTCGCGGGTTTCTTTCTCGGGTGCTTTCTTTGCCCGAACAAAGAAAGCACCGATTCTTATAATCCTGTTTATAAAAACAAGATTATCTAAATTTTATCAATAGAAATTGCTTTAACTCCGGCATAACGGGCTTTGTCCATCAATGTTACGACCGCACCATGCGTTGCATCTGCATCGGTTTTTATCAACAAACCGTCAGGGTAATTCTTTATTTCAGTACTTAAAACAGTTCCCAATATATCGGGAGAAACTTCTTCATTATTTATAAAATATTTGTTTGCACTCGTTACATAAACAGTTAATATTTGCGGATCTTTTTCAATTTGCTCAGCTTCCACATTTTCAGGAACACTCAAACTAATTCCCTGTTGATCCAATAATGGAGCAACAACCATCATTATAATAAGCAATACCAAAAATATATCGGTAAGAGGAGTTATATTGATTTCATTAAATGTTTTCCTCATTATTCTTCCTCCTCAATCGGTATATTTACGCTGCTGCGCTGAGCATCCTGCTGTAATTTTTTCTGTTCTTTTTTATTCAAAGGTTCACCCGCTACAACAAGTTTTTTATATTCGGCATTCTGAGCTGAATCCATTATATCTAAAATTACGGAACTTTTTATATTTTTATCAGCCTTTACGATTACTTCTTGTTTTTCAATATCAGGATCTTTTACGGCAATTAGTCTGTCTGTTAATTCAGAAGCCTGTATCGGCTCACCGTTTACATACATTGCACCATCACCTGTTACAGCAACAGTTATTTTTGCTTCCTCAATATTAACCCCGTTATTAATCTCCGGAACATTTACATTTGTATCCTTTGACTGAAATGACGGTGCAACTACCATCATTATAATCAGCAGAACAAGAAATATATCCGTCAGCGGAGTTATATTGATTTCAGAAAATATTTTATTACCTTTGTTTGAGCCAAATGCCATTTTAGTGTACCTGCCGAATTATATATTTACCTTTGAAGTAGTATATCTTTGAGATTGACCTTCTGCATCAACATAATTTAAAAATAACAATTTGATAAGATAAAAGTCATTTTCAAAACGTTTTACAACAGATTGGAAAAGGTTAAAGAAGATAACAGCAACAATAGCTACTCCTAAACCAAATGCCGTTGCAATCAACGCAGAACCAATACCTGAAGCTACCGTTGAAGCCTGATTGCCTGCATCAGCCAAAATGTTGAAGGTTAAAAGGATACGAACAACCGTACCGAATAAACCTAAGAAAGGAGCAACACCACCGATTGTACCAAGAATAGTTAAATTTGATTCTAACTTTCTTGTTGCAAGTGTTGCAGAAATATCAAAAGCAGATGCAAAACCTTTCTTTTGTTCGGTAAATATTCTTACCGCTTCCTCAATTACTTCACCGATAACACCACCGCAATTCAATGCAGTATCCTGTGCTGCAGCTAAATCATTGTTTTGTAACTCTCTGTTTAATTCTCTCATATAAACCGCAATATCTCTGCGATTCTTTTTGTAAAAAGACCATCTGTTTATTACAACACCCAATACAAGTATTGAACAGATTAAAATCGGTAATAATACCGGCCAGTCCATTTTAATTGATTCAATTAGTAGTTCCATAATTTTTTATCCTCATTTTTTGTATTACTCTAATTTATTTTTAATATTTTGTAGCTCCAAATACATTGTAATCAAATGTAAATTGGATATCTATACTTTGTCCTTTATATTCAGGCGGCAAAGGTCTGAACGGAGCAGCAAGTTTCACTGCATTTAGTGCTGCGGCATCTGCGTTCTGCAAACCGGAAGATTTGAATACACTGCAAGAAAGCAGTCTTCCGTCCTTTGCAATCTTGAATAATAAAACAACACGCTTACTTTCGTTACCCTTTGGAGGATCCCAGTTCATTTTGATACGTCTTTGAAGTTCTCTCATGTACGGTCCGAAATCAGGTTCTTTTATAGCATCAATACCCGGACGACCTCCTCCGCCGCCAGGATTTCCGCCGCCTGAACCGGTGTGTCCACCCGTTCCCGAACCGGTGCCGCTGCCTGTACCTGAGCCTGTACCTCTTGAAGAACTCTTTGTTCCTGAACCGTTACCTATAGGAGCAAGGGACGGATTTGGCGAATAATTACCCGAACCTTTTGAACCGCCGCCGCTTGATGAACCCGAACCGCTTACAGGACCTGTTGCATATTGCCCCGCAGTCGTTCCGCCTCTTGGTACCGGAACTTTAAATGGTGTATTCGTAGGCTTTTGAACCGTTGAAGGTGTCATTGGCGGCCTTGCCGATGGTTTTTGTGTCGGCGGCTGAGGTTTTGCTACGGTTGGTTTTGGTATTGATTCCGTAACAGAAGGTGAAGAAACAACATTCTTTTGTGTCGTAGTCTGAGTCTGCTGCGGTTTTGTTATATTTTGTTTAACTCTCTCTATTAAAGATTTTGCAACAGGTTTTTGTTGCGTTTTTGGAGCGCCCCCGCCTGCCGGTTTTGCACTCGGAGCAGATGCTGATGGCATAGACACAGGCAATTTAGGATTATTAATCCCGCCGGAACGAGAATTATGTTCTGCTCTGTTTAAAGTATTAGGATTACGCGGAGTGTCCTCTTTATCAACCAAAACAAATTCAATATCATTTGTTTTTGGTTTAGGCTTATCAAATAAAGATAAATTTATTCCAAGCAAAGCAAGTATCAACAATACCAGCCATACTGTACCAACAGATGTCGGGTGCAAAATAGCAGAAATTAAAATACCTTTTTTTAAAGATACAGCCTCGTCATCATCTCTGACAACGGCAGGAAGCTTGTACTCTTTTATTTCTGTTGAATACCTTGAGCCTGAATTATTATTTTTATCTTCTGTATATTTTCCTAATAAAGACATCTCATCCCTTAATCAATTTGTTTATCCAATAATCATTTTATTTAAAAAATTAAATAAAATACCCCCCAATCTACTTATTTTGGTTTCCTACAGGAGATATAGTTATTGGTTGAGTTAATATAAGTTCTACTCCGGAATTTACGGAAATTTCTACATCCTCGCCCTTATCCCAGATAGATTTTAATAAACTGCCGCCGCCTGTTTCAATAGCAGTAGTCATAGCTGCACCTGTACCAGACCTTACACCCAAATAAGGCGGAGCAAAATCTCTTGCACCGATGGTTTCAGATGCCATAGGCCCATCAATAGTGGCATAGCCCATATTTTTACCACCCAAAAGTGTACCGCTTCCGTCAGCAGTTCTGACCAGTGCGGATATCGGAATATCAAAACCCGCCGGAGTAAGTATATGAGTAAATCTTAATGTTAATTTACCGCATATTGAACCATGTTTTGCCTTTGATACCCCTATAACCGAGCCTGTAACGGTACTGCCAGCAGGAGCAACCAAAACATTGTTATAATAAAAATCATTCACCAATGCCATTGTAACTTCCTGACCGCCATATGCAGTTTCAGAACTTACGGTTTCAAGAAATACACCCTTGAAAGAAACGCCCGCAGGAACAGTAATTACACCCTCTTTTATAGCAGTTGTATTCTTTACCTGAGTGTTAGGCAATGTTGTATCATTATTATAAGTAGCACTGAAATTCTGGTTTGCAAAACCTGCTAAGGTAATCAAACCTGCTACTACTAAAGCCAAAAACATTCTTCTCATATTTAAAATCCCTTCGGAAATATTACACGTATCCTAAATACATTTTACCCTGCCAAACTATTTTGTCAATTTGTTAAGGGTTAATCTTCAGGATTGTGTTTTACATAAGCAGGAGCAACAAGCATAATTAACTGTCTGTCACCAACGGGTATTTGGGTATGAACACCCATAGAGCGTTTTCCACCCGGGCGCATCTGTAAAGTAGCACCTCTGTGTATCCAAGCAACACCCTGATATTTGTCCTGATAATGAGGTACTCTTACCCATTCTGAAGGAGGGGTTAATTCTCCGCCAATAAGATTATCATTAGCCGTATATATATATGCCTTTATATTTTCCTCATGCCCGTCAGGTAAAATATATTTTGTTATTTTAACTTTCATAGAAGCATTAGTTCCGACAATTGGCTCGTTTATTTTTTCAATATATCCAAAGAAATTAGTATTTTCAGGAATAACTTTTATATCATCCACATACAAGTCAGTAGTCGAAACAAATCTTGTTTTATAACCTACAGGACAGGTTTCTGTTGAAACTTCCTGCATATTAACAACAGGAATAAATGCCCCTGCAGGAATAGTAACACCCGATTCATCTCTTAATTCAATTTTCACCGCCGGCAAATCTCCGCCGCCTTTATTCGAAGAAACATCAGCCTTTTGAGATTTTTCTTCCTTTTGAGGCAATGCAGGGTTATCATCCGCATCAGCCGAAAAAACCGGAAGACTGCTTAATACAAATATTAAAAAAGAAATTAATAATAAAACTCTCATAACAATGATATTATAACAATTTTTCAAAAGATATCAAGATTATTACCGAAATTAATAACCCAAAGCCCAATTATATTTATGCTGAACAGTTTTTTTATCGGATTCAACAACATCAGGAGAAGTCATTGCAGTAACCTCAATTACCTTTTCTGCTTTCTGAAGCAGCTTAAATTGTCCTACTTTACTGTCAACATTATTAAATGACTTATACTTATCAAGATCTGCCTGCAAATCAAGATTTTCATTATTTATGCGCACAATTTCACGGTCAAGAGCATTCAACTTTGCTTCATAATTCATGGCAATATAATAACTTATAAATGTAACCACAATGGTAAATAATAAACAAATACAAAGAGATTTGTTAATTTTACGGGTTAACATTTCGCGCATGGTAATAGGTTTTGCTTGATAAAAAGAACCCTCAATAACCGAAGTAACGTGTTTATTCTCATTTTTAACACGAGGATAACCGTTAACTTTGAGCTTTGACATATTATTTTTTGCTATAAATTTTGTGCCTGAACTCATACCGTTTCTTTCGCTGTTTGAGGTGTTACAGACCACACCGGATGTTACCTTCTAATGCATCTTGCCACTCTGAGTTTTGCACTCCTTGACGGAGGATTCAATTTTAATTCTTCTTCCGATGCAGTAACAGGCTTTTTATTGACCAATTCCAGAACCGGAGGAGGACAATGGCATATCATCTGGGTTTTATCACAGTGACAGCGGGTAGAATAATATTTGAATATTTGTTTTACTATCCTGTCCTCTAAAGAATGAAAACTGATTACCGATATTATAGCATTAAAGTCTAATAAATCCAATATATCTTCAAGGGTGTTTTTAACATTTTGTAACTCTTGATTTACTTCTATGCGCAAAGCCTGAAACACTCTCGTAGCCGGGTGTATTTTAGATTTTACATGAGGGGTGCAGTTTATAATTAATTCTGAAAGCTCTGTCGTTGTGTTAATATTTTTTAACTTTCTTTTATTTACAATTTCTTTGGCAATACGTTTTGAAAAATGTTCTTCACCATACTGTGAAAATATGCGTACCAAATCTTCTTCACTATAAGTATTTACAACATCATAAGCACTAAACTGCGCATCCTGATTAAATCTCATATCAAGCGGAGCTTCCTTTGTAAAAGAAAACCCTCTTTCCTGTTTTGTAAGCTGATGATATGATGCACCCAAATCAAACAAAACACCGCCTGTAATTTTTTTTATACCCAAATCTTTAAGTACTTGTCTTATATTTGTATAAGAATTTTTTACTATTGTAAGGTTTTTATACGCCTTTAGTCTTTCGGAAGCATAAGAAATCGCATCTTCGTCCACATCAAATGCTATCAATTTCCCGTCAGGAGAAATCCTTTGCAGGATTAATTCACTATGTCCGCCGCCGCCAAGAGTACAGTCAACATAAACTTTTCCGCTCTCACATTCGAGAGCATCCACTGCCTCATTTTTCATTACGGTATAGTGATTAAATTCAGTCATAAACTGATATTACCACGAATAAGGGAATAAGGGAATAAGGGGTATATGGGGATAAGTTCGTTATCGCCGTTTCTGTGCCGGCTTTCAAAAAATTATTACAAAAGTAAATAATTTCTTGAAGATTAATAATTTTTAATGTACTTTTTTCATGTAACCGATTTTATTAGAAAGGAAGACATGGATAAGGGGTATATTGAAAACGGCTTTATTGTTGATTTGGCACATGCTCAAAAAGTTTCCGGTATAATTTATGAACTTTCTAAAATTCTTGACATGCCGGAAGCAAAAAACAAACATATATGCTTAAAATTAGGAGGAGTAAACCTTTCTGAAAATGAGCTCACAAGTATTAAAAATCTTATTGAGCTGATGGAATCACAACTAGCATTTATAAGTACAAGTTCAGAACAAACATTTCAATCCGCAACAGCTTTGGGAGTAAAAATTTCTGAATTTACAAATGAAATAGTTGCACCAACTTTTGACAACAGCGAACAAAATCCTGAAGTGGAACAAGCTTTAACAAATCTTTTCGGGGAAGAAAAACCGACAGTCGAAGCCGGTTCACCGGTTCAAGAAGCTTACACTGAAGAAGAATTACAAACCGAACTTAACGATAATGTTCCACAGGATGAAGAATCTCAAAAATTGAGTGCAGAACCGGAAAATCTTCCGACACTTTATATTAAAAGAACTATCCGTTCAGGACAGAGTATTTCTTCTGACGGAAATATCGTAATCATTGGTGATGTTAATCCGGGAGCAGAGATTATTGCAAAAGGAGATATTACCGTTTGGGGAATTCTGGCAGGTATTGCGCATGCCGGCTCTGACGGAAATGACTTTTCAAGAATCCGTGCACTAAAATTAAATCCTGTTCAAATAAGAATAGGTAAAATTTTTGCACGCAGACCGGATACGGTTAATTTACCATTTATACAAAAATCGAGTGAATATACTCCTGAAGAGGCATTCACTCATAATGGAAGCATTATTATAAGAAAAATACATCAGGAAAACTAAGGAGATGAAAATGACCGGCAGAGTAATAGTTATAACTTCCGGAAAAGGCGGAGTCGGTAAAACTACAACCAACGCAAACATAGGAACTGCACTTGCAAGAGCAGGTAAAAAAGTTGTAATGGTTGATACCGATTTGGGATTAAGAAATCTTGACCTGCTTTTAGGACTGGAAAACAGAATCGTTTATACGATAGTTGATGTTGTAGAAGAAAGATGCAAATTAAAACAAGCTCTTGTTAAAGATAAAAAGAACCCTAATTTATGCCTTTTGGCTGCAGCACAGACAAGAGATAAAAGTGCTGTAACAGAAGAACAATTAAAAAATATCTGCGATGAACTCAAAGAACAGTTTGATTTTGTTTTGGTTGACTGTCCCGCAGGGATTGAACAAGGCTTTCAAAATGCAGTTGCAGGAGCAACCGAAGCAATTGTTGTTACAACTCCGGAAATGTCAGCTGTTCGTGATGCAGACAGAATAATCGGACTTTTGGAAGCAAAAGAAGAAATTAAATCTTACAAACTTTTAATTAACAGATACAGACCGAATATGGCAGCATCTAAAGATATGATGAGCAAAGATGACGTTGTTGAAATTCTTTCGGCAGAACTTTTGGGTATTATCCCTGAAGATACAGGGATTATCACATCAACAAACAAAGGTGAACCTATTGTAAATGATGATAATTCTCTTGCGGGAAGAGCATACAGAAATGTTGCACAAAGAATTATAGGCGAAGATGTACCTATTATAGATTTTGAAGAAGAAGCAAAATTTTCAAATAAAATTAAAAAGTTCTTCTCTAAATTCCTGAATAAAGGAAAGGAGAACTAATATGAGCGAAAATATTTTTACTGAAATATATAATAAAATTCTTGGTCTATTCGGGCAATCAGCAGTTAAAGACGAATCTAAAAATACTGCAGTAAACAGATTAAGACTTGTTTTAATGCAGGACAGAACAAACTTAACTCCTGAAATTATGAACAGAATGAGAAGCGAACTTATTGAAGTTCTTTCAAAATATGTTGAACTTGATAAAGAAGCTCTTGATTTGAATATCGGGCAAGAAGGCGAACAGATGGCATTGATGCTTTCAATTCCTGTTATAAGAGCAAAAGATGAAGCAGAAATTCAGGAAACTCTAAAGAAAGAAGATGAATTGAAAAAAGCCCTCGAAGAAAAAACAGAAGAAGAATCTGAAGCTAAAGAAGAAACCGAAGGAACTGCTGAAGAATCAGAGGAAGAATCTGAAGAAAAAGCAGAAGAAGGTGAAAGCGAAGAAAATTCTGAAGAACAACCTGAAGAAAAAGACTCTGAAAAAACAGCTGAACCGGAAGAAACAGAAGAAGAACAGGAATCTGAAGCCGAAACTAAATCAGAAGAAGAAGAAACAGATGCACAGGCTCCTCAAGAAGAAAAACCTAAAAAGAAAAAAGAAAATAAAGAAACAGAAGAAAAATAAACTACTAAAAGTATAACCGACAAAAGCAGTCCGGATATTGTCCGGACTGTTTTTTATCCTATGTACTTGACGAGCATGCTATAATTAATATATGAACATACGAAAAATAGCATGTTCGTTATTATTAGTAACAATTTTACTAGCCGGAAACATAGCGAACGCAATACATGAACATGACGAAGAAGAAATGCTCTTTAATGCCCCTGTGGAAGTAAAGAACGGGACAAAACTGAGCATTTTTGACTGCGTTTCTTTGGCATTTAAAAACAGCCCGAAAATTAAACGCAAAAAATATGAGCTTGATATAGCGAAAAGTAATGTCGGAATAGCAAAATCGCAATATTTTCCAACATTAAGTGCAGGAGTAGGTTTCAATTATGAAAGAAACTCTGACAGTATTTATTACGACAAAAGATACAGAGATCTTCCAAATGTCGGAGTTTCATTGAGTCAGCTTATATACAATTTTGGCAAAACGACTTCATACATAAAAATGGAAGAATTTAATAAAATTGCCGCAGAATACGAATTTATGGACAGTATATGCTATACACTGTTTGATATAAAAGCAAAATATTATAAATTGCTTCAGGCAAAGGCTTTGTTAAATATTTCAGACAATAATATCAAGCTTAATGAAGCTTTTGTAAAACTTGCGAAGGATACAAGCAAACCTGATTATACAACTGCTGTTATATATTTAACCGAAGCAAAAATCAAACATATTGAGGCGGAAAACAGTTACAATAATGCGAAATATGATTTAAGCAATGCTATGTATATCGATTCTCAGCCGAATTATGATATAGAAAATACCCCTACATTTACATATAATGACCATTTTTTATATAATTCGGATGTAAAAGTGGAAACCACACCTTTCAGCCCGTATATATATCCTTTTAAAATGAGTGAAGCTGTAGAAATTGCATACAATTCAAGTCCGGATTTACAGGTAATTATAAACACCAGAAATGCAATGGAGCAATCTTTAAAATACATTAAAAGAACTTACTTACCTGATTTAACCGCAGATGTAGGATACGGATACAATAACACTAATTTCACAAGAAATAACAGCCTGCATGTCGGAGTGAATTTAAGTACAAGTGTAAATTTGATGGAACTCCGACACAATATAAAAGGAGCCCAAGCACAACTGAATATTGCGAATAATGAAATAGAACTGTTTAAAAAAGATTTGTACTATGAACTTCAAAGAGCTTTTAACAATGTTGAAAGAGCCCAAAAACAAGTTCCGGCAGCAAAAACAGAAGTTGAGCAATCCGTTAAAAATATGGCAATTGTGGAAAAAGATTATATAGCAGGAATACTTGATTATAATGCACTGCAGACCGCCAGAGAGAACTATATATTGGCATTACAACATTATGTTAAGAGTGTTTATGATTATAATATTGCTTTAATTCAAGTTGAAATGGCTATGCACTATCATCTTGTTGATATTCACCACAAATCTGAACACGCAATGCACTACCACTCATCCGAACTCATTGAGCATTTAAACAACGCTCTTGAATGCGATGAAAAAGATGTACATAAAAAAAAGAAAAGCAGCAATAAAAAACAGAAAAAGTAATTTGACATTACTGTTCTGATAACGAATTAATTTTTCAGAACTTCAATTGTTTCATAATCGGTTAGATAAGGCAGATGCTCAGGCGTGATAAGTTCTCCCGGAAGCAAAATAGAAATTCCCGGAGGGCATTCTGCAACAACCTCACCCGATAATCTTCCGACAGCTTGTTCTTTCGGTATAATTTCTTTTTCCGAAAAATATGCTTCACGCAAATTCTTTTTAATAATCGGAATAAGCATTGGCATATGTTTTTTATTTTCCAAATAATAAATATCCTGATAATTGTGTTCATCAATTTTGTGCAAGCACTCTGCCAAATATTCAAAATCAGAACGTTTGTTACCGATATTGCTTAATAACAAAAGTCCTTCATCACTCGCACTTTCAACTTCTATCCCAAAATCTATTTCTAAAATCGATTCCAGTCTTTTACCTGAAAGCCCGTCTGCTTTTATAAATATTTTTGTAACGTCCGTTTTGAATCCGAAATCTGATTTTAACTGATGAATATGCTCCATTTTATCAATTTCGGAACGCAGGTATTTTGCATTCTTTATTGCTCTGTCTAACTGTCTTTGGCCTTTATCACTCTGCAAATTTGCCCTTGAAGCATCAAGACTTGCCAATAAAAGTAATGACGGACTTGTTGTATGCAAAAGCATCAATGCCCTTTCAACATCATCCGCATTTATTTTAGAATCTTCGGCAATATGAAGCATTGAAGACTGACTCATACTTCCGCCTGTTTTATGCAATGAATGAACAACAATATCTGCTCCGAGTTTTAGCGAAGTTTCAGGCAATTTTGAATTAAAATTCCACAAACAACCGTGAGCTTCATCCACAATTAATGGAACATTATGCTTTTTGCATATTTCAGATATTGCCTTAACATCAGAAACTACACCTTCATAGGTCGGATTTGTAATCCAAACCATTGAAACATCATCATTCTCATTTAAAAGTTTTTCTACATCTTCAGCTTTAATATTTCCCCATAAACCCCATTGTGAAAATTTTTCGGGTAAAACCCATAAAGGCTCAGCACCGGAAATTATTAAACCTGTTAATATTGAACGGTGGCAATTACGATTTACTATGACTTTCTGTCCTTTTTTGGTTAATCCCATTGCAATCGCAAGATTACCAATAGTTGAACCATTTAACAAAAAGAAAGTTCTTTTTGCACCAAAAGCTTTTGCCGCAAGCTCCTGAGCTTCTTTGATAGGGCCTGTAGCAGGAGTTAAAGTGCCTAAATTATCAAACTCATCAGTTGTATCAAGACACATAGCCTTTTTACCGATAAGATTTCTGAAATCCGATAAAGTACCCAAACCTTTTGTGTGTCCGGGGATATGGAACTGATAAGTCGGATTGTCATATGCTTTTTTTAATGCTTCAACAATCGGGGCATGTATATTCGTTTTTTTATTATTCATAGTTTTGCTTTGCATAGCAAAAATATACAATAAAAAAAGGACTATTTCTACAAAAAAACATGTTATACTGAAAAAATGAAACGATTTTTAATAATTTTTGCATTATTAATATCATGTTCCAGTGTCCAAGCCGAAAACGAATACCTCACACAAAATATACTGGAAACATATCAGGAAGGAGAAATCGCCCTCGTTGATGATGACGATACACTTATTGACGGGTTAAATATGTTCGGAGAACACATGGAACTAACCAGCCCAAAAGATGAAGAACTTGAAACTCCGGATGACATAGAAGATGAACTGAAACTTTTCAACACTATGGGTAAAACAAAATATACAAAAGAAGAAACTATTGTCGGCAAAATTTTAAAATCAAAAATAATAAGAACAGATATACCGTCTTTTTTGCTTAAAGATGAACTGACTTTTGATTTTAATAAAGGCCCGATAAAAGAAATTGAATTATATGGCGGACACAGAGGCTCTTTAGCATCTATATTCAAACAGCACAACTACACAACGGAATATAGTGATTTAACCACAGAATTTGGTTTTATGGGGAAATCAAGAAATGACAAAATCGATTTCCGACTGAGTATATTGCCGATAGTAAAACACGGAAATTACCTTGAAAATATGTGGGGAGATATTTATATTGTTGACAACCACATTAAACATCATAAAATCCTGATAGGACGCTCAAGAGGTCAGGTCGGGATAGAAGGCGGAAGTTCAGCTTATACCCTGCCGTTTGTCAATCGTTCACAAATTGCAAGAAATTTTGGTAACCTGAGAACAACAGCCGTAAAACTTATCGGAAATTTTGAATATGCTGATTACAGTTTATCTCTGGGTTCTTCAGGCAGATATCTTACATCCGGAATGCCCGGATTAGATTTTATCGGCTGGGTTAATATAAAACCGTTTGGTTCAAAAGACGGGAAATTAGGAAGATTAACCATAGGCGGAGGGTTAAATTCAGGACATAACAGATTTAACTATAATGTCGGAACGGTATATATAGGTTACAAACACAAAAAATTATGGACAAATTTTGAAGCCTCTATTGCAGACGGATATAACGGAGGAGCGGCACTCAGCTCTAAAAAAGCAGGAGGTTTTGCATATACTCTTGGCTGGAAAGTTAAGCCATATCTCCAATTAATCGGCAGAATAGATAATTTCGACCCCGACAGAAGTGTTTCTCATAACTGCAAAACCGAATACACCGCAGGTATTAACTGGTTTATAAAAGGACAGGCTTTGCGTTTTGTAATAAATTATGTTTTCAGCAAAAACCAAAATGCACACGACAGCCACAAAATAATCCTTGGAACTCAGATTCTTTTATAAATTTAATTAGATATGTCCATATTTGACACAGAGAGCATGTATTATAGTTATGGTAGAATTAATACAGTGATAAAGGAGTATAAATATGGAATTAGTACCTAATGCAGATCAGCAGCGTGCAATAGATTTACTGGAAAATCCGGTTATGCTTTTGGCAGGTCCGGGAACAGGTAAAACATTTACGGTTATAAGACGTATTGAAAAAATGCTTTCAGAGGGAATAGAACCTTCTTCTATTCTTTGTCTGACATTTTCCGATGCCGCAGCAAATGAAATGCGTCAAAGACTGATTAAAAAAATGGGAGTTGCAGCTTTAGGGGTTGATGTTTATACATACCACTCTTTTTGTAATGAAATAATCAAAAATTATCCGTCACAATTTGAAATGGCGTCAGGAGTAAGACTTATCACCGAAACCGAAAAAATCAAACTTATGAGAGAGTGCATTGATCAGGCTAATTTAGAGTGCTTTGTACCCCAAAGAGGCGACAAATATTACTTTACAAAAAACTTTATTGAATACGTAGAAAAATTAAAATCAAAAAGATTAAAAAAAGAAGAATATTTTGACTTTATCAAAAATTCCAAACTTGTAGAAACATTGAAAGAGCTTGAAGCTGAATATGAACAAAAAAAAGCAAAGGGAAGAACTGCAACTCTTGAAAGAAACATAGAGTCCGTCAAAAAAAATATCGGTAAGGCAAAAGAATTGTGGACAATATATGAATTATACAAAAACAAAATGTTTGAAAAAAGCCTTATTGATTTTTCGGACATGATAATTCTTGTTTTGGATGCATTTGAAAATGACGAAATGTTTTTAAGTGAAGTTTCAAACAAATACAAATATTTTCTTGTAGATGAATACCAAGATACAAGTGATATGCAAAACTCTATAATTTTTAATCTTGTTGATGGGAATAAAGAAAAAAATATTTTTGTTGTCGGAGATGATGATCAGATTATATACGGTTTTCAGGGTGCAAAAATTGACAGTATTGAAAACTTTTTAAATAAATATCCTGAAACTGAAGTTATATGCTTAAAAGAAAGCAACCGTTCAACCCCATCTATCCTAAAATTCAGTTATGACATAATTTCTCAGGATAAAAACAGGCTTGAAAATAATGATAAATTCAAGAAAGAAAAAAATATTTCCAAAAAACTTACCGCCAAAAATCCTGATATTATTCCGCTTAATAAAAAGGTAAGAGTTTTGAACTTTGGAGCAAATATACAAGAAACAAATCATATTATAGATGAAATTGATGAACTTATAAAATCGGATAAATACCCGTTAAATGATGATGGTGAAAAAGATTTATCAAAAATTGCAATTATTTCAAAGAAAAGAGCAGAACTTCAAACATACGGCGAAATGCTTAAAGGAAAAAATATTCCTTATCAAATTGATGAAGGTAAAAGTATTTTTGCAATTCGTTCTTCAATTTTAATATATTTCTACATGAAAGCATTAACTAATCCTGCAGAATCGAGTGATAAACTATTTGGTTTATTATTATCAGAGCCATTTAAACTTGAAATTGAAGATTACAACAAAATTCTGCACGAAAAACAAATTTATAGGGAAAATGAACCTGATAATTTTCTTTACCTTATGAAAAAATTAGATAATTGGAAAAATTCTGAAAAAATAAATAAATTTCTGGATGATTTTAAATATTTAACAGAATATGCACAAACAAACTCTCTAAGAAATACCGTAATAGAAATTATCAACCGTACAGGGATTTTAGAGGCTTTCTACAAAGAAGAAAAAAACCGTATGGAAAACCTTATGGGCATAAAAAAGATTATTGATGAAGCAACAGAATATGAGAAACTTGACCCTACAAAAAATCTGCTGGACTTTGTTAATTACCTTTATGAATGTTGGACTGAAGAAATTGATGTTACAACAGACAAAAGCGATATTATTCAAAATGCTGTTCAATTAACTACTTACCACGGTTCTAAGGGACGAGAATTTGACTATGTATATCTTCCTAATCTTATCTCAAGAAATTGGGAGGAATTCTCAATGCCGGGAGAGTATAAACTTATTACAGAAGAAGTTTTGGAAAAAGAAGAAGCCCAAGAAAAAAAAGACAGTGAACTCTATAAACTACTTTATGTCGGAATTACAAGAGCAAAGCACTCTTTAACACTGTCATATTCCAATATGGACGGGAAACGCCAAAATGAGATTTCAAAATATATCGCAAAATATAAAAATTTTGATTGCGAGGAACAAACATTTGAATATAAAGAAGACGATTTTACAAAAGAATTTTTCAGAAGTATATCAAGAGATGTTTTTGATAATCAAAAAGCATTCCGTGACGAAATTAACGAACGAATTAAAAAAGTCGAACTTTCGCCAAGCAGATTAAACGATTATCTTGAATGTCCGCGTAAATTTTTCTATACAAAAATCTTAGGAATTAATGTTGAAGATGCTAACTGGGATAACGCAAATTTTGGTACTATCATACACAAAATTCTTGAAGATTCGGTAAAAATAGCTAAAAGCACAGGAAAATATCCTGAAATTGAAGAAGTTAAAAATATGTTTTGCCAAGCTCTTGAAAATGAAAAATTTACCTCAAAACAAGCTAAAGAAAAATTTGAAAAGCGTGGAAATAAAATTATCGAAAGCTATTATCCGCACTTTAAAAATGAACCTATTGAAAGAATTGCTGATATAGAATTCAGTTTCAACGGAGTTCAGGTTGGAGATGATTTGATCAGCGGTAAAATTGACCGAATAGAAAAAAACAGTGACGGAACATACTGCCTGTATGATTATAAAACCGGAACTCCTGCATCAGCGAGCAAATTTGCACCAGGAGAAGAAAAAGAAGGATATTACAACCAATTATGCTTCTATAAATACGCATTTGAAAAAATGACAGGTAAAAAAGTTGCCCAAACGGGAATAATTTATGTAGAAAATCATACCAAAAATGTCAATAAAGAATTATGCGAAGAAGATATGAACTACATTGAAGACAAAATTAAAACTACATACAAAAACATAAAAGAAATGAAGTTTGATCCGATAAAAGAAACCAATGAAGGAGCATGCAAATTCTGTGCGTACAAACAGCTTTGCAGACTTGATTTGATATAAAGTCGTCTGTAAATCACTTTATTTTTATGCTAACCTTAATTCAAAAGAACTAAATTTTTACGAATTAGGAATAAGATTTTTTATGAAAAAAGATAACGAATTTGATAAAAAAACGGATAAGTTTTTTGTAATATTTATTGCAATACACCTTGTTGTGTGGACTTTATTGTGTTTTGTAAGACATCTTTTGCCGGTTGATGCAATGGAAGGAATTGTATGGGGCAGTTACCTTGATTTTGGCACTCACAAACACCCGCCTCTTATCGGATGGATTAGTTATCTTGTTTACGGCCTTTTTGGACATAAAGATATTGCAATATATCTTATTGGTCAGATTTGTGCCGTTATCGGCTTTATATATACTTATAAATTAGGAAAATTATTCCTAAGCAGAAATCTCGCAATATACTCCGTTATGATTCTTGAAGGATGTTTTAGCTATAGCTATATGTCTGTATTTGACGGTTTTAACCCTAATTTTATAATATTTATAACATTTCCGGCAATAACATACCACCTGTATCGCGCATTACACAGGAATCTTTTAAAAGATTGGCTATATTTGGGATTATTTGTCGGAATATCTTTGCTTGCAAAATACCAGTCAATTTTGATTGTTGCATCAATTTTGGTATTTATTGCTATATACAGACAATATTTAAAATGTTTCTTAAATTATAAATTATATTTATCTGTTCTCACAGCCGTTTTAATCAATGTTCCGCATCTTTTATGGCTGATAAAATACGATTTTTTTTCTTGGAAATATTTTTTCCTGAGAGAAGGGGCTTCAACACTAATTGAGCATTTTACAATTCCGCTGGAATTTTTGTTTGTGCAGCTTGCAGCTCTTGCAGGAACATTTGTTATATTCGGAATTATGTATTTTAAATATAAAGAAAGTTCAAGAAACATTAACAAACATGATGCCGTATATATTTTAATTATGGGCTATTTGCCGCTGCTTTTACAATCTTTGCCGTCAATATTCACAGGGGAAAAACTAATGACAACATGGGGATTTCCGATGTTGTACATTACAGGTATTGTACTGTTTTACTTTTTCCCTGTTAAAACAAACGAAGAAAGTTTTTCATTGTTTAATAAATGCGTATATTCAGTAATGGCAATAATATTTATTTTTCTTTTCACCCTGTTCAGTGTTGAAAAAAATTTCAGAAGCACATACCCTTATGAAACAATATCAAAAGATTTAAAAGTAATTTATAAAAATGAAACAGGCAAAGATCTTAAATATGTCACAGGATATATCGAATTTGCACTTCCGCTTACAGTTTACGGCAAAATGAATCCGCAGATTATATTTACAACTTACGGACACAAAAATCCGTGGATAGATGATGAAGATGTTAAAAGAAACGGGTTTATGATTATTGCAAGGGGAGATGATGCTGTTTATGAATACACCGTTGCTAATGCCGAGGATTATGTTAATAAACCTTATTCAGTTTATTATTTCAAAATAAAAAATAAACTTAATCAGGAAAAAGAATATCCGCTATTTTACAAAATCGTTATGCCTCAAAAATAAACACTACGGAATTAATCGGCACAAAAATTTCCGCTACCGTCATTTAGCGGATCTTTGTTTTGTCCTTTTTTATAATACTCTTTGATATATTTTATTTGTGATAATGTGCAAAAACTGTCATCACCCAAATTTGCTCTTTCAAAGCAATCTTTAGTTACCCCTTTTTGATATAAAGTTTTTGGGAAACAATCCTGCGTGAATACAGGTTCAACAATACCGTCAACTCGTCTTAAATCCTGTAATTGCTCTATCGTCAGAGTATTCTCATAATCAAATCTTGGAGCTTCTGCTTCTTCTAAAATTTTATAAAGATACTTTATATCACGAATTTTCAGACCTTTTTCACAATAAAAACTGTAATAACCGGTTTCTGCCGCAAAATTTACTACATAAAATTTATTTTTTATACCTTTTACATGAAACATTACACCGTTTATATTTATCACTTTATCTACGGGGTATTTATTATAAACACCGGAAATATCTTTTATGCCATATTCATCCGCATCCGCTTCGGCAAACTGAGATTTTCTTAAATTGACATTTTTACCATTCAGAGAAAAACGCACTTCAATCATATTATCCATTGCTCTGAAGGACGGATTTTTTACCCTTATCGGCAAATTAAAACCTGCTTTTTGAGCGGCACAACTGACATCCTGTCCACATTCTACCCATGGATTTGGCATTGCAAAAGAATTTTGTATTAAATAACCGACAGATAATGCTGAAAATAATAAGATTAATATTGATAACTTTTTCACAAAAACCACTCCTAATTTTGCATTTGCACTAATCTTTTTCCTAAATCAAATGCACTTTCCATATCTTTAGGGAATTGAGTCTGCTGAACCTGATTTTTATGTTCTTCATCAAACAAATCACAGTTATATTTTGAAAAGTCTGCAAATTGCTTTGTATCGTATGAATACAAACCTTCTGCATACCCCATTATATGATTAAGGCTATTTACATTTTCACCCAAAATTGTATGATAATTTATTTCAGATGCAAGTTGTTCGGGACAATTCATTGTAAAAATAACTCCTGTAGGAATAACCTTGTCTAAACGTCTTTGCAATCCGCCATGTTCTTTATCCACCATATAAGTATGATTAGCAAACATTAATCTTTCCACAAAACTTCTGAATACCCCCGTAGGATATGAAAAATAAACAGGAGTTCCGATTATAATTGCATCAGCATTTATACATTTTTCAAGTATTGGTTTTATATCATCATTAATTGCACATATGCCTTCTGTTGTACTGCCTTTTCTCTGGCAGGCAAAACAGCTTCTGCAGCCTAAAAAGTTATACTCATATAAATTAAAATATTCAACTTCTGCTCCAACTGATTCAGCACCCCTTTGAGCCTCTTTAAGCAATTTTGCCGTATTGAAATTTTTTCTCGGACTTCCGTTTAATACAATAACTTTTTTCATTTTCACTCCTTTATAATAATCACTGACAAAAATATATTAACATAAAAAATCATCACATATTCTTTACAATAATGCACATATTTATATATTTTGTATAATAAATTCGGAAGTTCGTGAAGATTATGGAAAATAAAAGACCTGTTTGGACATCAAAATATGCATTTATTATAACAGCAATCGGATCAGCTGTCGGGCTTGGCAACATTTGGAGATTTCCATATATAATGGGGCAAAACGGCGGAGCAATTTTCCTTGCAGTTTATCTTTTATTGATTTTGACAATATGTTTTATTCCGTTAATCAACGAACTTTATATCGGCAAGCTCACGAAGAAAGAATGTGTCGGGGCATACGAATCAATCAACCCAAAATTCAAATATATTGGGATGTTAAACCCGATTACAGGTATTTTGATTTCAGCATTCTATTTTATTGTTGGCGGATGGATAATATATTACATATGCCAAAGTCTTATACACTCACAGATTAAAGATTACGGAGAATATTTTTCAGCATTAATTCAAAATCCGGTATATCCGAGCCTGTTAACCCTTTTATTTGTATTTATATGCGTATTTTTTGCAGCAAGAGGGGTTAAAAAGGGGATAGAAGCCGCAAATAAAATATTTATGCCCCTGTTTGCCGTCATACTGATATTTCTCGTTATTATTTCTCTGAATTTGCCAAATGCAAATTTAGGACTTGAATATATGTTTAAGCCTGATTTTAGCAAATTAAACTCCCACATGGTTTTAGCCGCTCTTGGACAGGCATTTTTTACTCTCAGTATAGGAATGGGAGCACTTTTAACATACGGTAGTTATATAAGTGAAGACAAAAGCCTTGTAAAATCAGTCTATACAATAATTTTATCCGACACAACATTTGCACTGCTTGCAGGAATAATGATTTTTCCTGCCGTATTTTCTTTTAACATGCAGCCAAATTCAGGTGCAGGGCTTGTATTTGTAACATTACCAAAAATATTTTCACAAATTCCTTATGGAAACTATATTTCACTCGCATTCTTTGTATTGTTATTCTGCGCCGCTGTAACTTCAGGCATAAGTATTGTTGAAGGCCCATGCGCATCATTAACGGAAAGATTTAAAATATCGAGAATAAAAGCCTGTACTATATTATTTTTAATAATATCCGCTCTTGCAATACCTGCAACTTTATCTTTTGGAATTTTAAGCAGCATCAAAATATTTGATAAATCAATCTTTGATTTTCTTGATTATTTAACATCAAATCTTATGCTTCCGCTAAATACATTGTTCTTATGCCTGATTTCAGGATGGTACCTGAAAATAAAAGGACAAAACTTTATAAAAAATAAATTCCTGTCATTTTTCTTTAATATCGGACTTAAATATATTGTTCCAGCCGCATTGATTAGCTTAATTATTGTAGGTTTAAATTAAAACCATTATTTATTTACAGATAAAGGTGTGCCTTTTTTACCGATATAAAATACTATCAATTCAACAGGTACATTACCGGTATTCTTTCCGTAATGGTATTTCCCGACAAGTTCAGGAAGGCAATCTCCGGGATTTAAAGTTATTTGTTCATTTTCATCTGTAATAACAGTCAAAGTTCCCTGTTTTACATAAGCAACATTGACTAAATCATGTTTATGCATCGGTAAAGCTTCACCTACATCAATTTTTATATTTAAAACAGTAACTTCAGGATGTTTTATATTCATTTTTTTGTATTTTGCACCATCCCAGGTTGATGTTGTTTGAAGTAAAACATCTTTTTGTGCGGAATAACAAGGCAATGCAAACATTGAACCGATTAAAACGACTGCAGATAATAAACATAATAAATTTTTCATCATTTCCTCCTGTTTTTAATACCTTATTATTATACTATGCAAAATATAAAATTAAGCAGTATTTTTATGTTAACATATTATTGTTAAGTTTATTATTTTTGTTTTCATTTTGTATAGGAAGAATATATGAGTAAAAAAATTAGTACACAGGAATTCAGAGAGCTTATGGCAAAAGGTACTTATGTGGAATTGGGCTCTGATTTGCTTGAAACATTTTATTTAAACAGCTTGAAAGCGATTAAAATTACAATGGAAATCAACACCAAATTCCATACCCCCGAAGAACTGATAGAACTATTTTCTCAACTGACAGAAAGCAAAATTGACGAAAGCTTCAAAATGTTTCCGCCATTTTATACAGAATGTGGTATAAATTTAAAGATAGGTAAAAATGTTTTCATAAATTCCTGCTGTCGCTTTCAGGACCACGGAGGAATTGAGATTGGTGACGGTTCAATGATTGGACATAATGTAACAATCGCAACTCTTAACCACGACTTTGCACCTGAAAAAAGATGCAATACAACTCCTAAGCCTGTAAAAATAGGTAAAGGTGTTTGGATTGGAGCAGACTGCACAATTTTACCGGGAGTGACAATCGGCGACAATGCAATTGTCGGGGCAGGAAGTGTCGTAACAAAATCAGTACCGGCAAATGTAATCGTAGCAGGAAATCCGGCAAAAATAATAAGAAAAATAGGAGAATAAAATGTTTAGAAAATTATTATCAATTATTTTTACATTTTTAATTTTAAGCATCGGGTCTTTAAGTCAGGCAAAAGACTGGGACAAAGTATTTCCAAAGTCTGACGAAGTAAATATAGAAAAAGTTAACTTCAAAAACAGGTTTGGAATAACACTTGTTGGCGATTTATACACCCCTAAAAACATAAAGAAAAACGAAAAATTACCAGCTATAGCTATTTCTGGGCCTTTTGGAGCAGTCAAAGAACAATCATCGGGCTTATACGCTCAAACACTTGCAGAGCGTGGATTTATCACTCTTGCATTTGATCCTTCTTATACAGGTGAAAGTTCAGGAAATCCAAGAAATGTTGCAAGCCCTGATATTAATACTGAAGATTTTTCTGCGGCAGTTGATTTTTTAAGTAATAACAAAAATGTCGATTCCGATAAAATTGGGATTTTAGGTATTTGTGGTTTTGGAGGATTTGCAATCAACGCAGCCGCAATTGATACAAGAATTAAGGCAACAACAGCGGTTACAATGTACGATATGACAAGAGTTTCAGCTCGTGGTTATAATGATTCCGTTGATGAAAATGCAAGATATGAAATGAAACAAGCCCTCAACAAACAAAGAACAGAAGATTTTAAAATGGGCAAATATAAAGGTGCTGACGGTTTACCTGAAAAATTAACAGGAAAAGAACCTCAATTTGTAAAAGATTACTGGGGATACTATAAAACAAAAAGAGGTTTCCACTCCCGCTCAATAAACTCTAACGGCAAATGGAATATGACTTCATCTCTGTCTTTAATAAATCAACCGATTTTACAATATTCATCCGAAATCAGAACTCCTGTATTAGTTGTACATGGCGAAAAAGCTCACAGCAGATACTTTGGAGAAGATGCTTTCAAAAAATTGAAAGGTGATAATAAAGAATTATTTATAGTAAAAGGTGCAAACCACGTAGATTTGTATGATGGCGGAGATAAAAACGCTATCCCTTTTGATAAAATTGAAAAATTCTATAAAGAAAATCTGAAATAATGAAAGGGATAAAATGAAAAAAATAATACTCACAATACTAATATTGACCTTTTTCACACAAACACTATGCTTTGCATACAATAAGAAAAGTGACAAGAAACAAAATACAGGGGGAAATATGAATAAAATCGTACAAACAGCAGGGAGAGATAATTTAGGGAACTTTGCACCTGAATTTGCACACTACAATGATGATATATTATTTGGAGAAAACTGGAACAATCAGGATTTATCACTAAAAACAAGATGTTTAATAACAGTTGTTGCCCTGATGTCACAAGGCATTACGGATAATTCAATAAAGTATCATCTGCAAAATGCAAAAAATAACGGCGTTACAAAAGAAGAAATTGCAGCAGCAATTACACATACAGCATTCTATGCCGGCTGGCCTAAAGCCTGGGCGACTTTTAATATTGCAAAAGAAGTTTGGAATGATAATACTCCGGCTTTAAGCGAAAAAGAAAAATATGCTAAAACCATAATGTTCCCTATTGGAGAACCAAATGACGCGTATGCAAAATATTTTAAGGGTAAATCTTATCTTAGTCCTGTATCTACCGAACAAGTAAAGATTTATAATGTAACTTTTGAACCGAAATGCAGAAATAATTGGCATATACATAAGGCAAAGTCAGGCGGTGGTCAAATGCTTATAGCAATAGGCGGACGCGGATATTATCAGGAATGGGGTAAAAAACCGATTGAAATGAAACCAGGAGATATTATAAATATTCCTGCAAATGTAAAACATTGGCACGGAGCCGCACCTGATTCTTGGTTTTCACATCTAGCAGTTGAAATAGACGGTACAGAGACCTCTAATGAATGGCTTGAAGCAGTATCAGATGAAGAATACAACAAATTAAAATAGGAGTAAAATAATGAAAAAAGTTTTAATAATATCTACGAGTTTAAGAAATAATGCCAATTCTGAAATTCTTGCACGCGAGACAGAACGAGGAGCAAAAGATGCAGGGCATCAGGTGGAATTTATAACGCTAAAAGACAAAGAAATAAAATTCTGCAAAGGCTGTCTTGCTTGTCAAAAACTCGGCAAATGCGTGATAAATGACGATGCCAACGAAATTACCTCCAAAATGAAAGAAGCAGATGTTATTGTTTGGGCAACCCCTGTTTATTACTATGAAATGGCAGGTCAGATGAAAACCCTTATAGACAGAGCAAATTCGCTTTTTGCAACAGGGAAAAATTTTAGCGAGGTTTATTTAATTACAACTTGTGCAGACTCAACAAAAGGCATAGTTCAAACCGTAATTAACGGAGTAAATGGCTGGATTGCCTGCTTTGACGGAGTAAAACTTTGCGGATATATTGACGGCTGTTCACTGGAAGCTCCTAACGAAGCATCAGAACGCAAGGACTTGTTAGAACAAGCCTATAATATGGGTAAAAATATATAAATAGCACATATTTACTGCTGTTTTTATTTATACTTCATTTTTTAATTTAAACATTCGAACTGAAATCATCCAACAATTTATCAACATTTTCAGGTGTTATTTCAGTATATAAACGAGTCCCTAGTTGTTTTATTTTTTCATCAGTCAGTTTCGAAAAATCAAAATTTAGAAGTTTCGCTATAATTTCCGGTTCAAACCTGTATTTAATAACTTTTGCAGGATTCCCGCCAACAATAGCATAAGGTGCAACATCTTTTGTTACGACAGAACCTGCTCCGATTATTGCTCCCTGACCAATGGTAACTCCTGATAAAATTATTGAATTATCCCCGATCCATACATCATCTTTTAATACAATATCCCCTTTGGATTTTGCTTCATGTTTATAGCCTAAATTATAAACCTTAAACGGATATGTAGATAATCCTTTGTAAGGATGCTCTGATTCAACAATAAATTTTACATCATTGCCAATTGAACAATAATTGCCTATGACAAGTTTTTCTGTCCCTTCAGCAGAAAATACAGCATCAATTTCACCGTAAGAAGCTTTCCCTACTGATATTCTTGACAAATTTTTATATTCTTTTAAAGAGGCATGATTATGCTTATTAGCCTTTCGCCAAGCCCTTTTTTTAGCTTTTTTACGATCACATTTTATATTTATAAAACCTAATATTTTTATTATTGTATGCGTATCTGTTTTTTCAACTCTACAAAATAATCTTATAAATAACTTGATTAAATGCTTCAAATAGTTTAAATAATAATATGGTTTAAATTTATAATATTTGAACAAGTACTTAAAATATCCGCCTTTTTGAAATGAAAAATTATTATTATAATCAAAATAATAAAAATTTATATGCTCAAAAAGGGTTCTTTTAATAATTTTATTGTAAGTATTCTTTGTAAGATATCCTTCGCAAATGTGATTTTGCAATATTGTGAAGAAATTCTTACCAAAAATTTCCGCAATATTATAGCCACCTTTTTTTGATAAACTGAATTGCTCCATTAAATGTCCATTTAAAGCGGATATTCCGCCTGATTTTGATAACCTTGCAATAATATCAACCTGACCAAGTTTTAAATGTGAATAGCGATCAGGTTCATCAAGCTCTATATATTTTTGCACATTAACACATAAACCGCCAATCCAGGTACATCTGTATGCCATATCATTTAAAAAATCATCATAATTTTTATAATCAATTAGTTGAAAAGTATTATTTCCTTCAATATTTGGAATGAAAATAACATTTCCTTCAGCATTTTCAAGACAATTAACAAATTTTTCTAAACATCCGTGTATAAAATACAAATTATCATTATGTAATTTCGCATATTTACCTTTAGCACACTTTAACACCTCAGTAAAATTTTTGTCTGAAATATCTTTTTCTCTGCGTATATAGTTAATTTTTTCAGGGAATTTTTCTTTATATTTTAGGCAAATACTTTGAGTTTCGTCATCCGAACAATTGTCAGAAATTATCAATTCAATTTTATCGGTATTGATAAATACTTCATCATGTGTGATTTGATAAAGGGTTTTATCAAGATATTCAGCTCTGTTTTTTGTAGGAATACAAATTGAAAGTATTGGTTCTGCCATATTTACCTCTGCCAAAGCGCCCAAGGAGCCTGATCATTCTGCCACATATAAGTCAAATCATTCTTATCTTTTAAGGTGTCCATTGGACGCCAAAATCCCCGATGCTTATATGCATTTAACTGTTTATCCCTTGCAAGATTCTCCAACGGTGAACGCTCAAATATTACAGACGGATCATTGGCTATATAATCAAATACTTCTGGCTCACAGACAAAAAATCCTCCATTTATCCAAGATTCTTCTCCTTTTGGCTTCTCCATAAATGATGTAATCATATTGTCATCCTTTATTACCAATGCACCAAACCTTCCCTGAAGCTGGACTGCCGTCATTGTACAAAGTTTTCCTGAAGATTTATGGTTTTTGATTAATTCATCAATATTTACATCTGATACTCCATCACCATATGTCAATAAAAACGGCTCATTACCAACATATTCCTGTGCTTTTTTTATTCGCCCTCCGGTCATTGTATCCTGACCTGTATAAAGCATCGTAACTTTCCAAGGTTCTGTCTGCATTCTATGTATATCTACAGTATTGTTTACCATATCTACCGTTATATCAGAATACTGCTGATAATAATGAACAAAATAATCCTTAATTATATGGGATTTATAGCCGGTTAAAATTACAAAATCATTAAAGCCATAATAGGAATATATTTTCATTATATGCCATAATATTGGCTTTCCGCCAATTTCTACCATCGGCTTTGGCACTAATTTTGTTTCCTCTGATAATCTTGTTCCTAAACCCCCGGCAAGTATTACAACCTTCATTTCGCTCCTTTTATAAATCCTTATCTTATATATTCAATTAACTAAATCGCTATAAAAGTATAGTACCATGAAAGAATGTAAATTATTTTTTTATTAAATTTTGTGAAATGAAAATTTGAAATAATAAAAAATTATATTTTTATTGTTATTTAATATTCATAATAATTTTCATTTTGTATTTACCCAATAATACAAAAGTTTTAAATAATTTATTATTTTAGCTATTATTTTCCCTTTTTGATTTTTTATATTTATATATTTAATATAATATTTCCAAAATTTTGAATTAACTATGTTACTATTTTCAATAAGTTCTATTCCCTTCGCTTTTGCCATTTGATGAAGATCATTAAGAGAGAAATGTTCTTTCATCTCAGGCGGGACAAAAGCTTTATATTTACCATCCATAAAATACATTGACTTACCTTGGTATAATTTCCTTAAAAGTTTATCTTCTTTTTGGAAAAAGATATCGTAAAAAAAATTTATCCCAATTTATAATTTGCTCATATGATGGTATATTTGTATAAGTCCAGGTATCTTGACCAGAATGCCGTCTTACATATATCGCATTTCTATCTTCCAGGAGAGCTACATTATCATATTGTGCAAATTTTACTAAAAACGGCCAATCATTAAATTTATTAAATTTTTCATATTCTAAATCAATCTTTTTAAATAATGTTGTTTTATAAATAGCTGTCGCATAGGAAATAACTTCGCAAAAAAACATAAAAACAGCAAAATCTTTTTGATTTTTAAAAAGATGATAATGTTTTTCTATTTGTGGGAAATCCTTTGGAGAATCGTCATTAAAAAATTCAGTGTATCTTGAATATATAGCTGCAATATTTTTTTCTTTATTTAAAATTTCAAGAGCATTTTTTAAATAATCAGGATGAAGAATATCATCATCATGAAATAGCATTACATACTTTTTATCAGATATTTCTTTAGCCTTATAAAAATTTCCTAAAAATCCGAACGTTTTTATGTACTTAACACCTTTATCATAATATGATTTAACAATTTCTTCTGTATTATCAGAACTCTCATTATCAAGTACAATAATTTCTTTAAGATTTACAGATTGGTTTAATAAACTTATTATTGTTTCTTGTATTAAATCCGCACGATTATGAGTCATTAAAAATATTTGAATATCATCAATATTTAGCATTTTTTAAATTTTTCCATTTTTATTTTTTTATTTTATCAATCGCAAACATAGGCTTCTCTATCATATACAGGGCTCACTACTTCATCAACACGTAATTTCGAAAAATTCTTTAGGCACTGCTTTCTATATTCTTTATTTGCCATAAATTGCTGGTAATTAATCCATATAATTAATATAGATTTCATTATGTATCCTCATATTTAAAGGTTACAAGAGTTGTAACTTCATTACCTTATACTTTGCATATTCTCCTCGTATTCATCACGATTCAAAAACGGGAACATGTCCTCTAATGTTGGCGACACCATTGTTCCGTCAGGAAGCTTTTTAGATGAAAGTTTTGGCAAAAATGCGTATTCTTTTTCTGTCATCACTTCACAAAGAACTGCACCCTCAGTCAAAAGAACTTCTTTTATTTCATCTTCCATAGCTGCGGGATTTTCTATACGTTTTGTTTTTAATCCAAATGCCTGACCGATTTTGACAAAATCAGGAACACTCACACCTGAATCAATCCCTGAACCTGTCATTCTGCCATCAAAGAAGTTTCTTTGAGTCTGCCTGATTGAAGAATATCCGCTGTTATTAATTACAAACAATTTCACTGGCAGTTTATTAAACACGATAGTCTGTAATTCCTGAATATTCATCATTATTGAACCATCACCTTCAAGACAAACAACATTTCTTCCTTCAGCCTGATAACAAGCCCCGACAGCTGCAGGTAAGCCAAACCCCATTGATGCATTACCAGAGTTTAAAATAAATCTTTGCCCTTTTTTGACTATTGCATTCTGAAACGGACATACACAAGCACTACCATTTGTCATAACAAAAATATCATTTTCATTCATACATTTTGTAAGTGTATAAGTCAAATAATACGGATTTATAATATTTTCTTTTTGCTCACTTTCGGGATGATTTTCAAAACAGTATTTCTCTTTTAAGTTTTGGCAGAATTTAAGCCAATTTGAATAATCAGATTCTGAAACAAGTTCAGAATGACAAATTAATTGAGGGATAAATTCAGTTAAATCTGCACAAATTTTCATATCCGGAATAACCAAAGGTTTATCAAGCTCAGCTTTATCTATATCAACAACAATTTTATATGCGTTTTTAGCAAAATTTTCCCAATTATAACTAACTTGTCTTATATTATTTCTTGTACCAAGGCACAAGACCAAGTCCGCATTTTGAAGTGCAAAATTGCCTGCTCTCTGTCCGATTGTACCAATTCTGCCAATATAATAAGGGCTATCACTATCTAAGACATCCATACCGTTGAAGGTCGTTACAACAGGAATTTTTAAAACTTCAACAAGTTTTTTGAAGTTTTCAATTTGGTTTGAAAGCCTTATGCCATGGCCTGCGATAATTAATGGTCTTTTGAACTGTTTAAGTTTTTCAATAATTTGCTTCGAAACCTTGAAGTTATCTGATGCTGAAACAAGTTCAGTACGACAACTCTTTGGATCAAATTCTTTAAGATTATCTTCTTCAATAATTGAGGCCTGAACATCTATCGGAACATTAATCCAAACAGGTCCAAATCTGCCTGTAGTGGCTTCATAAATTGCTCTGTCAATATGATATTTTATTTCATTAGGCTCTTCTACAGTAACGGCATATTTTGTAAGCGGTTTTACAACCGAAATGATATCAACTTCCTGATCGCCCAACTGACGCATAGGAATTTCAGGAAAAGATGTCAGCATAGTACGTCTTTTTACCTGACCTGAGATATAAAGAACAGGAACGCTATCCGTCCATTGACCAAATACACCGTTTAAACAATTTAATCCTCCGGGACCTGTTGTAATATTTACAACTCCGAGTTTTTGATTAACTCTTGCATAACCCTCTGCGGCAATAGCACAAGCCTGTTCGTGATGATTTGCTGTGTAGGGAATTGCGTGTCCTAAACTGTCGTTCAAGTGCATTGCCCCGCCGCCTGACACCATAAAAAAGTGTTCTACTCCGTGTTCTTTTAATCTTTTTGCTATATAGTCTGATAGTTTAATTTTTGACATTCTTTTAATATCTCTCCAGCTTCTTCTTTTGTCATATCTGTTATTTTTTTCATATTATAACCGTCAGTAAGCATTACAAGCGCTAAACCGTTGCCAATATTTTTCTTGTCTTGCCCCATAGCTGATATAGTTTTTTCTATATTAATTTCGGGAATCTTAACTTTTAAGACAGGTTCTAAAACATTTTCTCTTATATATTTCTCCCCATCAGCGGATAATAGCCCCATTTTTAAAGCTTCTTTGTTTGCCAAAATCATACCGACAACAACAGCTTGTCCATGAGATATCGCAAAATCAGTAGAACTCTCTATTGCATGCCCAAAACAGTGTCCGTAATTTAGCATATTGCGCTTACCCGTATCAAATTCATCATCTTCAATGTATGATTTCTTGATTTTTAAGCAATTTTGAATTCTTTCTAAAAGAGTCTGATTGTCCAACTTATCTATATTATTTAAGCTTTCTATAAAAATTTTTGTATCTTTTTCGCCATTCATCAGGTGAAGTTTTGCCATTTCACCAACGCCAGAATAAAAATCTTCTTTTGTTAAAGTTTTTAAAAATTCAGGATAAATGTGAATCTCACTTGGGGGATAAAATGTTCCAACCAAATTTTTGTAATGATTGAAATTCAAAGAAGTTTTTGCACCTATGCAGCTATCAACTTGTGCTAAAAGAGTCGTCGGTACAAAAATCCAATTTATGCCACGATATAACGAAGATGCTACAAAGCCTGTAATATCCTGCGTTATTCCACCTCCAATTGAAATTAAATTCATATTTTTACGTGGAGCAAAAGCCATAATCTTTTCGTATAATTCGCAAACAGTATTTATATTTTTCCTTTCTTCTGAAATTGGTAATATAATGATTTTGTTCTGCTCAAATACAGAAAACAGGTCTTTATGTGCGTTATAAACATTTTCATCTATAACGTAAACACTATTTGGTTTAGCTGCCAATTCTTTTATAAAATTCGGGTTACTTTCAAAATATACATTGTAATCTTTTAAATTTGATTTTATTGTCAATTTAGACACAAGAGAATCCTCCATCTACAAATATAGTTTGTCCTGTCATGAATGAATTTTGTTCGCTAGACAAAAAATAAACAAATTCGGCAATTTCTTTAGGCTCAGCCATACGTTTTATAGGCAAAGCCTCTTCTAATATTCTTATTTGTTCAGGAGTGTTATTCTGTGATGTCATCTCTGTATTAACAAAACCAGGTGCAATTGCATTTACAAGAATATTATATTTTGATAATTCTACCGCCGCAGCAGTTGTCAAACCTTTAACTCCAGCCTTTGCAATAGAATACATTATCCTTCTTTCTTTTGAAAAGTCACACCATATTGATGCAAAATTAACTATTCTGCCATATTTATTTTTTTTCATTTTGGGTGCAACCAGCTGTATTAATTTAGTTTGAGAAATTAAATTGACTTGAAGCATTTCTTGTAGCTTTTCATCAGTCATTTCTTCAATGGAAGCTAAATCATTTATACCGGCGCAATTAATAAGAATATCTATATCATTCTGTTTTGAAATATATTTTTCAATACTCTCGTTGGATTTTAAATCCATTTCACTGCGTCCGGGAGAATAAACAATAATCCCTTTTTGTTCAAATAGCTCTTTTATTGATTTCCCTATACCTCTTGAGGTCCCTGTTATTAAAGCTTTATGCATATTTACCGCCGGCTTCTTCAATTAATTTTTTGTAACGTGCTTCAAGCATTGTAAGTCGTGCTTCATCTTCTTTAAATATCATACCATAGAATTCACGCTTATTCTTTAACCACATCAATTCAAAACCGACAGCTTTTAAAATACCCTTATCAGCATGCGGATCATTTAGTGCTTTTTGAGCATCAAATATTATTTTTCTTGTTTCAAATCTTGAAAGATAAGGTAATTTTTTGAAAAATGGTAATGAATGAGCCGAAACACCACCACCAATAACCAAATCTTTATTTACAGACATCATTTTTTCTGACATTGTGTATGCAATATTATAAATCTGATCGGAATTGATATCTTCTCTTGTTAGCCCCATTGAACCTGTCATATCAACACGACCAAGAACTATACCACCCAATTCTGAAAATTCTTCAGATGAAATAATATCACTTAAATTATTAAAGCCTGTTATTGTTTCTGTATTAATCAAAAATTTTACATCTTTTCTTTCTTCTTCAGGAAAAACAAAATGAGTTGCTTTAACATATTTTTTCATTGCATAAGGAGTTTCAATCATAGGTGCTACAATTGCTGCAACACCAATTGTTCTTGCATCATACATATCTTTAATAGCTTCACATCCGCCGATTTTAATTGTTAAATCCAAACCTGCTTTTGTAACAACTTCTTTTAATCTCAAAGCTTCTTCTAAACGTGTTCCTTCAGCTTCAAATTCAGCTTTTATGCCTATTACGTGGTGGTTTTCTCTTAAATCAGAAAGAGCTGACACCATTTTCTTTTCTAATAAATTCATATATTTCTCCTTATCTTATATTTAACAGGTTTTTATTATACTCGTATAATTTTTTCAATCCTACTTTCATTGCAGTGAATTTTAAATCAGGCATTTCCGCTAAAAGTCTTGAATTGTCGCCCGTATATTCATTGTTCATTTCAGGATTATTTATAGTAACTTTAATTTCTTTATCAGAAAAAGTTTTTACTATATTTGCAATTTCCAATAAACTTATGCTATCTGTTGGTGTTATATTAATTATATTACTAACAGGAATATGTGTAATAAAATATTCAACAATTCTTTGCATATCTTCAACAAATAAATAATCAAAAACAACATTTTGATTTATTTCGATATTTTCACCTGCCAAAACTCTATTTATGGCATAGCTCGGGAATCGGTTTTCCTTTTCACCATAACCATAACAAGCAAAGATATTTAAACAAACCACATCTTTTCTGTCTTTAATTTTATTAGCTATCATCATTTTTGATTTACCATACAAGTCTGATGGTACAACCTCACCAATTTGGCTTTCTTTAACCTTGTGCAAAGATCTTGACTTATCATACATCGCACCGGAACCAAATAAAATTACCTTTGCAAATATTTTTTTATATTTCAAAATATTATCTACCATAGCAAGATTATCTTCGATAGTTGTATCCCCGTCTTGAATACCTCTTGCACCGCCTGTCGAACCACAATGAATTATAAAATCAATTTCATGTTCTGAAAAATATTTTTTGACAGCATTTTCGTCAATTAAATTTAATTCATAACTGCGTGGAGTAAGTAATTCATACTTATCCTGCAAATATGATTTTAAATTTTTTCCGATAAATCCACCTGAACCGGTTAATAATACATTCATGCTTATGCTATTGCTCCTGCCTTTATTTTTTTATTTTAAGTTTTATAAAACCAAAAAATTTAAAAAAAATGTGATTTGGCTCATTATATATTACTATTATTGGACTAAATACTACAGATAAAATAAATAGTATTTGCCATTTTGTTTTTAAGTTTTTAAATACTTCAAAAAAATAACTTCTTTTATTTACACTAAATAATAACGGTGCTAATTGTGTATGGAAAAACCAACTCCAACCATAGGTTATTAATGGAGATGATATAGCAACTTCAAGACATTCTTTTCTTAAGTGCATATCATTTAATAATGTTAAAACATTACAATAACCGATAACCCAACTAATATATTTTTTCCTTTCTAAAACAAAATCTTCAGCTCCCCTGTTATAACTTACATCCAAACACCTGTCATCATACATTTGGCCATTGTGAACAATCTCTGCCGGTAAAATTTTTATTGTTTTATTCTTATTGTAAGCGCTTATCGGAATACAACTTTGAGTAAACATTGTACTTATTGCATCATACATACATATCAAAACACTATCTGTTATAAGTTCTGTACGATATAATGCCCCGGGTACAAAAGTTAATTGGAATAATTGATAACTGAATTTTTCAAATTTATCAACAGGAACTAAATAATTTGAAACACAAATTATATCTGTTTTATTTTCTATTTCTTTTTCAACTTGCGACCAGGAAGAAAAATCATATTTATCATCATCACAAAGAACCCAGACATATTCTTTACCGCATGCTGCACCATATTCAAAGGCTCTGACAATATTTGCATTACCGCCAATATTAATACTTCTGCGAATATGTTTAACATTATGATAAGTATTAGCATATTCCTGTATTAATTCCGAAGAACCGTCAGTAGAAGCATTATCCAAAATGGTAATATCACAATCTTTTATAGGGGAATTTGCATCAAATATGTGATTCAAAGTTCTGCGCAAATACTCAATTCTATTATAAGTAACTAATACTATTTGTATTTTATCTCTAACCATTATATTCCTTAACAAATTTCCTTATCGTATCAGCAATTCTTGAGATTTCTTCTTCTCCTAAAGCAGGGAAGGTTCCGACCCAGAAAGTATTATTCATTATAAAATCTGTATTCGGCAGTTTTTTATACCAGTCTTCAGATAAATCGCTTGAATTTAACAAACCTGAATTGCCGATTCTAAACTGTACCTGTTCATCATCTACAAACATTGGCTGTCTTAAAATATTACCCGCAAATAATTGACGCGTGCCGATACCATGCGATTCCAAATATTCTACCATTTCCTGTTTAGTAAACGATGCACCTTCTTTAACAGAAATCAAATACCCAAACCATGATGGTTTTACACCGTCTTTAATTACAGGTAAAATTAAATAATCTTTCAAATCCTGTAATTTATCAGTCAACAATTGAGCATTTCTTCTGCGAATTTCCAAAAATCCGTCTAATTTTTCTATTTGAGAGCAACCTAAAGCAGCCTGCCAATCTGTAATTTTTAAATTAAAACCTATATGAGAATATGTGTATTTGTGATCATATCCATAAGGTAAATTACCAAGCTGTTGTGTAAATCTCTTTCCACAAACTCCATCACGACCCGGAGGGCAGCAGCAATCACGCCCCCAATCTCTAAATGACATAATTATTTTGTATAATTGAGGGTCATTGGTAACAACAGCCCCGCCTTCGCCCATAGTTAAATGATGAGCAGGATAGAAACTAAATGTTCCGATATGACCTATTGTACCTATTTTCTTTCCTTTATATTCACCGCCTAAAGCATCACAACTGTCTTCAATTACCCAAAGGTTATATTTTTCGGCAATAGCCATTATTTTATCTAAATCATAACTATTACCCAAAGTATGAGCCAAGAATATTGCTTTAGTTTTTGGGGTAATTGCTTCTTCAATTTTTTCAGCATCAATATTATAAGTACCAATTTCGCAATCAACAAATACAGGTATTAAGCCTTGCTGCAAAATCGGATTTATTGTTGTAGGGAAACCGGCAGCAACAGAGATTACTTCATCACCTTTTTTCAATCTTCTTTCACCCAGCTTGTGCGAAGTTAAAGCTGAAAGAGCAAGTAAATTTGCACTGGAACCTGAATTTGTTGAAAGTGCATATTTTACTCCAAGATATTTTGCAAATTTTTGTTCAAATTCTTTATTGAATCTTCCCGCAGTAAGCCACATATCTAAAGAAGCATCTATCATATTCAATAGTTCTTCTTCACCTAATAATTTGCCTGACGGCGGAATATAATCGAATACTCTTTTTTTACCAAATACTTCTTTATAATATTCTTTAGCTGCCTCTTTTACTTTATTGCGTAATTCTTGTTCCATGGCAAATCCCCCTTTGTGTTGAATTATACCATGAACAAACACGTTTGATTTATTCTATTTTATTGTTGTTAAGTTCTATTTCTATTAAACCAATTTGAGTATTAAATAACATATCAACAACATTACAAAGTTGCCCGGCTGTTATATACTTGTTAAAAGATTTTTGGGGTTGTATTTTCTCCTTTCTGGAAAAATATTTTACACAATTACTAAGTATTTGTTTTGTATATTCATATAAAACATCTATTTTTATTTTAGAATCCCTGAAATAGTGTAAGAATAATACACATATATCTTTTAATGTTTGCCTATCCCAAATAGGATCTTTCAAGATTGAGCGCAATATCATTCTATAAAGTTTTAATTGAATGTGTGTATCAAAATTGTCTTGTATATTATTTAAATGCAAAACATTAAGTAAAGAATCTGCCCCTCTATTTTCAAGTTGAGAAATTTTTGGCATATATTTTATATCTTTTGTTTCTTTGTCCCAAAATCTGCGATTTGCTACTGATACGTTATCAACGCCAAAAGTAATAATAGCTAAAGGCGCATTGATATATACGATATTTGTATAATATGCTAATCCAATATACCCGCTGTCAAATGAAGGCTTTACAGCGATACCGCCTTGCTGCTTTACTACTTTATCAAATAATTCACTTCTTTTTATAAACGTCGTTGACGGATGAATATATGTAGGAAAGTTACATTCTATTTTTTTTCCAATAAATTGCACAGATAAAATATATTTAATCCAATCCTTACCTGAAAATTTGAGAAGTTTTGTTTCCGGTTGAAAATATCCAAAATTGTTATCTGTAGAAAAATGACTTGGAAATAATATACTTTCTCTTGAACCCTTCCTGATAGAACAACTACCTATCATAACCAAATCACTGTCTTTATTCATTTGGAATGTTTTTGCAACCAATTCAAGAGTTTTCTTATGTATACAATCATCATCCCCAAAGACGCAAAGATACTTACCATTTATGTATTTTATTGCCTCATTGACAACGTCACAAAAATGAATTTCTTGTGATGATTTTTTATATGTAAATCTAATATCATTTAACTCAGTAACTACTGGTTCTGCCGAAGGCTCAGAGCCTCTATCAATTACAACAACCTCAAAACTCCCATTAGACTGCTGTTTGAAGCTATTAAGACATTCTTTTAGCCGCTCATTTCGGTTATATGTAACTACAATAATACTAAAATCGACCTGTTTTGCCATCTTTTCTATATCCTCCTTATAATATTTGTGATTTATTATCCATATTTTTTTCGAAATTTTATTTTTAATCCTAAAAATCTTATAACTTTGTGGTTTCTTTCATTTTTGATAGAAAAAATTTGTTGTATTAATTTGGGTTTGTTTTGATTTTGGATTATTCCATCTTATTTCTCCTATTGATTTGTACCTAATACGTTTAGCAGCTTAATTCATTATCTATACAATATTTTCTTGATAAATTCTCAGTTAATACCATGTTTATATAGTAATTTACTATAAAAAAATGGTATTGTCAATTTTAATACTACTTTCTATTCATAATATTCTAATTGCGAATATAGTATTCTATATAAAGGTGATTTATGGACGATATAAAAAAATTAATTGGCAAGAGAATTAAAGAACTAAGAAAATCAAAAAAAATGACGCAAGAGCAATTTGCAGAAAAAATCGATATTGATCAAAGAAGCCTCAGTGCTATTGAATGCGGCATAAATTTCCCTACAAAAAATTTTATTAAAATAGCGCAAGTTTTAGATATTGAATTAAAAGATCTATTTGATTTTGACCATATTGATAAAACAGATGAAAAAATGAGAATCGAAGCCAAAAAATATATAGAAAAGCTCAATTCTCATGATTTAAAAATTGTTTTTAAACTCTTAAAATCAATGAACTAATGTTTTATTCATCATTTGAGAGTAGTTTTCAATTTGTTCTAAAGTGAAATCGTACATATCAGCATCTTTATTATAAAAATGTTTATACCATTCAACTGTATTTTTTACGGCTTCTTTTGCCGTTAATGTTGGTGTCCAACCTAAAACTTTTGCAGCCTTTTCAATATTCAGCATTAAAAGTCCTGCTTCATGAAGCGGAGATTTTTCTCCAACTATGACTTTACCTTTTCCGTAAAAATCGCAAGCCATTTGAGAAACTTCCGCAACAGTCAACACACTGTCCTCATTAGGTCCGAAATTAAAACCATCAGCATATTTTTTACCATCTTCCAATAACTTCTGACCTAATAGTAAGTACCCTGAAAGTGGCTCTAAAACATGCTGCCAAGGACGAACTGCTATTGGATTTCTTATTTCTATATCGATACCCTGATTAATAGAACGTACACAATCAGGAATTAGTCTGTCTAAAGCCCAATCTCCGCCGCCGATTACATTACCGGCACGTGCGGTAGCCATAGCCATAGTGCCATCTTCTTGTAAAAATGAACGTCTGAATGAAGATGATAAAATTTCTACACAACCTTTTGAAGATGAATACATATCATATCCGCCCATCGGTTCATCTTCTCTATAGCCGCGATTTATTTCTTTATTCTCATAACATTTATCGGTCGTTACATTTACAAATGCTTTAACTGAAGGACAATGCCTTGCCGCTTCCAATACATTTAAAGAGCCGATTACATTGGTTTTGTATGTCATTACAGGCTCAGCATAAGAAAGTCTGACTAACGGCTGTGCTGCAAGATGAAAAACTATATCAGGCTGAAATTCATTCATCACAACTGAAAGTTTTTCTTCATCAAGAATATTACCAAATACAGATTTGGTAATTTTTTCTCCGATTTTCAACTCATTAAACATTGACGGCTGAGTATTCGGTTCAAGCGAATAACCGCAAACTTTTGCACCAAGAGATGTCAGCCACAACGCGAGCCAGCTGCCTTTAAATCCTGTATGTCCCGTAAGAAAAACTTTTTTACCTGCATATATATTATTAAACATAAATTAATCCTCCGAGCTTACACTCTTTTTAAACTCCGACCCTTTGTTTTTGCCACAGTGCCCAAGGAGCCTGATCATTCTGCCACATATAAGTCAAATCATTCTTATCTTTTAAGGTGTCCATTGGACGCCAAAATCCCCGATGCTTATATGCATTTAACTGTTTATCCCTTGCAAGATTCTCCA
>Ga0256404_1001057_pt1 | contig 69482 bp, 46 predicted proteins | sample RumenRJG_01DNA_FD_185990 | JGI IMG/M metagenome (GOLD analysis project Ga0256404, IMG submission 185990) | Bovine rumen microbial communities from Lethbridge, Alberta, Canada - RJG_01 | ecosystem: Host-associated > Mammals > Digestive system > Stomach > Rumen | place: Canada: Alberta | collected... | reverse complement strand
CCCTTGACAGTGCACTTCGCAGATTTAAGCGTTCTTGCGCAAAGTCAGGCGTTCTTGCAGAAGTTCGTAAGAGAGAACATTACGAGAAGCCTTCTGTAAAGAGAAAGAAGAAGTCTGAAGCAGCTCGTAAGAGAAAGCATTAATAAGACTTTAATGAGAGGTTGTCCAAAGCGGGCAACCTCTTTACTTCTATAGCAAGTATTTTCTGATCTGTTCCTCGATTACTTTAGTGTTAAGCGGATGAGTGTCTGTCTCCATTGTAAGAATCAGCCTGGACGCATCAAAGTCATCAGCAAGGACGTATTTCTCAATCTTATTTACATTCTTGTTTGCATAATCCTGGTCGCCGAGTTTGCCCAGATGCTCCCAATAGTAATCCTTCCTCAGCCTCACATTCAGGCAGTTGAAATCAGGTGCCGCGATAAGCACCCCGTGACTGTAGACCGGAAACTCATAACGGTAGGGAATATTGTGCCTCAAGAGCGCATCGGCAATCATGACCTCCGACTTGGACCTCACGCGCTCACCCTTTGCAGTATAGTGCTCCTGATCGCCCTCTTTGAAACCTAGCTTCCTGTAAGGTACGCTTTGCCATTCTTTTATGAACGCCTCATCGCTTGTGTAGAGCGGGGTGACAAGGTCTTTCCTTTGGTTACTCAGCATCTCATATACTTGCTGAGCTGCATTCGGATCGTATCTGTTCCTGAATTGTTTTATTACTCTATGCTGTTCCTCAAGGACTTTGAGCAGCCTTGCGTCGTAGTCTTTTTGTGCGAGCCGGGCAGCGAGAGCGTCGTCTTTGCGCGGTATATATTTTCCAGGATGGTACTGTTCGGTTTTGTTATAGTACTGGTACTTATTCCCGCGTTTAGATATTCGCAGAGAGCCTTCCGGGGCCTTGGCTAAGCGCTTGTTGATTACATTGATGTTCTTTTCAATATCCTTCAAAAGCTTTTCGAGGTCATCGATAAAGGGCATATATTCATTCATCTCATCTCTCCTTTATTATGTAACGTACTAAATAAGTAAAATCATTGTTTTAGTACGTGCTTTTCTTGTAACTGAGTTCTAAAAATCTAAGCAAATACGGACTAAAGAATGTATTTTCGAATATTAGTACGTCAAAAATGTGTATCGGTGCAGGTGAATGGCTCAAAACTACGGACTTGATCTGGAGTTTTCGAAAAATAGTACGTCATAACAGGTCATCAGGCAGTTAAGACTCCAGATATTTACGGACTAAAAAACTATATTCAAATCATTAGTCTGTTGTGCTTGGTCACAGAACCATTTTCGTACTTCCTATCCTAGTACGCCTGCAATACATTTCAATACTTGTGGAGCAGATTGAGACTAATTGGTAAAAGTTGAGACTGGTCTCAAAATTACAGCCATGAAATTTGTTAATAGAGCCCTATTCGGCTATAATATTCTCAATAAAGATAAAGTAGAGAATAGTTTTATGTTATTGACCGGTAAGAACTGGCGCTTGTCGGCATCCCAAAAAGTAGAGGATGCCGATACGCTACTTAATGTTTTGCTCAAGAATCGCGGTATAACCGAGGGACAATCAGTAGAACAGTTTTTGTCTGAGGACGACGGTATCTGGCACGATCCGTTCCTCTATAAGGACATGCAGAAGGCTGTCGATATCATCAATGAGACGATCGATAAGCACGGCAAGGTCCTGGTTTACGGCGACTACGACTGCGACGGCGTTACGGCAACGTCCATTCTTGTAAGGTATTTCAGAAGCCACTCTGTAAATGTGCAGTACATCGTGCCGCACAGGGCTGAGCACGGCTACGGCTTGACCGAGAAGATCATGGACAAGGTAATCGAGAAGAACCCTGACCTCGTCATCACGGTTGACTGCGGTGTCACCAATGTCGATACCGTTCAGGAGCTGAAGGACCGCGGCATCAAGGTCATCGTTACTGACCACCACAATGTCAAGGACGAGCTGCCGCCGGCAGACTGCGTTATCTGTGCCAAGAGGCCGGACAACACTTATCCTTTCATAGATCTTTGCGGCGCGGGCGTTGCATTAAAGCTTGTTGAAGCTTTGGGCAAGGACGGAAGGCATAAGGTTACTGGCAACATCTGGCGCCAGACAATAGAACTTGCAGGTCTTGCTACAATTGCTGACCTGGTGTCTGTTACCAATGAGAACAGAACGATAATCAAGCGTGCTTTTAAGAGCATGAAGAATCCTTCCAATGTTGGTGTCGGCGTCATGAACGAGATGCTCTTATCGTCCGGCAAGACTTTGGATGAGACATTTATATCTTTTAATTTCGTGCCCAGGATCAATGCAGCAGGAAGACTTTACGATTCTACTGATGCGTTGAAGCTTTTCCTTGAGAACAATCCTACGGAAGCGAGGAATGCGGCTAACGATCTTACACGTGAGAATGATGAGCGAAAAGAGATCGAGGCGAAGGTTTTCGACGAGGCAAGAGCACAGCTTGAGAACCCTTCAAGACCTGACAGATGGTCACTTACAAATACATGCGGTCCCATCGTTGTTTACGGAAAGGACTGGCACCAGGGAGTGCTCGGCATCGTAGCAGGAAAGCTCTCCCAGTACTATGGAAGATCTGCGCTCGTGTTTACTGACGATGCGACTGAGCCCGGATGCGCAAAGGGCTCCGGCAGAGCGTTCGGTGACTTTGACCTTTACGAATGCCTTGAGAGGATCTCTGATAAGCTCGTTAATTTCGGAGGACATAAGAAGGCTGCAGGTCTTCTTGTAAGGAAGTCTGAGATGGCAGCATTCATGGAGGCTCTGGAGACTGAGTCTGCGAAGATATATGAGGAGAAGGGTCTGTCGGGAGAGCCTGATGAGGACGATGTGATCAGCGCAGAGTGCGAGATCGCGCCTGAGGGATTAAGCTTTGATTCGTACCGTGAGGTATGCAAGTTAAGACCTTTCGGAATCGGTAACCCGAAGCCTGTTTTCGTGACCAGGGGACTTGTCATCTCAGGCATTGCCCAGATGAGCCAGGGAGCGCATATAAGGCTCGACTTAACAGACAAAGAGGGAAGGATAAGCCTTTCTGCCGTTGGCTTTGGAATGGGCGACTATTACAGCATCTTAAAGGCGGGCGACAAGGTCGAGATCGCTTATACATTGAATGAATACTGCTACCGCGGCGACACTTCGCTGAGCCTGCATCTTGAAGATATCAAGCCGGAAGATCCGGAAGGCTTTATGTGGAAGAAGGCGGATATCGCGGAGAAGCTCTTTTCGAGCGGGCTTGCGATGGACCAGATCGCGAAAATGGCCCCCGGCGAGAATGTCAGCGGCCAGATGCGCCCGACACCTGAACAGTACGGCGCCTGCTACAAGGCCATAGAGAAGTTCGGAGGCACGGCGATGTCCACGGCCGACTTAAACCTTCTTGCAAGATTGGTTAGTAACAATTATGATGTAACGATAACTCCGTTCCAGGTAAAAAGATGCCTCGAAGTTTTCGCTGACTGCAACCTCATAAGGCTGAGGTCGGTGTCCCCTTCGAGAGTATGCTTTAACATCCTGCAGACGGGTGAAAAAGTAAAGCTCAGTGACTCTGAAGTCTATAGGAGAATACAAGGTGACCAGGGGCAGGAATGACCAGGAATTTAATGCCGTAAATGAAGAAGAAGTGCAGGCTGAGGCTGAACGCGCTTATCTTCAGGACGACTCCATAAAGCCCGAGATTCCTCAGAATCTTGAAGAGAAATTCGGCGAGATCATCAAACTCTACGACGAGTATGCAAGAGCCGCCAATCTCGACGAGAAGGATATCGAAGAAGACAACGCCGAGATGGAAAAGGCGTTCATCTTCGCATACAAGGCTCACCGCAACCAGAAACGTAAGACAGGAGAGCCCTACATCACGCACCCTGTTGCAGTCGCCCTCATCCTAGCTGATCTCAAAGTCGATTCCGCGACCATCCAGGCAGCGCTCCTGCACGACACTATAGAAGACACGATAGTCGACGACGCCATGGTCACTGAAAAGTTCGGTGCAGTCGTATGCAGCCTCGTCGACGGCGTTACAAAGCTTAACTTAAGCCTCGACAACGTTGTCTATAACTCCAAGGTAGACATCCAGGCATCCAACGTGCGCAAGATGTTTATCGCCCTCACAGACGATATCAGAGTCATCTTCATCAAGCTCGCTGACCGCCTGCACAACATGAGAACATTGAAGTCCATGAGCCCTGAGAAGCAGATCGAAAAGGCCCAGGAGACACTTGATATCTACGTTCCTTTCGCAGGAAGATTCGGTATCTACAAGATAAAGTGGGAATTGGAGGACCTTTGCTTAAGATATCTCCATCCCGAGGATTACTACGAACTCGTAAAGCTCGTCAACGGCAACCGCACACAGCGTGAAGACTTCATGGCTGACGTGGTCTCCGAGATCAGGAGCAAGCTCGAAGAGAACGGCATCTCGCATTACGACATTGAAGGACGCCCCAAGCACTTCTACAGCATTTATAAGAAGATGCACGAAAAGGGCAAGACGATAGATGAGATCTACGATCTTTTCGCGTGCCGAATAATAGTAGACGAAGTCATCGAATGCTACCAGGTACTGGGCATCATCCACGAGATGTACCAGCACGTACCGGGCCGCTTTAAGGACTACATCGCGATGCCTAAGGAGAACAAGTACCAGTCCATCCACACGACTGTAGTAAGCCATACGGGCACGCCTTTTGAAGTGCAGATCAGGACATTTGCGATGCACCAGATCGCAGAGTTCGGTATCGCTGCCCACTGGCACTATAAGGAAGCCGGCAATTCCCACGAATTCAAGGCCGACAAGTTCGATACAAAGATCAATGAGATGAGGCAGATCATCGATTCGCAGAATGAGCTTACCGACTCAGGTGAGTTCCTCGAATCATTCAAGATGAACATCGCTCCGGACGAGATCTTCGTCTACACACCTAAGCACGAAGTAATCAAGCTCCCCAAGGGTTCATGTCCGATCGACTTCGCATACGCCATCCACTCAGGCATCGGCAACCACATGCACGGCGCCAAGGTCAACGGCCGTATCGTTCCTCTGTCTTACGAACTTAAGAACAGCGACATCGTCGAGATTCAGTCTTCATCAAAGCTCGTAAAGGGTCCTTCGCGCGACTGGGTATCTATCGCACGCACTGCTAACGCACGCTCCAAGATCAACGCATGGTTCAAGCGTGAAGCCCGCGCCGACAACATCACGACCGGCCGCGAACTCCTCACAAACGAGATCACGCGTAACGGCTTCGACCCCGCAAAGCTTCTGATGCACAAGTCTATCGAGACTATCTTAAAGCGCAACAACTTCCAGTCTCTGGATGATATGTTCGCTGCATTGGGTTATGGATCTATCAGCGTAAGCAAAGTCTTTTCGCGCCTGCGTGATGACTACATCAGAAATATACCTGAAGAAGAGCGCCGCGCACTTGGTTACCGTGTCACAGCAGACGGCAACGTCGCATACAGCCCGAACGAGCTCCCGATCGAACTCGGCAAAGCTGACCAGACGCGTAATATCAAGGGAAGCAAGAGCAAGCCCGCCCCCGACAGCTCCAAGCAGGTCGTCGACTATGATGTCTCCAAGATCAACGCACTCAACACCGTTGATCCGCACCAGACTTCCGCACCGGGCACGCCCCGCGGCAACGATGCCATCGCAGCTGCAGCTGCCGCCAAGCCTTCAAGAGGCACACGCACCGATAACGCAAGACGCTCCCAGAGCAGCGACACCGTCGTCGTCAGCGGCTTCGACTCCATCGCTACGCACATCTCCAAGTGCTGCCACCCCGTCTACGGCGACGAGATCATCGGCTACGTCACCCAGGAAAAGGGCGTCGGCATCCACAAGGTCAGCTGCAAGAATATTCAGAATATCATCAAGAACCGCGAGAACTCTGAACGCGACGAGCAGAAGTACCAGCGCCTTATCGGCGTCGAGTGGCTCTCCAAGGCCAAGTTCTCCAGCTACGATGTCCAGCTCGTCGTCGTCGCCATGGACCGTAACGGCCTCCTGATCGACGTCCTCGATAAGATTGCAGAAGAGAAGATCAACATCGTCAAGCTCAACACCGTCGTCGATGGTCCCGAAGCCCGCATCTTCGTAACCGTCAACATCTCCGGCCGCGAGCAGCTCGACCGCACCTGCGAGAGGATCTTACGCGTCAAAGACGTCGTTGATGTAATCAGGAACTGAGATATCCCTAACCATTACCCACGCGTTCAGCGCTGCGAAAGCATACTGATTTGAAGTTTTGACATTTTGGTATGCCTGTTTTGGATCCTGTTTGTTGCCTTATTTCTCGAAAAAGCATACCGGAACCGCATTTTTCGATTTTGGTATGCCTGTTTTGCTTGTTTTTAAGTGCTTTTGTTGGCCTCGGGGCATACCAAAACACTGTTTTGAAGAATCGGTATGCTTTTTACCCTCTCCAGAGTCACTTCGGGCACCGAAAACAGCATACCAAACTCGAGTTTTGCCATTCTGATATGCTTTGCCTGATTATCTAAGGTATCGAAAAGATCAGGTGCGGACACAAAGAGCAAAACAGCCTTTTGTGTCCGCCAATCAAGACAATTACAAATTAACTTACCTGTCCCCGTAGTAAGTGTCGTCTTCGTCTGAATAACCGCCGACGTAGCTGATATTGAAGATGATCATTGGGCGGCGGCCGGACTTGGAGTAGACGAAGTTCTTGATCTGCTCTCTGAAGTTGCGCTTCTGGAGGAAGGCTTCGATGCTGCCGGCTTTGTTGCTGGCCTGCTTTAAGAGGTCGTCGGTCTTCTCGGAGATGAGCTCGTAGAGGACGCTCTGGTTGTCGTCTTCGTCGAAGCAGCCGATGGAGTTGACGGCAGGGGAGCAGGCGAGGTCGCCGGTGTCTTCGTCGACAGTGATGGCGATCGCGAGGCAGCCGTCTTCACTCAAGTGAATGCGGTCTGTAAGCACTCTGTCGTCAGCGTCAACTGTGCCGGTGCCGTCGATGAGGACGGGTGCGGCGGGAACGTGATCGGTGATGGCTGCGGAGTCTTCAGTAAGCTCAAGTACTGCGCCGTTCTCGAGGATGCAGATGTTGTCTTCGATCATGCCGAGGCTTTCTGCCATTTCCTTGTGGAGGCAGAGCATGCGGTATTCGCCATGGACGGGGATTAAGAACTTAGGCTTTATCAGGGTGTGGAGCATCATGAGCTCGTCACGATATGCGTGACCTGATACGTGGACGTCTGCCAGGGACTGGTAGATGACGTGCGCGCCCTTCTTATAAAGTTCGTTGATGACGCGGTAGATAGGCTTCTCGTTGCCCGGGATGGGGTCAGCGGAGATGATGACCGTGTCGCCTTTCTGGATGTCGACGGAACGGTGGGATGAGTAGGCCATACGTGTGAGGGCACTCATCGGTTCTGCCTGGGAGCCGGTCGTGAGTACGACGATCTGGTTGTCGGGATAGTTGTCGATCGCGTCGATGTCGATAAGTGTGTCGGGCTTGATGTCGATGTAGCCAAGAGAGTTTGCGATGTTGAAGACCTGGACCATGGAGCGGCCGGAGAGGCAGACGTGGCGGCCGAATTTTTCGGCTGCGTTGATGATCTGTTGCATGCGGTGGACGTGGGAGGAGAAGGTGGCAACGATTATGCGGCCTTCAGCCTTACGGAAATAGTGCGAAAATGCTTCGCCCACATGTTTTTCGGAAGGTGAGAAGCCCTCGATCTCGACGTTCGTGGATTCGCACATGAACATGAGGACGCCTTCCTTGCCGAGCTCGCCAAGACGCTGAAGATTTATGGTCTTGCCGTTGATCGGCGTGTAGTCGATCTTGAAGTCGCCGGAGTGAACGATCCTGCCGACGGGGGTGTTGATGCAGAGCGCGTAAGAGTCGGCGATAGAGTGGTTTACTCTGATGAACTCGACTGAGAAAGATTTGCCGAGGCTTATGATGTCGCCGTTCTTGCAAGTGGAGAGCTTGATGCCCTCGAAAGGAACGTTCTTATCCTGGAGTTTTAACTTGATGAGTTCGATCGCCATAGTGCCGCCGAAAACAGGGCACTTAAACTCTCTCAAGAAATATGGGAGAGCGCCGATGTGGTCCTCATGGCCGTGGGTGATGACGATGCCTCTTAACTTTTCCTTGTTGCGCCTGATGTATGTGAAGTCAGGGATCACGCAGTCGACGCCGGGCATGTTCTCTTCAGGGAAACTCATGCCGCAGTCGACGATGATGATGTCGTTGTTGTACTCGAAGGCGGTCATGTTCTTGCCGATCTCGCCGATGCCGCCTAAAGGGATGATCTTTACGGGATTCGTGTTCTTGTACTTGGGGTCTTTGTAGCTGTGTCTTTTCGAATTGCTGCTCATATTTTCACTTCCATAAAAACGCAAATACTTCTCAAGGAAGAGAAGTATTTATCGTTGTATTTTTATTTCTTCTGGACGATAACATCGCGGTACATGGTGCTGTATTTTGATGTGTTCTCACCATCATCCGCAAAGAGATCGAGGTGGTATCCCTTAGCGCCAGGGCCGGTGTCTTCTACTGTGTAGTAACCGTCATCGCCTAAAGGGTCATTCTCGATATATACGACAGTGCCGGCAGGGAATACCTTCCAGTCAGCGCCGCAGGTGCGTCCCTGCTTGCACTTTGTGCCGGTGGCTGTTGTTGTGCTGTATGTGCCGTTCTTCATCTTTACAGGACCATAGAATGTGATCTTGCATCTGATCTTCTCGCCTACGGGAGCCTTGCTGGACTTGGTTGTCGCAGACGTGGGCTTTGTAGTCGGCTTGGCAGTCGGCTTCGGAGTGGGAGTGTTCTTCTTCGGAACAGGTGTAGGTGTTGCCGAAGGCTTGGTCTCAGAGATTAAGGACTTCTTGATGTAGTTATTGTTTGCTGTCTTTACCCAGCCGTTGGAAGTCTCTGCGACTACGTCGATCTTGGCGCCGGCATTGATCGTCTTTACGATGTCGTAATTGGTGCCCGGACCTTTTCTGACATTGATGGTTGTCTTTGCATACGCACCGTAGATCTTCTCTGTCTCCGTGATGGAGGATGAAGTCGCTTTTGTCGTAGCCTTTGTAGTTGTTTTTGTAGTAGCTTTCGTTGTTGCCTTTGTGGACTCGGAAGTGGACTCGGATGTTGCTGAAGTCTCGGTTGATCCTTCGGATGCGGAAGTCTCTGATGACTCAGAGGATTCTGATGTCTCTTCCGTATCAGATGTCTCTTCGGATGTTACTTCTGATGTATCTTCTGTATCAGAAGTGTCTTCTGTGGAAACGTCTGCGGAATTATCCGGGTTATCAGGATCGAATCCGTCGGGGTAGGAAACTACTGTTATGGTCAGCTCAGTCTCGATGGGCTGGGCCTGAACGTTCGTGAAGTCGATAGTGGAATCAACGATGAAAGTAGCTGTGGCACAGACGAATACGACTATGCTGCAGCTCACGGCTGAGAGGATCTTAGCGCGTGTGATGTTATAGAATTCTTTTATACCAACAAGCTTCAAAAACCGTTTTCTCCTTATTTTGCAGGCACTTTACGTGCGGGCATAATAACAAATTTATTATATCATACTTTTAATTCACGCTATCCCGAGGCGAAAAAGGGGCATTTTTGTAAGTATGTTTTCGAAAATCAGGCATATGACTTTCCGGACGGACATGAGCTCTTTTGTCGGAAATTTTTAGCAAGAAATGTAAAAACTTACGTGTTTGCTCCCCGCAGACAAGAAATCTGATAAAAAACCTCTAAAATTGTGTGATACATAACAACTTAACTTCAGTAAAATGTTGCTTTGTTGACGGTTTTGTGACGTTTCAATATTACATATTGTGCGAAATCCAATTATTTATAAAATAGTCACATAATAAAAATGAGGAATAGTGAGATCTGAACATGAATTTATTCAAGAACTTTGCAAGAAAAGCTCTGGTAGCCTGCTTATCCGCGATTGTCGTTGCTGCGCCTTTTACGGCATTCCTTAACAGTGACGATGTTAAGGCAGCATCAGCCGACCTTACATCGATCGCAAGTATCGAGGTGTCTCAGGTTAAGACCGATGACAGCCACGGAGCGGTCGATCTTTTGGCAAATCCCGATACACCTATTACTTACGGCGATACGATCGTCTTTAAGCTCTCGTGGGAAATTCCTGACGGCCTGGTGTTCTCCACTGATGATGTGTTTACATATCAGATAGTAGGAGACATTGTTTTCGATAAGGCAAGCGGAAAACTTACTGACGGTAATAAGAATCTCGGAACATATATGATCGAGGGCAAGACAATTACCATCCAGTACACTGACGAGAGATTTCTGCAATAACGATGATAAGAGAGTTGGTCACCTTAAATTTGACGGCCGCATCAAGGATGATGGAAACGGTGCGCAGCCTGATAAGGTCTATGTGATCCAATTCCCGGCCATCGAGAAGAAAGTCACGCTTCATATGGTTCCGCCGCCGACGGACTCCAAGGTATCTGTAACCAAGAAGTTTACAGCTGCAGATGAGAGCAAGCATATATATGATTGCGTTATCGGTGTTACATCTACAGGTGCTAACACAAATGTCCTGCTCGATGACGAGATGTGGCCCGGAATGTATCTTTACAGCAAGCCGCAGGTCTTTACAGATGCTGCTTGCACAAAGCCTTATACAGGTTCATATACAGACGAGACGAAAGCGCCTACTACGGCAGGTACAGCTCTTACTGATGAGAACCGTGTCGTAAAGATGACTTTCAATCAGATGAGCGACGGCCAGACTTTATATGTGAAGTATAAAGTTCAGGTTCATGATGAACTCTTTAATAAGGATACTGCCCAGGCATTTGTCGAAAAGTATGGCAACAGCGATGTTTACTATCCGACAGATTACCGCGGACATATCTCCAACAGGGCCAAGGTCACAAGCACTGAAGATAAGAATGGCATGACCAAGTGGGCTGACATCAGAACTTACAGGGCGAGGATGAATAAGTGGAACCATCCTGACAGAGATGACTTCGCAAATGGTCTTATCGGCTGGCAGATCGCTTTGTACAGCCTTGAAGGTGAGACTTTCGAGACAGGTTACATCCTTGATGAACTCCCTTTGAATAATGAGCTCGTAATTGATTCCGTTGTCGCAAGAGACGGAAACGGGAATGAGATCAAAGGAGCGGTCACAGTTTCTGATGCTGTTGATCCGGATACAGGAAAAGCTGTTAAGAAGTTTACTCTTAACAAGGTACTGATGGATTATCTTAAGAAACCCGGAAATACTGACGCATGGATCAGCTATCAGACAAAAGTCACAAAGCAGACCGATGTCGAAAAGATCTATATGAACTCCACGAAGCTTTTCTATGACGGTAAGCCTGAAGCAACTGCCAAAAATGACGTTAGATATAAAAAGCCTGAAGAGCTGAAAAAAGGTTCAAAATACGAAGAAGGCAGAGCTCCTACTGTCGACTTCGAGATCAATATCAATCCGGCATCCTTAGACCTTGATGATACAGTTGAATCATTAACTCTCGTTGACAAGATGAGTGATTCTTATGACCTCGATGTCAATTCCGTACTCATCAATGGCCAGAAGCCTACGGATAAAGAATTTGTTTTCGATAATGAGACGAAGACAATGACATTTACGCTTTCTGACAGGAAGCCTTACAAGATCACATATGAGGCAGCTATGAACCTCGTTCCGGGAACACAGCTCACTCCTGACAACAGCGGCAATACAGCTCAGCTTTCAGCAAACGGAAAGATCATTTCCGAGACGACAAGCACATTGTCCGGCGTAGTCTATGAGAGTGCAGGTTCCTCCTCATCACAGGCAGGTCATGGAATCCTCAACATCATCAAGCACAAGAAGGGCAGCTCCACTGATGTTCTTTCCGGCGCAGAGTTCACTCTTACGGAAATGAAGTTTGCCGAAGACTCCAACATTGCTTCTGCAAATGGTGCAGGCACCACAAAGAAGAGCGGTGATGACGGTAAGATCTCTTTTGCAGACCTCAAGAGAGAGACTGTATACATGTTCGTAGAGAGCAAAGCACCTGAAGGCTATGAAGCTGATGACACACCTGTTTTCGTTGCATTTGCAGATGCCACATCGAAGCTTCCTGCATCCATCATGTATGAAGGCAAGAGCTACACTGTAACGATCGTATCTTCCGATAAGATCAGCACTGATATCTATGTGGCTAATGCGGAGAAGAGTGCTGTCACACCTTCGCCTACGCCCATAGTTACACCGGATCCTGATCCCGATGATCCTGCAAACGCTACACCTACATCAACACCTACGGCAACTCCCACATCTGTTCCGGCAGATCCTGCTGATCCTGCAAACAAGCCTAATAACAAGCCTGACAACGGAACCGGTTCAAGCGCTATTCCCGCAACAGGTGAGGAGATCTCCATGACCGTTGTTGCTGCTGCAATTCTTATCTGCTCAGCAGGTGTCGTATTCTTTATGGCAAGAAGGAGTATGAAAAAGCAGGGATAATACCGTAGAACCCTTATGATCACGACATTTCCGGCTGTCTGAACAGCCGCGGAGAACAAAAGCCTCTACCGCAAAATCGATTTTGAGTAAAGCGTTTTTCGAAAAATGTTAAATGATTGTCACAACTATGCAAGGTATGTAATTTTATATCCGTCTATAATCTAGACACCTGCAAGGGAGAACAATCGAGGGGGGTGATCAAATGTCGTACGGACGTGTCCGCAAACCGGCCAGAAGAGCGAGCTACGGAACGACCGAGCACGATGTTGAGAAAAAGCGTGCACGCATCTTGATCATCTGCGCATTGATCCTAATAGTTTGCGGTATCCTTGATGTCGTTTTCCTCATCGGAATACTTGATCTATAAATCCACATAAGCTGCCTTTACTTGAGGCAGCTTTTTTTATTGTCTTGTCGCGAAAACCGGGATGGTGACGAAATGGTGACGGTAATGCTTGTTTTCGTCACCACTTCGTGCATTTTGGACCTTTGGTGACAGTTTTGGTGACGATTCTGAGGTCTTTCGTCACCATTTCGTCACCACGGTATCTTCTTGGTGTCCTCATGCCACCCACCCTGGCGACAGGTGTGCAAAAATGGTGCCAGAATCCACTCAAATTAGCACCAAATCGTGCATTTCAGGGTCAAATTGCTCATTATGGTGCTAAATCACGCCCAAATTGGCACCATTTTTGCACTGGCCCGAAAACAAGACCCGGTTTTCGAGCCGCCCGAAAACAAGGCCAGGTTTTCGAGCCGCCCAGAAAAACTCACTCCCCTATAAATTGCAAAAAACAACCCTCTCGTATATACTTACACCCGTAATATTTTAATAATATAGGGAGCAGAGTATGAGAGTTTCCGAACTTTTTTTAGCTACACAGAGAGAAATACCTGCAGATGCAGAGATTCCGTCACACAGATTGATGCTTAGAGCGGGCCTTATCCGCAAGATGGCATCAGGCGTTTATTCATTCATGCCTATGGGCTACCGCACCTACAGAAAGGTCGAGGCAGTTATCAGGGAAGAGATGGACAAGGCAGGAGCACAGGAGCTCATCATGCCGGCACTTCTTCCTGCTGAGGCATACCAGGGTTCAGGCAGATGGGAGAAGTTCGGTCCTGAGATGTTCAGACTTACGGACAGAGGCGGAAGATCTTTCTGCTTAGGTCCGACACACGAAGAGCCTTTCACAGAAGCTGTAAGAGATTCGATCAGATCTTACAAGCAGCTCCCTGTAACGCTTTACCAGATCCAGCATAAGTACAGAGACGAGAAGCGCCCGAGATTCGGCGTTATCAGAGCGCGCGAGTTCGTCATGAAGGATGCTTATTCTTTCGATGTTGACGAGGCAGGTCTCGATATCTCCTACAAGAAGATGTACGACGCTTACAGAGCGATCTTCGACAGACTCGGACTTGATTACACGATCGTTGATGCTGACTCAGGTGCCATGGGCGGTTCCGGTTCACAGGAGTTCATGGTAAAGAGCGAAGTTGGTGAAGATGCTATCTGCTTCTGCGACGAGTGCGGGTATGCAGCAAATGAGGAGAAGGCCGGATGGACAAGACCTGCACCTGAGACCTCTGAGGAACTCGCGATCGAGAAGATCCACACACCTGACGTTAAGACTATCGAAGAACTCTGCGGATACCTGAACTGTGGACCTGATGCATTTGTTAAGACGATCCTCTACAACATTGACGGCAAGTTCGTTGCTGCTATGTGCAGAGGTGACAGAGACATCAATGAGACAAAGCTCGGCAACCTTTACGATGCAACAGATATGGAGCTTGCAGCATTTGCTGATGTCGAGATGATCACAGGCGCGAAGGTAGGCTTTGCAGGTCCTGTTAACCTCAAGCAGAAGGTTGATATCGTTGTCGATCCTGAAGTTGCAGGCATGAAGAACTTCGTAGTCGGCGCATGCGAGACAGACTATCACTTCAAGAACGTTAACATCGGAAGAGATTTCGAAGCAGATAAGATCGCTGATATCACTAATGCCAAGGCAGGCGATATCTGCCCCAAGTGCGGCAAGGGTAAGCTCGGAATGGCAAGAGGCGTTGAGGTTGGACACATCTTCAAGCTCGGCACAAAGTATTCCGATGCATTGGGCTGCGTATATCTCGATAACAACGGCAAAGAGCACAGCATGGTAATGGGCTGCTACGGTATCGGCGTATCAAGAGTCCTCGCTGCCATCATCGAGCAGTATCACGATGATGACGGAATCATCTGGCCTTCTATCGTTGCTCCTTACAAGGTAATCGTTGTTCCTACAAAGGCTAACGATGAGGAACTCATGACTGTCGCTAACAAGATCTACGACGATCTTACAAAGGCAGGATGCGAAGTCCTCATTGATGATAGAAATGAACGTCCTGGCGTTAAGTTCAAGGATGCAGACCTCCTCGGTATCCCGCTCCGTATCACGGTCGGAAGAAGAGCAGGCGAAGGCATCGTTGAAGTTAAGAGAAGAGATTCCAAGGACGCATCTGAGATCACTGTAGACGAGGCAATCAAGCTCGCTAAGGAGATCTGATAAATGATCTTGAGGGTAATAGCGTCATTAGTGCTTTGCGCTTCTTTTACCCTTGGATCTTTTCCTCAAGTACAAGGGAAGGGGGCATTCATGCCCGCTTCCTTTACTTCTTATGAGGTGACTTTAGTTGACGGTTCTACGCTTTGGATGCGCACTTTAGGCTCACGTCTTGTTTTCGAATCTTCTGCTGAGAGAAAGTACGATGTCACGCTCTTGAAGCTTAAGAATTCACGTGTGGTGAAGAATTTCCAGACCGGCGGAAAGAACTTTGATGTCGATCTGATCGGCTTTATGGACGAAGATACGCTCTATAACGTGGTCATCTCATACGAAGCTTACGGCATGACCGTAAATAACGGTGACAATCTGATCTTCAGGAACGGGAATGCCATTTATTTCTGGAGGTCTGAGAATTACGAATATAATCTCGGGACGACTAAGGAACTCTGGACAGATGATAAGTCTTTGAAGGAGTGCCTGGAGCCGCAGAACGACATCGAAGCAGATGATCCTGTGATCAGGGGTTATGCCGAGAGGATCGTCAAAGGTGCGGCAGATGACTGGGAGAAAGTCTTCCGCATCTACAAGTTCATCTCGAGTGATATGGCTTACGACAAAGCCCAGGTAAAGGCCAGTGCTGCAGGTTATCAGGACAGCGCGATCGAAGTCATAAGGAGCGGCAAGGCAATCTGCGAGGGCTTCTGCAATGCTTTCGTCGCACTCTGCAGGGCGCAGGGCATACCTGCTGTCGTCGAGTTCGGCATAGGGTTCTCTGATTATAACGAGCTTACAACGCGAAAACCTGGTCACGGCGATTATGCTGACCATGCATGGGCTGCAGTCTATCTTGGAGGCAAGTGGCGCTTCGTCGATCCGACTTACGACATGGCTAGATTCCTGCAGGAAGAAAAGGACGTAACGACCTACAACGATTCGACAAAGTACTATCTGCTGCCGCTCGAGTCTTTTTCGAACGATCACAGGATAATGGACGCGGATACGAGGCATGGCGTGCCGGTCGCAGGTTACTGCGGAACCAACCATAACGGTGCGAGATTCGAGATCACGAGAGACGGCGTGTGCCATATCTCAGGAAGCGGCTCGCTGCAGCTCCCTGCGGGGATCACGGGATTTCATACCGTTGTTTTCGAGCCGGACAGCCACATCACGGAGATAGGTACGGACTGCTTCAGGGACTGCGATCTTATAACGGTCGTGATCCTTCCGGATTCGGTCAGGCAGATCAAGAATTCCGCGTTCAACACATGCGAGGACCTGCACTATGTCCGCATCCCCGATAACGTTGATTTCATTGGCGAAAAGGCGTTCATCGGCTGTGACGAACTAAGCTACATAAAGATACCTGATTCATGTTCTTCAATCGGGAAATACGCATTCGAGTATTGCCCCAGGCTTTATATCAGCGTGCCGTCAAAGCTGTCGGACTTCGCGAAAGACTACGACATGAAGCCCATGAAGACCGAGGTCAGATAACAGGAGAAGAGTATGTCATACATTGAATTCAAAGATGTAAGGAAGATCTACAAGACAGGTTCTGTCAACGTTAACGCGCTTGACGGATGTGACTTCTATATCGAAAAGGGCGAGCTCTGCGTCATCGTCGGCCAGTCAGGTGCCGGCAAGACTACACTGCTCAATATCTTAGGCGGCATGGACAGACTCACGACAGGTGAGGTCTTCCTCGATGGCAAAGAGATATCCAGGCTTAATGCTAACGAACTCGCTCTCTTCAGAAGACAGAATGTCGGCTTCGTTTTCCAGTTCTATAACCTCATCCCGAACCTCACAGCATATGAGAATGTCGAGATGGCAGCGCAGCTCGTAAAAGATCCGATAAGCTGCGATCTTCTCATGGAGGAAGTCGGCCTTGCCGACCGTAAGAATAACTTCCCGGCGCAGCTTTCAGGTGGCGAGCAGCAGAGAGTCTCAATAGCAAGAGCGATCGCAAAGAACCCCAAGCTCTTGCTTTGCGATGAGCCTACGGGAGCGCTCGATTACCAGACAGGCAAATCGATATTAAAGCTCCTCCAGTCCCTGAGCACAGAGAAGGGCATGACAGTAGTAATTATCACGCACAACTCCGCACTTACCGCGATGGCTGACAGAGTAATAAGAGTCAAGAACGGCAAGATCACGAGCAACATTGTAAATAAAGATCCTGTGGATGTAGAAACACTCGAATGGTAAGAAGTCCCTACATAAAAACGATCTTAAGATCGATCAAGATGACACTACCGAGATTTATCGCGATCTTCGCGATAATCGCTCTTGGCGTGGGATTTTTCGCAGGCCTCAAAGTGACTACTCCGTCGTTCGTTTATACTGCCGACAGATATACAAAAGAGACGAAGATGTTCGACTTCAGACTGCTATCTACGATTGGCTTTGATGACGAGGACATCAGGAAATTATCCGAGCGTACGAACTGCGTCGTCGAAGGCGCTTACTCAGCCGACAGCGCATGCTATTTCGGCAACAGCGTAAGCACGAAGACGGTGCGTTTTTTATCGATCACGAATAATGTCAACACTTTGTCTCTTGAGTCAGGACGCCTTCCCGAAAAGCCCGACGAGATCGTAGTCGATGCTTATCAGGTTCCGGGTGCTGAAGCGGGCACGAAGCTCGTCATCTCCGATGAGACGAGCGAGAGTGCGATGAAGATGTTCAAGTACAAGGAATACACCGTCGTAGGCACCGCGAGATCTCCTGTCTACCTGAACTTCCAGAGAGGCACTTCCAACGAGGGTTCAGGCACAATAGCTTTCTATGTCTGCGCACTCCCCGGAGCTTTTGATTCCGAGTATTACACAGAGGCTTACCTCTATGCGGATACCGGCCTCTATATCTTTTCGGACGAATATAAGAACTGGGCATCAGAAGCTGAGAAGAAATACGGCGACATTCTGGAGACCGTGATCAAGGAAAGGTTCGATGCAAAGATCCAGGAAGAATACCAGAAGCTCTACGACGGCTTTGACGAATTCAATGACGGCCTGGATGACGCCTGGGAAGAACTGCAGGATGGCCAGAAAGAACTTGATGATGCTAAGAAAAAGTTGGACGACGGCCAGAAAGAGATCAACAAGAACCGCAAGAAATTAACGGATGCGAAGAAGACTATCGATAAGTCCAAGAAGCAGCTTGACGATGCGAAAAAGCAGCTCAATTCCGGTAAGGCAACGCTCAGCGCGAGCAAGGCTCAGCTCGATAAGGGCAAGAAGGAATTGGACAGCTTCAAAAAGCAGCTCGACACAATGAAGAAAGGCATTACGGATGGCCGCGCCCAGCTCGAGAGCGCGAAAAAGCAGACCGCCGACGGCATCACTCAGGCCAAAAAGGGCATTGCAGATCTGAATCAGGCGATCCCTTCTGTCGAAGCAGGAATTACGAACCTCGAAAGCCAGCTTGCATCAGAGACCGACCCCGAAAAGATAGAGGAGCTGCAGGCTAAGATCACAACGCAGAAAAACACTCTCGCCGGACTTAAAAAGCAGCTTGAGGAAGCAAAGGCAACGCTTGCTTACTTAGAGCAGGTCGAAGCATCTTTCCCCGCCAAGGAGCAGGAGCTTGAAGCTGCCCAGACACAGTATGAGACATACCTTAAGACTTATAACGACAGCTATAAGCAATACCAGGCCGGAAAAGCCAAATACGATATCGGCTACGACCAGTACAAGAAGGCCGAAGCCCAGTATGAGGACGGCCTCAAGAAGTACAACGACGGCGTGAAGCAGTACAACAAGGGCGTCAAGGAATTGAACGATGCCCAGAAGAAATTAAATGACGGTAAGAAAGAATACGATGACGGTGTTTTCGAGCTCTGGAAAGGCTATTCCGAATTCGCGAACACCGCTGACGGCGTATTCAGAACGGATCTTGTTTACGGTTACGTATTGCTCGCGTCGGTAGATGATCCTGATACTTATGTGCTTGGACGTGACAAGAATACCGGTTACGTCTGCTTCGACAACGACTCGAAGATCGTTGACGGCGTCGCTGCTGTCTTCCCGGTGTTCTTTTTCGCGATCGCGGCACTCGTATGCTCGACCACGATGAGCCGTATGGTAAGCGACGAACGCGGCATCATCGGAACTATGAGAGCTCTGGGATACACGGACTTCTCGATCATAATGAAATATGCGATCTACGCAGGCTCAGCATCCGTCCTGGGCTGCATCCTGGGATTCCTCGGCGGAACGAAGCTTTTCCCTGCGGTTATCTGGGAAGTCTATCGTATGATGTACGGCTTTACGGATCTCGACTTCGCGACGAGCATCCCGCTCTTCATCCTCTCGATGGGAGTGTCGCTCCTTTGCACAGTTGGCGTTACGGTGGTTACCGCAATGTCCGCTCTGACAGGCATGCCTGCCGAACTTATCAGACCTAAGGCACCGCTCCCGGGCAAGCGCATCTTCCTCGAATACATCGGCTTCATCTGGAAGAGGATGAAGTTCCTTCATAAGGTATCAGCGCGCAATGTCTTCCGCTTCAAGAAGAGAATGTGGATGATGATCGTCGGCATCGCCGGCTGCACTGCGCTCCTGATCACCGCCTTCGGCCTTTACGACTCCATCTGCAATGTCGTCAATTTCCAGTACGACGACATCATGAAATACGATCTTAAAGTCACCTTCGATGATAAATACAGGCAGTACGCTCTCGAAGAGGCTGTGAAAGATGCCCGCGAGAACTCCGGCGTTACCTTCGATTACGTTCTTGCCAAGGACGATACAGCCAAGAACAACGGCTCCGGATATGTAAGGGATCTCGAGATGTTCATCTCTGACGATGAGAGTGTAGCTTCGATCTTCGGACTCACAGACGTAAAGACCGGCAAGCCCGTCGCCTGGCCCCGGGACGGCGAAGTCGCTATCTCCGGCAAGCTCGCAGAGAAGAATAATGTCAAGGTTGGCGACACTGTAACATTGTTATATGGCGATGATGAGCACGAAGTAAACCTCAAAGTCGGCGCCATTTTCACGAACTACACCTTCCACTACGCACTCATGACGCCTAACACCTACAGGGAGGCTTTCGGCAAACCTTATACGCCTGAGACCCTCCTCGTTAAGACATCCGGCAAGAGTGCAGAAGAGGCGTACAAAGTCGCTTCCTACCTGTCTGACAACTACGACGTCAAGACCTGGTCAGCGACGCTCGATTCCAGAGAGAGCTTCTCGAACACAATGGAGCGTCTGAACTACGTAATCGTGCTCGTGGTCGTCTGCGCCGCCGCGCTCGCATTCATCGTTCTCTTTAACCTGAATAACATCAACATAACTGAACGTATAAGAGAGATCGCGACCTTGAAAGTCATGGGCTTCAACCGCAAAGAGACCGGCGCCTACGTAACCCGTGAGAACGTCATCCTTGTGCTGCTTGGTTTCCTCGTCGGCATCCCGCTGGGCTTCGTCCTCCACCGCTATGTAATGGCGCAGATCGCGATGGACATGGTAACTTACCAGGTCCGCATCACTTTGCTGAGCTATATCATCTCTTTAGCCTTCGTCCTCTTGTTCTCGACTGTGGTAAATCTCATAATGCGCGCCAAGATCGAGAAGATCGACATGGCCGAGTCGCTGAAGAGCGCTGAGTAAAGGGCTGTTTTTTACCGCACCTACAGACTAAAATGCGATTTTTGAAGATTTAGTATGTAGGTTCGGTGTTTGTACAGGAGTTTTTCGCGAAAAACTGCAGACTAAAATGCAATCTTCGAAGATTTAGTCTGTAGATTCGGTGTATGTACAGGTGATTTACGCGAAAAACTACAGACTAAAATGCAGTTTTCGAAGATTTAGTCTGTAGGTTTGGTGTTTATACAGGAGCTTTTCGCGATAAACTACAGACTAAAACGCGATTTTTGATGATTTAATATGTAGTATCCCAAAAACAACTGGATTTCCACTAAACTAAAAAGGCTGCCCGTGGACGGACAGCCCTAAAAAACAAATCAACAAACAAAAATTATTCTTCCTGATCGCCCATCCAGCTCTGGTGGTAGTTCCTGCGGCGGTACTCTTCGGGAGTCAAGCCGGTGCACTTCTTGAATACCTGGATGAAGTGGGACTGGGATGAGAAGCCCAGGTAATTTGCGATGGAGAGGGAAGACTCGTCTAAGTGGCGCAGCATGTTGCATGCGACATTGATCTTCTGGTCTCTTATGTAGCGGCTTAATGTGATGCCCATCTCCTGCTTGAAGAGCTTGGATAAGTAGCTCGAGTTGAGGGAGAGGGAGTCTGCTATGGATTCGACTGTGAGGTTCTCCTGGATGTGGGACCTGATGTAGTCGATGGCTACGACAATATGGCGTGAGACGACACGGTTCTTGGACAGGTCGCTCATCTTGCGGCAGTAGGAACGGAGCATGTCGTTCTGGACGCTGTAGATCTCTTCAATGGAGTTAGCTGCGTCGATAAGTTCGATGTAGATGTCGCTGAGATTGTATGCGACGGAGATCTCAAGACCTGCCTCTATGCAGAAACGGCTTACGAGGGCGGTAAGGATTACCGTGTGATACTTGACGTTGCGGACTTTATCGGAGCTTAATACGCCGAAAGTCTGGTTAGCACCCAAAGTTTTCAGGGCTTCTTCGAGTCTGTGCATGTTGCCGCTTGCTACGAGTTCGTAGAAACTGATCTCGCTGTTATAGGCTTCCTGGCGGTTGCCGGATTCGCCTTCGTTCATTAATCTTTTGGCAAGTTCTTTCTCGATATTCATGTGATAACTTCCTTTTGTACATAGTAGTATGTAATTGTAGGATTTTTTAGAAAAATTGTATATTTCTTTGTTTAGAGTGTAAAGTGTGTTTGAGAAAAATATTATGCTCGAAAAATATTACAAAACGAATGTAACAGGGGTTTTGGCCGTAAAACCTTATTGAGTTTAAAATCGAAAAGTAATAATATTTTAGAATAGAATTACTATGAGGAGAAGTGCGTACCATGACTGACGAACTTAAAGACATTATATATGCCGATTTGTTCAGATACACCGGTAATGCACGCCGCTATAAGAATATCTATGCATGCTATCTCGAAGAGAGAAGGTCTTCCCCTGAGTTCAGCTATATAAGCGTTATGCGCCGTACACGTTACTATGCTGACCAGGTTAAGAAGTACGACGGCATAAGAAAGAAGATCTACCAGCTCAAGTTCGGAGTCACCAATTTCAGACTCGACAGGCTGAGCCGTAAATATCATTTTCAGATCCCTTATGACACTGACATCGGCAAGGGCTTTTATCTTGCGCATTTCGGCCGTGTCATCATTCACCCCAAGAGTGTTATCGGGCATAATGTCAACGTTTCCACGGGTGTTGTCATCGGTACCCAGTTCAGAGGTAAGAGAAAGGGTTCTCCTCACATCGGCAATTATGTCTGGATCGGCGCCAATGCCGTTATCGTAGGCAATATCAGGATCGGCAATAATGTTCTTATCGCTCCCGGTGCTTATGTCAACTTCGACGTACCGGACGGTTCCATCGTAATCGGCAACCCGGGCCTCATCAGAAGATCGCCTGCTGCTACTTTGAACTACATCAACAACACGATCCTCTTCGACGAATACAATGTCCGTTCGGACGGAGTCAAGCAGTGGTAAGCATGATGGACCCTGCGGTTTACAAACTTAATAGAGAGCGCTTTGCCGCCGCGTTGCCGGACCGCACCGCGGCGCTGCTTTTCTCGGGTGAAGAAAAGCATATGTCAGCTGATTCCGATTACAGGTTCTTTGTCGACAGGAACTTCTTCTATCTGACGGGCCTTGAGAGTGCCGGATTTGTTCTTGTGATAGAGAAGGATGATGGCAAAGTCACGGAAAGTATTTTCGCGCCTGCACATGATTCCATGAAGGAGCGCTGGCACGGCAAGAGAATGGATTATGCTGATATCGCAGCCATCTCGGGCATTGCGGCAGATGATATACACGATCTCGAGAAGTATGAGGAGAAAGAGTTCGAGCTTATCAAAGACAGTTCCATTAATATCTTCCTTGACGGGTCATCTGTGATGAACAAGCCTTTTGATCTTAAGAAGCAGATCGAAAAGGATGGCCGCAAGGCATCTGACCTTTCAGAGATCACGACCAGGCTCCGCCTCGTTAAGCAGCCCTATGAGATCGAATCTATCAGGGAGGCCGCTAGGATCACTGAAGAAGCGATCGATGAGATGAAGAAGCTCATTAAGCCCGGCGTGTCCGAGTATGAGCTTTATCTTAAGCTTGAATATGAGATGGCAAAGAGAAGTTCGATGGCTTTTGCCTTTGAGACTATTGTCTCGTGCGGCAAGAATGCTTTCTATCTGCATCATTCGGATCCCGAGAGAGACGGCGACGGAATAGCGGAAGAAGGATCTATCATCCAGCTTGACTGCGGTGCCAGGATGAACGGATACTGTGCTGACATATCGAGGGTGTTTTTCGTCGGAGGACCTGAGGGTGAAGACGATAAGAGAATGAAGCTTTTAGACCTCATAAGAGCCTTGAGAAAGGCTGCTTTCGGGTATATAGCGCCCGGTAAAACTTTTGCCGGACTTAATTCACAAATGTATGACATCGCCGGCAAATGGCTTGCAGGGCAGGGGCTTATCCCTGATAATTTTACAGTGGAGGATGTTCGCCGGTATTACTGGCATAACACTTCCCACTATCTGGGACTGGACGTCCATGACGTCGGACCCAGGGACAAAGAATTCGAAGCAGGTAATTGTCTTGCGGTAGAGCCCGGTGTGTATATCCCTGAGTGGAACATCGGATTCAGGATCGAGGATGACTGCCTGGTAACAGAAAGCGGCTGTCAGCTCCTGAGCTCCGGGAAGGACAGCCCGGAGGGAATAATTGCCGGATAATGGTTCAAATGTAACCGCGATCCTCGTTGCGGTATTAGTGGTGCTTGTATTGATCCTCGTCGGAGGGGGTCTTTTCATGCTTTTCCTCCGCTACACCGACAAGATATTCAAGAAGCTCTTCAAAAGACCTAAGCCGCTTCCTCAGGTCGACAGGTCACCAAAGCATATCGACCGCAGCACGATAATCGGACGCGGCAAGAACTGGTTCTATACATTCCATAACGAGTGGCTAGGCGTAAGGACCACGACATTCGACGGATGCAGTCTTTCAGGCTATTACAGGCCTTCTTCAGACAGATCATGCCGCAACATGGTGATCCTGGTTCACGGCTACGATGAATCTCCTGCCGAGATGGCCGCATACGCGAGACTAATGATGCGAAAAGTACAGTGCCACTGCCTCATCACTCACATGAGAGGTCACGGAATGAGCAGCGGTAAGAATTTTACATGGGGACTTATGGAGAGCGTCGATCTTAATGAGTGGTTCAACTTCACGAGAAGACGTCTCGGCAATAACTGCAGGATCTATCTCGTGGCAAGAGGCGTTGGCGCCACAGCATGTCTTCTCGCCGCACAGCAGAAAGACTTCGATCCCAATGTCTGCGGAATAATTGCTGATTCCCCGATGGCATCGCTCTCTGATTTCCTTAAGGCAACTCTGCCTCAGACGACCAAGCTCAATCCAGACTGGATAATCGGAAGGATGAGAAGGCTCGCGCAGGCGAAGTTCGGCTTTGATATCAACAGATGCGACTGCACGACTCATGCAAGCAGCATCAAGGTTCCTGTCCTGATTTTTCAGGGCGGTGAAGATGATATAACAACACCTGAAGGTTCACGTAATATCTACGATAATCTGCGCTCGAGAAAGAGAATGGTCATCGTAAACAATGCGCATCACATGGAGTGCTACGAGAGATCCCAGGCTATGTATGAACGCGAAGTCCAGAAGTTCATTGAGTCTTGTGTCGTAAGACTAGTAAAGCTGGGTCGCTTATAAGAAACTTTTAGTTATTTTCTTAATATGAGTTTTTGCGAAAAGGTGTTATAACTTTTTAGTTTGCGCGTGTGCGCTTTTTTATACTGTTTTTTTACCGGCGAAAAGAATGAATGCGAAAAAGATAAGCAAGCAATCCATGACCGAAGGAAGCCTCTGGAATAAGATCCTGGGGTTCGCTTTTCCTTTGGCAATGACGGGCATCTTACAGCAGATGTTCAATGCTGCCGACATCGCTGTCGTAGGAAACTTCACGGGTGATCTGGGTGAAGCATGCATGGCTGCCGTCGGTGCCAATACGCCGATTATAAACTTCATCGTAAATGGCTTTCTCGGGATCTCTCTTGGTACTAATGTCGTTATAGCAAACGCTGTCGGAAGCAAGGATGACGAGACGGTAAAAAAGGCCGTTCACACCTCCATGATCGTTGCCGTAATAGGAGGTATCCTCGTCGCACTTTTGGGCGAGCTTCTTGCAGAGCCGATCTTAAGATCACAGAACATTGCCGACGATTCCGTGAACATGGCTATCCTTTATTTCAGGATCTATATCGCGGGAACTCCGGTCATTCTCCTTTATAACTTTGAAGCTGCTATCTTCAGGGGAATAGGCAATACGAGGATGCCGTTTATAGCACTTGTCATATCAGGTGTTATCAATATCGGACTTAATATATTTTTCGTTGTATTCATGCACCGCACAGTAGACGGCGTTGCGACTGCGACTGTCATCTCGAACATGATAAGCGGAATAATCCTTCTGCTGTTCTTAAGGAAATCCAAGACACCTGCAAGGTTCGATGAGAAGAGACTTAAGGTCGACTGGCCGGTCCTGGGAAAGATAGTAAAGATCGGTATTCCTGCAAGCCTTCAGGCATGCGTTTTCTCAGCTGCGAATATCATCATCCAGTCTGCTATAAACGGGCTTGGAACTGTCGTTGCAGCAGCATCTTCAGCTGCGTTTAATATCGAGATATTCTCATACTACGTGCTCAACAGTTTCGGTCAGGCATGCACTACGATCACAGGACAGAATTACGGCGCCAAGAAGATCGACAGATGCAAAAAGACTCTTAAGCTCTGCCTTCTCGAAGGCATCGTTATCGAAGGCTTGATGGTCGCAACGCTTCTTATCTGCGGCAAGAATCTTATCTCGATATTCACGGATAATCCGGAGCTTGTAGAGATCGGTTACATCAGAGTATTGTTCATCACCACAGCGCATCTTTTCTCGCTCTTCTACGATGTCATGAGCGGTTACATGAGAGGCTATGGAATATCATTGTCACCGGCTCTTGTTACGATGTTCTGCATATGCGGAATAAGGATCTTCTGGATCTATACAGTTTTCGAAAAGTTCCGCTCTTTCCAGACGATCATGACGGTATATCCGATCAGCCTGGGAACTACTGCTGTAGCTATCTTCATCCTGTTGTTAATTAAGCGCCCCGCCCGCAGATTAGGCGCCTGATTTTTGTGCATTGAGACATCCCCTGATTTATTGTATTTGAAGTAGCCGTATAGTATATTTTTTGCGACAAACGGAAACCGGGGAGCTTTAAAAAGCTGAGAGGGATCAAACATCCGACCCGCTGAACCTGACGGATAATGCCGGCGTAGGGAGCCTGATATATATTTTCTAGCCTCTTGTCTTTGGCATGATCTTTCAGATCCATAGCGGTTCGCTCCGGTTACCATAGACGGAGGTGTTTTTATGTCAAAACAATCAACCAAATCCAACCGTGAGTATATCTTAAAGGTATCCACGGGCGGCGTATGCCTTGCATTGGCATTCGTACTCTCACAGATCAAGCTTTTCGAGATGCCTATGGGCGGATCTGTTACACCGGCTTCAACATTGCCTATCATCGTTTACGGTGTTGCTTTCGGACCTGTATGGGGCTTCATCATCGCTTTCATCTTCAGCCTTTTGCAGCTTATCGGCGGCTGGCTCGTAACTCCTTTCCAGGTTATCTTGGATTACACGATCGGATATACAGCTTTGGGCTTTGCAGGTTTTGCTGCTCTTAAGGCAGATGACAGGGCAAAGATCCCCGGTGCACTTAACAGATTCAGAAGTGCTACGATCCTTAAGACTCTTGCATTTACAGTTGTCGCATACATCGTAAGATGGCTCGGTTCTGTTGCTTCAGGTGTTATCTTCTACGCTGATTCCGCTGCTGAAGCAGGATACGATAATGTATATGTGTTCTCAATGGTCTACAACGGTTCTTTCCTTCTTGCTGACCTTGCGATCCTTGCAGTCGTTCTCATCGTGCTTTACATGGTTATCCCTTCAACAAAGGAAGATGCAACACTTGCATATGTTCAGAAGTTCACAGCAGAATTCATCGGTACATTCGTACTCGTTTTCCTCGGCTGCGGCACTGCAATGGCAGTTGGCTGTGACTCTGTAAACGGCGGCGGATATATCCTTACAGCATTTGCATTCGGTCTTGTTATCGTTGGCATGGCTTACTGCATCGGCAACGTATCAGGCTGCCACATCAATCCTGCAGTATCTCTTGCAATGCTCATCTCCAAAAGGATGACTTCCAAGGAATTCTGGGGATATATCGTATTCCAGACTCTTGGTGCAATCTCAGGTGCAGCTCTTCTTAAGTACCTGTTCAAGACAGCAAGCAAGGTCGACATGACAGGTGTTTATGATGCAGAAGCCCAGAAGATGACTTCATGGGGTCTTGGTGCTAACGGCCTTGCAGGTGTAAACGGAAACATTGCTGCTGGCATCATCATCGAGGCAGTTCTTACTGCTATCTTCGTTCTTGTTATCCTCGGCGTAACAGATGAGAAGTTCAAGCACGGTTCATTCGGCGGCCTCATCATCGGCTTCGCTCTTGTTCTCGTACACATTCTCGGCATCAGCTTTACAGGTACATCAGTTAACCCTGCACGTTCCATCGGACCTGCAATCTTCGCAGGCGGTGCAGCTCTTTCAAGCCTCTGGGTATTCATCGTAGGACCTATGATCGGTGCAGCTGTTGCAGCACTCGTTTACATGGCTCTCACAAAGGGTAAGGAAGCTTGATAAAGCTTAGTATCTGAAGATACGTTTTCTGATTAGAACGGCCGGATCCTGATATAGGGTCCGGCTTTTTTGTCCCCGCTTCAGTAGTGATAAAAACGTTAAAAATATCTGATATAATTATTTTGGATGTGGGGATTTTCGCGAAAACAAAACAGCTGTATTATCCCCGCTTTTAATGAAATAAGGGGGAGAAGATCTATGAAAAAGGTTATTAAGTTAGCTGCCATAACAATGGCTATGGTGATGATGTTTTCGATAAGTGCGTGCTCAGATAAGGGCGCAGGCAAAACATCGTCAACAAAGAGAACTACTGAGACAGAAGAAGAGACCGAAAAGCCTGAGACGGAAGAGACGACCACAGAGACATCTGCTTCAAAAGGCGAATATGGTGAACTCTTTAATCTCATGAAAGATGTCATCGGCAAGGATCAGGAAACAGCTGAAAAGATGATCGGTGAATTCTTCGGAACGGAACTGGATGACCGCACCGGCACTTGGATGACTGAGACCAGAAACAATATTGAGACACATCTGCACGTATACTCTGCTTACTTCAAAAAGGATAATATTCAGTTCAATGAATTAGAGATTTGGACTGATGTTAACGACGGACACGTCCGCTGCCTCGAATTCACTTTGGTCAACGAAGCATATAATGCCTATAAGATCGAGAATACACCTGAGTTCAGGGACGAGATCAAGGTACAGTATGAGGGTATCAGAGATGGCCTGGTCAGCTCCTATGGCGACCCGTTCGAGAGCGGAACGCCCAAATATGAGAGCGACATATATTATGCCGTTCACAATGTTGAACTCAACCGCTTTGCTTATGTTGAGCTCCGTGACTTTACTTATGAAGGCGGAAACGGACTTTTCAAGATGAGCGTTTCTTTCGCAGACGTTAAAGAATACTTAGGATAATTCAAATACAAGGAGATAGTTTATGCAGGAACCTTCATACATGATAGCGATCCCCAAGGATCAGAGCCTCATCGATGATCCCAAGAACTTTATGGGTAATCTTATGACTTGTGAGTTTATCAAGGTCAACGATATGAATATGGATGACGACAGAGGACTGCTTGTCCTTGATCTTACTATTGGAGACAACGACTATGAGGTCGAATTAAGTCCCACCAATGTTGAGATCCCGAGTTTTGTCCGTCCTGAGCACACATTCACTGATGAAGAAGTCAAGATGCTTGACGAAGCTGAAGTTGGCCTTGGCGTCTGCATCGATTATGAGGGCGATAACAATCAGTGTTTCTATGACCAGTTAAGGATCATAGACGTGCTTTTCCCGGAACTTATCGCAGTGCTTGACTGTCCTTCCGAGAAGCTCCTCTCGGGCAAGTGGGTATCTCTTGCAGCGAAGTCTTCCGTACTTCCTGCACCCAGGTATCTTTTCACAGTTCAGGCAATATCTGACGGCGGTGATGAAGTATGGCTTCACACACACGGCCTTAAGCGCTGCGGATTATATGAACTCGAGATCTTGAATTCCAACAAGGAATTCTTCAATGACCACTATAAGATGATCGAAGCATTTGCTTTAAGAATGCTCGAAAGCGACGAGCCGATAGAACCCGGTGACGCTGTCTTTATCGGCCAGGCAGCAGGCAAAGAGCTTACGCTTACCGCGGTCGAATGGAAAGAAGCATTAGATCTCTATCCGGATGTTACTCTGGGTACTGAGGAAGACCGTGACGATGGTGTGCACAATGAAGATACCTGCGTCCTCATGATCTACAAGAACGAAAAAGACGAAGAGCAGAAGATCTATACTCCTGTTGATGATTTCAATCAGTTCCTTAATCAGAATCCGATGTTCTATTTCTCGACTGAAGAGACAAAGCGTATGAGCGCGCTTGCAATTGAGCGCCTTCCTTACATGGTCAAGGCATTTGAGAACAAGGAAAATACCATCATCGCAAAGATCGGTCTTACCATCGATAAGGAGCATTGGAGCAATCCTGATAAGCCCGAAAAGGAACACATCTGGTTCGAGATCAAGGACATCAAGGACGGCACTGTTGTCGGCGAACTGACCCAGGAGCCGTACTATGTCTCAGGCATGAAGCAGGGCGACACCGGAACATATCCGTTCTCGGATATCACCGACTGGCTCATCTTCACAAAAGAGTGCCGTGTATCACCGGATGATGCATATTTATTAGACTGATAATTTGGGGAAAATTATTGGGGGAAAACAATGGGAAAGAACGATGAGAATAGTACTGAAGGAAAGACTGCAAAAGAAAAGTCGTTAAGGATAACCGCAATTGCAATAAGCTTAATAGAAGCGGTTGCTGTTGCAGTTTTTGTCGGCATGTTCGGATATAACGTGTTTGTCAGCTATATACGTATGGCTGCTCCTCAACCGCTCAGTTATGACTATCAAGGGGAAGCAGTCTTTGACTTTAATATAACAGGTGAGGACGGAGTGGAATATCCGGCCGGCACGGTTTTCGAAGTTTATGGTTTTACGCCAAGGAATACATTAATGCTGAAATCCGGGTCCGGTAGTGTAGTGAGCAATACTCACAGCCGGATAGATATTTGCCAGGCTAAGAACGGTGATGAGCTGCTTCAGGCATATGAACAGTTTACTTCAACTGAAACGGCTGAGCATTTCAGACAAGATATAACCGTTGTGGTTGTCGCAGCTATCGCGTGTGTTATTGCTTATTGTATTTTCGCTTACATTAATAACAGATGGTCAGGTGAGAAGAAAAAGCAGGTCATTCTATGCGTTGTCATTGTGGCGTTGTCAGTGTTTAATTCATTATTTATCCACAGATATATGTCAAAAGCACGTGCGCCTGTTATCTACCTGTATCCTGAGCAGAAGACTGAAGTCAATGTGAAACTCGTCCTGAACGGTAAGCTTACAACGACTTATCCGCTTTATGATAATGATCTCGGATGGAATGTGACTGCAACGCCTGAGGGAATAATTACAGACAGCAAAGGCAGAGAATATTCATATCTTTTCTGGGAGGGCGACATAGCGATCACGCCTGACTTAAGCAGCGGATTCTGCATCAAGGGCGAAGATACAGCAGCCTTCCTTGAGAAGTCTCTTAAGCAGTTAGGACTTACTGATATTGAGGCTGATGCCTTTATCATGTACTGGCTCCCTCTGATGGAAGAAAGCAAATATAATGTCATCACTTTCCAGACAGCCGCTTATGAAGATGTGTCGGGCCTTAAGATCGATCCTAAGCCTGATACGGTGATCAGAGTAAATATGTTGTGGTATCCTGTTAACACTTATGTCGACATGAAGCCTCAGGATCTTGAGGCGATCAATCCTTCCGAACGCAAGGGTTTTACGGTCGTTGAATGGGGCGGCGAGAAGTACAGAAAGCCTGTATTTCAAAACTGATTATTAAGGAAATGCAAAATGCCGGTAGTTAAAGTATCAATGCTTGAAGGGAAGACTCCCGAATATAAAAGAACAGTTCTGGATTCGATCCACGACGGTCTTGTCGACTCGATCGGGATCGAAGACTGGGACCGTTTCCAGCGCGTGGAAGAGTTCTCGAAAAGTGATTTTGAAAAACCTGATTTCAAGTCAGATGATTTCATGATAGTAGAGCTCTCGATCTTCCCCGGAAGGACGAAGGAGCAGAAGGGAAAACTCATAGAATGCATTTGCAGCAATCTTAAAAACAGGTTGTCTGTAGAACCTTCTGATGTGTTTATAATCATCAATGAACCTCCCCTGGAGAACTGGGGGATCGGCGGTAAGCAAAGGGGATAAGAATGATAACTGACTCTTTTGATGATAAGAGCGAAGCAATAGTAACACCGGGATCTTTTTTTGGCGAAAAGAAGTTTATCTGCGATACGGCGATCGTTACTTTTTCGCGCGAGATATTTGAAGAAGCACTCTCTAAATATCAGAACGAACAGGTGTCAGAATTAGGTTCGGTCAACAAGATCAGACCTATATATCTTCTCGATATCGGCGGGATGAAAGTTATCCTTTATATCTCCGAGATGGGCTCTGCTCAGGCAGCTACTGATTTCATCGAAGTCAACTGGAAAACGGGCGCTGAAAAGTTCATCCTTTTCGGTTCATGCGGCGCTCTCGATAATGAGAAAACTGCTGGCAAATACATCATCCCTACAGAGGCATACCGCGACGAAGGAATGAGCTATCACTACGCTCCTCCGTCTGATTATATTGCCATAAAGAATGCGGGTTTTGTCGCTGACTTTTTCGCTTCGAAAGGATACCCATATATCGAAGGCAGAGTGTGGACGACTGACGCGCTTTACATGGAGACAAGAGAGAAGGTCAGGAAGCGCAAAGAAGAGGGCTGCATCGCAGTCGAGATGGAGCTTGCCGGCGTTCAGGCAGTGTGCAATTTCCACGGGTTTGAACTCTATGATTTTATCGTTGCAGGCGACGTCGTCGACCAGCCCGACTACACGCCTGACGGCCTTCATGAAGCCAACCATTCATTCGGCAAATTCGGCGTCGCAGTCGAACTCGCCAAGAAGGTAAAGGGGATCTTTCAGCATGAAGCAAAAGTATAAAGCACAAGGCATAGCCTGTTTCATAGCAGTCCCGTTCTGGGCCTGGGTCTTCATCTCTCTTTACGATTATCTCGCTCATAAATACGACAATCCCACAAACTTCATCGTTAACATCACAGGCCTCATCGGCATCGCCGGCGCCGTGTTCCTTATTGTGTACGGGATAATCAATCTCGTGAAGATGGGCAAGGCTAAGAAGTGAAAAATCCCCCTAATGCTTTTGGCAGAAGGGGGATAACAATTTACTTGAGTACAGTCTTACCTTACCAATCCCTCGAAAACAGAGTCGCAGTATCTTACCGTGCCCATGGCATCTTTTGCGTATGCATCGGCACCGATCATGTCAGCGTATTCAGGTGTCATTACGGCACCGCCGACAACGACTTTGGTGTCGGGCTTTTTCTCACGGAGAAGCTTAATGGTATCTTCCATTGAAGCTACTGTTGTGGTCATGAGGGCAGACAGGCCAACTACGCGGATGTTGTTCTCGATAGCGCAGTCGACGATCACTTCAGGCGGAACGTCCTTACCCAGGTCGATAACGTCGTATCCGTAATTCTCGAGCATTACTTTGACGATATTCTTGCCGATGTCGTGAATGTCACCTTTGACGGTGGCGAGGATGACCTGACCCTTGGTATTACGGGGCTTATCGGCCATAGCTTCCTTAACAACTGCGAAAGCTGCCTTTGCAGCATCAGCGCTCATGAGAAGCTGGGGAAGGAAGACAGTTCCTTTCTCGAAGCCTTTGCCGACACGGTCGAGTGAAGGTATAAGTTCAGCGTCGATTATCTCAAGTGAATCACGGCCTGATGCAAGCTCTTCCTTCATAGCTTCAGCGGCTCTTCCGACAACACCTCTCTCGATCGCTTCGCCGAGAGTCAGAACTGCACCTGAAGAAGCGCCGGTAGTCTTCGCACTGCTTGCAACAGAAGACGTGCCTGCGACATAATCCTTGAATGATGTGATGAATTCAGTAAGATTCGGATCTAAGTTCATCAGTGCGTTGAATGACCTGTAGGATGCCATCATGGGGCCGTTTACCGGGTTGATGATCGCGCATGAAAGACCGTTCTGCATTGCCATCGTAAGGAAGTGCGAATTGACGAGTTCGCGGGCGGGGAGACCGAATGAGATATTCGATACACCGAGAATGGAATGTCCGTTAAATTCATCTCTTACACGCCTTACTGTATCGAGTGTTGTGATGGCGGAATTAGGGTCTGATGAGATCGTCATGGCGAGGCCGTCGATGACGATGTCTTTTCTCGGAATGCCATACTTGTCGGCTGCTTCATAAAGGCGCTTTGCGATAGCGATCCTGCCTTCGGATGTCTCGGGAATACCGTCTTCGTCAAGCGGGAGCGCTACGAGAACGCCGCCGTATTTTGCGACCAGAGGCATGACGGTCTTGATGTTTTCTTCTTTGCCGTTTACCGAGTTGATCATGGGCTTGCCGTTGTAGATGCGCATGCCGCGTTCCAGTGCTTCGATATTTGTCGTATCGATCTGCAGAGGGAGATTGGTGACTGACTGGATCTTAAGGATGACGTCCTCCATCATGGAAGGCTCGTCGATCTCAGGAAGACCTACATTTACATCAAGGATATGAGCGCCTGCTTCTTCCTGCTTCAATGCTTCAGTCAGAAGATAGTCGATGTTGTTGTCGCGGAGGGCCTGCTGGAGTTTTTTCTTGCCGGTAGGATTGATCCTCTCGCCGATGATGACAGGCTTTCTGCCGATCTTTACACAGTCTGCAAAGCTCGTAACGTATGTATCGTTCTTGACCGTGGGCTCTGTAAACGGAAGCACCTTAACGGTATTTATCATCTTGCTGATGTGATCGGGCGTCGTGCCGCAGCAGCCGCCCATGACGTGTACGCCGAGCTTCGCGATCTGCTCCATAACGGAAGCAAAACCATCAGGATCAACGTCATATACAGTGACGCCGTTCTCGGTTCTGGGAAGTCCCGCGTTGGGGTTAACAACGATAGGAAGTGAGCAGCACTTAACAAGACGCTCTGCAATAGGGAGCATCTGCTTAGGGCCGAATCCGCAGTTGATACCGATAGCGTCGACCTTAAGTCCTTCGAGCATTGCGACAGTGCCTTCTACGCCGCCTCCTGTGAGGAGCTTACCTGTCTCGTCGTAGACCATTGTGACGATGATGGGCAGGTCGCATACTTCTTTTGCAGCAACTACAGCAGCCTTTGCTTCGTAGGAGTCGCTCATCGTCTCGATAACGACGACGTCGCCGCCTGCCTCATAGCCTGCTTTTATTATCTCAGCGAAAACATCTACAGCTTCGTTGAAGGGGAGATCTCCCATGGGCTCTAAGAGCTTTCCTGTAGGACCGACGTCGATCGCTACATAGGCGTCGTCTTCGCGGCCTGCTTCTTTTCGAGCCTGCTGGCAGATCTTAACTGCAGCTGTGACGATCTCTGATACGTTGTCAAACTTGAATCTGTTGGCACCGAAAGTGTTCGTGTTTACGATGTTGGAACCTGCATCAAAATAGCCCTTGTTAAGAGCCTTGATGTCGTCAGGTCTTGTGAGGTTCCAGGTCTCAGGGAGCTCACCGCCTTTAAGTCCCATCTTCTGAAGGATGGAGCCGGTGCCGCCGTCGCAGAATAACCATTCTTTGCCAAGTCTGTCTCTTAAGTTCATGTGTATTAATCCTCTTTCGAATATGCGCAGGTGTCGTGCTTATTGCAGCCGGAACATCCGTTGCAACCGGCCTTGCTCTTATCTATGCCGATACCGATAAGTGCGGTAACGGACTTGGTGGGAACCATCAGGAGCGAATCCGTAAGTTCCACGCCGATCTGCTTTGATATATCAAGGAGCCTGAACCAGTCTTTCTGGTGATCGAGTTTAAGATCTCCGTAACCGGGCGAAAATCTGGGCCTTAGGAAAAGTCCCTGTGCCTCGTATTCCTTCTCGAGTTTGGCATTCTGATCGTCAAGAAAAGCTTCTATCGCTGCAGCTCCTGCTGCCTGATAGATGGAAGCTTCTGCAGAAGAAGTAACGGATGCTCTTCTTACGAGCATGTCGCAGGCAGGACCGATCGTTGCAGCAAGCAGGATCGCGCCGCAGCAGCCTTTAAGGTTCCTTGCAAGTGACTCGGAAGTAAGAACGATCTCTTCAGTATCGTTATAGATAGTGATGTCGTTGCCTCTTACTCTAATCGGGTATTCCTTTGTAACGATCCTCGGATGCGACTGTGCGCCGAGCAGATCAACGGCTTTGCTGATCTTAGCCTGAATGTCGGGCGCGATATCAACGATACCGTGGTAACCCATGTACCGCTGGACTTCTTTGACGGGTATTTCGACTCCTAAAGGCATTATCCGATGATCCCCTTGAGGTTATAGAGTATGTCTGAAGCAACGTCAGGCTTATTCATGGAATATACGTGAATATGCGTGATGCCGTTTGCGATGAGATCGATGATCTGCTCTGTGGCATAGATGATTCCGGCCTGACGCATTGCGACAGGGTCATCACCGAAGCGGTCGACTATTGCCTTGAAACGCTCAGGAACGCTCGTGCCTGAGAGCTGTACTGATCTTGATAACTGCTTTGCAGTGGTGATAGGCATGATGCCCGGAACGATCGGAACATTGATGCCGACGTCCTTAACCCTGTAAAGGAAGTTATAGAATATGTTGTTGTCGAAAAACATCTGTGTCGTAAGGAAATCACAGCCTGCGTCGACCTTCTCTTTAAGGAAGTGAATGTCTTCAGACTTGTTGGCAGATTCAATGTGTCCTTCCGGGTAGCACGCACCGCCGATGCAGATGTCGGGATCCTGCGCTCTGATATCTCTTATGAGATCTGATGCATGGGCATAATCGTTGCAGACAACACCGTCCTTGGGAAGATCGCCTCTTAATGCCATGATGTTCTCGATATTGTTTTCGCGAATCTGGCTGAGCATATTAGCAACATGTTCTTTGGTAGAAGCTACGCATGTCAGGTGCGGCATTACGGGAACACCGTAAAGGCTCTTGATGCTTGAAGCTACTTCTACAGTGAGCTTGGATGTGGAGCCTGCTGCGCCGTATGTAACGGACATGAATGAAGGACCCAGAGCGGCGATGGCGCCTGCGGCAGCCTTGACGTCATTAAGACCTGTCTCAGCCTTGGGCGGGAATACCTCAAAAGAGATCGTAGGATTCTTGTCTGCGAGAATTTTGCTAATCTTCATAAGTTTTTACCCTGTTCATCAATAGATTTTTGATATAGAACAATCGCTCTAAAGTATACCTCATAAGGAGGCATTATATTATAATTTCTGCGATAAAATAATACTAAATACGAAATTTATACCTATTTAGTAGGTTTTAGGAGGCTATTCAAACAATGAAAAAGATTATTTCCGTAATCTTGGCAGCTGCAGCCACATTAGCTTTGGCTACAGGATGCAACACAACTAACGTTACTGTTCCTTCAGTAACAGTTCCGTCTGAGCTCGAGTCTATCGCTTCAAAGGGTTCCGAGATCGTAGATCAGTTCACTTTTACAGTTCCGACAAAGGACCGTGCAGGCAATGATATCAAAGTCCCTGAAAAGGTCGAGAAGATCGCTTCTCTCGCACCTTCAACAACACAGGTATTGATCGAGCTTGGCCTTGGCGACAAGATCGTAGCAATCGATACTAACTCTGCAACATATGCAGACAAGCTCGCCAAGGATGTCGCACAGTTCGACATGATGAATCCTGATAACGAAGCTATCGCTGCACTTAAGCCTGACCTCGTATTCACATCAGGTATGAGCTCTGTCGGTGGTTCAAATCCTTTCAAGTCTCTTGTCGACAGCGGTATCTGCGTTGCTGATATTCCTTCACCTTCAACTCTTGAAGGCATCTGCGAGGATATCGAGTTCATCGGCAACTGCGTAGGAAAGGGACCTGAAGCACTCGTTCTTTCAAAGGGTTTCACAGCTTTCGTAGCAGCTATCGAAGAAGCAGGCAAGTCAGTTCCTGCTGACAAGCAGAAGAAAGTTCTCGTTATGATGAACGTACCTTCCGCTGAAGCTCCCACGATCTACACATTCGGTAAGGGTACTTACATGGATCAGATGATCACAGCTATCGGTGCCAAGAACGCTTTCGGCGACAAGGAAGGCTGGCTTTCTATCTCTGTTGAGGAAGCTATCGCAGCTAACCCTGATGTAATCCTCATGGACTGCGACTGGATGCCCGGCGCAGCTGATGCTGTTAAGGCACTCAAGGGCTGGGAGAATGTAAATGCCATCAAGAATGGCGAAGTTTTCCAGGTAAACGAGAATCTCTGCTCACGTCCTAATCACCACGTCAGCGAGGCGATCCTCGAGTGGGCTAAGGATATCTATCCTGATCAGTTCGGCAACTTTACAAAGTCTTTCGATGACTTGAAGAAAGAAGTTGTCGAGAAGGTCTTCGGCTGATAATTAACGGAACAGTATTATGACTAAGAAGGGCACAGGACTTAAGATAGTGATATCGGCAGTCCTGTGCCTTTTTATACTCGTTTTCGCGATCAGGTCGGGAAGTGTATATATCTCACTTAAAGACCTTCTGGGGATCATTGGCGGACACATAACCGGTAAGGGAACGCCTGAAGGGATCGACCCCATGATGGATTCGATCTTCTGGGTCATCAGAATGCCGAGAGCATTGATGGCATTTATGGTCGGAGGTGCGCTCTCTATAAGCGGTGCGTGCATGCAGGCTCTGCTTCAGAATCCTCTGGCATCTTCATATACATTAGGTGTATCTTCCGGCGCGTCACTCGGTGCCACTCTGGTCCTGATACTCGAGATCTCCGTTCCTGTTCTTGCAGGATTCATGCTTCCTGCCGCAGGTTTTGTCTTCGGACTTGCAACTGTAGTTTTCGCATTGATGCTTGCGTCTGCAATCGACAAGAGCGTATCCAACACGACAGTCGTCCTGCTGGGTATGGTCCTGTCGCTTTTTGTAAACGGCATAGTAAATCTCTTATCGACACTAAGCTCTGATCACTCCAAGCAGATCGTTCTCTGGATGATGGGTTCGTTCTCCGCAAGAGGCTGGGATCACTGCGCGATCCTTTTCCCGATATGCATTCTCGGTTTGGTCTCACTTATGCTCATGTCGCGAAAAATGGACATCATGAGCTTCGGTGACCTTCAGGCCCAGGCGATGGGCGTCGACGCCAAGAAGACCAAGATACTGGCGATACTTATATGTGCGCTTCTCACAGGCGTGTCAGTATCATTCACAGGCGTCATCGGATTCATCGATCTCGCTGCGCCTCATGTCGTAAGAAAGATCTTCGGACCATCGCATAAACTCGTTATCCCGATGTCGTTCATATACGGCGGCGCGTTCATGGCGCTCTGCGACTTGATATCAAGGACTTTGTTATCGCCGCGCGAGATCCCGGTAGGTGCTGTAACAGCACTCATCGGTGCTCCTTTTTTCGCATATGTTTTCTTCACATCAAGGAGGAAACGCTGATGGAACTTAACGCGAAAAATGTGAGAGTATCTTATGGCAAAACTGAGATCTTGAAGGGAATAGATCTCACGATAAAGTCCGGCGAAAAGGTCTTCATCGGCGGCGCGAACGGCTCCGGCAAGACGACGCTTCTTCGCGTCCTGTCAGGTATTATTCCACACGAAGGAGAAGTCCTTCTTGACGGTAAAGACGTCTTCAAAATGAAGCGAAAAGATACTGCAAAATACATCTCTCTCATGCCGCAGACAAGTGATATGTATTTCCCGTACACTGTTTTCGAGACAGTGCTTCTTGGCACATATGCATCAGCAGGAAATACAGTATTCAGGAACAACGCTTCTGACGTTCAGTATGCGCTTAAGTGTATGGAAGACTGCGGTGTTCTTGAACTTAAAGACAGGCACCTCGATGAGCTCTCAGGCGGCCAGCTGCAAAGAGTTCTTCTCGCGAGGACTTTTGCGCAAGGATCACCATTCCTTTTCCTCGATGAACCCGGCAATAATCTTGATATCAAATACAGGGCAGAATTGTGCGACAAACTGAACTCCTGGGCAGACGGTAAGACAGGTGATACCGATAACACATTGGTCGCTGTTTTCCATGACCTGGAGCAGGCGAGAAGGTGCTGCACAAGGGCAGTCCTGATGAAGGACGGTAAGGTGATCTTCGACGGCGGAATCGATGAGGGATTAAAGCCTGAGATGCTTATGGAAGTCTATGATTTTGATATGGCATCGTACGTAAAAGGCTGATTTATTTATAATCAGAAAGCCATTTATATTTTGATTGATCTCATAAAAAACGTCTAAAATCACAGCATTATGTGGCTTTGAATCGATGCAGTTTAAATCATTTATGATGTTTTTGCTGTTTCGGTCGGCTGGGAAGAGTGGGGAGTTATGAATGGAACAGGAATTCTTTAGGGTACCGGAGCGAATGGCGTATTGCTGGTCTGGGGAACGTGGGTATTATTATGCATCTTCGATTTTGTGCCTGCATTTGGCCTCGGCTGAGGCATATTGTTTTTGTTATTACACCATTTGGAGACGACTAGCGCAAATTGAAGTGGATACTTTCTAGTATCAATTGAAATGTACTGAATATTCTGCTGTATTTCATGCAAAATATTCAATTATCTTGCTTTATATGTTCTGACAGGGTATAATCCTAGTGAAATTTTCTATGATTATACGGAAAAATATTCACTGGCGAGGCAGATATGGAGCGACCGATATACCTTAATGAATTGATAAGAAAACAGCATAACGGAATGGTTAAAGTTATTACCGGTGTAAGAAGGTGCGGTAAATCGTACCTGCTGTTTAACTTATTCTATGACCATTTGAAAAAGCAAAACATCAGTGATGACCATATCATTACTATGGCGATGGATGACATTGAAAACAAAGAATATCGCACTCCGGAAAAACTGTATTATTACATCAAGGAGAGAATTCTTGATGATGAAATGTATTATGTTTTACTTGATGAAGTTCAACTTGTGATAAATTTCGAAGAAGTGCTTAATTCTCTTTTGAAAAGAAGGAATGTTGATATCTATGTCACCGGCAGCAACGCCAAGTTTTTGTCAAAAGATATTATTACGGAATTCAGGGGACGTGGAGATCAGGTGCATGTGTATCCTTTGTCTTTTTCGGAGTTCTGGGAATACTACCGTCAGAAACATTCCGGAATTGTTTTTCCAATGAGTTTTCCTAATCCAAATGGATTGGCAGATATTAACTCTGCTTGGCAGGAATACATTACCTTTGGAGGTATGCCCGGTCAGGTTACGATGGATAATGTTCAGGACAAATCTAATTATCTCAAGAGCTTATTTGATGAAACATATATTAGGGACATTATCGATCGCAATAACGTTAGAAATAAAGCGGAAATCGAGGAGTTGATTGATATAGTTGCTTCCGATATAGGATCTCTTACCAATCCCCTGAAAATTGCGAATACCTTTAAGACTGAAAAGAAGGAGTCTGTTCATCAGGAAACTATTAAGAATTTTCTAGATTATTTTGAGGATGCTTTTCTTGTTTCGAAAGCAAAAAGATATGACATCAAAGGAAAGAAATATATTAATACTCCAATGAAGTATTATTTTACGGATGTAGGTTTAAGAAACGCCAGATTAAATTTCCGGCAAATTGAAGAAACACATCTAATGGAGAATGTCATATACAATGAGCTCTTGATCCGTGGTTACAATGTTGATGTAGGAGTAGTTGATCACTATTACACAGATGAAGATAATCAGAGAAGACAAAAGAAATTAGAAGTGGATTTTGTATGTAACCAAGGGTCTAACAGGATATATATACAATCAGCATTGTCTATACCTGATAAGAGCAAGATGGAACAGGAACAGTCCTCATTAATTAAGATTAGAGATTCATTCAGAAAGATAATTATTGTTAAGGAAGGTATCTCTCACAATAGTGAAAATGGCATTTACATTATGAACTTATTTGATTTCCTGCTAAGTAAGAATGAAGCAGGACTTTAGTATTCAGACAACTAAATACTGTAAGAAGATGAATTTTTCATAAATAATAATAATCCTCCCAACATTGCAATATAGCGATCAGCATATGCTATTTCGATATGCATTTATGAGTGAGCGACAGGGTTTTGCTAAGCACCATATCCATCAAACTGTTTGGTCAATTTTATCTGAAATGAAGGTTTTTGCTAGATTTGCCAGTGTTGGTTGACGACAGTCCACCAACATGTTATATTGTGGTGGACATGAGTCCACCAATGCAAAGGAGACCTTATTATGCGATTAACAGATTCTGAATGGAAAATAGCTAATTGTCTTTGGAAAAATAAATGTATGACACTTACCGAACTTACAAGAGATCTTCTTGATAGTACCGGTTGGACGAAGTATACGATTATAACTTTGCTCAAGAGAATGATCGAGAAAGGCATGGTTACTTATGAGCAGGTAGGCAGGACTAAGAAATTCTATCCTGCAATAGACAGAACAGAAGCTGAACTTGAAGAGACAAATTCTTTCATAGACAAGGTTTACGAAGGTAACGTCGGTCTTATGATCGCCAATCTCATAGGTTCAGATGCGTTGACTGAAGAACAGTTAGCAGAGATCAAGAAAATGATCGAGGAGATATGATATGTTGCGTTATATAATCGGTATCTCAGTATTAGCTGTGCTTATAATGATCATAAGAAAACTCTCAGACGGGAAGATCCTGAAGAAGCATCAGTATGCCCTTTGGCTGCTTATTCCTCTCTACATGATCGTTTCACCCTTCCTGAAAATCGATCTACCGATCCTGGAAGCACCTTCAGTTTCGGCTGTAACAACACAGACGGAAGTAGTACCCGAAAACGGTACCGCTAATGTGGATGCAGAGCCGATTCAACCTGTAAATATCGATCATGAGCAGACGGTCTATCCTGAAACAAATAAGAATAACAGCGTGGAAAACATGGTTGTTGAGAGCAAAACGCCTCTGAATATAGTTGATCTGCTTACGATTATAAGCCTGTCAGTATCCGCTTTACTGATACTTGCATTTACGGTTTATAACATCGGCTTCATTCTGTACTGCAGACATAAGAGATATTTTATCAGGCAAGATCAAACCTGCGGACTTAAGATATACGCTATAAAATACAAAGGTACGCCGTTTCTTCTGTTCAATAAGATATATGTAGATGAGAAGTCTGACGGAAACAATGAATACATTATCTGTCACGAAGCATGCCACTATAAGCATGGTGATCCTTTCTGGATCGTATTGAGATACGTAGTATTAGCGCTCAATTGGTATAACCCGCTTGTCTGGGCAGCATTCTTTCTGTCCGGAATCGATTGCGAGTTAGCATGCGATGAAGAAGCGATAAGACTTCTCGGGCAAGACTATTCTGCAGGGTATGCCAATTCGTTATATGAAATATTGAAACAGCAGTCTGAGGTGACTTTTGGGTTTACGGCTTCAACCGGAATGAGAAGTGAATTCAAGACAATGAAGAAGAGAATAGCCAACATTAAGTCACCTGCAAAGAAGAGTTATAAGGCTTTGGCTCTCTGCATGGCAATCGTTGTTGCTTTTTCCGGCTGTACCTTGGTCAATCCAACAGAAGCTGTTCCTAATGCTAATGCTGTTTCGAATGCACCCTTCGGTGATATATCAAATGCGAGGATCCGCTTGTCTAATAACGGGATCGTACCTTGTGTATTTGATGCTGATGAGAATACAGTGAAAGAACTTGCGGGAGTATTCAATACTTCTGAATGGCAGGAGGCCGGTGTTGATTTTCCTGATGGTCTTGATGGAGAAGGAGTTAACGTATTTGTAAATAACAATGGGGAGTATTTCCAGCTTTGCTTCAGAACAGAGAATTATGTAAGGATTCAGAAATCAAGGGATACAAGCACTAAATTATATAAGGTGTCGCAAGAAGCGGCGATGGCAGCTTATAAATATGCAGATCCTGAAGATTCTTCAACAATACATAATCGATTGATTCAACTCCCGGTGGAAGATTTTACACCTGAAGGTGTTTGGAAAAATGATATGCCTCATGAATACCCTATATATGAGGTAGTGATCAAAGGAGCTTTTTTGCGCAGCAAACCTGAAGTCTCAGAAGATGCCATAATTGATGGCTTGGATAATGGTTCAACAGTTATTGTAGTAGAAGATCTTGGTGAGTGGGTCCGTGTATATACAGATCATGAACAGCTTGGATATACTCAGAAGGAAGGCCTTAAGGATACCGGCAGAACAAAGACAATGGTTATATCTATACCTGAGTATGTTTCTTCTAGTTCCGAAAACAATACAAACAAAATAGCAATAAGTCCGGATGCTACACTTCCTGATGCCGGCATCCTAAATCAGTCCTACCCTGCAACACTTATCAGAAGTATTGATGCTGATCAGCAGCAGAATCTTACTAGCAGTCTCTTAGGAAGCAACTATAAGAAGGATTCAGATTCTGATACGGAGATCATGTATAGTAGCACGGATTCTTCGTTGCCGAACAGGTATATATGGATCAACAAGTCGAATAATGAACTGCATTTTTACGATGCAATGATAACAGGTGAACGCGGTGGAGAGTATCAAGCTCCTCAGATGAATATGTTGCCGGAAGAAAGTATTGCCATTGCACAGGAGAAGGCTGCAGCAATAGTAGGTCATGACCGCGTTTCTATTCCGAGTCAGAGCGAATTGCTCAAGCTCCGTATCTCTCTCAAGGATCAAGCAACATACGAGAGAGCAACCCGCGAAATGGACGCTCATGTTCATGTTTTCGAGCGTCGAACTGATAAGAATATCAGTATTCTTGATGGCGGAGTAAAGGTTAGGATCGGCGTGAACGGAATATCTGATCTGATGGTAGACTGCTCGAAATATTCAAACAGCGGATCAGACACGATAACACCGATTACACTGGACGAGGCACTTATAATCGCAAGCGGTATCTGCTATAACAACGAGACAACTGTGTTTTATGCAGAACTCGTATACAGCAATTGGTGTACCGAGAACGATAACTTTAATCTGTCCTGGCATATCGTTACCAACAGAGGCAACTATGTTGTTGACTGCGTGACAAGAACAGCCAAGTGTGATGTGTATACCTATTAAATTTAGCGTGGTGATAACTAACATGAACAAGATTAAGGTTTTAGTGTTGATAATGATCGTTGCAGCTAGCCTTTCTGCCTGCACAAAAACAGATACCGGCAACACATATCAGACAACTGAGACTTCAAGTTCATCCAGTCAGGCAACCTCAACTACGTCAACTACAACTGCAGTCGATAAATACGGGAGTCTTCAGGAATTGGTTGATACATATGGACTGCCGATCAACTTATGGAGAATTGAAGGTGTTACATTAACAAAAATAGAGTTATCTGAAGGTTCTGCCAAAAGAGAGTGGATGTCAAACAACGATCAAAAGGTTCAAGAAAATCTCTCATGGAATATTGATGGCGATCATATCACGATCAGCGGGGAATGGAACGAAACTTTTAGCTTGAATTCAGTTAATTGGAGAGCCTTTTCTGAAAAAGATGGTAAAGAATACATTGTTATCATATACAACAAAGATGGTGATGTTATATTCCGCTCGCCGGATGCATAGCAGTTATATCTTATTCTCTATTTATAATTAACTTGTAAAAGACATTTTTATAGCGTCAATTCTATATTTTGTTGGTGTAACACGATACCTGTCAGCTTTGGGTGATTATAGTAAATATGGTTTCAGTTTTTTTACCAGTTCATAAACCATAGTACCAGGAGCCGATTCTGAAGGTGTTTTTCCATCGTTGGCAGCTGCAAGTTTTTCGGCATTTGATATAGCCGTATCAATATATGGAGCTAATATGGAGTACATATCATCACGGTTCTTTTTGTAATCTCCACATCCAATAGCATTAAGGCATTTGGTGAGTTTTGGCCAGTAAGCACTTCTATGGATATCTGAATGCATATAGCTGAAATGTAGCAAGAACCACAATTCTATACATTGGTTTGACCATATAGCATGATAAGTTGTTTCTGATGATGACTCTTTCTTGCATAGCGAAGCGGTCAAATCGATAAGTTCTTCTGGAAAATCGTCTGTATCATAAACAACCCATATATGTTTATAACCATTGGCAGAAGACTCGGCCAAATGTTTTGCTTTTTGAAACAGATTAAGAGTGTTGTCCCCGACACCTTCTACATCTACCTGTATTCTATCCGGATAAGTGCTGTTAATCTTATTTTTTATTGCAATAAAATAAGCAGGTTCAGTCTTCTTGCCTTCAGTCACAATCAAATGATACTCCGGCTGGATTTTCTTGTATCTATCCAAACGGGGTTTCATCCAGCTCTTATCAAGATCACTTTTCTTGGGTGGCTTGAGACTCACTCGAAAGCACCTCCCAACATATTTCTAAGGTAAGGATCAGCTCCATATCGGCCTTCAAGATACTGTTTATCGTATGAAGCAGTATTTTTAATACGCTCTCCATCTTCGTTACGGAGTTCATGAAGAGAATAAATTTCACTTTCATGTGCATCATTCTCGCAGGCAAACCATATCTCGTCACGGCGGAAAACCGTATTTTTCAATGTTGACATATCGTGTGATGTGAACAATAGTTGAGCACCATTACGATTGATATCCTTGTTTTTAAACAATGAAATAACATAACGCAATAGTTTAGGATGTAACTTAGCATCCAGCTCGTCGATTATGAGCAATCTTCCATCGCGAAGTGCAAGAAGAATAACAGGCAGTGCAGATATAAGCTTTCTTGTCCCTTCTGATTCTTCCATATATGGGAGTTCGTATTCTTTATTATCAACAAGTCTTTTAACATATAACTGATGGCTATCGGAATCATATCTATAATCGGTAATATCAATATCCATATCATTCAAGGCATGAAGCATGTGATTTTTACCGATTGAATCGTTATAAAGCATGATCTGATACTCAACAGTGGGATTAGCATAGTTTCTAATAATACAACCCTCAAACCACGACATAGCTTCTTTGATTTCCGGAATATTATAGTTAATTGCCAAAAATGAAATATAAGGCATCTTTGGATTAACATCGGTGTTAATACTTTTTTTATTTATGCTATATCCAAGTGTTATTTTTCCATTTTCGCGTTCAAATATAGTAGCCGATTTTTTGCTGGAAACAGCCTTTCTGAAAAGATCTTCGGAAACTACTTCATCTTTCAAAATAGCAATATAGTAGCAGTATTCGTTATTACCAACACGGAAGAAAAGGCGATATTCAGTTGGTTCATCTGAGGATATTGTGTCAAAGGCAAATGGTGTTGTGTTTACATTTTGCTGAATAATTGGAAAAGTATGGTTTTTCTCCAGTTCGTTTACAGGGTTAACTATAGTAGAAATCACACAAGAAAGCGCCATTAGTAGATTAGACTTTCCGCCGCCATTAGGACCATAAATGGCACTGACAGGCAACAAATCAGATGCAATTTCATTAGTTATAAGCGTATCCTTGAATTCTGGTAGAGTAGCTGCTCGGAAATCTAGTGTTGTCTCGTTTTTGTATGATTTAAAGTTTTTAAAGGCAAACTGGCAAAGCATAGTATCACTCCTTTCGTAAAGACATTGTACACCCGAATAACACCATTATGCAAGTTTTATATGAGAAATAATAAAAAATCTTTCGAAAAACGAATATATAGCTGCAACAATGACTATTTTGATTCGCTTGTTATAGTTCTTTAGCAGAAGATCATATAATCGACAACCTGTTGACAAAAGCATTATAAATATACTTTATTAATGGTATAGAAAGAACGGAAAATGAGGTACATATGATACGTATTGCTTTGTGTGATGATCAAAAATCCTTTTTGGAATTGGAAAAGAGGATGATTGAACATCATTTATCAGAAAAAGCGATTGAATTCCAATGCGATACTTATATTTCTGGAGAAGGCTTACTTTCATTGGGTGAGGAAATATGCAAATACAATTTATTCATTTTAGATTATGAAATGGATGGATTAACCGGTTTTGAAACTGCGCGTGAAATATATGGTATATATCCTAACGCCAAAATAGCTTTCGCCACCAATTATTACGATTTTACTAGAGAAGGCTATAAGTATAGTGCAGTTAGATATCTTGTCAAACAAGAAGAAACATTTAATGCTGAATTGATCGAATGTATAGAGTTTATTCTCAAGACTGAACCTTCAAAGACTATTTTGCTAGAGTTAAGCGATGGTAATTTAGAAGTGGCTATAGACGACATAGCTTATATCAAGAGCGAGAAACACTATATCGAATATTTTGTTAAAGAGAAAGATTCTACATTCTATATAAGACGCTGCAGTCTTGATGATGCACTAAAAGAATTGCCGGAATACTTTATCAGGGCACATCAACGATATATTATTAATCTTAAGAATTCAGTTCAGTTAAGACGATATGAGGTGATAATAAAGAAGAGTGAAAAAGGAACTATAAAGATACCGATTGCAAGAAATCGTTTTGATGATGTTAATAGGAAGTTTTGTTTAGTTAAAGGGGAAATAGGATGATTTATGATGTCGTTAACGCCATTGTGTATGTAGTCTTGGCCAGGTTATTCTGCTCTTCTTTTTTGAAGCGCAAAGAGCTTTCCGCCATCGTGGATGGAGGGATAACTTTTCTGTGGATGATAGTTTGTTTTAGCGTCGGAACTTTTTTCGTGGAATCACTACTTCTTAGGATTATTATTGTAATAGCTTGCAATATCTTATTTGCTTTTTTTCTTTATAGAAGAGATAAAATAATGATGAGTATAGTTATTCCTGCATTGTTTTATATATTGGCACTGGCTTGTGATTTTTGCGTCGTAGCTGGTCACAAATATTTTGATCCCAATCTTAGAATTGAAAAGATAATGGAGAGTGATATTTCTGTATATTTGGGTGTTGCGAGCCAGTTTATCCAACTTGTAATAGTATTACTTATTCGCAAGGTGTTCAAAAAAGAAGAAACAGCCAAAATTGAAACAAAATTATGGCTTATATATACGGTCTTTCCACTATATTCGCTTAGTTTAATAGCACTATTTGCTTATAGTTTTAATGGTCCTATAAATATATATCAAGTTAATCTTTTTACTTATATGGCCATTTCATTACTTGCAATTAATCTCTTCATATTCTGGTTTATAAAGCAGGAATCCCGAAGAGCACTTGAAGCTCAGAAGAATGAGATTGAGATTGCTCATGCTCAGGGTATAGTTCAGCTATATGATCAGATTACGAAGGAAAGGGATATCTTAGGAAAACGAGAACATGAGTTTAAGAATACGATTACTGTACTTAAAGGTCTGATGGCAGAAGATCAATATGAGAAGATGAAAGATATACTCAACATCCAAAACACTGAACTTATTAATAATACCAATGTATTTGAGACCGGTAACCGATTGATAAATACAATTCTTAATACCAAGTATGCGGAAGCAAGAGGAAAGGGAATAACTTTCAGATTTGTGTTAGGGGATCTCTCTTTGCTGAAGCTAGATGACCGGGACTGTATAGTTATTCTTACAAATATACTAAATAACGCTATTGAAGCGTCAGAAAAGTGTCCTGAAGATAATAGAATCCTTTCAATTAAAGCTGTAATTGAAGAAGGTCAGTTCATCTTTGCCTGCAGGAATTCATTTGTTAATGATAACAATCCGGAAATGAAGAGTAAGAAGAAAGATGTTATTTCTCATGGTTACGGCCTTACAAACATTAAAGAAGCAGTAAAACGTAATAATGGAAATTGCAATTTTGAAAAAGAAGAGAATGCGTTTGTTTCGGTTGTTATAATTCCATTGTAAGACACCAAACTTGCCTAATTTCAACCAAACTTGCCAAATATAGTAAAGTTTGTTTTATTCCGTTTTTGCCTGTGCTATATCGTACATAGATACCGTCGCAGGAGGCAAAAATGGATCAGGTTGCTTCAAAGATAGTAGCCAGAATGATGATGGCAAATCTGATATCAGAGAAAGACGCCGAAGAGTATATCTATGGTGTTCAGATATTGCTTGAAAAGATAATCTCTTATTCCATTATATTTTTGCTGGCCTTGATTCTAAATCGACTTTTGGAAGTGTTTCTATTTGTATTATCTTTTTCGCTTATAAGAAAGTATAGTGGTGGAATCCACTGTAAAAGATTTGAAACCTGTTTGATCGCTTCAGCAGCAGTATCAATTTCAGGTATAGCGTTATTCCCTCTCGTAGAAAATCGCATTTTATTATATCAGGGGGGGCTGATAATGTCAATTATAATTGTTATAATTATCGGTGCCATCAACAACCCCAACATAGATTGGAGCATTTGCGAATATAGGAAAGCAAAACGGCTGTCCAGGTTGACAGTATTATTGGAAACCTCAGTGTTGCTTTTACTGATGAGGCTACATATTCCTCTTAACTATCGTTTTTATATCAGCTACGGAATTGTGATTTGTGCACTTTCGATGCTGTTGGAAATACGAAAGAAAGGGGGAATATCTTATGAAGATTGTCGAAAAGAAAATCTTGAAGATGGTAAAAGTTGTTGCCAAGAAACAGGCAATTGATCCGCCGATTCCGGGTTGTATTACTTTCTATCATCAGCCCAAGAGACCGAAGAACTAACAGTGTTTGAAGGCTATGGAGGTATAGACCAATGTGGATATAAACAATTATATTCAGACTTTTTAAACATAACTGACAATGAATTATTGGAGGCGTAAGATGAAAATTAAATATCTTATTTCTAGTGCATTAGCAATTGGGGTTTTGGCTATATTTTCATTATCATCGTTTGCGGCTACAAAGGTTAATTTCAGTTTGCATTATACAGGTACTAGTGTTGGCAATGTAACTTATTCGGGAAAGCCTATAGATGCTACCAGCAAAAAGTATTATGGTTATTGCAGTTCATCGACCGGAAGTAGTCAGGTTGAATTACACGTTCCTGGTGCAACAACTTATACACTTACAGCAGGTCAAGGACATACTTTTACTAGAGGTAGCAGTTCTAGCGGAAACATGACAGTATCAGCAACACTGATTCATGGCTCAAGTTCTTGTGGAGCAGCGGCTTATATAGAAAAGAAATAAACGCTGTTGCTAAGTTAGAGGTTTGATTGAACATAGAGAGTTCATTGTTGAGTAATGGTCGCCTTGTTGTTTGTCATGACCAAGGCGACTTACCTTTGAAGAGTGACTGTGAGGTAAGTAACAATGCGATGCAAGAAATTGTCTGCAGTGCTTTTTGCGATTGTGGTTCTAATAAGTTCATGTGGGAAAATGCCCCAATATACCATTAAAACGCCCAAGCAAGTTCCAGACACCGCTTCTTATTATGAAGGACAACTCGTTGTTTTGGCAGATGAATATAAACAGAATAAAGAATACTCATATTCTTCAGTCAAGCCACAATATATAAGCGATGATTATATTGCTGTTGCCGTTTATGCATCTGGATTCAGTTCAGATGGCACTTCCATTTTGCTTAGTCTGATAGAACTATATGATTATTCAGGCAAGCTGATAAAGCGGATTGATCTTAATGAACTTGAAGAAGGAAGACAATACATCTCTGAGTGTATGGGTAAAGACGAAAGAGGAATTAGCATAATATTGTCAGACGATAGCTCTTCAATAATTTCAAAATACATTTTAAATGTTGACACGCTAGAGATAAATAAGGAGCAGGAATTTTCAAAGACTAGTTTCATGCCGGGGGTATCTCCTAAGAAAGTATTTGATACAGGTGACGGTTATTTCGTTTTATATGATTGGCTTGATGGAAATAATTACAAGACAAATATTGCGAAGATTTCTGATTTTGAGATTGTATATGATATCCAGATTGAATGTAATGGATCTGTTATTAATGCAGATCTAAGTGAAGAACACCTGATATATCAGGAGGAGATGGGGGCGTATTACTCGTTAGATCTTGCTTCTGGTAAGTCAACAAGAATAGAAATGACGGACGAACAACTTTCGCTTTACAAGTCTTCGGGAACTGTTTATGGAAATAAGATAATAACAAAAACCGGAACTGAAATACGACAATATGATATTGATGATAAAAAAGAAACTGTAATACAAGATCTTAATTATACAGACTATAATCTTTATTCACTTTGTGATGGATGGCTGACGTATATCAGTTCAGAGAAAACAGTGATACTTGATCTTAGCGCTTCCGGTAATGAAGTTGGTGGCCGCTGCAAACTGATCGTTCTTCAGAAGGCAAAAACTAATCCTCATATTGGAAAAAAGATTATTGAAATAGCACCTATATGGGGGATGTATCCGATTATTGGTGAATCACAACGCATATTCAATCTTACTAATAATGATTATTTTGCTTATGTTTCCACCAGATATGATATAGAGCATTTCGAATTGCCGGACTACTATCAAACCAATTCATCATTGACTGATACGGTTACATTAGTTACCAATCAGTTAGCTGTTGATATTCGAAATGGTATTGGACCTGATATAGTTATTGGTCTTGGCGATACAACACAGCTTAATACAGAAGAATTTCTGATAGATCTATATCCGTATACTAACGGTAAAGAAGGAATAAAAAGGGCTGATTATTTTGAAAATGCTCTAGACGCTTTTGCTACTGCTGGAAAACTATATCAGATTCCATTAACAATGAATGTCTTGGGAATTGTCACAGATAAAAACAATGTCCCAATTGGGAAAAAGGGATTTACATTTGAAGAGTATCAGGAATTCATCAGCAGTAGATGTAGTGGTTTTGATCCTATCAGTATAGGGAATAATCGCGAGCAGTATTTTCGTTTTCTGTTTTGTTCCATGAAGGATTCCTTTATATCCCAGGACTCAATAAAAATCAATACAAATGAATTTCGCGCTCTTGCTGAGTATTCGAAAAACAATATTAGTGAAGAAGCATACACATCTTCTCAAGATAACTTAGAAGCAGAATGGGTTATCCTTAATGATATTTATTATGATCTGATAAATACTGTAGACTTTACTTCTGAAGTGGATATTTATGGAGCTCCTTCATTTGATGGACGCGGACCAATGATATCTGTATTCAATACTATAGCTATAACTTCGTGCTCATCGGATATTGAAGCTGCATGGGCATTTTTGAGAACGGCTATTGGATACGAGGCACAAAAAACACTGACAAATGCGAATCCAATTAACAGATTGGCGTTTGCGGATTATGCCAAAGTTGCTGTTAAAGAAGCAAACAAGACATTGAAGAACATGTATATTTCAAAAGAATTGAACGAAAAGGATATCGCAATGTATATTCAGATGTTAGAAAAAGCTGAATACTCTACATCGTATGACACGCAAATATACCAGGTAATAATAGAAGAATTAGAACCATATTATAAAGATGAGAAAAGCATTAACAGTACAATTGAAATTATCGAGAATCGTTGTCAGACAATCATTAATGAGCGGTGATACAGTAAATAATGTCGGTATTTATAGTCTTATGGAAAAAAGGAGGAAAAACTAATATGAATCAAAGACATTTACCCGATTATCCTGTTGCTTATGATAAGGTTTGTCCCCTTTGTGGCGGTACGGCTTGCTTTTGTGCTGGATCAGAGAATAATAATTATAGAAAATTTGATTGCGAGAAATATAATCGTTGCTTTGCAATCGGGTCTACTATTTTTGATTGTGCTGATGATAGAGAAAAAAGAAGAAGAATGAATCTTGTATTTGAACATATTATTGAAAGAAACAAGTATTTGTTTTATTTCTATGATGATAAATATGAAATTAAAGAACATGAAAATGAACACATTAATCTTGCAGATATTCAGTATCCAAAAACATTTGCCGACAGAGTTGATCGCGTACTAAATAATATATATAATGCTTTTCCTAATTATGCAGATACATTTGAAGCAAATTCTAGTGTAGCTAGAGTATTCTTTTCGGAAACGCAAGAGGATGATGTCCATGTACCATTTATAAATATAATGGAAGATTTGGGATATATTAAAAAATACTATGTGAATAAGTACTCTATTAGTGCAGAGGGATGGAAAAGAATAGATTCAATTACTCAATTAAATCAGAACTTTAAGCAAGGTTTTATAGCTATGGAGTTTTCTGATAATACAAATGCCATTGGTGAAGACTTTTCAAGTGCTATAAAAGCAGCAGGATATAATCCGATGATTATTAAGGATAAAGATCATAACAATCAGATAGTTCCTGAGATTCTATCTGAAATAGATAAGAGTAGATTTCTTGTTATGGATGTATCTTTCCCCAATTATGGTGCGTATTATGAAGCCGGCTATGCACTTGGGAAAGGAAAACAAGTGATTATTTGTTGTTCTGCTGAAAGATTTAAAGATAGGAATAAACGTAAACGACCACACTTTGATATAGCTCAAAAATCTATGGTAATTTGGAACACGAGGGAGGAGCTGGTTGGAAAACTGAAAAAAAGGATTGAGGCTACCGTTTAATTGCAGGTGTTTTAGCAGGACGATAAGTTTATGATAATGCGCATTAAAGCGCAATTGTTGCGCTTTAAGTTATGGTTTAAAGCGCAAATGATAAAGAGATTCTCGAAGTAGCACTTTTTCAATTTGGAAATGTGTTTACTGAACTTCTATATTTGACTCTAATCGCTTACGACTATAAAATTTAGTCGTAAGCTAAGTCGTAAGTGAAATCGTATGTTAATAGGAGTAAAGGCATGGCAATTCCCATCACAATCGAGAAATAATTAACAGAGAATATCGTCGAATTGGCTATCAGAATTGCATTATTAAAGGAAATTGGATGTGGTTGCGACGCAAAATTAATAGATGATGTCCTAGATGAAGTGAATGATTGGCTTATTTATGAATGTGACTTGAATGTAGAGTGTTGTAAAGAAGAAAACCGATGCCGTCAGAAATTAAGAAAAAAAGGCATTTATTTTAGATAAGATAGGCATACAAATTCCAAATATTTGCAAATATATTGTTTTACGCAATAGAAATGAGGCTATTATGTACGGATTACAAAGATATCTAGGAATAGAAAAAGAATTCATTGAAGCAAGTTATTATGTTTCCCTTGATCAGGAAGATGTGTATTCTGAATTTTTTACACGTGAAGTCATTTTATTAGGAACTGAAATCGAGGCGACTTTCAAAGAGTTGTGCAATAGAATTAATGGTTCAACTCCAGGAAATATAGGAGAATATAAAGATATAATTCTTACTCGTTTTCCTAATATTGTTCGCATTTCTGTAAGTGAAAAGCAAAATAAAACAACGATATTACCATTTGAAAACTGGGATAATAGCCAGCTAGACTGGTGGAATGTATATACTGGCATTAAACACAATTTAGTTGATGCACAGGCAACGCTAGGTGTGGCACTGAAAATGCTTCAAGCCTATTTAATTCTCATTTTTTGTGTGACAGCAATGAGGGAAGATGCATATTTTAATATTTTAGATACACCAAAAATGTTTCAAGTTGGTTTTGCATCTGGAGGAGGAGGGTTTGCAGGAGAAACCGAATTGTTTATTATTTATCACAAGGAAACAATTTTAAATTCCCTTAGTGGGCAACCGATCTATTAGAGTTGATATTTTCTCCCCACACCCAAATCGCAATTGCTACTCCAAGCCGTACTGCACGGAACACGTTAACCGACAAGTCACCCGGGAATGCGTCAAACAAAGCGTTTCAGTCGCAGACGGCGCCGATGGAGTCGATGAAGGCGTGGTAGAAGGCGCAGGCGAAGACGCTTTTCGTGGTCTTGTAGAAGGCTGCCATGTATGAACTCGAATAGTCTCAAAACGCTGGAAGCACCGTAAAATGCGGCTTCCATTTTTCTTCACCAACAAATCTGGTGTTTGTATTATTAGGATATATGCTTACATCCATAAGCGAATCGGATTTGTCGCATAAATTGTTATCAAGAGACATATACCCAGATGATATAATTATCTTGTCTGAGGGAGTGATTCCTTAGATTAATAGTTCTCACATTGTCAAAGGAGAGTCCTTGACTGAGAAAAACAGTTGATGGTGACTTATAACTTACTCTTGCTAATTAGATTAGTGAAGCTTGTTCCAGTAAAGCTGGATGACTGTTTTATGCCAGCTATTCTGATGCAGACACTATATATTGATATCTTCGGAAAAGGTCTGGAATATGGATTTCGGCAGATGGTAGATGTGATCAACGGTAAAAATGTTTTCCAAGGAGAGCACCAAACATATGAAAACGTGAGAGAAAAAATACATCGGGAAGAGTACAGTTATAAAATTGATATATAGTAGAGTATATTGTTCACAACGGAATGATGAAAGATTTGTCGGTGCTTCAGGAGTCACCATTCACTGATCAGGGAAGTGTAGTAGAGATATTCACGGATCTGAATGTCTGGATGGGAATTCGGAAGGTTATAGATAGTATTAATGAAAATGCGAGAGTAGCGTAAGGAGGATGAAATGGAATACGTAGGAACAAGATGGTACAAGTGCGATTTTCACCTTCATACTATGTGTAGTGAGTGTTATGGAGAGGATAACACATATGATGAATGGATCAATGAAGTTTGCAAAAAGGGTTTGAATTGCATAGCAGTAACTGACCACAATGACTATCGTGCCATTGATAAAATTCAAGAATTAGGTCGACAAAAAGGAATTACAGTATTCCCCGGAGTAGAAGTTACTTGTGACACGTCCAAGATCCATATGTTGATTCTTTTTGATGTAGATAAAACTCAAGAGAATGTGCGTGACTTTTTAAATCGATTAGATATTGATTCAGATTTAATTGGAAAAAGTATAGGCACTTCACAGCCTGTCTTTGATGTTTGTAAGTTAGCAAAAGAAAAAGGGGCTCTGGTAATTGCGGCACATATAGATGAACCAGCTTCCATAAGCAAAGTGACACCTCAGCAACTGCAAAAGCTTTTGAACGAAGATTATATTGACGCGGTTCAGGTTGTAAATAGTAAAGAATGGGAAGAGTATGCTGTAACAAAGAACAAGCAAAAGTTATTTGATACATTTCAAAAGAAGTATGGACCGAATGTATCGGAAGAGACTATTGAAACGTGGAGAAAAACTTACGATAAGGTCTTGAAAGCAAGAATACCTATGATAGCTGCATCCGATAATCCTAAAGAAGCGAGTTCAACAAAACATGGTCTTTGGGGGATTGGACGTAGATTCACTTGGATTAAAATGGATAAGAATCCAAGTTTGGAAAGTGTAAGACAAGCATTCTTATCTGCGGATGTGAGGGTGTGTATTGATAATGAGTCAGATACCATACCAGAGAGAATTCCTAAGTTATGGATCAAGTCTCTTACTATTACTGATACTACGATTAATCCGCAAAACAGAGATATTAGTCTTGATTTTAATCCACAGTTGAATTGTGTGATTGGAGGAAGGGGCAGTGGGAAATCGTCGGTGGTTAGAATGCTGACAGGTGGCCTGCAATTGGCTGATAGGTCGTCTGAATCCATTCAGGTGGAACAGGAAAATTATTATAAACGTGTAAAAACAGATTCCAAAACAGGGGAATCACTGGGAGTTTTAAGAGAAAAATCTCAAATAGTAATAGAAATGGTCAGAAATAATGGATTATATAAAGTTGTTGTTTCTGATATAAAATCAACAAAGGACCAGGTTAGAAAGATATATAAATATTGTGATGAAGAACACGATTGGACTGAAATAGAAGGAAATTACCTTGAGTTTATGAAAGCTCAAGTCTATACACAAAAAGAAATTTTTGAAATAGCGAAGGATTCAGAAGCGCTTTTGAAGATTATTGATCAAGAGATAGAAGTAGCCGCTACGCTAAAGATGCAGAGGGTCAAAGCTTTTGACGAGGTAATTAGTAAAAAGAAAGAGATAAATGAATATGAAATGCTATGTTCTGGCGAAGAAATGCTTAAGACGGAAATAAAAGATTTGGATGATCAAATAACTATATTTAAGAAAAGTGGTATCTCAGACCAAATCGAAGCAGTTCAGAGTTTCTCAAACGAAGAAGCTGAAATAAATCGAATCAAGGGGTTGCTGAGCGAATATGAAACAAAACTTGCGAATTCCGTTAATTCCCTGCCTTCTTTGGATTTGAAGATAGAGACGAATAAGTGCTCGAAAGAGTTGATGGGGGTATATGATGAAATTTCGCAAAAAGTTGGAGATGAATTGAATAAGGTTTCTCTTGCTGTTGCTGGAATAAAGAGCGCACAGGAATCTATAGACGTGTTACTGGCGAATAGCGGCTGGGTAAAAAGGAAAACCGATACTCGGACTGCTTTTGATAAGGTTAAGAGTGATTTAAAAGAAAAGAATATAGAAGTAACGAAGTTGGGCGAACTCATGAACATAAAAACGGAAAAGGAGCAACAACTTTTACAGATAGGAGAAACAAAGAAAAAGCTAAAGATCGCAAATGTCGAACTTGGAAATCTAATAAAACAATATGATTTTCAAGAAAAAGAATTAAGACGAGCTAGGGAAGAGTTCGTTAGCACAGTCTTAGGTGATGATGATAATGTCAGGATAAGCTTTATCCCTGCAGCAAATAAAGAATCATTTGAAAAAGAAGTTAAAAACTTGATTGGTAAAGATGGTGTAAGAGTAAACGAAGATATAAAGAAACTAGAGGAAATTGTATTTGGCAAAAAGGGTATTGAAGAATATCGTAATATCATTAGGCAGATAAGAGCAGACCAAGAGATAAAGGAGCCTTTTTCTTCGACATTTAAGAAAGCTATTCGAGAATTAGATATTGACAAGTTTTATAGACTGGAGGAATTGATTCCTAGTGATGAGCTTGTCGTCAGTTATAAGCCAGAAGGTGGAAAGAAATATGTTCCGTTGAGCACGGCATCTGCTGGGCAAAAGACTACAGCTATATTAACTTTCATATTGGCTTATGGAAATGTACCGTTAATATTGGATCAACCCGAAGATGATTTGGATAATAAACTTGTGTATGAACTTGTCGTAAAACGCTTGAAAATAGCTAAGCGTAATCGACAAATAATAGTAATTACACACAACGCAAACATTCCAGTAAACGGCGATGCAGAATATATAACCTCAATGGATTCAGACAGTGTTTCTGTTAAAAAGAAATATGAGGGAACACTTGATCAAGCGGAAATACGTTCTGAAATATGCGATGTCATGGAAGGTAGCGAGTTTGCGTTTAGTATGAGAGCACATAAATATCATTTGAGATTTGCAAAGGAGTGAATGGTTTTTGGGTACATTCTGGGTACACGAGAAATTGAACTGTGCGAATGTAACGGATAAACGCATCAAATGATACGCAAGTCGAACGAGGATATGCACTTCAGAATACAGTGAACCGTGATAAGAAACGAACTCGAATAGTCTCAAAACCATGAAAACGCCCTAAATTACAAGTTTTCACGCTAGAAACTAATATATTTTTTATAGTTTCTTGCATAATTATGCAACCTGCAATAATTTAAGATTTTGTTTTGTGAATACGCCACATTGAATGTTCGAACAATCCGAACGTAGAATACACGATGGCGTGATTTTAATATATATGCCACGGATTTAACATTGTATGGGGGAGTAATAGTTTATGCACTATTCTATTAAGCATGTCATTAAGACCATTAGCTGTGTACTTATTGCTGCATTTGTAGTAGGCGCAATGCCTTGGCAGGAAATAAGTGCTGCATCTATAACTCACGGTGAGTACAAATCAAGTCCACTTGAAATTACTTACGATCAGGATTCTACCTGGGGCTACAGCACTCAAGGGCAGTATCAGGTCAAGAATACTTCAAAGTATGCCGTGAATTCATGGACGCTTGAAATCGATTATTCAGGCGGCGTTACGATCTCCAACATATGGAATGCCAAAGACATTACGGACTATGGTTCTGATGAGAAGATAATTGTCTCAGGCGATTCGAGGATTGAAGCCGGACAGACATATACTTTCGGCCTTATTGCTGATGGTACGGATAAAGCTCCCGTAGCACCGAAAAGTGTAAAACTTCTTGACTATGTATCGGATGAACCGAAAGCTACACCTACTTCCACACCTGCAGAAACAACAGAGACTGAAGTAACGGTCACAAATACTCCGACAGCAACTCCGAAGGCTACTTCAACAACTACATCTACCCCTACACCGACACCTAAACAGGAAGAAGAAACTGAAGTTTTCCCTTACGCAATATTTGCTTCCAGCAAAAACTCTGACTTTACTTTCAATGGTTGGAAATCAACGATCGTAGGAGATATCTATACAGGTAAGGACTTTGTATACCAGGGTTCTGAACTGTACATGGACGGATATGTAAGAACTGCCGGAACTATAAAGACATCCGGATGGAAGATCAGCATGACAGGATCTGAAAAGCACATTGATCCGCTTCAGATTCCTGACTGGTCAAAAGAGATCAAGGCAAGAGAAAAGGTATTGCCTGCAATCTCCAAGTCAACACTTACATCAAAAGACAAGGTGGTCGCAAACGGCTATTACTATACTAAAGACGATCTCAATATTAACGGTACCGATTTTACCGGTGACGCAGTTATTGTCGCAAAAGGCAATATCACTTATAACGTTGACAGCTTAAATTCTGAATCCGGAAGAGTATTGCTCTATTCAGAGAATGGCAATATCACCATCAACGGAACAAAGATCGGTATTAACGGTATAATCTACGCACCTAAAGGTAAAGTATCGCTCAATGCAAATGAAGTAACCCTTAACGGACGTATCGTAGCAGATAATTTCAGCTACAACGGATCCATCTTAAACGTAACTGCAAATCCTTCAGATTTTCAGTTATTTGCAGAACTTCCCGATGTAAAAGTAACTGCATCCAAGAAGAACGTAAATGTCGGTAATGCGGCATATTATACTATTGAAATCCCCAAGAACAATGTATTTGAGATCCTTTACAGACTTAACGGAACAGACGTAACAGTCATTTTACCTGCAGATGAAAAAGATCCTGTCAGATACAATCTTGATACCAGTGTTGCCGGAACATATGTATTAGAGGCATATGTTGTCCTGCCTTATGGTGAGTTTGTTTTAGACAGCGACAGTATCGTAGTAAGTCCGCTGCCAACGAATACACCTAAGGCGACAGCTACACCAACAAGCACGCCTACGTCAACACCCACAAATACACCTAAGGCGACAGCTACACCTACGAGCACGCCTACAGCAACACCTACGAATACACCTAAGGCGACAGCTACACCAACAAGCGCGCCTACGTCAACACCCACAAATACACCTAAGGCGACAGCTACACCTACGAGCACGCCTACAGCAACACCTACGAATACACCTAAGGCGACAGCTACACCTACAGCAGGCCCTACAAATACACCTACGGTGACACCTTCGCCTACGAGTACGCCTACAACAACACCTACAAATACTCCTACGGCAACATCTACACCTACAAGTACGCCTACAAATACACCTACGGCAACTCCTACAATTGTGCCGTTAGCTGAAAAGTATAAGATCTATTCTCAGGGTGATCCTGTGTACAATTACAGGGAACCTTTTAAGACTGAGCAGTGGATTGGTTCAGGCGGTAATAGAGTAAACCCGCATTATTTACATACTTCAAGCCATTTCTGGCATGATTTTGGATGTGTGGATTCAAAATCATATATTGAATTGTCTCCTGATTATTCATTCAATATGAGATTTACTTATGCTAATGTCCACATTCCAAGTAATTTGTACCGATTCCGTTTGATGACAGACAACGGAGCATCTCTTGACATTAATTTCACAAAAAACACACCTGCTATTGGTATCAATACCAACGGTAACAGGAATAATGGTATTATTACCGAACCTTTTGATCCTCTTGGCAACCCTAACACTAAATTAGATGTATGGGTAGAATATGATGGTAAGACAGGAATATTAAACCTTTACGCATCTCCATATAATGAATTTGGCCAGGTAATAAAGCCTCCTATTCCGACTTTGACATGTAATATCAATTTGTCAGAATTGTTTAAAGGCGACCATTTAGTCAAGTTTGAATCATTTAGCTTTAGTGGCTCTACTTTAACAGCTGAATATATTTATGGTATCGAGATCGATCCTTATCCTGAACTGCACCAGACTACTCCAACGCCCGTTCCAACTATAAGTATGCCATTTTCAGAAGGTAATACTGAATATGGATACAAGAAGCCATTTGCAAGTACTGATTGGGCATATCGTGGTGATGGCGACTTTTCAAGAGATAAACTGAAGATTCTTGACAGCAATTATGCAGATCATAATGGTGACGCTTTTACCGCATCGCCTATAAACGTCGGAACTGATTATAAGTTCTATACAAGGTTCTCATTTACACAGGGTAAAGAGTTTTCCAATAGCGTAGCTTTGGTTATTGAACCTTATGAAGAGGGGAAGTTTAAGGGGTTTGCTGGCAGAAATGGATATGAAAGACATACCAACAGTGTGATCATTGAGTGTGACTTTGATCCGCAGACCGGCATGTCAAAGTATAACAACAACAAAAAGTTCGAGAATTACAACGAGAGCAATGCACATGTAAGTATTATCGTCGATGGTGTTGAGAAGCGCCATTATGCAGTTGCTGATTACAAAGCAATGCGTGAACTAGGATTGCGCACTGACTGCTGGGTAGACTATGACGGTCATACTTTATCTGTATATATCTGCACGATCAATAAATTCGGTCATCTTTATAAGTATGAAGAACCGATTCTCACACTTGATATTGATCTCAAAGAACACTTCGACGGAGATACAAACCTCAGATTCGGTTTTGTCTCAGCAGATACCAATAAAGCATCGGATGTAGAGATCAATGGATTTGAAATAGCTAAGACTCCGTTTAAGACTCCTCTCCCTAGTGATCTTCCCATTGAAGAGCAGGATGGTGCTCAGGTTATCTCAATGGGTGATGCCAAGTACGGATATAAGACACCTTATGTAGCTAAAGAGTGGAGCAGTGGTGTTATTTCACCTGAACAGCTCCGTGTAGTAGACGGAAATGAGTCTCAGGAAAATTTCTATGGATATCCGGTTGTTCTTGGTGATGACTATTCATTCTCAGGCAGAATGACGATGAGTTATTATAAATGGATGGAAATCGGGCATTATATGAATTTTATTCTTATGCCCGAATATGGTCACAGAGAGCATTCGTTAGCTATCCATTTGGATCTGACTAAATCAGGAGGATCTTATTACAGAAAAGAATTCGGTGAGCCGGTAGAAGGGCAGCCGGATGGTTTCTATTATGGAGATGAGGCATATGATTCGATGGTGGCTATTTGTCTCAATGGTAACGAACATAGGGACTATGCTGTTGCAGAATATATGCCGTTCCATACCAGTGGTGCTGTTCACGAAATCTGGTTCGACTATGTTGGTTCCGAGAAGAAAATTTATGTTTACGTAGCCACATATGATGACGAAGGAAATGTAACTAAGCCAGATACACCTTTGCTTGTTTGTCCGATGGATCTTAATGAAGTTTTCCAGGGATCCCATACGGTCTATTTAGGCACATATGGCAGTAACGGTATTTGGGCTAATGGTACATTCTATCTTTACGGAATCGAATTTGACCCGCGTCCGGACGTTCATAATGAGTTTAATGGCACTCTTCAGATACTTACTCCGAAGGATAAGAAGGAATATGTAATTGGTGACAGCATTGATATATCAGGAAGAATCGGTCATATGGCTGATCCTGACACTGATATATCCGTTGTCATTAAGGATTCCAAAGGAAATGAGGTATATAAGAACGACGGAGATGTATCTGACAAATTCGGATACATTGACAGAATCCCTACTGATCAGATGGATCCTGGGGAATATAAGATCGTTCTCACTGTGACTGACAAAGACGGTAAGGATTATGTCAAAGAAATCGATATAAAACTTAAGAAGCACGTAGAGCTTTCAGCTGTGCTAAAAGGTGTTTCATTGGTAGATACCGGAGTTGCTTTCAGCGGCAGCATTGATTGCACAGAGAATTCTTCATATGAACTCCAAGTCCTTACTGTTAACGAGGATGAGACAGAAGAGTGGAAAGTATTTGCAACAGGCAATGGCAATAAGACTAAGGAAGTCTTAGGTATCCTTCCTGGAGAAAACCTGGCGACCGGTTCTTATAAGATAAGACTTGTTGTTACCAGTGAGTCAGGATATGTCTGTGAGAAGATCACAGAGATAGACTATGTAGCTCCTGAAAAGGAGTATGCTCCAAGTGAACTCTATGCTGATATTGATAACTATATTAACGGTACTGAGATCACATTCATCAGAGATATCTACGGAACTGTAAAGGGAACAGAACTCAAGAGTTATAAGCTTGAAGCAATCTATGTAGATACAGGAGCCGTAGTCTACACACAGACAGGCACAGAGGCTGTAGAAGGAACTGCTGAGCAGAAGGGAATAATAGGCAAATTAGATCCGACACTTCTCATGAATGGATACTATAAACTCGTTCTTACTGCATATGCAGAAGAAGGTTCTGTATCTGATGAGGCAATCGTTCTTGTTACAGGTCAGGCAAAGATCGGCAATTACTCAATGACTTTCAATGACATGACACTTCCTGTTGCCGGACTTCCTGTAAATATCTACAGAACATACGACAGCAGACAGAAGGATCAGTTAGGCGACTTCGGTTATGGCTGGACTATGTCTTTTGGTGGCCCTACTATCCATGTGAGTGCGGATCTGGGCAAGGGTTGGAGCTTCTTAAGACAGCAGGCACTCCCGGGCAAAGCTTATTGGGCACCTGATTATTCCCATGAGATCTATATTGATTGGGGTAATGGCTCTACAGATAAGTTTGAGCTGAAGCTTACACCTAAGGAATGGATGGATCCGCCTGTATATTCAATTGAGGCATATTTCGAGAATAAGACCGGTAACGGTAACGTTCTTACTATCCTCGATGACCATACAAGCATGACATATGATCCTGTGGCAGGATCTATCTTGGATGGAAACCTTGAACAGTTTGCACCTAAGAATTTCATGCTTACAAGACCTGACGGAACAAAGTATTACTTTACTCTCGACAAGGGCCTTTATAAGATCGAAGACAACTACAAGAGAACAATAACTCTTGGTGAGAACGGAATCATCTACAATGACGGTTCGATCCAGAAAATTGCTGTTTTTGATAAGGATACCGAAGGAAAGATTACTTCAATCTCCTACGATAGTATGAAAGTCGAATATAGCTATGACGATAAGGGTGACCTCGTTAAAGTTACAGATATCGGCGGCTATAAGACGACTTTTAAGTATGACAACCATTATGTTGTACAGGTTCTCGATAATGATGGTAACGAGGTCGCTTTAAATGAGTATGAGGACGGCCGTCTGAAATCAACAACTGATGCCAAAGGTAATAAGATCACATTCGAACATAATCTTGATAACCGCAAAGAGGTTGTCTTCGACCGACTGAACAACAAAACAACATATACATATGATGAAAGAGGTAATGTTACTTCTGTTGTTGATGCTCGAGGCAATGAGACGAAGTATGAATATGACAGCAATAATAATAAGATTTCTGAGACTTCGGCTGACAATAGATCAGTATTGCGATATGAATATGATGCAAAAGGCAACCTGATTTCAGCTAAAGACAATAAAGGCAGAGAGATAAAGACTGCATATAACGATAAGGGTGCAGTTACTAAAGTCAGTGTTATGGGTAAGGATGAATTAAAGCTTGCCTATGACAGTCATGGAAATCCGACAAAAGTTACAGATGCTGAAGGTAATACTCAGAATTATTCTTATGATTCAAAAGGCAATCTGACTGGTGTAACGGACAAAATCGGTACAGTCATGACTATGACGTATCAGAATGGAAAAGTAACATCAATAGTCAATGCTGAGAATCAGAAGACTACTTTTACTTATGATAGTTTAGACAGGCTTAAGACAAGAACTTATACGTATAACAACAAGCAAAGAACAGATACATACGTATATGACAATTCGAACCGTGTTACGGAAATACATTATGCTGACGGAACATCCGTTAAGTATCAGTATAACCAGGCAGGCGATGTAACAAGTGCTACTGATAGTCAGAATAGGATTACAACATACGATTATGATTTCTTAGGAAATCTGACGAAGATAACATATCCTGACAAAACTACCGAGACATTTGAATACAACGCAGAAGGCTGGAACACTTCAGCTACTGACAGACTCGGAAGAAAGATTAAATTCTCATATGATAAAGCTGGTAATGTTACTCAGAAGACATATCCGAATAATACGACTGAGAATTACGAATATGATGCATGCAACCGATTGGTCAAAGCTACGAATGTTTACGGTGCTGCAACTAAGTATGAGTACGACTATCTTGGCAGATGTACGAAGATAACTGATTCGAACAACAATGCTGTCACATATAAGTATGATGACAAAGGTAATGTTGTTTCCATAACAGATGCTAAGAATAACAAGTACGAGTTCGAATATGATTACAACGGCAATCAGATTAAAGCAAAGTATCCTAACGGAAGCATATTTGAATCCACATATGATTCCAGAGGACGTCTGACTTCTGAGAAGGATGCTTATGGAAATGTAACGTCATACAGCTACGATGGATTAGACAGACTGGTTTCTGTAAAGGATGCTTTAAACGGCACTTGGAAATATGCATATGATGAACTTGGAAATGTCACGAGAGTAACTGATGCAAAGGGCAATGTTACCAGGTACGGTTACGAATTTACTGATACAGGACTTGTGGTTACCGTAACAAATGCTTTGAGTCAAAAAGCAACAACCAAGTATGACTTGCATGGCCGAGTAGCTTACTCTATTGATTTTGGCGGAACACAGACTGATTATGAATATGACAGTTACGACAGAGTCAAGAAAGCAACAGTAAATGGTGAAGCAACTGAATATTCATACGACGGCAAAGGCAATATCACTAAGGTTGTTGATCCTTCCGGAACAATCAAGTATGACTATTACGGAAATGGTTTCTTATCCGCTGTAACTAATGCCAAGGGTGAGAAGATATCCTATGAATACAATGATGGATATCAGCTCTCCAAGATATCTATTGACAATAAGGATATCTCTTATGGTTACGACAATCAGGGCAGACTCACTTCCGTAACAGACAGCGAAGGCACAACAAGTTATACCTACGATGACAACGGAAACAGAAAGAGTACAAGTTATCCTAATGGTATAGTAACCACCTACGAATACAATGAGATCAATGCACTTGTAAAGCAGGTTACTAAGAATAAGAGTGGAACTGTAATTGCAAGCTTTGAGTATGAGATTGGTAAGAACGGCGAGCGCACGAAAGTAACTGAACTCGGCAGAACTGTTGAGTATGAGTACGATGCCCTCAACAGACTGGTCAAGGAGAAAGTTACAAGAGGTACAGACGTTTCTGAGACTATTTATACGTATGATGCTAACTCCAACCGTCTTTCAATGAAAAAGGATGGTAAGGTAACTGCATATGCTTATAACGCGCTTAATCAGATAACCAGAGCCGGCGATATTAACTATACATGGGATAATGCTGGCAACCTTGTAAGCCAGACTACGACAACCGGTGTTTTAGTTGCGTCATACACATACGATAGTCAGAACAGAATGATCTCTGCAACCGTAAGTACAAGCGGTTCGAATCTTATAGAGACATACGAATACGACTATCTGGGCAACAGAACAGCTAAAACATCAGGCGGTATAAGGACTGAATACATCACTAACCTGTCCACCGGTTACTCTCAGGTTATTAAGGCTACAACAGGTTCTAAGTCTGTTTACTACACCCGTGGTTTTGAGCTGATCTCAAGGCATGAAGGCTCTGCTGCCTCCTTCTACATCTACGATGGAGGCTTATCTGTCCGTGCCTTAACTAATGAAGCAGGAACTATAACAGATACCTTAGTCTTCGATGCATTCGGTAATGAGACAGCCAAGACAGGATCAACAGATAACAGCTATGGCTTCCTGGGCGAGGAAAAGGATGAGACAGGACTCTACTACTTAAGAGCAAGATACATGGATCCTTCGACAGGAACCTTTACTTCCATGGATACCTATGGAGGTTCCCTGTCTGATCCTATGAGCTTGCATAAGTATATGTTTGCAAATAGCAATCCAGTTGCTTACTGTGATCCGGGTGGACATGAAGCATCCCTGCAGGGTATGGTTGCTGCTATGGCTATTTCAGGAATATTGTCTGCTGTTGATAGTGGAATTCTATATAGTTTGCAGAACAGAGATTCTGATATAGAAAAATATGGCAAATCAGTATACGGCTGGAATGTTGCTACGGCAGCAATGAATGGTTTCCTTAAAGGATTTATCTTAGGCTTTATCGGATATGCTCTTTGTTCTATCCTGTTGGTACGATTAGTTCTCTCAGCAGTAGGATTAAGCATAGGAATTCAGAGAGCTTCTGCAGGTCTTGGTGAACTGGAATCATCAGGTGGAAATGCTAATCGCGGACTATACAACTTTCTGACCGGACTGCTGCTAATTGGAGTTTCTACTTACGGACTCTCGAAATCCGGTTCTGTATTTTTAAGCAAATATGGTAAAGGAGGCAATTTAATACACCTTGAAGGAGATCCGAATGTAGAAGGAGATGGTGATTGGGGCGATATTAACCAAGAAATTGATGACTGGTATAATAGTAATGGTCATTCGAAAAACATACCTCCTCATAAAATTGAAGGAACAAGTTATGATATTTCTAAACTTGTTAAAACACAAGGCAATATAAATGAAACACAAGTTAAACTAATTGCTGATTCGATCAAAGCAAATGGACCGGATTCTATGCCTCCGATTAAAGTGTTAGTCCATGACGGAACTGCCTATATAGTAGACGGGCATCATCGATATGAAGCCTATAAGCGTTTAGGGTACCAGCGTGTTCCAATTAAATATATCCATAAATATAGTTTGGGTAATGAAGCAGCGTCAGGCAGATCGTTAAATGATATACTAACTGGAGCGGAGTTGTGGGGAGGCTAATTATGAAAGAATCATTATTTTTGGCAATCCAAAAATATTATACTATCGTAAAATCAGCATACCAAGATTTATACGATTATATAAATATCAACAATTCCGTGAATCTAAAGAATAAAACTGATCTTTATAGCTTTTTGCGGAACTGTCGACAATCCGTCTTTGATTTAGGTGAAAAAAGCTATCATTTTCATGGAGTTGGCTGTTCTGTTTCAACTAATGGTAAGCAGATAATTGCGTGGGATTTCGGTTATAGAAGTTGGCTGTGCGGAATTGAACCTTACAAAATGGCACTAACCTTATCTAATTTTAGCAGCGATTTAGAAGAGATATTTGATGCTGAACAAATATCAGCGTTATGTAAAGTTGAAGTGGAGAAAGGCAATATGACCGAACACTATGGTCAATATTATATAAACCTTCTATCCCTGGAAACTGAAACATATTCTTTTCCTATCGATTATGATAGTTTAATTATTGAACAGAGAAACATTTGGCGCTCATTTTGTAGGTCTAAGAGTATTGATCGTTTTATCAGGAAAAGTACTAAAGTCTATAAAAACATAAATGAACTCGAAGATAATCTTGTCCTTGTTTTTATGAGAAACAACACGGAAATCGGCAGATTTTTATACAACGACACAGCCTATCCGGACTCTGCAGTAAAAGTTATGGATCAGATTTTAAGTTCTTCGAATTCTTAATATGAAGTTAAAGTTTAATAAAGTTTTCATCGTCGAATAATGCCTCCCATGCCTAATCCGCACGGGAGGCATTATTCATTTACCCCAACTGGCGCTTCTCTTACCCTCCGGCAAATCTTATAGAGACATACGAATACGACTATCTGGGCAACAGAACAGC